>OGEU01000070.1_pt1 | contig 102809 bp, 116 predicted proteins | sample 1570651 | NCBI WGS metagenome assembly OGEU01 (sample SAMEA2582129, study PRJEB24529) | metagenome | biome: Human gut stool | place: China | collected 2011 | reverse complement strand
CTGTGAAGAGGTGCCATTAGGGACACCAGAAAGTCCGCCCATTGTCTCCGGTGTGCCGGACATGCACCCGTCGGATTGTCCAAAAGTGGAAGCGACACGGAATCCGATGCAGACATTCAGCTGGAAGAAATTCTCACATTTTTCTCAAACAAATATTCCATCTGCATTTCCACATGAAATCCCGAAGTGTGTTTCTGATAATATTACTTATCAACCCAAAGAGATCCATGCTTATTGCGACAATTCCACAAAAAAGGCGCTTCCGATTAACGGTAATCGCCCATATAAAACAGTGCAACGACGCCCGGACCCGTGTGTGCGCCGATGGTCGGACCGACATGGTTGATCAGAAAGCTTTCATAGCCGAAACGGTCTTTGATGAGATCAGCAACATACTGTGCATCTTCGATGCAGTCGCCGTGGCTGATGAAAATGATGTCATTCTTGTCACGCCAGCTGCCGATCTGTTTTTCCATGGCATCCACGAGAGCAATCAGCGACTTTTTGCGTCCTCGCACTTTGGAGAGCGGAATCAGATGTCCCTCATCATCCACATGAAGAAGTGGTTTTAAACTGATCATTGTACCGAGAAAAGCAGCGGTTTTTGACACGCGGCCGCCGCGGTAGAGATGAAACAGATCATTGACGGTGAAATTATGTACAAGGTGAAGTTTGTTTGACTCAAGCCAGTCTGCGGTCTCTTCCAGTGTATGTCCCTGCTCCTTTAAGGTGACGGCTTTGTGCACCAGAAGTCCCTCGCCGAGAGAAGCGCAGAGAGAATCGATGACGATGATTTTCCGGTCGGGGTATTTTTCGGAAAGCTCCTCCGCCGCGAGCCTTGCGCTGTTGTAGCTTCCGCTTAAACCGGAAGAAAAGGCGATATGAAGAATATCGGCATTCTGTTCGTTGATTATTTTTTCAAAAACAGCGGCAGCCTCCTCGGGATTGGCCTGGGAGGTCGTGGGAAGAGAACCCTGACGCATGCAGTCATAAAATTCCTTTACCGGAAGCGGATGCTCCCAAGAATAAGTAGTATCGTTAATCGTATATGTAAGAGAAAGCATGCCGAGCTGATGCTGCGCAACATAAGCAGCCGGCAGATCAGACGTGGTATCGGTTGTAATGATAAAATTGTTCATAAGACCTCCTGATACATGTATTTGTACTTATTATAATGGAAGCAATGCGAAAAGAAAAGTTTCCGGTAGTAATTTCTAAAAAAAATATAAATTTGAAAAATGCTATTTACATATGTAAGAAAACGATGTAAAATAAGCACATCTTTTATCAAATAGTTGGATTTTATCCACATTTCTAAGTATCACGCTATATGGAGGCAGTTTCATCCATAATTCCAGTAAGGACAATCACACAGCACAGAGTGAAGTGAGGAACAAATGAATATTGTATTTTGGGGAGAAACACACCGGAGCGGTACGACGGCGAACTATACTGCAATGGCAGGCATTTTGCCGCACTTATGCCCGGACAGGAAGATTGTGTGCGGCAGCCTGCAGAGGGAGCGATGCGAGGATTCGGCACTCTTTTTGTGGGATGCGGGAGTGTGCAGTCCGGCGGGTCAAAAGAAGCTCCTTTTGACAGCGGATCTTGTGGTGGTAAATTTTGAACCGCAGGATTACGACGGAATGGAGCAGTTCTTTTTGCGCCATATGTATCTGGAGAAGCGCATGGTGTATCTGTATGCCAACTGCATCGGGACACCGGAGCCGGATGTGCTAAACAGAGTATATCGGGTGGATGAGGGGCAGATTGGCATCGTGCGGTACAATGCAGCGTATGACTGTGCATTGAAGCGCGGGCTGGGCAGCTCTTTTATAGCGGAGGAATACGGGTCTGCGAGAAGCGGCAGGAATCAGGAGTTTATCGACGGATTAGTAAAAGCGGCGGATCGTATTTTAAGGGAGGTATGTAAGATCGATAAAACCGGACATGTTTGGTAAAAGAAAAAGACACAACAGAAGGGTGAAGGAGGAAATTATTATGGAACAGGTAATGAAACATTATGGAAATGCAATCCTTGCAATTATTGTATTGCTTGCACTCGGCGCAATCATTATTGCGGCGCTCTCCTCGGACGGATATGTGGCGACGGAGTTCAAGAATGCGCTGACGGGATTCTTTTCCCGCATGAATGGCTTAACGCCATAGGGAGGATGACATGGGGGAGATCATGACATTTGAACCAACGGAAGCGCAGTTTGGGGTTTTCTGGAAATATCTGCAGCGCCCGAATGTTACCGATGTGGACTACAACGGAAGCGAATTGTGGATTACGGACTTAAAGATCGGAAGGTATCGTGTAAAAGAGCATCTGTCCGATGCATTTATCAGCACTTTTACGCACAATATTTCCAACTGCGTGAATCGTCAGTTCAATAATGCCAATAAGGTGCTGGAGGCTGATACCAGAGAACTGCGTATCAGTATTATCCATGAGGCGGCGGCCGCATCCGGCACCAGTATCTGTATTCGGAAGTCGCCGAGCATGGTGCGCATGAACATTGAGAGAATGCTGGAAGAATCCTATTGCCCGGAACGGATTTTACAGCTTTTGATGAACTGTGTGCTGGCGGGCATGAATTTTGTGTTCGGAGGAGAACCCGGTGCGGGAAAGACGGAGTGTGCGAAATTCTTTATGCAGTTTATACCGCGCGAGGAGCGGGTAATTACGATTGAGGATTCGCTCGAGATCCATTACCGGGACATCAATCCGGGGGCGGATGCGGTGGAGCTTCGTGTCGGAGAAGATTTTTCCTACACGGATGCCATCAAGGCGAGCCTGCGGCAGAATCCGAAGTGGCTTGTCCTCTCGGAGGCAAGGTCGGTGGAGGTGACGTCGCTGCTCGAGCAGTGGAGTACCGGCGTGAGCGGCTTTACGACGATCCACCTGGATGATGTCAGAAAGCTTCCGGACCGCATTCAGAATATGATGAGCGATGCGCGTGACGCAGAGCGTATGGAGAACCGGATCTACCGCTATGTGAATGTGGGGATTCTGATCCGCTGCGTCAGACAGCCGGACGGAAAGATCCGAAGATATATGGATCAGCTGTGTTTTTATAGCAGGGAGCAGTATGAGAATCGTATTTATATGATACTTGAGGATGGGGAACTGCTCTCGGAAGAGCTACCGCCTGCGATTGTGAGACGCCTTGGACAGGCGGGAATAGAGGATCCGTTTTGCTGCGCACACTGGCAGAGATACAGGAGAGAGGGAAAATAGATGAAAAGAGAAGGACTGTGGGAGAAACTGCGGCTGTTGAATCCGAAAAATTTGCAGCGCGAAGTGCATGTGTACGGTTATCGTTTTTCGTGGAGGACGCATCTTATGGCGGTGATAGCCGCTCTGGTTGGAATCGGTGGGATTGGAATGGTGTTTCAGCTAAAACCGCTGTTTTTGGCAGGGGTGCTTTTGACAGTGCTTTTCGTATTCCCGGTACTGGTACTTGACATGTATAAGAAAATGTATGAGCAGAAGCGTTTTGGAGATGCATGTGCCTACATGGAACAGCTGCTCTATGCGTTTCAGAAGACCGGAAAGATTGTGAGTGCATTGAAGGAGGTGCGCGGAATTTTTGGGGAAGGGCAGATCCGACTCTGCGTGGAGGAAGCGATTGCGCATATGGAGTACGGGCATCCGGTCGGAGAGCAGGGCGTTCTGCGTGAGGGTTTACAGAAAATCGAACGGTATTATGCCTGTGATAAGCTGGCGACGGTACATGAACTTCTACTGAATACGGAGGAATATGGCGGGGATGTGGAGGCATCGGTCACGCTTGTTCTGGAGGATATTGAGCGGTTCAAAAAGCGTGGATACCAGCTTCAGGCGGAGAAGCGGAAGAGTCATACAGATAATGTGATTTCCATTGTGGTGGCAGTGCTCTTGTGCGCGGCTGCATTGTATCTTTTAAATGAGATGCAGGAGATGTTTACATCAGAGGCTGGCGTATCGGTGTTTACCGTTCCTGTGATCCAGATATCTTCGATGGTGTTTCTTTTGTTGCTGCTTGCATTTTATGTGAAGAGTGTCAGAAGCCTGACGGCTGACTGGCTGGAGGAAAAGCCGCTGTATGACACGGCATATATCAGACACAGCTATGAACTGGTAATGGGATATGAAAAGAAAGCACAGCAGTATCGGCGCCTGATTCCTGCAGGAATTGTGACTATGACTGCGTTTGTGTTTTGGACTGTGGGATGGCGCATTACGGGAATACTCCTGCTGGTGACTGGTTTACTGGTTGCAATGCAGCCGAGAATCAGTTACCGCATTGCCGAGCGGGACGTGACGGCGGAATTGTATCAGGTGCTGCCGCGCTGGCTTTTTGAGATGGTATTACTTTTACAGAACAATAACGTTCAGATGGCGATTACAAAATCTGCACAACATGCCCCGGCGGTGCTCGGGAGCGAACTTGCGGAGCTTTGCGCGAGAATGGACGAGCGTCCGGATCAATTACAGACATACACGGACTTTTGCAAAAAGTTTGATCTCCCCGAGATGTTAAGCTGTATGAAAATGCTGCATGCTTTTTCTGAAAACGGAACAGGAGATATTGATGTGCAGATGAATCATCTGATTGAGCGTGTGGTTCTGATGCAGGAGCGCGCCGATGTTTTGCGCAGTGAAGAACGTGCATTCCGGATGAAGCTGATTTTTGCATATCCGGTGCTGGCAGCCACTGGAAAACTGCTGGCAGATCTTACGGTCGGAATGGCGTTGATGATGCAGGTTCTTGGAGGCATGGGAGGTGCGTGAGTGAAATATATCATAGAAGTATTCAGTGTGATGCTGGTGCTGGTTTTTAATCTGCTGCTGTGCGTCAATATGCTCGGGGTGAGTGCCGATGTGGCAGCGGCGAAGGAATTTAAAGCTGCAATGATTGCAGAAATTGAGAACAGTGACTTTAATCCGTACGTGATTGATGGCTGCAAGGCGCAGGCAGGAACAGAAGGGTATGAACTGGAAGTGCAGTCCTACACCTACGGTGGACAAAGCGACCGCAGGATTGCGGGGATCAATCTCTATTATAGATACCGGATACCACTGTTAGGGGTCTCGCAGCAGCGGGTGACGAGAGGAATCGCACGGTAAAAGGAGGAGCAGGATGCAATGGAGTCTGGAAGAACTTGGAATGACAATGCTGGTATTGCTGGTGGGCTGGTTTGGATGCACGGCAATTCAGGAGATATGGATGCAGGTGGCTGGCATGCTATAGGGAGATTTCGTGTCCGGACGTGTCAGAGAAAAGGAGCGTACAGATGAAAGAGATCGCAGAGGTTTATGGCAATGGATTTTTGCAGATTGCAGGCGGAATAGGGGCATTGCTCTTATTCTTCCATGCCGTGGATGGGCAGGGGATGATCGGTATGGTCCTGCAGTATTATATGACGGGAATCTGTGGGAGTTAAGTGTCCAACAGGAAAAGAGCAGAGGTGATCAGATGGAGCAGGTACTTCAATGCTATGGAAAGGGAATTGCGGCAGGAATTGTGTTGATAACAGTCATGGTACTGCTGTTTGCAGGAATTCGTGACGAGCAGGGCAACCGGGGAATTATTAACATCGTAAAGACATGGATACCGGAGGAAGAGACAATCACAGAAAACGCTGCCATCGACGCTTTTGCGGAGGCGGGGGAGGTGGCGTACCCCACGATCCGGTATGCGTACAATGGTATGCTGCACAGGGGAGCATATCTGCCGGGAGACTTATTTTCTGCGGTAGACGGAATGGGAGAAGAACGGAGTGTTTTGTGGTGTGAGATGACAGATCCGCATGGAAACAGCTGCACAATAGAATCACAGCAAGGTGAGGTTGTGTTTGATGTGGAGGGGATCTATACGGTGCGGGTCTGCGCGACAGACGAAGCAAACCGCAGAAGCGTCTGTGAGTTTCAGATACCCGTGAACCGATGAGAAGACAGAAAGCCGGGAAAGGAGATATATGTGAAAAATGCAGCGATGATCATTGTTAGTGCAATCATGGGATTTCTGATACTCGGGATTGTGCTGACGATTGGCGGAAGCATGAACCGCAGATGTGAGGTGGAGACGATTCTTCCTTCCGCTATGGAAAAGACGGTCGAGGGGATGCCGTTTGCGGAGGCGGGGGGTTCTTCCGGAGAATTGGTGATTGCGGAGTGTGTGGAACTTCTGGCGGCGGAAATCGATACAGACTCTGATGTGGTTTTGAAGGTCTATCAGAATGATGTGCAAAAGGGGGTATTGTCAATGAAATTACAGGAAAAGTTTCAACATCCCAATGGAATGGAAGGTACGGCAGAAGCGGTCAGAACAATTATCCGGGAAGAGAGGGAGAATGTATCAAAAGAGCAGTACCGGGTGCGGTTTTACCGGAACCGGGAGGGAATGCTCGGTGAGGGAAGCTGTTATAAGGTATATACTGTGGAGGAGGGACAATGTCTGCAGCCACCGGCAGAACCGGGAGGCAATGGTGTGGTATTTGCCGGCTGGCATGACTGGAATGATTACGCGGCGGACTTTTCACAGCCGATAGAAGAAAATCGTGATTATTATGCCGCCTGGGAATAGATATGGGAATTGCAGGGAATACGGCAAATGTGTATGGTGCAGATCGTGGCACCGGATCATGACAGGCAGTTGTAGACTTATTGTAGTTTATAGTTTATACTATAAAAGAAGAACGCAATAACGGGAAAACAACTGAAAAGGAGAAAATGGGGATGAAGAAAAGAGGAATGGCGATTGTACTGGCGGCGGCTGTGATCGGAATGAGTGTGATTGCAGGAAGCTCTACGACGGTGAGGGCGGCAGATGAGGCGGGGATCCGGGCTTTTGTGACGCGGATGTATGAGGTGTGTCTTGTCAGAGAGCCAGAGGAGGCTGGTTTAAATGACTGGTCGAACCGGCTTGCGACGGGACAGGAACTGGGAGCGGATACTGCATTCGGCTTTATTTTCAGCGAAGAATTCCGGAATCTGAATCTCTGTAATGAACACTATGTGGATTCTATGTATGCAGCATTTTTTGACCGGGAGGGAGATGCAGCGGGAAAAGCAGACTGGTTAGGACAGCTTAATGGCGGTGCGACCAGAGGGCACATCATGACGGGATTTGTCAATTCGCAGGAGTTTGCAAACCTGTGTGCAGCGTACGGAATCACACAGGGATCCGGGGACTGGAGTGCAGATGATATTCCGGTCAATGGAACATGCGCAATCTGCGAGAGAAACGGAAGGATTGAGGCAACGTCGGAGATGCGGGCGTTTGTGGAGAGATTGTATACCTGTTGTCTGGAGCGGTCTGCCGAGGAGGATGGATTGAATGACTGGTCAAGGGCACTTGCAAGCGGAGCAGAGGGCAGCGAAGTGGCATCCGGTTTTATTTTCAGTCAGGAATATAAGAATAAGGATGCATCCGACACACAGTATGTGCTGATGCTTTATAGAACCATGCTTGGAAGAGAGGCGGATACACCGGGCGTTACAGACTGGGTGTTGCAGCTTAGAAACGGATCTTCCCGGGAAGCGGTATACAATGGATTTGTCGGGAGTGCGGAATTTGCGGCTCTCTGCCAGAATGCCGGAATTACAGTTGGCGGAGCGATTGCGGATAATGGGACGACAGGAAGAGTGAGCACGGGGGAAAGGGTGCTTGTGCAGGTAGATGAGTATGTAAATGGGGTGTATGGGCGTTCGAACACCTTTTATTTGACAGAGGGCGAAATACATAATTTAAATGATGATATTTTGCTTTATCCAGGGTCTTCAACAACGGTAGAAGCGGATACGTTTGTGGCATACGAAGGAGCTGTCGGAAAAATAAATTTTATCGGAAATATTGTTCTTGATTAGAGGGGAGGAGTGTTTTATTGGAATGTAGGGATAGAAAGCAAAAAAGGTGGTGGATGCACGGCATCCTTGCGGCAGTACTTGCCGTAGGGATGCTTTTTATAACGCCAAATGAACAGGGAGAAGCTGGAACATTGCAATATCATGCGGGAATCAACAGCAGTGAGCGCCAAAGTGATATGATATTTATGTGTGAGCTGGATCAGATTGTGGATGGACAGGAGGTGTATTATCAGTGGCAGCAAAACAGCGGAAGCGGATGGCAGAACATTGCCGGTGCGACGGAAGCATCATATACGGTAAGTAAGATTGGGAGATGCGGTTGGCAGTATCGATGTAATGTGACAATCGTAATCAATAATTCCTATTCACTGATGAATGAATGCTATAAGGCATTTTTACATAGGCAGGGAGTTACATCTGAATTTCAGCATTGGTGGCCATATCTGTACGGACATACGCAGGATGAGTATCTGGTAACAATATATGATATGCTCCAAACGCCACCGCAGAATGAAGCCGCTCGAGTAGCCATGGAGATTGTATTCAGCGATGAATACATGAAAAAGTATAAAAATAATCGGTTAGATTACAATACTTCTGTAAATGGAGAGACTTTAAATGGACCCAAGCAGCTGATTGTAGATTGTTACCGTTTTTTACTGCAAAGAGAGCCGTCAGTGGATGAAGTGGAATTTTGGTATGATGAGTATATAAGGAATAATGGTCCGGCGAGGTATATGGAATTCCCAGATGGGAATGGTGTGGGACATACGCATTTAATTTATTCCGGCATGGGTTATGTTATCAATGCGATTGCACAGTCCGAAGAGTGTGCCAACAAAATGGCGGCAGCATATCACTATGATGGAGTACAGGGGGTGTTCCTTTATACAGAAAGTGATATTGAATATCAGGCAGATATATACCATGTCACAAGCGATGTTGCCACAATCCCCGAGGAAGCATATCGGGTGATATTGCAGAAGGGGACAGGCATTCAAAGCGTCACCGGAGCAGGAAGTTATGCGATGGGGCAGAGAGTGACAATCGATGCAACACCGGCAACCGGATACCACTGGAAAAGCTGGATGGGAACATATGAGGCAAATACAAAATCTTATACATTCCAAATGCCGGCGCAGGATGTGATTATGACAGCGAACGCAGAGATCAATCACTCGACCTTGAGGATTGATCCCAATGGCGGGAGTTGGAACGGAAGTGCGGATATACAGAGTTTTAGAGAGAATTATGGAACCGCAATGTCAATTCCGGATCCGGTGAGACAGGGGTATGTGTTTTCGGGCTGGGTAAAATCGGAAGTGTTCCATGGAAGCCTGAATCATGCTGTGTATACGTTTGGAGCGGATGACGGTGCGGTGGATGTTTTGACAGCATCCTGGACGGCAAACAGTTATACGCTGCATTTTGATCCGAATGGTGGCGTCGAAGCCGCACATATAGAGGATATGGTAATTCGGTATGATGAGGAAATTATACTTCCGGATGCAGCGGCAGCTTATGTGAAATATACATTTGATGGTCAGAATGTAACGCAGGACGTGTTGAGCGGAGCAATCCGGCAGTATGCGGCAGGAACATATGAGTCACTTGATTTGGAGAATGCAGTGCTTGAGGCGTTGGAAACGATATTACCGGATGAACGGAAGAATGAGATAGAAGATGAGACGGTGGCAACACCGGCAACTGGCGAGAAACCAGATGATTCAATATTAGATGAAAAAAATGAAATGCGAGCTGCACAGGCAGATGGAGAGCCCTCAGATGATTTACAAACAGAAACGGAAGAGCAAGTGGCGGCTGTGGGGGAGAATAATGCAGAAACAGCGAATCCGGAAACGGAAATAGAAACAGAACCGGCAGCAGATCGGAGTGTATATGCGTCTGTGAATACCGGCTGGGTGACAGAGGAAGAAAAAGAAAATTATGTTCCGCAATGGACAGCAGGAATGCAGGTCAGTGTGGCGGATCTGATAGAAGCATCCGGTGTGGCAGATCAGAACGGTGCGATGATCACGCTGTATGCGTCGTGGGATGACTGTCCGTGGATTGTTGCCACAAATCTCTACTATACACTGGAGCAGGCACAGCAGGGGGTTATCACAGACAGTGAGATTTTAAGCCATGCGACTGCATCGGATCGTGAAGATGGAAGCCCGATCGAGGCAGGATTTCATGAAAATGGAACATCTTTTTCGATTCCGGATTATCAGGCATCGGATTTTACTCAGTTTTTGCGTGGAGGAAGCTGTACGGAAAATCTCACGGTAGTTGACAGCGCTGGGAGTATCTATTGTAAGCAGATAACGGTTTATGTGGTGGATACAACGCCTGCAGATGCACGAACGGAGAGAACAACACGCTTTATTGATGAAAAATATTACGGAAGTTCTTATGAACGGGGAGGGCTTTTGGATGATTCGATCTGGAAGACGGATACTGCGTACGTGTCTGCACTTCGGACGGCGTTTGGAAATCTGGAAAATGATGCACCGGTTGAAACCTATATGATTAACGGTGAGACGCGCCGGAAGATCCGCGAATATGTGGATGCGCACGGATTCGGAGACAACAGAGAAGCCGGAGCATTACAGGAAATGTATGATCGGTATCTTGTGCCAAATTGTGTAAGATGAAAATAAAAAACAGCCGGCAGGCGTTTCCTGCCTGCCGGCTGCAACTCTTTCATTCTTCTGTGAGGAAGAGCGGAGAGGATATTCCCTAATATATTCTTGTTGATTACGGACAGCCCTTATGTGTGTTCTTCTGCATCTGAGACCGGAGCTTCCGGCTTCTTGATATAGATCTTTTCAATCCGGTTTTTATCCATCTGTTCCACACGAAGCAACACATCATCATCGGTAATAATCACTTCGTTCTTTTCCGGAAGGTGATCCAGCAGACCGATGAGGTAGCCGCCAATCGTATCATAATCCTCGGATGTAAAATTCAAGCCGATCTCATCACAGAGATCTTCCAGGTTGGTGGAGCCGAGAACCATGTATTCACGGTCGCTAAGCTGGACAATCGGATCTTCTTCGTCAGTATCGTACTCATCACGGATTTCACCAACAATCTCTTCCAGAAGATCTTCCAGCGTGATCAGACCCGCAGTAGCACCATACTCATCCAGAACAATAGCAAGTGAGATAGAGGACTTACGCATTTCCATAAACAATTCTGCAGTGTTCTTGTGCTCGTATGTAAAATACGGTTCACGCATAATATCACGAACAGAAAAATGATCCTTGTCGTGACAGAGAAGCAGATCTTTCATATTGAGGATACCAATCACGTTGTCGGTCGTATCTTCATAGACTGGCAACCGGGTAAACTTATCCTCCTGAAAAATCTGAATCAGCTCATCGTAGGAACTGTCTACCTGCGCAAAGGTCATATCGATTCTCGGAATCATGACTTCTTTGGCCTGTGCATCGCCAAAATCAAACACATTGTTAATCATGGTGTGTTCTTCAGACTCGATGACGCCGGATTCCTTGCTGACATCCACGATTGTGCGCAGTTCTTCCTCGGTCATCTTCTGGGTATCGGCATTCGGATCAACGCCGAATAATTTGCAGATGCGGTTGGCAAGCTTATTGATGATAAAAATGACCGGAGTCAGAATTTTCATCAGTACCTCAATCACATTTGCATAGGTGAGAGCCAGTTTCTCGGAATTGACCGTCGCCAGTGTCTTCGGCGAGATTTCGCCAAAAATCAAAATGAGTACGGTAAGGATGCCGGTTGCAATACCTGCACCTACACTGCCCCAGATCTTGATTGCCAGAGAAGTGGCGAGCGAGGATGCCGACAGATTCACGATGTTATTACCGATTAAGATTGCAGAAAGCATTTTTCCGGAATTATTTGTGATGCGAAGAACTGTGGCAGCGCGTTTGTTCCCGTCTTCTGCCAGGGTACGCATCCGGATGCGATTGACGGTAATTAAAGCCGTCTCTGCGGATGAAAAGAATGCAGAGAGCATAAGTAAGAGCACTAAGAAAATTATTTGAAATATGTCACTTGAATCCAAGTATGTTCACCTCATTAAATAGCAGGATGCGCACAGATGTATGTGCCATGCCTTTGGTTAATAGTATTCCGGCACACAGGGCGCCGGAATACAAAAGTGTAATATGAATGACATTATATAAAGAAAATGTCTATTCGTCAATACTGTAGTTTGGAGCTTCCTTTGTGATGTGGATGTCATGCGGATGACTCTCACGAAGAGCAGCAGCGGAGATTTTTACGAACTTGCTCTTTTCCTTGAGATCCTCGATCGTCGGGCAGCCACAGTAACCCATACCGGAACGGATACCGCCGACCAGCTGGAAAACAGTGTCCTCCACATTGCCCTTGTAAGCCACACGGCCTTCGACGCCTTCCGGTACCAGCTTCTTGGCACCTTCCTGGAAATAGCGGTCTTTGCTGCCGTTCTCCATAGCTGCAAGAGAACCCATGCCGCGGTAAACCTTGTATTTTCTTCCCTGATACAACTCGAAAGTTCCGGGAGCCTCATCACATCCAGCAAAGATACTTCCCATCATGCAGACATTTGCGCCGGCTGCGAGAGCTTTAGTCATATCGCCGGAGTATTTGATACCGCCGTCGGCGATGATCGGAATACCGGCTTCCTTTGCAACCTTATAGCAGTCCATGATAGCGGTAATCTGTGGAACACCGATACCTGCAACGATACGGGTGGTGCAGATAGAACCAGGTCCGATGCCGACTTTTACCGCATCTGCACCGGCAGCGATTAAGTCGCGTGTTGCTTCTCCGGTAGCCACGTTACCTGCAATGACCTGCAGATCCGGATAAGCGGTCTTGATCTTCTTGACAGCCTCAAGGATATTTCTGGAATGTCCGTGAGCGGAATCCACAACAATGACATCTACGTGAGCCTTTACGAGAGCTTCCACACGTTCCATCATGTTGCCGGTAATGCCGACACCTGCACCGCAAAGCAGACGACCCTGCTCATCCTTTGCGGAGAGCGGATACTTGATCTGTTTTTCGATATCCTTGATGGTGATAAGTCCCTTCAGATGAAAATCTTTGTCGACGATCGGCAGCTTTTCTTTTCTCGCCTTGGCAAGAATCTTTTTTGCCTCTTCTAAGGTAATGCCTTCAGGAGCAGTGATAAGACCTTCGGAAGTCATACTTTCACTGATCTTCTTGGAAAAATCTGTCTCGAACTTTAAGTCACGGTTCGTGATGATGCCGACGAGCTTGTTATTCTCGCAGATCGGAACACCGGAAATGCGGAATTTGCGCATCAAGTCTTCAGCATCCTGCAGTGTATGGCTTGGAGAAAGGAAAAATGGGTCTGTGATAACGCCGTTTTCTGAACGTTTTACCTTGTCGACTTCATCTGCCTGAGCCTGAATGGACATATTTTTGTGGATAATACCGATACCACCCTGTCTTGCCATGGCAATGGCCATTCTGTGCTCTGTGACAGTATCCATTGCAGCACTCATCATAGGGATATTGAGCACGACCTTTTTGGTAAGGTGTGTCGTTAAATTAATCATGTTCGGAGTTACTTCTGAATACTGTGGAACCAAAAGCACATCATCAAAAGTAATTCCTTCACCGATAATTGTTCCCATTTTTATTTTCCTCGCTTTCCTTGTATAAATGTTTGTTAAAAAAGTATATTAGTTTCTCTATAATAGCAAAAAAAAATGTGTGTGTCAATGTAGTATAAGTGTCAGTTGATAAAAAAATATATTGATAAGTTAGACTAATATATAAAAATATTCACAAACGGACAGATGTGTGCTATGATGGCAGTGGGCGACGGAGCCACTGTTACAGGGGGTACGTTGCCTAAATTTATATTACGAGAGCAGTGTATAAGGAGGCAGTATGGAGTTTCGTCCCTGTATTGATATACATAACGGCAAGGTCAAGCAGATTGTCGGCAGCAGTCTTGCGGATGAGGGAGACCGGGCAGTGGAGAATTTTGTCGCCGGAGCGGATGCTGCGTATTATGCACATCTATATAAGGAAGCGGGACTTCGCGGCGGACATATCATTCTGTTGAATTCGCGAGACAGTGCGTACTATGAGGCGACAAAGGCACAGGCCCTGCAGGCGCTTGCGGAGTATCCGGGCGGACTTCAGATCGGAGGAGGCATTGATGCTGCGAACGCAAAGCAGTTTCTGGATGCGGGCGCAAGTCATGTGATTGTCACCTCCTATGTGTTTCGTGACGGAAAAATTGACTATGAACGGCTTGCAACATTGAGGAAAAATGTCGGAAAAGAACATCTGGTTCTGGATCTAAGCTGTGCAAAGCGGGCGGATGGTTATTATATTGTGACCGATCGCTGGCAGAAAGATACGAGGGAACGTGTGACAACAGAACTTTTGGAACGCCTCGGCAGTGAGTGTGACGAGTTTTTAGTACATGCGGTCGATGTGGAGGGTAAGGCAAACGGTATTGAGAGAGAACTTGCAAGTCTGCTTGGCTCCTGGGGCAGGATACCGGTTACCTATGCCGGCGGAGTGCGGGACTTTGATGACCTTGCACTTTTGAGAGAGCTTGGATGTGACAGGCTGAATGTGACGATCGGAAGTGCACTGGATTTGTTCGGAGGATCGATGCCTTTTGAAAAAGTTACAGAATATTGCAGATAGCAGGAGAAGAATCGCGACAGTGAGAAAAGATCACGGCAGTGAGGAAAGATCATGGCAGTGGAAGATGGAGGAGAAGAAAATGAGCAAGTACACAAAGCAGGATATTATCCGAATCGTGGAGGAAGAGGATGTGGAGTTCATCAGGCTCCAGTTTACCGATATGTTCGGGACACTCAAGAATGTGGCAATCACGTCCAGCCAGCTTGAGAAAGCATTGAACAATGAATGTATGTTTGACGGGTCCTCCATTGAGGGATTTGTGAGAATTGAAGAGTCGGACATGTATCTGTATCCGGATCTGGATACGTTTGTAATCTTTCCGTGGCGGCCACAGCAGGGAAAAGTTGCCAGAATCATCTGTGATATTTATACCGCAGACCGCAAACCGTTTGAGGGAGATCCGCGGTATGCTTTAAAGAAGGCGGTGGCAGATGCGGAATCTATGGGATACCGTTTTGATGTCGGTCCGGAATGTGAATTTTTCCTGTTTAATCAGGATGAGGATGGACAGCCGACAACGATGAGCACGGAGCGTGCCGGATATTTTGATCTGGGACCGGTTGATCTCGGGGAGAATGCAAGAAGAGATATGGTGCTGACATTAGAGGATATGGGCTATGAAATAGAGGCGTCCCATCATGAGGTAGCACCGGCGCAGCATGAGATTGACTTTAAATATGACGAGGCGTTAAAAACAGCGGACAATATCATGACATTCAAGCTTGCGGTAAAGACCATTGCAAAGCGGCACGGCATGTTTGCAAGCTTTATGCCAAAGCCGAAGTACGGGGTGAATGGTTCCGGAATGCATGTGAATATGTCGCTTTCCAAGGAAGGTCGGAACATTTTTGACGATCCGGACGGGGAGAACGGACTGAGCAGGGAAGCTTACTGGTTTATCGGTGGCATTATGAACCATATGAGAGCCATGACTGCAATTACCAATCCGCTTGTCAATTCCTATAAGCGTCTTGTCCCGGGATATGAGGCGCCGATTTATATCGCATGGTCCATGACAAACCGCAGTCCGCTGATCCGGATTCCGGTATCGCGCGGCAGCAGAACCAGAGTGGAACTGCGCTGCCCGGATTCGGCGGCAAACCCGTATCTTACGCTCGCGGTGTGTCTGGAAGCCGGACTGGATGGAATCCGCCGGCAGATCGATCCGCCGGCTGCCGTGACTGAGAATATATTCGAGATGCGGCTGTCGCAGATTAAGAAGCAGGGAATCGAATCACTTCCGGCGGATCTGGGAGAAGCGGTCGAAGCATTTAAGGCGGATCCTTACATTCGGGAAGTGCTTGGCGAACACATCAGCGAGAAGTACAGCGAGGCAAAGATGGCAGAGTGGGCAGATTATCGTGCGCAGGTGACAGGCTGGGAAATTGACAATTACCTTTATAAAATATAGAGCCTGGATGCAAAGGGGATAGAATTGACAAATATTATTGTTGCATTTCCCAAACAGGATAATGCCCGCAATATCAAAAAAATACTGATGCAGAACGGTCATCATGTCGATGCAGTCTGCAGCACCGGAGCGCAGGTGTTACAGAGCGCCGGTGAACTTGGCGGCGGGATTGTCGTGTGCGGGTATCGTTTTGTGGATATGATGTACACAGAACTGCACGAATATCTGCCGGTACAATTTGAAATGCTGTTGGTTGCGTCTCCTGCAAACTGTGGAAACCGGGATGTGGAGAATCTGGTCTGCCTTGCCACGCCGCTTAAGGTAAACGAGCTGTTAGATACGGTGGAGATGATGGAATATACCATCACCAGGCGCAGAAAAAAGTTGAAGCAGATTCCGAAGGAGCGCACGAAGGAGGAACAGGAGCTGATAAATGAGGCAAAAGCACTTCTGATGGAACGTAACAATCTGTCGGAGGAAGAGGCGCATCGGTACATACAGAAACGCAGCATGGATAATGGAACCGGTCTGACAGAAACAGCCCAGATGATTTTAAGTTTGCTTGCCTGATGAGTGAGAGAGAGGATTGCCGCAGATGCGGCGGTCCTTTTTTTGTAATAGGAAATATCGTTCCTGTTATACAAAAACGCTCCGCGGGGATGCATACCTGTGCGAATAGGAAAAGTCGCAGACAGGAGAATTTTGTTTACCAGGAATCAAAAAGTGCTTGCGGATTGGATTTAAGTATGAGATAATGGATGACAGAGAGTGGCAATGCGTTGTGTCGTTGGCGACATTTTGAAAGAGAACGAATTCTGTATGGAAGGAATAAGGAGAGAGACATGTACAAGATCAATGATAATTATCAGAAACTTCCGGGAAGCTACCTTTTCAGTACGATTGCAAAGAAGGTAAATGCCTACAGCGAAGCAAATCCGGACAAAAAGATTATCCGCCTTGGCATCGGTGACGTGACACAGCCGATTGCACCGGCAATTATTGAAGCTATGCATAAAGCCGTCGATGAGATGGGGCATGCGGAGACTTTTCACGGATATGCACCGGATCTGGGATATGAATTTCTGCGCAGCGCAATCGTGAAGAACGATTATCAGGCAAGAGGATGCGATATTACGGTTGATGAAATTTTTGTATCGGACGGAGCAAAGAGCGATTCCGGTAATATTCAGGAGATTTTTGCACAGAATAACCGCATTGCAGTGTGTGATCCGGTCTACCCGGTATATGTGGATTCCAATGTTATGGCGGGACGTACCGGTACTTATGATCCGGAGACGGAGATGTGGAGCGATGTGATCTACATGCCGTGTACGATGGAGAATAATTTTGTGCCGGAGTTTCCGAAAGAGACACCGGATATCATCTATCTGTGTCTGCCGAACAATCCGACCGGTACCACCATCACAAAAGATCAGCTGCAGGGCTGGGTAGATTATGCAAATAAGAACAAAGCGGTCATTATTTACGATGCAGCGTATGAGGCTTATATTTCAGAGGAAAATGTGGCGCACTCCATCTATGAGTGTGAGGGTGCCAAGACCTGTGCGATTGAACTGAAGAGTTTCTCTAAGAATGCCGGTTTTACCGGGGTGCGTCTGGGTTATACGGTTGTTCCGAAGGAATTAAAGTGCGGTGAGGTATCGCTGAATGCCATGTGGGCAAGACGTCATGGAACCAAGTTCAACGGTGCGCCGTACATTGTGCAGCGGGCAGGAGAGGCTGTTTATTCCGAGGCAGGAAAGGCACAGTTAAAAGAGCAGGTTGCTTACTATATGAAGAATGCGAAAGCGATCAAGCAGGGATTAAAGGATGCCGGTTACACGGTGTTTGGTGGTGTGAATGCGCCGTATATCTGGCTGAAGACACCGGGAGAGATGACTTCCTGGGAATTCTTTGACGATCTGCTCGCACGTGCCAACGTAGTTGGAACACCTGGTTCCGGATTCGGACCAAGCGGTGAGGGATATTTCCGGTTGACGGCATTCGGAAGCTATGAGAATACACTGGCAGCGTTAGAGCGCATTAAGATGCTGTAGGAACATTACAACAAAAAGCATTAGACAGAGGAGACATGGCGAGTGGAGTCCGTGTCTCCTTTTTGCAAATACAAAGAACGCCGGATTGAGAAAATTTGCTGACGGGTATTGCGTCAAAGGATTTTAGGAAAGGTGTCTGTTGATTTCATGAGAGGAGAATTAAGTGCTGTTTCATTCGTTTTCATTCCTTTTGTTTTTCCCTCTGGTGACGGGAATGTATTTTCTGATACCAAAGAGGGCAAAACAGTTATGGCTGCTTGTGACGAGCTATTATTTTTATATGAGCTGGAATGTGCAGTATGGCTGTCTGATTCTGCTTGTGACCGCAATCGGTTATGGGGGCGGACTTTTGCTGGCACAAAATAAAGTACGACAAGGGAAGAGACGTCTGGCGGTGCTGACCGGCAGTGTTCTTCTGTGTGTCGGAATCCTCTTTTTTTTCAAATATTCTGCTTTTGCAGTGCAGAATATCAACGAATTGCTCCGTGCGGTGGGAAGCGTGCGAGCGTTAAGGGTGCCGGATCTCATTCTTCCGGTCGGAATATCTTTTTACACGTTCCAGACCATCGGGTACCTGATCGATGTCTGGAAAGGGAAGACAGAAGCGGAAAAAAGTTTCCTGCGTTTTGCGCTGTTTGTGTCATTTTTCCCGCAGCTTGTTGCGGGGCCGATCGAGCGGAGCAGCAGTCTGCTTGCACAGCTGCGGGAGCCAGCTGAGTTCGACTATGACAGGGTAAAGGACGGACTGCTTCTGATGCTGTGGGGGTATTTTGAAAAAATGTGGATTGCGGACCGTGCTGCGATTCTGGTCGATCAGGTCTATCAGGATTACCGGAATTATTCCTCCGGCATGCTTGTGTTTGCCACGGTGCTGTTTGCGGTACAGATCTACTGTGATTTCGGCGGTTACAGCCATATTGCCATCGGGGCGGCGCAGGTGCTTGGCATCCGCCTGATGGATAATTTCCGACAGCCCTATTTTGCAGTGAATTGCCGGGAATTCTGGAGACGATGGCATATCAGTCTCTCGAGCTGGTTCCGCGACTATCTGTATTTCCCGCTGGGAGGAAGCCGCGGCAGCAGTGGGAGAACCGCTATAAACCTGATGATAACATTTCTTGTCAGCGGGCTCTGGCATGGCGCAGGCTGGCACTATGTGGTGTGGGGAGCAATCCATGGAAGCTATCAGGTGGCGGGCAGAGGCATCAGATATGTAAGTGAGACCGCGCAAAAGAGGCTGCCGGAGAAAAAGATACGTTTTTTTTCGGAAAAAACGCAGGGACTGACGCGCGCTGCCCGGATTTGTGTGACATTTATCCTCACGGATTTTGCGTGGCTTTTTTTCAGGGCAGATCATCTGGGACGAGCTGTGGCGATGCTTCGGCGGATTGTGCAAAACGGTAACTGGCTGGGACAGTTTACCGATGGCACATTATTTGGCATGGGGCTTCGCAGACTGGAGGTGTATCAGCTGGCATTTGCCATCGGAGTTCTGCTTGTAGTGGATATCCTGCATGAATCCGGGATTTCCATACGTGCCTGGCTTGCAAAGCAGGTGCTTGTGATTCGCTGGAGTATTTACATGCTGGTTCTTCTGGGATTTGTCGTGCTGTTGCTGCAGAATTACGGAAGAGCGGCGGCGGAGTTTCTTTATTTTCAATTTTAGGAGGAAGGCATGAAGCGTTTTACAAAAAAGTTGATCGCCTTTTTAGGAATATTTGCGGTACTGCTTCTGACCTTTGATCTGTTGTCGGCGACGGAGAGATTTCGCGGTGTGTTTGCCGCGTTGACGGACAGCAGTGATTACGAGGAGGGAGCTGAGCGGGAAGTGGCTGCGTATCTTGCAAAGAGCAGAACGCCGGGCAGTTACACGAAGCTGTTGGTCGGTGACAGTGTCTGCGCACAGATGACGGAAGCGTTTTATGATTGTAATCAACAATACTGTCTGGTCGGAAATAATCGCGCGCTGACCATGGCGGGGGAATATCTTCTAGTAAAAGAATTTCTGGAGACGCATGAGAATGTCTCGGAAGTCTGGCTGATGGCGGGACCGGATCTGCTTCAGACGTCGATCGATGCCACATACAGCTATTCTTATGTGGTTCTTCCGTTTTTGCAGGCGGATCTGCTGGGCGAACTTGACGAGGAGACCGCAGAGGAAATGGAGGAGACGTTCGGAAGCTTTTTCCTGAAAAAGCCGGTGGCAGAACTGATCGCCGGTTCGGCGGTAAACCGCAAGCTGTATTTGAATTATGTGAAGGAGCGGGAGGAAGCGGCGAAGAAGGGGAAAAGCGGAGATGACCGGACAGACGGCATGTCTGATCTGGCAGAGCGCTATCTGCGGAAAATTTACGAATTGTGCGACACGCAGGGGGTGGCATGCTATCTGATCCCCGATCCGCTGGCAGATACACCGGCGCGCCGCAAGCAGGTGGAGCAGATCCGGCAGGATTTTGAAACACGGGGATTGGATCGGCTTTTCCCGGATTATTTTTCTGAAATTACCTATTATCCGGCGGACCAGTTTTCGGATGGAATTCATTTTGGCAGACCGTACAATACAAAGGAAGTGTACTGCGAAAAATTAAGAGAACTGTATCTGGACAGAGGGTATCTGGATGGATTTCAAATATGAGCCTGGACGGATTCTGCTTCCTGTTTGGTGTAGAATGCAGCACAAAGAAATGGATGGAATTATAGCCGGGCAGCAGTGTGGCACCAAATGTGGCACTCGAAAGAAATACGATAAAAAGCTTGACAAAACACGATATCAATGTATAATACAAAATGCAAATGAGTTGCAAATGCATGTAAATTGCAAAAACGAATGAGTTGCAAATGTGTGCGGCATGCAGGTGGGATAACGCTTTGGAAAGCGCTATGACAGCGCCCGGGAGGAATGATTTTATGCTGGATGTATTATTGGATACAGTGCTTGACAGTGTCAGGCTTTTGCCATTTTTATTTTTGACTTATCTTTTTATGGAGGCATTGGAACATCATACGGGAAGCAAGCTGAGCCGGAAGATACAGTCCGCCGGAAAATGGGGACCTGTGTGGGGCGGTCTGCTCGGTGTGATTCCGCAGTGCGGGTTTTCGGCAGCGGCATCGAGCCTTTTTGCCGGAAGAGTCATCACGGTCGGAACTCTGGTCGCTATCTATTTGTCCGCTTCGGATGAGATGCTTCCGATTCTGATTTCGGAGTCGGTGCCGGTAGTGACGATTGTGAAAATTCTTGGCAGTAAGGTAATCATTGCTGTGCTGTCCGGTCTGATTGTGGAACTGGTATATGTGAGACTCTTGAAGAAACAGGAGAAGGAGATGGACATTCATGTCGTGTGTGAGGAGGAGCACTGCCATTGCGAGGATGGGATTGTGGTTTCCGCGCTTAAGCATACGGTAAAGATCTTCTGTTTTATTTTCCTGATTTCACTGGTATTAAACGGTGTGATCGGGTTGATCGGAGAGGAAGCGCTGGCGGGACTGTTTTCCGGACTTCCGGTTGTGGGAGAGCTGATTGCTGCCCTCGTGGGGCTGATCCCGAACTGTGCGTCGTCCGTTGTAATCACACAGTTGTACCTGGATGGAATTATCCGGCCGGGCGCCATGATGGCAGGACTTTTGGTGAATGCCGGTGTGGGATTTCTGGTGCTGTTCCGGCTGAACCGCGACTATAAGCAGAATGCGGCCATCATCGCCACCATGTATGCGCTCGGTGTGTTCTGGGGTGTTGTGGTTGAAGCATGTGGAATTGTATTTTAGGAGACGGGGATATGGTTTCACAGACTTTTGCCTGAGCGCAAAAATGTGATATAATGTTCGCGAAGGCAAAAGTGAGCATGGAGCAAAGACGGACGCGCATGCTTGCATGAGTCGGGCGGATATGTTCCATGTGAACGCGCCCGCGAGTCCGGGAAAACGGAGTTTTTCCGGACTTTTGCCGAAGCGTAGCTGATATAATGAACTCTGACGATTTCATATTAGAAGTTCCTGCGGAACTTCGGATGCGCAGAAGTCGGCGCAGAAAAGATGATATAATGGAAATAGATGCAGTTGCGGAGGGATGAGATGGCAGGGAGTGGATATGCGACAAACAGCCGCAGAAAGATTCTTGATTTTTTAAAAAGCAACAGTGACCGGACCGTGACGGTGGCGGATATCGATCAATATCTGAAGCGAAACGGCGATGCCGTCAATATCACGACGATTTACCGTTATCTGGATAAGCTTGCCACAGACGGCACCGTCATGAAATATGTGGCGGAGGCGGGAGGAAAGGCAGTGTATCAGTACGTGGAGCTGGGACAGCACTGCGAGGAGCATCTTCATCTGAAATGTGTCAAATGTGGATGCATCATTCATCTCGACTGCGGATTTATGGATGAGATTGCAGAGCACATCCAAAAGGACCACGGATTTCAGCTACAGTGCAAAAATTCTATATTATACGGTATCTGTAAAGATTGCAGACGGGAATAGTCTGCAGTCTTTTTTTATATAATGAACAAAACGACCATGACAGTGAGGAATGGAAAACGGAACAGAAAGGAATGGAGAGAAGCAGGCGGATCCGCTCGGCCGTGATCCTTGAGGCGGCATTGCTTTTTTTGATGGGAGCAATCCTCTGGGAGAATGGAAAGCTGCCGCAAAAATCAGCCGTGGAAACAACGGCGGACGGCTATATCAAATGGGTAGATTTTAATGTGTCGTATGAGGCATTGTCCAGGGCATACGAGTATGACATAAGCAGTTACGGAGAAAAGCAGCATCTTGACTGGATTGATCTTCTGGCGTACGTCGGGGCAAAGAACGGCGGAGATTTTGGAGCCGGAGCAACGGAGGACATGCGTACCGCTGCTGAAAAAATTCTCTGCGGGGAGGATACGATGGAGCATATGACCGCAGATATGAAGATGTTTTCCTATTACAGGGAGGCATACGGAGCGGTTCTTGGCGGTATGGTCGGTGAATATGAGATCCAGGAAAAGGAGGAGGGGTCATATGTAAAAAAGTATGGTCTGAAAGCATTTTCACCGATCGCAAAAGGGTTTGAGTACAGTGATTATGATGATTTCGGGGTGTCAAGAAGCTATGGATATCAAAGACAACATCTGGGACATGATATGATGGGGCAGGTCGGAACCCCAATCAGAACGAAAAGTAGAAAGACGTTAAAAAGTAACGTCGAGATGATCGCCATCGAAAACACAGGACTTTACGATGGAGCGGATCAGTTCGTTAATTTCGGTATAACTCATGGAGTCCATATTGTCAAGCAGATTGCATATCCGGTGATACACATATTCTTTTGTCTCGGCGGACACTGCCGCCCTGCGGTTGCGCTGCTCTGCGGTGCGAAGCTTCTTTTCGAGGACAGCCTTTTCTTTGTCCAGGGATTCCAATTCAGTAATAATATACTTTGCCGCGGAAGAATCGGCGCTGCCGGAGAGTGCGTTCATCAGATTCCGGATGGAGTCGTTTGCCTTTTTCAGATCGGCACGCATCTTGCCGGTATCGACGTAAGAGACATTTTCCTCAAGTTCAATGCTGTCCGGAGACAGTTTGATCTTTTTTAATTCCTGCAAAAAAAGGTCGTCGATATCATCCACCCGTGTATATCCGGTATCGCAGACGGATACTCCTTCACGCGCCATTTTGGGGCAGTAGTAATAGGAGAACAGGCTGCCGTTCTTTTTGTATGTACGGATATTCATTTTCACGCCGCACTTGCAGCGGAGTGTACCCTTTAAAATCCCGGCTTCGTACTTGGCGTACCGGGTGGATTTGTTCTGACCAAGGCGCTTCTGGATGGCGATCCAGTCGGCACCGGAGAGGATCGGATCATGAATGCCGATGGCGATCGAGTAGGTATCTTTTCTGACGGTCGTTCCGTTGGACTGCGTGGTGCGGCCGTAGCCGATCAGCCCGTGCCTGCCGTCGAAGAGTGCCGGATCAGGAAGCTTGTAGCCTTTTTCCAGAAAGTAGTAGTACGCGTCCATATCGTTGGCGCAGTAGACCGGATTGGTGAAGAGGTTGTATAGCTTGCTGCAGCTGTAAAAGGCATCCCGTTCCGTGCGGATTCCCTCCGTGCGCAATGTGCGCTCCAGCTTGGTGATGGATGTGCCGGAGAGCATCAGAGAGAAGATATATTTTACCGTCTTGATCCGCTGCTCGTCCACGATGAGATAGGAGTGCGTCTTATCGCCGATCTTCTTACGAACAGAGGTCATACCCGGCGGGAGAGTGCCGCCTGTCCACTTCCCGGCTTCCCCCAGGCTTGCCATATTGTCCGCAACACGCTCCGCGGTGTTCTCGCGCTCCAACTGTGCAAATGCCGAGAGGATGTACATAACGGTTCGTCCCATTGGCGTAGAAGTGTCAAAGGATTCTTTTACCGACAGGAAAGAGACATTGTGTTGCTGCAGCGTCTCATAGATCTCGGAGAAGTCCTTGACGCTTCGGCTGATACGGTCCAGCTTGTAGACGATGATGATATCGAGTTCGTCCGCCTTGACATCCGCCATCAGTTCGGTAAAGGAAGGGCGGTGCGTATTCTTCCCGGAGAACCCCTCGTCCTTGTCGTAGATTCTGAAATCCAGTTCCTGATCCTTGAACATCAGCCGGGCGTAGTCCTTGCACGCCGTGATCTGCACCTGCACCGAGTCACTGTTGTCCCGGTAGACCGATTTTCGTGGATAGATTCCGATTCTAAGCATAGTATCACTCCTTTGTTCCTGTACAGTGTATGTAAAAATAGGTATAAAAATAACAGCCAGCAAAGAACGGGTGTTCCGCTTGCGCCGGGCTGCTCCGAATGATACAATATGCTTGTTGAGGGCGATTGTTCATTCAGAACAGTTGCATTGCCGCTCCGCTTATTGGTGGGGCGGTTTTATTTTGCTTAATAACGTAAAGAGCCCCGTATTTCTACGAGGCTCTCACATAATAAGTTAATATCTTCTTTTATGCCCTAAAGGCGATATTCATAGAAAATAAATTTTCTAAGCTAACTTATTATATGACATATTATGCTCGCAGTCAATAAAAATATTACTAAAACTAATAAAAACTAATGAAAAGTGTACAATTCTTTTACTTTTTGGTTGATTTTTTCCATACTCTCTTCTGAAAGTGATACACCTGCAAGTACACCTTTTAAATTGCGAGGGTCAAAAATTCGGATTTTACTAATTGTAGTAATCTGGTTTACGAGAGCAATACTTCCTTCTTTCATATGGGATATTTCTTCTCCAATTTTATTGAGATAGTCTGACTCTTCTGTATTATGTTTGCTCTTAGTTTCCCATACTTCCTGAAGCTTTTTTACTGCGTTCAAATATGTTTCTGCATCGTGTAAGTGTTTGCTGAATTCTTCGCTGCCACGTTCTGAATTTTGTGTGTCCTTAATGGCTTCATCTGTAAGTGATGAAAGAATTTTTGACATCGCAAGCATTTCAGAAATTTCTTCTTGCTCATCAGCAAGAGCTTTGGAGATAGTATCGTATTTTATTTTTAATGAACGATATATTTCGTTCCCGAGTTCGACACTATTTGAATGTGTTACCTTATCAGCTTTAACAGAAGTAAGTGGAATGACTGTTACCACTGGAGAATTATGAGAATTGTGATTATCTAGGACAACGCCGTAATGAAGCCCGCCATATTCACTGCCAATATTAAAACCAAAATTTAATTTGACAATATTTCCTCTTTTGTATGAAATATTTCTAGTTGGATCAAAAGTTTCTTCAAAATTAATAAATCGAGTGTAAGCCTTAATCCAATATGAAATCAAATTTGCCTTTTTTAAATGTTTACCAGAAGGATCGTTGATGTAATATTCAAGCAACTTATTTAATGATTTTATGGCTTCTTTTTTATTAAGGATAACGTTTTCTTTGGTGATCTCAATCGACATATAAATATTCTCCTAATATAATTTCTGCTGTTGACTGGTGTCTGGTTCGCAGGAGCAGTTTTTATTTACTGATTTTCAGTATTGCCAGCCGCCATATCAGATGAATCTGCGGAGTTAATGATTTCTCCGGAATCTGCATTGACGAAATCAACATGGATATTGCCGACATCAGATCCATTGAAAATAGCATACATACCACCATACATGTAAAAGACAATAATGGACATTGATTCTGCAAGATCAAGATCTGTGGAGGTAGTAGTGACTGTGAAGTTTGTAAAATCCGAATTGGCTTTAATATCTGTGATATTTGGGTAATCATCAGATCCAACCATATCGGATAAGCTAGCATTGCAATTATCAGCGAGATCCTTCATCATCTGCTTATGCTGTGATTTTGACATCACATAGGTGGCGCTTCCGTCCTCATTCAAGGTAATAGAGTGGATATCACTTTCTTTTGCTTGTGCATCGAGTTCTTCCTGCGTAACGTCTCCAACGTAATCAGCCGGGACGGTGATGGTAACATCGAAAATATTTTTGTCGACTTCGACATCCCCCAGAGCATCAAGATCTGAAAACGCGTCTTCGGTGGAGCTGGTATCTTCTGCTTTCTGGGTAGAAGCAGCAGCGGTATCAGCAGATCCGTTGCTCTCGCACCCGGAAAGAGCCATTGATAAAATCAACATGGTCGCAACAATTCTTTTTTTCATAACGTATTCTCCTTTGAAAATAATATATAACTACGGTCATATATTACCATTGATGTAATTTGATGGCAAGGTTATTCGGTGGCATTACGAATGAATTCGTTAAGCTTATCTCTATCCCAAAGTTTCACACTTAACCTCTTGGCGTCCTCGATACTTTGCTGGGTAAAGGTTGAATTTGTCATTACAACAGCGACATCTTTATTAAAAATTCCTTTAGCAGAGTATGCTTCTTGTATTGCTTTATATGGTACGGAGCCCTCGTAACGTTTACACTGAATTGCATAGGTCACATCGCCTTGTTCCGCAAATATATCTACACCGTGATCCCCACTACCTTGTGTGACTTCGACGTTAGAAAAGCCGTTCTTTTTTAATAAATCCGCGCAAAAATATTCAAAATCATGTCCGTCCATCGCATCGTAGTTATTGCTGTAAGGTTGATCGAGATTAAATTCACTTGTTTGTAAATCATTATTGTCTTTTGTGTATGTAATGTGTGCTGTTTTGAATAGAGTATCAAACGTATATTCATCCATAAGGACTTCGCGAGGAAAGGTTCCATTTTCGGGTCCAACAACTCCAAAGGCTTCTAACTGTTCTAATATGCGCATTGCTCTGTTAAATCCAATTTTGAAATTACGTTGTAGTAACCCTACCGAACCTTTATCTGACTTTATTATCAGAACAGCTGCATCCCGAAAGTGCGGATCTGGATTATCTAATAGAATTGGCACAGCATTTTTTCGGGCATTGAATCGCTCAATGGCTTTACTCTTGTTTTTTCGGATGTTTCTTAAATCATCAGATGGTTTATTGGAAAATTTTATTTTCCTCTCGTAGCTTTTTAATTCCAGAAGAATATTAGTCAAACGGTCGTAAGAAGCAAAAAACTCATTTTCACTTGTAGTAGTGTTAATAACATTTGAAAGAATTTGAGCTTCGTCTATAAGTTTGCTTGCACGAATATAAATATCTGCATGGCTTTGCTTGTTGTTAAAGATTTTATCAAAGAACATGGCTGTATCTCCTATGGCATTCAATCATACTAATTCAAGCACCGCAATATTCGGTTCAAAGACGATAACATAATTATCCAGTTTCGTGTATACACCATACTTATTTCTGTAGTAATTAAGGCTATCAATTAAAAACTCTTCGGTTACCTCAAGGTACTCCGCTGATTCTGATATGCTTTGACAGTGGTGCAAGTAGGCATCCACGATGCCGCGCAAGCCGACCAGCTTATTATAGGCTACGATCCTGCCGCGCATTTCCTGTTTGCGGTTTTCTACGGTGGACTGATCGAGTATGTTGCCGGTTGCGGTGTAGTGGTGTCCGAGTTCTTCTGCAAGGATGCAGGCTTTTTCTGTGTCTGTGCTTATATCCTTACTAATAGCAATATGTTTGTCAAGGTACAATCCCTTTATTTTTGTTCCGCAGAAATGCGAGGTTTCATCTACGATCACGCCAGCATCGGATGCATTTTCTAACAATGTTTCGTATTTTGTCAAAGTAATCCCTCCTTGGGACTAATAATAACTCTTTATGAGTCCAATTAAATGGACTACCTTCTGGTTGCTTTGATAAATGCCGCGTATTCTTTGATCCTGTCTAACTCATCTGCAGTGTATTCATCGCCATCAAAATGGGCGGCAATAGTGATTGGTTCATCCGGTTCATCCCACCCCATGAGTTCCTGTGGGGATACCTTTAATGCCTTTGCAAATTCGCGTATTTTTGATTCAGCAAGGTCAACCTCTCCTTTTTCAATTTTGGCGATGGATGATCTGTCTTTATATCCAGTTAATTCTGCTAATGTATCTTGAGACATTTTTAATTCTGTTCTCCTAGATTTAATGTTTTGATAAAGCGGTAACATAAGCAGAACCCCTTTCTTAATTATTTTGTATCATCATAATAGCACTTTGTGTAAAATAATTCAACAAAATTATTAAAAAGTGTTGACATAAATTCACACTGATGATATAGTGAATTTAGTTCACGGAAAGGCGGTGATAAAAAAGTGGCAAATGTGGAACTGCTTAAGGAAAAAATAAGTAATTCTGGCATGACCGTTACTGCAATAGCTGATAAATCAGGCATATTGCGGGAAACTCTCTATAACAGAATGAAAAGCGGTAATTTTTATGCATCTGAAATTACTGCGTTGACAAAGGTATTGCATCTCACCAGGAAAGAAAGAGATGAAATTTTTTTACCTTAATGCGTGAATATAATTCACGAAAACCTATAACAGAAATTTGTCAAAGGTAGCAGGAGTTCTTGATTGTACTGTTGATGAACTTCTGGAATAAAGGCTACCACATCATCTGTCCAATAATCTGGACAGCAAATAAGAAGGGAGTGAGAAGAATGGAAAAAGTAGATGCACTTATTGAAGCACTGGCGGAGCATATTAGTGATGTAATCGCGTCTGGAAAAGAATGCGAGGGAGAAATTTCAGAAAAAACAAAGGCTCTCGCAGAGCTGATTTCCGCAAGAGCCAATGTGCTTTAGTTACTGATTGTCAGTATTTCCTTCAATAGTATCAATGATTGTATTGAAGAAAGCAGTTACTTCATTTGCAGTCTTTACAGGGTCTGCACAAGGAGTAATTAAGTTGTTCTCAATGGCTAACTCAGTGAATGATTTTGCCAGCGTGATCTTGTCCCTATCGGTAAGGTTCATGTTGATATCTCCTTTCATAATACTCGGACGCGGCAACGTCCTGTAAGGAGATTGTACCACAAGTGAAGAATAACATACAAGAATAGTTTAACAGAGGAGGAGATGATGCACAAAGCAGGAAAAGGATACAAGCAGGCTGTCATATGATTTAACGGAGGTGGAAATGTATGGCAAAGAGAAAGAAAAAGGAGATTACCTGCAGCGTAACGATAACCGAGGGAGCATCGGAACGGCTTACCAAGGCATTGGTTAAGATTCATTATCAGCGGAAGCGTGATGAAGAGATGCGCGGGATAACGAAGGATGAAACCGCTTAGGCGGTAGCGGCGGACAAGCCATAAGAAAGGAGTGAGAACGTTGAAAAGGATAGGTAAGATCGTTACGGCGGTCGGCGTGGTCACGGCACTGCTTGCAGGATGCTGTCTGGATTCGCAGGATGTATACGGCTACCTTGCGGGAGCGTTGTGTATCATCGGCGGCTTTCTGGGCGGCGTGGGCTATGCGATTTACATGCTGGCGGCGCGGCGGCGCACCGAGGTTGCGATCGAGATGGACAAGCCGGATATTGTGTGGATTGAGATTGAGGGCAAAAAAATAGCACCCTGATAACTTTGGCGAGTACAGGTGCTATTTACCGTAGGAATACTTATGTATTTCTGTGTTTATTGTAACACGAAAGAGCAGCTTTTGAAAGTGTGATTTTATGATTTTCAGAGAATGTAAGCGCTGCGGTCATCCAATGGACCCGGGAGAGGGTAGAAACGGTATGTGTGATGAATGTGTTACCGGGGAGACGGAGCGGCAGCAGCGAGAAGAGAAGATGGAGTGGATGATCCAGGCAACGGAATGGACGCAGCTGGAAGTGGAGGATTTTTTGAATGAAAGCAAGGCTATGTAACAAGGACATGTGCAATCTCGTGGATGTGTTGCGGGAATTACCGGAAACACTGGAAGGGGTCGGCGTTGCTGGAAATGCCACTATTACCGTTACGGATGACGGGAGCATTAGCGGGGTGCTGGCTGTCTCTGGAGAAACAGCAGTGAGACTTAAGATCAGTGACAATGGCGACAAAGGAGAGTGGGAGTATATCGATGATTGAGATCGCACCGGATAGACGGGATTATGAAGAGAGAGACAGCGCACAGGAGGCATGGTTGCAGCGCCGCCCTGTATGTGTTTGCTGCGGTGAGCACATACAGGATGAGTCGGCACACTTGATAGGTGGAGATTATTACTGTGATCGGTGCTTGGATGATACAACGGTTTATTTTGACGATTGAGAGGTGGAAGAAATGGAAAGTACGTTATTGCAGGCGAACGAGATAAGCTGCAGGATACAGCAAATTTCAGAAAAAGGGCTCTCGTTATTGCTTTATGTCACATCGAGAGATGGTCAGAAACGCTTGGATGAGAAATATGGTCCGCTTGGATGGCAGGATAAATATGAAGTCATCGATGGCGATTTATACTGCATTATTTCTGCTTGGGATGAAGCCAAACAGATGTGGATAGCAAAAGAGGATGTCGGAACGGCATCGTACACAGCAAAGGAAAAGGGGCGGGCTTCGGATGCATTTAAAAGAGCCTGTGTTAAGCACGGAATAGGCAGGGAACTTTATACAGCACCGTATATATGGATTAACGCGAAAGATGCGGGTATTAAGACAGACAACAATGGAAAAGCCACAACTAAGAAAAAGTTCAGTGTCAATCTTATTACATACACATCGGACAGAAAGATCGACGAATTAGAAATTGTTGATCAGGATATGAACATTGTATTTAAACAGTATGCATCACAAAAAATTGATGACATCAAATACAAAGTGCTGGTTGAAAAATTGAATGAGGCAAAAGTTACGATGGATGAGGTTGTGGAACTATTTCATGTGAACACTTTGCAGGAGATGGACATCAATCAGTGGAACAGATGCATGAGAAAATTAGAGGTAACGATTGCTTCAAAAGCTGGAAAAAAGGATGATGAGTGATGCACGCGCTTGTGGATATTAAGAAGTACCGGGAGGACAAGAATGGTACGGATCTTATGATATCTGTTCCAGATATGCAGCTTGGGGACATGCTCCGTAGGAAGAAAATTAAGAATGCGGAGATACGGTTTGATGATGGGCGTCATATTTCTGCAGAGCAGAGGAAGAAAGCCTATGCCACGATTCGGGACATTGCAGATTATACGGGATATCCTTCCGAGCAGATGAAAAGAATTTTGAAGGATGAACACATGATTCGCACGGGAGATCCAGATTTTAGTCTTTCTAATTGTTCGATGGATACGGCGAGGGAATTTATCAATACAATTCTGGAGTTTGCTTTGGAATGGGGAATTCCACTTTCTGATAATGCGATCAACCGGACGGATGATATTGGCAGGTATTTATATTACTGCATTATGCATAAGAAATGCGCTATATGTGGTAGAGATGGAGAAATCCATCATGAGGATGCGATTGGCATGGGGAATGACCGGCGCAGGGTAGATGATTCAGGATATAAGAAAATCTGCCTTTGCCGGATGCATCACACAATGGCACATCAGCTCGGAGTGAAACGTTTTCAGGAGATGTATAAGGTGTACGGCATTGTTGTAAAAGAGGGTTGAAACACCCGCCTGTAGGCGAAAGAAACCGATCATGCGGAGACTTATTATATCACGAACTGTCGAAGCCATGATGATACCTCCGGGGTCGTCCCGGAGGGGAAAGGAGAAGTAATTGGAAGAATTAAAGGTTACAGAATATAGAGGCATGAGAGTGCTGACAACGCAGCAGATTGCAGAAGCGTATGGCGTTGAAGCAAAGAAAATCACAGATAATTTTAACAACAATAAGAGCAGATATGTGGAAGGAAAGCATTTTATTTGTCTGGATGGTGAGGAGCTGAAACGGTTCAAAAGCGAAACCGAAAATTTAGGTTTCGCTAGAAATTTGAATAAACTTTACCTCTGGACAAAGAAGGGTGCGTTCCTCCATGCAAAATCTTTAAATACGGATACGGCATGGGAAGTATACGATCGTCTGGTTGATTCTTATTTTGATCACAGCAATCTGCTTGAGGGGATGTCGCCAGAGTTGAAAGCCGCACTGATCGTAGATAAGCGTGTGACCAAGGTAGAACATCGCATCGACCACATCGAGAACGATATGCCGCTGTTCGGCGCAGAATCGGATGAATTGTCGGCACATATCAGACGCAGAGGCGCGGAACTTCTCGGCGGCAAGAAAACGGAAGCATATCTGGACAATGCGATCCGGCAGAGAGTGTATCGGGATATTTACAACCAGCTCCGCCGGGAATTTGGAATCTACGATGATGAGGGCAAGATGAAGAGTTACAAGGCATTGAAGAGAAAGGATCTCGCAGATGCGCATGAATTTGTTGACTGCTATACGCTTCCGGCGTACCTGGCGGAGCAGATCAATGATTGCAACGCACAGATGCGGATGGGTGGTGCGGATGGAGTATAAGTTCACGATCCCGGGGCGGTTGGATGGTTTGAATGAATACACTGCCGCCAACCGGACGAATCCGCACAAGGGCGGACACATGAAGCAGAAGAATGAGGATGGAATCATCTGGCAGATCCGGCGGCAGCTTCCGGGTATTGGCACCATTACGGCACCTGTACTGATCTATTATCGGTTTTTCGAGAAAGACCGGCGCCGGGATAACGACAATATTTTGTCCTGCGCGGCCAAGTTTGTGCAGGACAGCTTGAAAAAGGCATGGGTAATCAAGGACGACAACCAGAGATGCATCCCGCACTTCTATTTCGATACGTTTGTGGATAAGGAGAATCCGAGGATTGAAGTGACGATCCCGGAACTTACCGCGGGACAGGCGAAAATGACGCTGAAAGACCTGCTTAAGGACTTAGAAACGGGGTGATCGGTTGGATGGCAACTACATAAAATTGAGCCGGGGGTTGCTGGAATGGGAATGGTACACGGATATCAATACCACCCGGCTGTTCATCCACATGCTGTTGAAAGCCAACTGGAAGGATGGAAATTTTAAAGGGACAACGGTTTCGCGTGGATCATTTGTCTCGTCCATCGGGAAGCTGGCGGGCGAAACTGGACTTACGGAGCGCGAAATTCGGACAGCAATTTCGCATTTGAAAAAGACAGGCGAAGTGACAAGCAAAACGACAAACAAATATACCATATTTACAGTGGTTAAGTACGATTTATACCAGACGAGCGACAAGCAAAACGACAGTCAAGAGACAAGCAAGCGACATTCTAACGACATTCTAACGCCAACAATAGAAGAAAAGAAAGAAGGAAAGAAGGGAAGAAATACACCCCCTATATCCCCCGTGGAGCGGTTCGTGGAATTTGCTGCAGCCTACCCGAAAAAATGTACTGGCTATCTGGCAGAATCGGAATACTGCAATGCGGTGATGGCTGGCGTACCGGAGGATGATCTGATACGGGCGGCGCGGAATTATGCGGATGCTTATCGGCGGGACAGAACGGCGGAGCGGTATATCAAGAAACCGGAGAACTGGCTTCGTGAGAACGTATTTATGCAGTACCTCAAAGGAGTGAGCAATGGAGCAGATGGAACAAACGCTGGAGAAAATACTACAGCGCATGAAAAATCGATCAATGAGCGGCTCGGGGAACTTGGAGACACCGGAGAATTCGAGGGATTCTGATGTGTGTCCGTTGTGCAATGGCACCGAGTGGATCTTGACCGAAAAGGACGGTATCACAACGGCGGTGGAATGTAAGTGCCGGGAGCGGGCGGCGATGTCAAGGCGGTTGCGGTTTGCAGACATACCGGAAGCGTTCCGGGGGATGGATCTCAAGACATTTAGGATGGACGTGTACCGACAGCCGGACAGCAAAAAGACGGTGGCAGATGCCTGCCGGATCATAAAGGTTTACCTAGATGATTTTGAAAACCAGAAGGATCAGGGCATGGGGCTGTTTATCTGGTCCCGCACAAAGGGTAGCGGAAAAACACGGATCGCCGCAGGTATTGCGAATGAGCTTATGAAAAGCTATGCGGTTAAGTTTGCAGTATCGCTGACCATTCTGCAGGAGATCAAGAATACATGGCGGCGGGATGCCGAATACAGTGAGAGCCGGTTACTGGATGCGCTTAACACGGTGGATGTGCTGATTATCGATGATTTCGGCGTGGAATCCCCGGCGGCGTGGATCAACGACAAGATGTACCAGATCATCAACGAGCGGTATATCAACAAGAAAGTGACAATCTTTACGAGCAACGAATCATTGGACAGCCTGCGGTACGATGACCGGATCACCAACCGGATCAAGGAGCGGACATATCAGATTGCTTTCCCAGAGGAATCCGTTCGGGACCATATCGCGGAGCGGCATCAGGAAGAGATGATTGAAAAGGTGATGAGAGGACAGGGAAATGGGCAGAAGAAAAAGAACGAGTATGTATGACCAATACAGGGATGACATCGTGGCGGCACTTGATGCGGGAAAGACGATCAGACAGATTTACGACGAGATCATATGCCCGGCGCTGAACGGCGGGTGCGAATACAGCGGTTTGACGTACTACGTGAATAAAAATGGTCTCCGATACGTGACGGAAAATGACGGCTATGAGCCGGTACATATCTGCGCGGAGTGCGAACATTGCGGAAAAATCCAGAGAGAGCGGTTCGATCCCATGAGTTTTTGCAAGAAAGCGAAGCGGGAGATTTTGCCGGTGGTTAAGACGTCGCCACGGTGGTGCCCGTTACGATCGGGAGGGGGCGAGGTAAATGCATAGAGACAGTAAGGAGCGCCGCAAGCGTGCAGCAGAGATCAGCGAGCGGATGACACACCCGAGCAAGCATGTGAGCGAGGATGCGATTAAAAGGTTTCGAGAAGTTCCGTATCAGTTGCGGCGCGGAAGGGAGCAGGGAAAATAATTGAATGCATGAAGAACATGGCAAAAAAATCGGAGACTGAGAGGAAAATGCGAAATAAGTAAAAAGCTGTCATACTAGGAGCTTACACAGTATGACAGCCAAAAGAGGGTTACTTCTAAAAGTTATTTTTTAAAATGCATTGATTACCAGAAAAAGTGAATTCGTCCCAACCCTCTTTTTGAGCGCGATCCATAAACCAATCTTGAACTTTTTTTGTTACTTTTTGCATTTCATCGCCTTCTTCATTATCTTGATTATACAAACCAAGAACTTGTTGGCTAGATGCAATATAGCAGGGTTCATTTTTAGAGCGGTCATCTGGATCGGGAAAAACGTATGGTCTTGCCATTACTAAATACCTCCTTATAACGTAGTTTTAATTACAGTATACATTAAAGTTAGAAGAAAAGCAATAAATAGCGTAATAGGGTTATATTCAAAATTTTTTGAAACTCAGATTGACATGAGTGATTATTTTATCACATCTACAATATAACGAGAAGTCAGTGAACTTTACAAGGAGGGATGATAACGGTCGGATGGCATTTGTGATTGTTGGCGTGAAATGAAAAAGAGAGGTATTAGCCCCTCTTAATCCAAGTAATGTCATATCCCATAATTTCTGCTAAAGCCAAGCATTCACTGTATTTAATGGTTCCACGTGATAGTTTATTAGAAATATTTTGAGTGGTTGTTGGCTCATGTGTTTTATTATATTCAGCAACTATTTCTGTTAGAGTCATACCGCTTTTGGCAATATAGGATTTTATTTCATTACGAATATCATTACTCATAAGATACACCTCCTGTGTTTAATTATACGATATAGAATAAAAATATTCAATAGAGTGTAAAAATATTTGCTTAAGTGTTGACATTTGTTTCGCTATAGTGTATAACAAAACTATAATAAAACAAAAAACACGGAGGTAACAAGTATGTATGAAGTAATCAATGAGGAATTAGGTATCAAGGCATGTGGATTGGCTGATTTAACGGCAGAGCAGGTAAATCATTTTTTGGGGCTTTGGGAAGATGGTGCGAGAATTGGAACGCTCACGGTATTCTTTGAAAATGAGACAGGGGATTTGGTCTTGAATAAGGACAATGAGATGTATGACACATACAGAGAATTTGCAGAAATATACATGGGGGCATCGTCAGATCGTCGCGAAGAAATCTGGGAGAATTGTCCAGTGCCGCAGATGAAAGAAACAATAAGAGTAATGGAAAATTGCTTGAAATTCCGGAGAACAGAAAAGGAATTGTTCAGAGCAAGAAAAAATTATATCGCATGTGAGCCGTCTTATGCGATCTTGAGTGAAATCCGTAAAAAGTATGATTTGGCAGGAGCAGTAAGCGTAGCATTTCGATATGGCATCATGCAGGGAAAACGAATGGAGAGAGCAAAAAAGAAAAGACAATCCGTTATCGCCTAGCCAGCACTTGGGATTGTCTTAAACACAAGGAGTACCTTGTAAGCTGATTATAGGGTACTCCAAAATGAAAAGCAAGAGAAAAAGGAGAAAAAATAGATGAACGATTTAATGATTTTTGAAGGACACGAGGTAGAAGTATTTGAATTTGAGGGAAAGGTATTATTCAATCCATATCATGTAGGAGAGTGTTTAGAAATATTGCCAGAGGGTGTAAGAAAAGCAATCACTCGCATGAATGATAAACAGGTAGTTAAACTGACAAATTCTAAAATCAAGAAAAGTGACTTTAGAAATTCGGATGTGACAAAAAGTAACATCCGAAAATTAAACAACGCAGGAGAAAACTTCCTTACAGAAAGCGGTGTCTATAAGTTGGTATTCAAGAGCCATAAGCCAAACGCTGAAAAATTTACAGATTGGATTGCCGATGAAGTGCTTCCTGCATTACGCCAGACAGGACATTATGAGATGCAGAAACAGAGATCAACCAAGAAAGCGCATACAGAGAGTTTATCAGCAGTAAATAATGCGGTTAAGATTCTTACACCTATGCTCGCGGCGGCTGGATGTGATAGCAAGATACAGCTTCTTACGGCAAAGTCACTTTATGAAAAGGCAGATGTAATGCTTCCGGTACTGATTGAAGCAGATCAGCAGTATTTTGATACGGTACATATTGCCAGACAGGTAGGCATTTACTATCAGAGTTCCGGTAAGCCGGCAGATAAGGCAATCAATGAGATCATTCGGCGGCTTGATTTGCCAGAAAACATGTACATTGAAACATGGGAGAGCAAGGGGAAATGGCAGGGGACGGTTAGAAAGTATGCGCCGGAAGTTAGTGACATGGTACGTGTATGGTATGCGGATCAGGGCTATCCAAGAGACATTGAATATGTACAGAGTGATGGTCAGACAAAAGCATATCACGTGATATGGCGTGGCGGCGAGGTGGCTGTATAAAAGTAGTTACTTAAGATTAGGCAAACCGAAAAACATTGGTTTGCCTAATTGTGTCGGGAAAATTGAACATTGACAATTGAATATTGATGGGTGGTGTAGTATGATTCTTGGTAGTAATACAAAGGAGGAAGTTTTCGATGGATGAGATAACGATTGGAATAGATTTTATGAAAATTGGATGGGTTGTAGCTGTTCCTCTGATAGTAACCTGCATTATTACATATGCACTTAATTGCAAAATATCGGAGTTTACATTTGCGTTATTGAAGGTATTCTTTTATGGGATGCTTGAATTTTATATGTGGAGATATGTATGTAAAAAGGGGATGACGGAGATAGGTGTTGTAACGGCTTTCACTTCAATCTTTTGTGGTCTTGAATGTGGAGACAATATTGTAAAGGTTATTTGCATGATAATAGAATATTTTAAGAAATGGGCAAAAGTAATAAAAAATAAATAAATATACACCAACCGTCAAATTCGATGGTTGGTATTTTTTTACGCAAAATTTGAAATGGGGAATGTCTATGGATGAAAAAGAGATATACGAAATCTGCCAGAGCGTGGACAGTTTCATTGCTGCGGAACTGACGGAATCCATCGTGCGCGGCACCAGCTACGATATGCTGGAAGCTCACCACGGCATTCTCCCGATCAGCAGGACGCACTTTTATCGGAAAAAGCGGATCGTGCAGCGGATCATTAAGCAGAGGATGGGGCGGATCGTGGAGGAGCAGAATGGGCAGTTGAGGATGGTGTGGTAATCTTGCAAAAATTGTCAACAAGTGTATAATTATTACGCAAATAGACAATTTTGGAGGTTATATTATGAAACTGAGAAATATTTATATGGCTTGCAAAAGAAGTGTAGAGCCAATTCGTAATGTATATATTTACCAAAGTACCACTACTAGTACAACAAGATATTGTGTTAGTGGTTGGAATGCTGCGCAAACTGCGATATTGAATAATTTAAAGGGAATTGAATTCTTTGAAGAAAAAATAGCGGCATTCATCAATGCAATACCTCAGGTGTTAATAACTAAGGACGAGTTCGAGGTAAGTTCGTCAGATTGGACATCTATAAGAAATAGACATAAAGAATTATTGATAAGTATACAGGATGTGATTGACTTATATGAGTCAATGGGTTTTGAAGAGAATTCTGCTCAAGGTATAGATATAAAGTTACCTGAATGCAAGGATTTTCAGGAATTTAGAAAGTGTATTGATGAATTAGATTTTATTTTATACAAATGTCCATTTTTTAAATCTGATGAAGAACACTTGCAGTTTGAATCAATGGATGTTGGTTCCTTATGGATAACAATTTTAGCAGTATCGACTGTTGGGGTGTCGGCTAGTGTGTTGTTAAATAATATAGCAGCATTTATTGATAAGTGTTATGTGATAAAAAGTCATCAATTGACGATAAAACAGCAAGAAGTTATATATGGAAATATGGAAACTGATCAAAAAACAAAAGAGCAGTATTTAGATGGACTTAAGTTGGTATATGATCAGATTGTAAAAAGCACTGTAGTTGAGTTAGAGGAAATAACTAATATAAAGTTGGAAGATGGTGAACAGGTTGGGATTGTTTCCCAGGCTTTCGATAAAACCATTTCGCTATTAGACAAAGGGCTACAAATATACACCACAATAGATACGCCAAGGGAAGTACAAAATTTGTTTGAACCATTAGAAATGAAATATGTTGATGTTGCTAAGCCTATTGAAAAGATAGTACAAAAAGAAGAGTAAGTAAAAAGAAAAAGAGAGGGTAAAACCTCTTTTTTTCATGCCTAAAATGGCACAAATTCACTGTAGCCTTGCCTTATAATTATGATATGAAGAAAGGATTATGCCATGTATAAAGCACAGAGGAATTACGAAAATGCACAGCGGATGTTATTTGAGGGTGTTGGTCGGTATGACATACCGGAGGTAGAGCCTACACAGTTTGATAATGCGGAGTTTATCGGATTCAATTATGCCAAGAGCGCGAAGAACCCGGAGAGCAAGGCGGTGCACTTCTTCCTGGATGACTACCAGTTTACCAGAGTATGGACAGACCCGGATAGATATATTCCGATGTTGCAGCGGTTCAAGTACGTGCTGACACCGGATTTTAGCCTGTATACGGATTTCCCGAAGCCGTTGCAGATATATAATCATTACCGTAAGCACTGGCTCGGTGCGTACTGGCAGATGTACGGTATCAACGTCATTCCTACGATTTGTTGGAGCGACCGGGAATCTTTTGAATGGTGCTTCAATGGAGAACCTACACAAAGTGTTGTTGCAGTCTCTTCCGTTGGAACGCAGAACAGCAAGGAAAAGAAACAGTGTTTTCTGGATGGCTATTTTGAGATGATGGAGCGGCTGCAGCCGACGCAAATCATCTTTTATGGCAGAGTACCGGATGAGTGCAAGGGCAATATCCTAAAAATAAATGCCTTTGGGGATAAGTGGGACAGGAAGGAATGAAATGGGTGGCAGAGGCACGAGTAGTGGGATAAGTGAGAAAGGAAATAAGTATGGAAGTCAGTATCATACCATATTAGAGTACGAGAATATTAAGTTTGTAAAGGCAAATTCCAGAAACTCAGAATCGCTTTTTGAAACGATGACGGATGGCAGAGTGTATGTGACTGTGGGTGGAAATGATTTGCTAAAAATTACATACTATGATGAGCAGAACAGAAGAAAGAAACAGATAGACCTCAATCATCCACATAAAGGAATAAAACCACATGTGCATCATGGATATAATCATAACGAAGATGATAATTCCAAAGGAGCAACCGGATTATTACCCAAAGAAAAGAAGATGGTTGAGAAGGTAGAACGTATATGGTACAATCATATAAACAAGAAACAGTAGCTTAAATAAAAGCGGCGTCAACCAACGCATGGTTTCCGAGTGATCGGGGTGTTTCTTGTTAGCAAGCGTAGTATACTCTGGTGATTACGCCTTGATAGAGGAGAGTTCGGTTCGACTCCGAACACTTGCGACAATGAGGATGTACCATAACGGTATGTCCTTTTTTATTGCCCTGAAAGGAAGTGATTAGTTGGCAGCAAGAAAAAATCCATTAGCTGATAAAGCATATGAATTGTATAAGGATGGCATGAAGCTGGTAGATATTGCTGACCAGCTAGGAAAGCCAGAGGGGACAATTCGTAGGTGGAAAAATACATATGACTGGGATAACGAACGTTCGGATTGCAAAGCGAACGAAAGCGAACGTCCAAAGCGAACGAGAGATAAGAAGAGCGGGAAGAGGCTAACACCAAAGCAGGAAGCATTCCAAGCTGAATTTATTGGAAATGGTGGTAATGCTACACTGGCTGCAAAAAATGCTGGGTATGCAGAAAGCGGAGCGAGGGTGCAAGGACATAGATTGCTAACAAATGCTAACGTCTCAGAGCGTATCGCCGAGCAGATGGAGCGTATCGAGAAAGAACAGCACCGCGACATTATGAGTCTTGCAGAAATACAGGAGCGCAGAAGCATGATTGCAAAGGGAAAATTGACGGACGGAAGAGGTTATTCCCCAGATTTTAATAATCAGCTTAAGGCTATGGATGGATTGGAAAAAGCCTTGACCATAGCGGAGAAGCAGAGAATTGAGCGTGAGGAAAAGGAGAAGCGAGAAAATTCTCCATTGTGGACAGTGCCGATCACGGATATCACTTCTGATTTTGTAGAGATATACCGGACGGTGCATGAAGCATTTGCCGGGGAGATAGACGTACATGAGATTGTATCTAAGGGTGGTCGTGGTTCTATCAAATCTAACTTTTGGAGTGATGTGGCATATGAGGTTATCCGGCAGGATCCGCAGGCGCATGTGGTGTACACAAGAAGGTATAAGGTTGATCTGCGCGGGTCGGTATATAACCAGTTTATGAAAACAGTGATCCGGTATAATGATCTGGATAACTGGGACTTTAAGCAATCCCCGCTGTGTGCAGTATATAAGCCGACCGGGCAGACGGTAATGTTTGTGGGAGCGGATAAGCCGATCAGTTTGAAATCATTCAATGTTCCATTCGGATACGTTAAGCTGCTGATTCATGAAGAGTGTGACGAGATGGCGGGTGTGGAACAGATGGATAACATCGAGGATACTTTCCTGCGATCTGACACGCCGGCACTTGATATCAAGATATTCAACCCGCCGAAGAGTAAGAATAACTTTATGAATCAGTATGTAGAAGAGTGCAAGAATAAGCCGCAGACGAGGATTTGTCATAGCTATTATTACAATGTGCCTGAGAAGTGGCTTGGTAAACGATTCTTTGAGCGTGCAGAGTGGTTTAAGGTGCATAAGCCACTATATTACCGGAACAACTATATGGGCGAGGTGACCGGTACAGGCGGCGGTATCTTTGATAATGTCGAAGAACGGACCATCACAGATGCGGAGATCGAGAACATGCCATTCTTTCATCATGGTCTGGATTTCGGATTTGAACATCCGCAGACGTTTGAAAAGGCATGGTATGACGAGGATACAGATACATTGTATTGCGTGGCGGAGGTATTTGCCAAACGGTGCAAGAACAGTACGTTTGCCCGGAAAATCAAGAAGTATATCACAGAGGAAATTATTTGTGATTCGGCGCGGCCGGACGCGATCGCAGAGTTGCAGGACTGGGGATTTAATGCGATTGGAGCAAAAAAGCGTTGGGGTTCCGGCAAGGGCAGAGACTATTGCTGGGAGTGGCTGCAGCAGACCACAAAAATTGTGGTAGATCCGGAACGATGCCCGCAGCTTGCACATGAGCTTACAACTTTAGAGCATGAGCAGTTGGCAGACGGCAGTTTTTCAGATGCTTATCCTAAACTGGACGAGGACTGCGTGATGGCACTGATCTACGGGTTGAACCGTGTGATTATGGAGAGCCGCCGCAACAATGGACTTTATGATGATGAGATAGATGAGGAGGGTGAGGATGAAGAGGAATACGAAGAATAGGCATTATGTCGTAGTGGATACAGATACAAGAGAAGTGATTGCGTGCATTTCAGACTCCGGGAAGGATAATATTCTCCGGAAAGATGTTGATCTGAAAGTATACGACGGTACGGATCCGGTATTTACGGAAACGGATCATGGCATCTTATTAAAAGACAATGCTTTTACAATGAGATTGTAGGTGGTGACGTATGAACATGTTCACAAGAGTAAAGGAGTTCTTTATGAATTTATTCAAAACAAGCGCAGAAAAAGAATTTGGTGTTGATATTATCTCTTCCGATCTGATGGAGAGGGCACAGATTGAGTGGCGGAATATCATCAAGGGTAGACCATACTGGACGAGTGAGAATGTGCGCACAATCAATTTCGCAAAGTTTCTCTGCTATTACACCAGCAAAAAGACCTGTTTGGATCTTAATGTGACAATCAGCGGCAGTGACAGGGCAGATTATATCAATCAGTGTATTAAAGCAATGATCCAGAAATCTATCAGGGATAAGGTAGAGGATGCCTGCGGTGCGGGTGGTATTATTCTGAAGCCGAACGGTACATACAATCCGGCGGGAGCAATCGATTATGTGATGCCGGGCAGTTTTGCAGTAACGGAAAAGAACAGTAACGGGGATATCCTTGGAGTTATCTTTATTGACCGGCAGATCAAGGGAGATGATTACTATACTCGTTTAGAGTATCAGCACTTTACATCTTCCTTCTCTGACAATGGAGAAGGAATTGGAAGAACATACACCATTGAGAATAAGGCTTTCAGATCAAAGGGTAGCGACAGCCTGGGGCGTAGTATTGCACTGGCGGATGTGCCGGAGTGGAAGAATATACCGGAAGCTATCAGTATTTCCAATGTGGAGAAGCCGTTATTTGGCTATTTCAAGATGCCATACAACAATACCATTGACTATACATCACCGGAGGGTGTGGCTATATTTTCAAACTGCATTGAGGAGTTGCGCAATCTGGATGTGGCGTGGAGCCGAAAAGATGATGAGATTGATGATTCACAGCACATCACCTTTATTGATGAGAATGCGCTGATGAAGCGTGACAAAAATACCGGCGCCAGAGAAAGAGTGGAGCTTCCGCGATTTGTAAAGGGATTGAAATATGGAGTAAATGCGTCCAGTGCTGTGGATGAACATGTGCCGACCATACTGACAGATGAGAGAGTGGCAGATATCAACTCCATTCTCTCTATGATCTCTACCAAGGCAGGATTTTCCCAGGGTCAGTTTGTACTTGACCGGAAGACCGGTATTGCCACGGCAACAGAGATTGAGAGCGATGACAGCGAGACAGTGGAGACGATCACGGATATACGGAATGCCCTTAAGACTGCGCTTAAGGATCTTGTATATGCGCTGGATAAATATTGTGATGTATTTTTCGATCTGCCGAGCGGGTATGTCAACGCTCTGGATGAGGACGTGGCGGACGAGGATGTGTTCTATTTTAAGGACCTGTTGGCATCCTTTGAGCAGGACCGGACGAGAGCATATCAGCTGATGATGAATGGTGTATACAGCAAGCGCAAATATCTTAAGGAGTATGAGGGATTCAATGACAAGGAGATCGACGAGATGTTTGCGGAGCGCGATGAGGAAAATGCCAGCGACCAGAAAGGCGGATTATTCAAAGAAGAATAGAGGGCGGTTGAATGAAGTACAACAAGATTGTCGGCGGCGTAAGCATTCACATTGACACGAAGCGGATAGATGATAACCTAAGGCGCGCCCAGGATGCACTGGATCAGCAGGTGCTTAATGATATGATCCCGTATATGCCGGAAAGTCAACAGAGTGCAATGGTGGGAGCGACGCAGATCATTGAACCAGGACTTATTTCGACCAATACACTGTATGCACATTATCAGTATATGGGCGAACTATATCTTGCCGAAAATGGTAGTTCATGGGCGCAGAAGGGTAAAGCAAAATATCCGACTGGCAGACCATTGCATTACAGCAAGGCGGGTGCGGCAGACCATTGGTTTGAGCATGCAAAGCAGGAGCATGGAGACCAGTGGCTTGATCTGGTAAGGAAAGAAGTAGGGAAGGGATAATATGCTGGAACCGGATTATTTCTATGGAAAATCAGACGTACTAATTTCATACGAGCAGGAACTTGAGGACTGGATATTGCAGGATATTGCTATGCGGTTACTTAAAGCGGAAGCTATGGCCGGAACAACCGATATGGAACTGTATAAGCTGCGGCAGCTGGGCTGGCATCAGAATGAAATTGTGAAACGATTATCTGCCCTTACGCAGAAATCAACAGCAGAGATCCGCAGATTATTGCAGGATGCGGTGCTGACATCTTGGGATGATGATAAAAGCACGCTGTCCCGCCTTGGAATAGATGCGGTATCCCCACTTGAAAATCCGGTTGTCATGGAATTGTTAGATGCAGAATTTAAGAAAACACTTGGAGAAGTGAATAATCTGACACGTTCCACCATGATGCAGTCACAGCGAGATCTTATGAATATGCTCAATGAAGCCGAGATGCGTGTGGCGGCCGGCGTGCAGTCATACAGTGCCGCGGTGTGCGATATATTGGACCGGTATGGTAAAACCGGAGTCATGATCGATTACCCAACCGGAACGCGCCGGACACTGGAAGCGGCGGTCAGAATGTGCGTAGTCACGTCTATGAACCAGACGGCGGCGCAGGTAACCAATCATTATATAGCGGAGCATAATGTAGAATATGTGCTCGTATCAGCACACTTGGGCGCGAGGACACAGGGAAAAGGACAACCGTATCTTGCCGGTCATGATAACTGGCAGGGCAGATGCTATAAAATATCCGGGAGCGAACCGGATGCGCCGAATCTGGCGGAAATGACCGGCTATGATATTGTGAACGGGACGGGACACGTTTTAAATCCTTTGGGGCTGCACGGGTATAACTGCCGGCACTCCCATAAGCCCTGGAACAAGTCTTTGCGAAATCCGTATCTGGATGAAAACGGCAATCTTAAGATTGACAGTGAGGAGAACCGGAAGGTATATGAACTGCAACAGCAGCAAAGGACAATGGAGCGCGCCATCCGGCAGACGAAGCGGCAGTTGCTTATGAAACAGGCAGAGATTGACAGTGTGGCGGAAACAGATGTGAAATCTGTGCTACAGCCAGAATACGATCGTCTGGCATACCGCCTGCGGACGCAGAATCAGAAGTATAAGCAGTTCTGCGTGGACAATGGATTGCAGACACAGGCCGATAGAATCAAGGTAGCCGGGTTTAAGCGGGCGCAGTCAGCAAAGGCGAACGGCAGGGCGACGGCGTATCAGAATCGGAGGACAGGCAAGGCGGCTCATTCTGTGAATACGGGGGCAAAAGTAAAGTATGATGAAAATAGAACCTATAGGATAGATTTAGAATCATACGATGAAAATATAAACGATAGTCTATCGACAGTTGCAAAAGAACTGGCAAAATTAGGAGATGCGGACGGATTTGAACATAGCGTGTTTGTGGATTTAAACACGGGAGAAATTGGACGATATGTTACCGACAGATTACCGGAATCAGTTGTCCCGGATTATCCATATCTGAAAAAACACAGCAATGTGGCATTTTTGCACAATCATAATGTTGACACAGAGTTATCATTTCCGGATGTCGGATTGATGGTGAATGAAACAGAGATAAATGTTGTTGCGGCGGTTAGAAATGATGGTATAATAACATTAGTAGAAAGCAATGGAATGAAAAATAGCGCATATTTACCGCTTGAATACGAAGAACTTAGAAAAAAAATTGAAATGGATATGCTGGATAGGGATGGATATATTGATCCTTGGAAGGTAGAGATTGCACTGCGAGACAAGGCTATAAAAGAGTATGCCAAGAATGGAATGAAAACCTATGGAGAGAAGATATAAGAATTTTAAAGAGTTTTTGACAAAAGCCGAATATCCGTTTATTCGTACAGATATGTCGGAAGCTGAATATGAGAAAGAATATGATTATTATATTCATAATTATGACAAAGTAAGGAATGGAACATATAAGCCGCTCTGGAAACAGAGAGAAGAGGGAGCATAGAGCTTCCTCTTTTATTTTCCCCGTTGGTCATCGATATAAAGTATAGTAGTCCCATATGGTTCAATATATAAGGTCCTATCAATTCTGCGAACATAATTTTCGATTCCATCATTGCGAAGTTGAATTTGATAAGACACCGTTGCTTCTTCACGTGTAAAGGACAAGTCGCCCTTTTTGAGATCACCGTTTTGGTCAAAATATAGTCTATAAAGATAAAAATCGCCATGATTACCATGAGAACTTAACCACAGATAAAATGGATATTTGCATTTTCTCATGGTTGAGGTATATGGGGTAAGCCTAAGATGGGAAACAGGAAGGTTGATCCCTATAGAATAATTGGTGTCGATTTTATTTGGCAATACGGTATTTTTAAAATACTTATAGAATGGTTTGATAAGAGCATTAGCATTATGAAGATACTTATATGCTATGTCAAGATTGTAACCATCTAAGGTAAGGTATATAAAATGTTCACCTGGAATGAATGGCCCCTTCAAATCGAAGGGTTTCATATCATAAATAGCCATATCTTGATAGGTTATATTTAAGTTATTCTCTTTTTTGCGTGCTTCACGTTTATAATATTGCTCCATTTTAGGGTTTGGCGTATATGTGGATGTGGCAGCTATCTGAACAGATGTGACGGAACTTGCAGCGTCTGGAAGTTTGAATAAATCGAGTATTTTTTGCATTATTGACATTGGCGGATGCTCCTTTCTACTAAGAGATAAGAGTATTTTAGCATACTAAGAGCAGATGTGCATTATAAAGTCCCCCGCTTACATAACGTAGGCGGGGATTTTAAGAAATATTATTCGGTTTGTGGAGATTTACTTTTGACAAGATTAATATAATTTGGAATATTACTGCATATGAAATCAAACAATAAGTTGTATTCCAGTTCAGTTAGAGTGACCTCGGTAGAATCTTTTTTTAGTACAACATCGAAAGTATCACAAAGAGGATATTCATGAAAATCTACATCGTCATACAGATATTGTAGAAGGGAAGTCATTGCGTTTATTCCATATAATACTTCATCAGAGTAAAAATTTGTTTCATCATCATCCCAACCTAACAAAAAATCAGGAGTGGTTTCGAGAGCTTTTGCTATTAATAATATTTTTGATTGAGGAAGCCCACGTCCATCATTTTCTATTTTATTAATAGACGATCTTGATCTATATCCTATTTTTTTTGCAAGTTCTTCTTGGGACATGCCGAGTTCTTCACGTTTTTTTCGAATTCTATCACCAATTTCCATTATAATCACCTCGTAATTATATATTAGCATTGTGTAGAAAAAAATTCAACTTTTATTGAAATAAATGTTGACAATTATTAAACAAAAGAGTAACATAACAAATGTGGACAAAATGCCAACAATAAGAAAGGAGGGATGAAAAATGGTAGATACACAAAAATTATGTAAGAGAATAGATGAGTCTGGATTAAAAAAGTATTACATAGCTTCGAAGGTCGGCTTGACTACTTATGGATTACAAAAGAAAATTAATAACCAAACACAGTTTAAAGCCAATGAAATCGAAGAATTATGCATTATATTGAAAATTAAAACATTAGAAGAAAAAGAAAAAATTTTTTTTGCAAAAAATGTTGGCAAAATGGAAACAAAAAAGTTGCAAAAAAAAGAGTAAACACCCACCGACCAAAGTTCGTGTTTACTCAAAATGGAACCTATTAAATATAGGAATTTCCTATTCGCATTATAGGGGATTCCGCCAGTTTTTGCAAGGAGGAATTGCAAAATGCAGAATGAAGTAGTAAAAGTGAATGACAAACGGATTGTTGCGGTAGAGTGGAATGGCGAGAGAGTTATTACAACGGCGCAACTGGCAGACGTTTATGAAACATCGGCTGATAATGTTAGGGTAAATTTCAATAACAACAAAGATAGATTTACGGAAGGAAAACATTACTACATTCTCAAAGGAGAGGAACTGCGGATGTTCAAGCGCAACGTAAATGATATTTACGCTGTGAAACCTAACATTAATCAAATTTACTTATGGACAAAGAGAGGAGCAAGTAGACACTGTAAGATTCTTGACACAGATAAGGCGTGGCAACAGTTTGATTGCTTAGAAGAAAATTATTTCAATCCACAGCCAGTACATTCCATTACATATCAGTATCCAGTATCTCCGGCGGCACTGGAAAGTGCAACAAATGCTGGTCGTTTATTTGAGCGTATAATGAAGTCAGAGGGTGCCTGCCCGCATGAAATTGCTATGGTGGTTAAATCAATATTCAATCAGGCAGGAATTGAAGTCAGAGAGCAGTTTGTCAAAATTCCGGCATATGAGCAATTAGCACTGGATATTATCACACGGTAGGGGGGTGCACTATGGCAAGAATAAAAGATACTATGAAAGTGATAAGCGATACAAGAGGTAAAATTGATAAAAATTATGATATGTTTGCGTCAAATATTATACATATCAGTAATGCAAGTGCAAATACATATGAAGCAATTAATAATGCTTTTTTCTTTGGATACGCACAGGGGCAAAAGGCAGCCAAAGCAAAAAGGCGAAATGTGTAAAGTATGGTGGTGCTTAGAGAACTTGGAAACAGACTCTTTTTTCTTTGCTTAAAAATGGCACAAATCTTTTTCAATCTCATGATACAATTAAGACATGAGGTAAAAGATATGGAAAACATAGAGAAAATGATCGACGAAAAAAAGAAACAGATGGTGGAGTCGTTGAAAAAAGGAAATTCGGTAGAGATCCATGCTTCTAAAGATGGAATCAAGGTATATGAAGTAAGAAAAAAGAAAATTTGATAATTGGCGCATAGAAATGGCTATGTGTAACAGCTAAAAGGAGCTGACTTCTTAGAAAAATCTAAGAGGTTGGCTCTTTTTGTTTTTGGGAAATAGTTCAACAGGAAGAATAAAAATAAAAGATGTGGGTTCGAATCCCGCTTTCCCGATTGCCAGCTATGGAGTAAATAGCAACTCATTCGCGCCGGACTGACCGGAGTAAAAACTTGGAAAGAAAGAGGTAAGGAACATGGTAAAAGTAATCAGCGAATTGGAGAAGATTGGTCTGTCACTGACAGATGAGCAGAAAGAATCCATCAAAAAGAGTATGGGCGAGGAATTATATTCTAAGCAGGAATTGGACAAGAAACTTTCCAAAACGCAGGAACTCGAAGAAAAAAATAAGGAACTTGTAGGAAAGCAGGAAACTCTTGAAAAGGAATTACAGACTATGAGAGATTCCGCACCGGATGCAGATGCACTGAATCAGAAGATCGCAGAACTGACGGCGACGCTGGAGAATGAGCGCAAGGAGCGCGCGGAAAAGGATGAGAGAGCAAGACTTGATGGTCTTGTGACAGAGTTCTTTGCAGACAAGCATTTTGTGAATGCGATCACGGCGGATGCCATTAAGACGCAGCTGGTAGACCGGCTGAACTCTGACGAAGCGCGCGGGAAGAGTATCTCTGATTTGTTCGATGCCATTGTCAAGGATGATAAGGGCAATTACAAGCCGGATATTCTCATCGATGACAAGACATTCCAGGCACAGCAGAATCGTAGCCAGATTGTCGGAAACAACATCAATCAGCCGGATGGCACCAGACTGTCGATGGCTGAACTTATGAAACTCAAAAACCAGCACCCGGATATGGACATTACGCCATATCTGAACAGAAAGAAGGAGAAATAATCTATGGCATTATTTGACTTAGTAAATTTTAACGGTGAGGTATTCGACGCGGCGGTGCGTGAGACACCGAATCTTCGTTTGAATGAACTGCTTCACTGCGGCGCTATTGTAGAGCGCGGAGAGTATGCATCTATGTTGCCGGATCAGAAGGGCGGTAACTTTATCACAACACTGATTAAGGCGCGTTTATCCGGAAAGACCGTGAACTATGACGGTAAGACTGATATTGACGCTGAGGAGCGCGGCAATTATTCGATGGGACGTATTGTTGTCGGTCGTGCACAGGGCTGGACGGAGAAGGACTTCATATCTGACATTTCCGGTGATGATTATTCTGCGGCGGCTGGAGAGGTTGCAGAGTTCTGGGACGATGTAGATCAGGACACGCTTCTCAGTATTCTTAAAGGCGTATTTTCCATGAGCACCGGAGAGGGCAAGAAGTTCGTAGATGCTCACACCTATGATGTGACGGGGGAGACGAACAACATGTTCGATGCGACCACGCTTAACAATGCAATGCAGAAAGCACTCGGAGACAGGAAGGCAAACTTCTCACTTACGATCATGCATTCCGTAGTTGCCACACATCTTGAGAATCTTAAGCTGCTGGATTACATGAAGTATACGGATGCAGATGGCATCGAGCGCGATCTTGGGCTTGCCACCTTAAACGGCAGGATCGTACTCATTGACGACACTATGCCGGCTGTGGAGGTTGCGGAATCCTCCAAGGGCGCGGGGGACGGATATACCAAATATACGACCTATGTTCTTGGCAACGGGGCAATCGAGTACACGAACTGCGGTGTAAAGGTCCCGTCTGAGATGGATCGTGATCCGGCAAAGAACGGCGGCGAGACAACGCTGTATACCAGACAGAGGAAAGTATTTGCTCCGTATGGCGTCTCCTGGAAGAACACAAGTGTGATTTCTCCGACCAATGAGCAGCTGGAGAATGGTGCAAACTGGGAAATTGCACAGAACAATTCTTCTGATAAGCCGGACTATTTCCCGGCAAAGGCAATTAACATTGCACAGATCATTACCAGAGGATAAGAAAGGGGGATTCCAAGATGGGATATACCACGTATGACTTCTACCAGAATAAATACTATGGGGATTCTATCGAGGAATCCCTTTTCCCTAAGTGGGAAGATCGTGCAGCTATGAAGTTGGATCAGCTGACCTATGGGAACATTACAGAGGAATCTTTGCAGGAATACGATGAGAAGATTCAGAAAGCCACCTGTGCGCTGGTGGACTTACTCTATCAGATTGATTTTAAGACCACGCACGCCAGTGATGAAAAGGGCGGCAATGTGAAGTCGATGTCCTCCGGCGGTCGGTCGATCAGCTTCGGGACCAATGAGACGCTGATTGATAAGGTGCTGAACGACAAGACGGCGCAGAACCGGCTTTGTTATGACACGGTGTGCGAATACTTGTCCGGCACAGGATTGCTGTATGCGGGGGTATGAGATGGGATTCTTCGATAACAAGACGGTTACCCTTTTCAACCGCTCATTCAATGCGGAAACCGAGGAAGAGAAGTATTATACGACATTGCTTGAGGGTGTAGACCTTGTGGAAACCAAGGGAGCGAATGTCTCCAAGAGCGGCATGGACAGCGCCGATGCAGTCAAACTCTACATAGATTTTGCCAACCTTGGCAAAACGTTAAAGCCGTACCTTCCCCCGAAAGCATGGGATGTGCTGCCGGAAGAGGAAAAGCAGAATTATATCACATTCCATCCTACGGAGGATTTCTTTGTTAAGGGCGATCGCACCGACGTGGAACTGCCGGAAGAAAGCGCATACGAGTGGATGCATGAGAACTTCGATGATGTTTATAAGGTCACGACCATAGACAAGTATGAGGATATCTTGCCGCACTTTGAAGTAGGAGGTGTATAAATGGCAGAACCAGAAAAACTTACTATCCGGGATGCGGAGAACGCAGGAAAAGGGCTTCTTGCATTGGTGATGGCATATCCGGATTATCCGCGGGGATTTAAGGCGGACAATTCAACCGTGAAGTGGAATTCCATCAATGAGGACAGATCCATCGGCGTGTTCCCGCTGCAGGGCGCGGTATATCTGAAAAAGTATATCAGCGGCAGCTATGTAGCACAGATGCCATTTCAGATGATTTATAAGTGTGCGCCGACCACCAACAAGGCGAGTCTGGATGCACAGCAGATGTTAAATGATTTGGCGGCATGGATGGAAGAGAGTGGAATCGAATTTGCAGATCCGCATTTGACACTGGAGTCGATCGCAAGGACATCCCCGGTGTTCGGCGGCGGACAGAATGAGAAAACAGTAGCTTATGCTGTGAATATGCAGCTGAAATATTTTTACAAGAAATAAGGAGGATGGAGAAGATGAAATTTAATTTACAGTTCTTCGCGCAGGACAGAACAAACATGGTATCTCTGCTTGATATTGGTCTGTTGACCGGAAGTACAACAAAGCTGGCAGAGATGGGCGATGGTTACACAGAGATCACAGAGGACTGGGGACCCAGCACAGATTCAACCCAGTATGTCAACATGAAGACTGCAAGCAGTACAGTAAAGGGATACGCCCTTAACATGTCCCCGGAGCGTGAGTACCTGTCGGATGATATGCAGGAAGCCATCGACGATATGTTCAAGAAGTTCCCGACCGGCAAAGCCTGCGAGACATATTATTACCGTTTCTACAAGACGGATCTGACAGCCGGTGTGGGTGATTGCATCCGCGTTCCCGTGACTGTATGCCCGTCTAGTACCGGCGGTGCGGGCGGCGACACGCTGAAATCTACAATCCAGATCAATGGTAACGGCGATGTGGAACTGGGAACAATTACGATCAGCAGCGAAGACGGCTCGTTTTCTTGGGCTGCAAAATAAGGTGTTAATGAAAAATTAGCATAATGGGGCGGGTTCCTTTCAGTCCTGCCCCATTTCTGAAAGGATGGTAATTTTTATGGAAGAGTTGAAATTAAACAGTGGTCTGAAAAAGATTGCGATTAAGGATGAAGACGGAGATCTTATCACAGTATTGAGCGTGAATGTGGCAGATGCGGACACAGCGGAGCGTTTTGCCAAGATCATTAATGATTTGCAGGAAATCTCTGCGAACTGTGAGAAAGAAGCGATGGCGTGGAAAAAGGAACATGAGCAGGACGAAACGGTCTCTGGAGAGATTGATGTGGAGAGGGTTTTGCAGATCAACCATATCCGCGTGAAGTATCTGAAACAGATCGCCGAGGAAATTGACAAACTGTTCGGCGAGGGAACGGTTCAGAGCATCTACGGCGATATTACGCCGGATGAAACGGCACTGGTGGAGTTTGTTGAGGGCGTTATCCCGGTAATGAATAAACTCTTCGGCAAGCGTTACGAGATGACCAGAAAACGGTATAACTCCGGCAGAAAAGGGGCAAGGGCATGATAAATGTCATGCTTGATCCTCTGCCGGATGAATGGCATGGGTACGAGATCAATACTTCATTTCGGATCGGCATACAGGTATTGCTTGTGCAGTATGACAAAGAACTGAATGAGTACGAAAAGAGTGACGCACTGATCTGGCTGCTGTTCGATGACCGGGAGCATCCGGACGGGGAAGAACTGCAGGAATGTGTCGAGTGGTTTTTGAACGGCTGGTTTCATGATAAGTCGGGATCTTCGCAGGATAAGCGCCGGCTGATTGACTATGATGTCGACCAGTGGCGCATCTATGCAGATTTCCGGCAGATATACGGGATAGACCTCTCCCTGGATGATATGCACTGGTGGATGTTCAACGGTCTGCTCTGGAATATGCCGCACGAACGGTCGGCTTTTATGCAGGTCATTGAGATCCGGCGTAAGAAGATCACATCCAAGATGGGGAGAGAAGAAAAGAAAGCTGTGCAGGAAGCGCAGCAGATCTATGCACTGGATCAACCGGAAGTTAAAAAAGAGTATACAGAGGATGAAAAGGGTGCCATCGATGAGTATGACCGGATGATGGCGGAGATCAAAGCCAAGAAGAAAGCAGAAAAGGAATTGGGATTAGGTTAGAAAGCGAGGGTTGCATATGGCTGGCGGATATGATGGAGAAATTAGAATAAGGACAAAGATTGACAATGCAGATATACAGCCCAAAATAACGCAGACAACAATTGCTTTGGAGAAGTCTGCTGCAAAGGTAGATAAATTGCAGGACAAATTCAATTCTTTTTCAACCAAAATCGAGGAAAGCAACAGAAAAGCATCTGAACTGGAGAAAAAATTAGAGGAAATACAGAAGATAAAGGCACCAACAGAAGAGTATAAAAAGATATTAGATCAATGGGAAGAGGCTCATAATGAATTATTATCTGCAAAAAAAGAATTGCAGCAGATGCGAGAGCTTGGATTTAAAGATGAAAATTTACAAACATACATAAAACGTGTTGAAACAGCTGTTGAAAAGCAGTATCAACTTCAAGAAATAAGAGACAAGATGGAGTCTTCAAAAACAGCATTTGTGGATCAGACAACCACGGAAGCCTACCAAGAGATTGCACATAAATTGAGCGAGCAAAACCAAAAAACTAATGATTTGGTAGATGCTCAGAGCAAAGTTAAAGCTGAAATAGCGGCAGAGCTTGCAGAACAGAACCGATTAAACGGAATATTCCGGTCTGCAACGGTTGTAAATCAGAAATTGGTTGACTTGTTAAATGAGGAAAAGCAACTTGAAACTCAGATTGCTGATATGAAAAAGGCGGGGCTGACGGCAGGATATGATAAATATGATGAGGCTGCAAGAAGGTTGTCGGAAGTACGCGAAGAAATAAAACAGATAAATGCTGAACAGGAAAAAGTCGGCTCCGGTTCAAAGCAGATTGAAAAGGTTGGAAAAGCAGCAAAGAAATCCGCGGGGCTGATGTCCACACTTTTATCAAGACTGGAAGGAATAACCCTCTCGCTGCTTATTTTTAATTGGATAACAAAGGCTTTTAACGCAATGGTTGCCGCCTTTAAAGAGGGCATCCAGAACATGGCGAAGTATTCCTCTGACTTTAATTCACGGATGTCCGAGCTGAAATCTGCCACAGCTACACTCAAAGCATCACTGGGAACGCTGGCGGCGCCGATTGTATCTGCTGTCATTCCGGCGATTGTGACACTCTGCAACTGGATCACGACGGCGGTCAATAAGATGAATGAACTTGTGGCGGCGCTCTCTGGAAAGAGCACATGGACTCGGGCGAAGCAACAGCAGGTGGATTATGCGAAGTCGTTGAATGGCACTGCGGGAGCGGCAAAGAAAGCGGCGGGAGCGTTGCAGGGGTTTGATGAACTGAATGTAATTAACTCAAACAGTTCCGGCGGCGGTGGAACAGATGCCTCTACGATGTATGAGGAAGTGCCAACAAGCGATGCGCTGATCGGTAAATTGCAGCCGTTCCTCGATTATCTTAAGCAGATCAAGGCAGAAGTGATCCGCGGATGGGATGAGACGTGGGCGGCGCTGGATATTGACAGTCAGATCGCAGATATTCGCGGCAGTATCGAATCAATCCGTGGCTCTCTGTCGGATATTTTCGGAAATGCAGATTTGCAGGCGGCGGCAGACAACTTTGTTATGACGCTGGCGTACAGTGTTGGTCAGATTGGCGCATCCGTGGTCAGTATTGGGGCTACGATCGCACAGAATATCATTGGCGGCATCGACCTGTATTTGCAGCAGAATAGCGGCAGAATCACCGAGTACCTTATTCGGATGTTCGATATCGGCGCTGACGTGGCACAGCTTGCGGGCGAAGCGGCGGAAGCATTTGCTTTTGTGTTCCAGGCATTCGGCAATGAGGACGGGCAGCAGATCACGGCAAATCTGATTCAGATTTTCACGGATATTTTTGGCACCGTTACTTTGCTGGAGGCGCAGTTTCGCGATGATATGCTTCATTTTTTCATAGATCCATTTGTTGACAATAGCGAGGGAATCAAGACAGCCCTTGAGGGCATCCTTGAGGTTGTGGCGGATGTTACAGGAACGATTTCAGACACGGTGCAGCATTTTACGGATGGGGTAGTAACTTTGTATGACGAACATATCCATCCGCTGATACAGAGCTTGACGGACGGACTGGACGAGATTTCGGCGAAGTTTCTGGAATTCTGGAATACATACGTACAACCGGTGCTTGAAAATATTTCAACCAAATTCCACGAAGTCATGGAGCAGCACATTCAGCCGATGCTTGACAGCTTTCTTGGTTTGCTGGGGACGGTCATAGACAATGTGAAAAAACTCTGGGAAGAGGTGCTGGTGCCGGTTATCGAGTGGATCATCGAAAATATCCTGCCGGTGCTGATGCCAATCATCCAGAGCCTTATTGAGGGTGTGTTGAATTTTATCGGCTTTGTGTCTGATATGGTGGCAAATATCATGGATTTCCTGTCTGGTCTCATTGATTTTATCGTCGGCATTTTTGCCGGAGACTGGGAACAGGCGTGGGCTGGAATTCGGGAAATGTTTTCATCAATCTGGAATTCGATGAAGCTGATCTTGAGTACAATTTGGAACAACATGAAAGATGGTGTGAAAGCAGCGATTAGCGCTATAAAAGGGCATATTTCGGATTCCTTGCACAATATCAAGGGTGGTTGGCGTGAATCCTGGACAAGTATGAAAACGACGGTATTAGGCATCTTTGATGCAATCAAATCGGGAATCAAAGGGAAGATCAATTCTATCATATCGTTTGTCGAGAATATGGCAAATAGCATAATTATCGGCGTTAATAAGGTGCTGGAGGCGTTGAACAGTGTTGGATTTGATATGCCGGATTGGCTGGGTGGCGGAACATTTCACCCAAATCTACAGACATTGCCGGCAGTCCACATTCCCCGTCTGGCCAACGGCGGCATCACAACCGGCAGCACCTTTGCCAATATCGGAGAAGCCGGACGTGAGGCGGTGCTTCCGTTGGAAAATAACCTGTCCTATCTGGAGCCGCTTGCAGAAATGATTGCAAGCAAAATGGAAGGTGTTCAGACGGTGCGGATCGTAGCAGAGGAAAGCGGCATATTCAAAGTTGTACGCGAGGGTGCAAATGATTATTTCCGGAGAACCGGCAGACCGGCATTTGATTTTTAGAGAGAGGAGCGGAGAAAATGGCATACGGTGGATTTTTGATAAAGGTAGGCGATTATACCGTTCCTTTCCGATACATTGAAGCTAAGAAATTCAAGTGCGGCATCAAAGGGCAGGATCTGGATTCTTACCGGGATGCAAACGGCATCTTACATCGAGAAGCCTTACAGAATGTTGCGATTAAGGTTGAGTGGGAAACGCCAAACGATATTGATGAAGTGGCGTTGCGCCAGCTGATGGACAGCATCAAGGCACAGTATTCAAATGCGACAGAGAAAAAAGTGCTTGTCACGGCGTGGATGCCGGAACTTGGCGATTATGTAACGATGGACTGCTATCTGCCGGATATAGAATATACCATTGATTATGCGGATGAGACGACCGTGGAGTATTCTTCTTTCCGGCTGGCGTTTGTTGGGTATGGAGGTAGTGTAAATTGATTGATTATGATTATGCGGATTTGTTCAAGCAGAATAGTGTGGATAAGCAGATCACTATTACATCGGATGATGGGCTTGTGAATATTACGAACAATGAACTTCATCAGGAAGAATTTGAACTGACAGAAAGCCTCTGCTCCGAGAGTGAGTTGACGTTCGGTTGCTGTGAAGCCGGAATGATTAAGTTCAAGGTGTCCAATGTATTTTTACCGATGAAAGGAAAGTGGCTGACTGTAAAAATGACGATCGGCGGGAATGCGGCGAATTCGCTTCAAATCGGACGATATAAGGTTTATTCCGATACGCCTACGGCAGACAGAAAATACCGTGATGTGGTGGCTTACGATGCTTTGTACGATGTGGTCAATGCGGATGTGACGGCGTGGTACAACACGCTTAAGTTTCCGATGACCTTAAAATCTTTCCGGGATGCATTCTTTTCGCATTTCGATGTGGAGCAGGACGATGTGGAACTCGTGAATGACAGCATGACCGTCGAAAAGACGGTGGAAGTCACGGCGTCGACAGATACAAGTACCGGTACGGCGGAGACAAGCACGGTGGGCGAATCCATAGGTGGAAAAGAAACCTTATCCTGCGTTCTTGAAGCAAACGGCTGCATGGGTCACATGGGACGCTATGGGAAGTTCCATTATGTGTATCTTGAGCAGAATATTGATGGGCTTTACCCCGCGGACGACCTCTATCCGGCAGATGATCTTTTTCCGCGGGATCCGAAATCATACGGTATAGGGAAAGGCATCTACGTGTCTGCAAAGTATGAGGACTATACCGTTTGCCCGATAGACAAGCTTCAGATCCGGGAGAAAGAAAACGACATTGGAGTTATCGTTGGCAATGGGAACAATGCATATGTGATCGAGGGGAACTTTTTGCTATATGGCAAGGGAACAGACGAACTGACCAGTATCGCAAATAATGTCCTTGCAAAAATCACTGGCGTTACATACCGACCGTTTACAGCGGATTGCCTGGGAAATCCTTGCTTAGAGGTTGGCGATGCGGTGCGGCTGCAGACCCGGTATAAATTGATCGAATCGTACATCTTAAAGCGCACGCTGAAAGGTATACAGGCACTAAGAGACGGTCTGGAAGCTGATGGAGAAGAGTACCGGACAAGCAAAGTCAACGGTGTGCAGAGAAGTATCCTGCAGCTTAAGGGGAAGAGCAATACTCTCGAACGGTCGATTGAGGAAACGAAGTCAACGATTGTTGATGTGGAAAAAGGTCTGGAATCACAAATCAGCCAGACGGCAGAAGAAATCCGGTCAGAGGTAAAAAATACCACAGATGGGTTATCATCAAGGATTACCCAGAATGCGAGTAGCATTACTGCAGAGGTCAACCGTGCAACGAGCGCCGAGGGCACACTATCCAGTAAGATTACCCAGACGGCAGAGAGCATCACGGCGGAGGTCAACCGTGCAACGGAAAAAGAGGGACAGCTTGCGGCGGCAATACAGGTTAATGCAGATGGGATCACAAGCAAAGTTTCCAGGGATAGCGTTGTGTCGGAAATTAACCAGTCGGCAGAGGGTTTAAAGATTAGAGCTGATTTGTTGGAATTCAGGGGATCTATGGAGATGACCGGCGGGTATGTGCACATTGACGCGACAGAGAGTACGGACAACTTGGTTGAATTGAAACGGGAAGGAACTCTTGTGCAGATGGGAACAGATGGTTTGCGGTCGGCGGCAGATACGCGTGAACTCACGGCAAGTTACTCTGATGTCACGGTGCGCGACACGTCGGCAAACACCATAGCACAAATGCTCTCAAGCGGAAAAGGAATATCGTCCTATGGATGGGAATCTTATTCTGACAAGCGACTAAAGCACGGGGTAGAATCCCTTGACAGAGAAAAGAGCACCGCGCTTATACAGTCCTTACGTCCTTGCAGATTTGTTTATAACTATGACCAGGACGGGCATTACCGGCACGGTCTGATTGCACAGGAGGTACTGACTGCGATCGGAGATGAAGACTGGGCGATCTGCTCCGAGAATCCAGATCCAGACGGGAACATGTACTATGCTCTGGACAAGACGGAATTGATCGCTGATCTGATTGCTGCGGTGCAGTTACAACACGAAGAGATAGAGAAGTTGAAAGAGAGGATGGAAAAGTATGAACAAAGCGTATATCCGTATTAACTGGGAAAATTACCCGAGCGATGCAACACCTATAAATAAGGTAAATCTTAACAGACTGGACAGTGCGACAGACATACTTGACGACCGTGTGATTACTCTGGATACCACAAAAGCCACGAAAACAGAGGTGGCAACTCTTGTGTCGGATGTGACCTTTGAGGAGTCGACCGGAATCATCACGATCACAAAAAAGAATGGTTCAAAGGTTACGATCGACACGCAGATGGAGAAAATCGCCGTCAACTTTGACTATGACCCGACCACGGAGCAGATCATGCTTACTCTGATCGATGGCACGAAGCAGTACATAGATTTGTCGGCGCTGATTACGCAGTATGAGTTTTTGGACACTGATACAGTGGCTTTTACCATCGGTACGGACGGCAAGGTATCAGCCGTTGTAAAAGAGGGAAGCATCGAGGAAAAGCACTTGGAGCCAAATTATCTTGCCAAGATTAAGGTGGAAGCGGCAAAGGCAGAAATAAGCCGGGCAGATGCGGCGGCAAGCGCAACCAAGGCGGAAAGCTATGCCGTTGGCGGTACCGGCAGCCGGGAGGGCGAAGACTCTGATAATGCTAAATATTATTATCAGCAGGCAAAAGACGTATCAGAGGGACTAAAAGGTGGATTGCAGCCGCATGGCACGGTGGCTTTTGCAGATCTTCCGGCGCTTCCGGATGTCAATGCAGGATGGATGTTTAATATTTCAGACGAATTTACGACCACAGATGATTTTAAAGAGGGATCCGGGAATGTAATTCCTGCCGGTGCAAATATCTACAAGACATCAGACGGCAAGTGGGATGTTCTGGCGGGTACTCCGGTGACGGGGGTCAAGGGTGCAAAGGAGGTAGTCTACCACCGTGGAAACGTAAGTCTGTCGGCGGCGGATGTTGGGGCAGTAGCCGAGGAGGGGGATGCTTCGGACGCGACGGTGGCTTTTTCGGCGGCATCGGAGCGTGTCAATATAACCACGGGTGAGAAGGTATCTGCGCTATTTAGCAAGATTGCAAAGTGGCTGTCTGATCTTAAGCCAGTGGCTTTTTCCGGTAGCTATGATGATTTAAGCAATAAACCGACAATACCGGCGAATACATGGCGCCCGGTGCAGGACAATTTGACGTCCAGTTCTGCCACAGACAGTTTATCCGCTAATCAAGGAAGACTGCTGGCAAACGGATCGGCTCGAGATAACACGAAGATGCCTGTAACTGGCGGCACATTTACTGGGCCGATTGGATTTGCCAGAGCGGTTGGATTTGCCAACAGTACGTGGAATCCCGTTGGTGATGATTGCTATATGGGAGATTTTAATGCGGCGGGATGCGTAGCATTTAAAAGTATGTCGTCTCAATTAACAGGTATCGCCTTGGTTGGAGCCGGAAATAACATGTACGGTCGGCTTTTGGTACAAAATGATGGCGGTGATATGTACCTTGCCACAAACGGCGCGTTTTATGTTTCCAACGGCAGTAACAGTGCCCGAGCGCCGATCTATGCATCCGCTTTTACGCAGTCCTCATCCAGACGCGTCAAAAAAAATATTGAGAATATGACTGATGAAGAAGCCAAAAAGTTATTGCACGTAGAGGTTAAATCGTATGACTACATCAACCCCGATATGCCGGATGGATGTTTCGGTTGCATCGCGGAGGATATGGCAAAAATAATCCCGTCTTGTGTCAATGGAGATGTTGACTGCGCTGACGATGATGCCGCAGCTATTCAGGGCATTGGTATTGATTATTCCAAGCTGGTGCCACATCTCATAAAGATGGTACAGATCCAGCAGGCACAGATTGATGCGCAGCAGGAACAGATCAATAATCTTGCATCACAGATTTTATAGTTGGCACAAACCTGCATAAGCAGTGTTTTATACTTATTATAAGGAAAGAGAGGATAAGGATATGGAATCAATCATCACAGCACTTATTACAGGCGGACTGACGCTGATCGGTACGGTAATGACGGTCAGCAGTGGTCAGAAAAAGACGGATCACAAACTTGAGATGGCGCAGGCGGTCACGGACTGTAAGTTGGACGAGCTTACCAGAGAGGTAAGGATGCACAACAACTTTGCACAGCGGGTCCCGGTCATCGAGGAGCAGGTAAAAGTTATCAATCACCGCATTGCGGACTTAGAGGAGGGAAAGTAGTATGTTGAAAAATTGTGTACTCAGAGTATCAGTAGACACGCAGAAATGGGCGAAAGCCGCGGGCATCAGAGCGCTTAAGACGATGGCGCAGACTGCGGTTGCAGTAATCGGTACCGGAGCAGTAATCTCGGCAGTAGATTGGAAGATGGTAGTATCATCCGCGATTGTGGCGGGTGTTGTATCGTTGCTCACGTCTGTGGCGGGAATTCCGGAAGTGGAGGGATAATTATGGCAAATAGAAAAATTGGACAGGCAGGACTTGCCCTTATCAAGCAGTATGAGGGATGCAGGCTGGCAGCATACCGGTGTGCCGCCGGTGTATGGACCATCGGGTACGGTCACACGGCTGGCGTACATAGCGGTATGACGATCACACAGGCGCAGGCGGACGCATACCTGCAGCAGGACATTGCAAAGTTTGAGGGATACGTCAACAATCCCGCATACGTTCCGATCACCGCAAATCTCAACCAGAATCAGTTTGATGCGCTGGTCAGCTTTGCCTTTAACTTGGGCGCCGGAAATCTCCGGAAGCTTTGCAAGGGCAGAACAGCGGCGCAGATCGCACAGGCAATGACACAGTATTGCAAAGCCAACGGCAAGGTGTTGGCAGGATTAAAGCGGCGCCGGGCGGCAGAGCAGGCATTGTTTAACAAGCCGGTAAGCGCGGCGACACCGGCACAGAATACGGAAAGCGAGGACTACAACATGAAGACGATCAAAAAGGGTAGCAAAGGCAACGCGGTAAAGGTATGGCAGATCATCATCGGCGCGGCGGCGGACGGCATCTTCGGCAGCGGCACGGAATCGGCAACCAAGACCTGGCAGAGCAAGCACGGGCTGGCGGCGGATGGAATTGTCGGGGCGAAGAGTTGGAAAGCGGGACTGGAAGCACTGTAAGAGTATGACCGGTGGGAGAAATCCCGCCGGCTTTTTGACATCCGAAATAAAGAATATACGGGGGATTCAGAAACTTTTAGCATTTGGAGGGTAGAAAATTTGTAAAAAATGCGCATTGAACATCTGTTCGATGAAGTGATATTATAATCACATAAAAATAGCCCGGAACGTTGGGACGAAACCGAGCTACTTGGCTTAATTAAGTTGTATATAGTATAACATATTTCGACACTTTTCTCAAGTTTTTCTTGTAGTTCAATACAAATGCAGTATAATAAAAGAAAAACGTTGGGAGAGTGTAATTTATGAAGATGATAGGACTGGTTGCATATGGGTTTTCGGTAAAGGATTCAAGGAATCAACGACTGGAGCTGCATAATATTTTAGGAAGTAACATTATTCAAAAATTTAGCGAGCAAATTGCCTTAGATATTAACGAGTATAGTGATGATAAAAGTGCCGAACGTGTATTTTGCTTTGACAAGAATGAATCCGAGACTTATACAAACGATAATGGACAAGAAATATTTAGTGTGCTTTTTGCAAGGGTTAAAACTGGTGAATATGGTATGCAGTCTGAAATTGTTAACAGCACAACAGGGGAAGTTACTCACAAAAAATCTGAAAATGAGGCTGACGTAATGCCTTTTGGGTTTTCAATATGTGTTCCAGCAGGACAATGCGATAATGGAATTATTGTTTTACAAACAATAGGTAACTATGGAATAAAAGTTGCTTTGAATAGAAAACTAGATAGTATGGTTAAGCAATTGGATCCCGATTTGAGATTTGAAATGGGAGTAGTTGTGCCAAGACTTGTTCTAAATAGATTTTTTGAACACGGAGTATTAAAGGCGTTAAGATTTATTCAGTATGAAATACCTGCTGATGAATCTGAAAGATTGGGACTAAATCATAATACAAACGAGGCAAGTAAGGAAGTAATAATACGTAAGCCAGTTGGCTTTTTACAAAATAATGCGAGGAAACTTAATGAATGGAGAAATGGAGAAATAATTTATAGCGATGTAGTTCAAATAGAGGGTTTTGATTATGATGAATTAAAAATGGATTTCAAACTCGGTAAAACATCAAAGACAATTAGTTTAAAGAATATAGATAATTTACAGATGACAGAGGATGTAACAGATGAAGTAACATTGGAAGGTGGACATCCTACATTTGATACTTTAAAAAATGTAATGCGAGATACTGGAAAAGATTATCTGATTGAAAAGGGGCTAATTGTTGAATAAAGGAGGAATATTTTGCAAACCTTGAGGGAAGCAGTTGAATTTCTTATAAGTCCATCCATGTTGATTATAATATCTATATCAGCTTTTTTGATCGGGAGATTTTTTTTTAAGATAAGTAATGGCAAGTGTATCGATATCTTAAAGAATCACTTGAATTGTTTTAGAAAAGCGGGCGGTAAACTATCCGTAATATCTATCATTTTATATTTTGGCGTTCCGCTATTGCTAGCGGTAGCTTTGGCAATGATTCACAAGATAAACAATGATGCTATCAATATTATTACTATAATAATTTCTATACTAACATCTATGTTTTTTACGGTTTTGGCTTTTGTCCTTGATATAAAAGCCAAAACAAGTGAAAGTAGCAGTTATTGCGCAAGTGATGCTAAAATTATAAGTGATGTTTTAAAAGATACTTATTATTCGATTATGTTTGAGATTTTAGCCAGTATTATACTATTAATATTTTGCTTTATAGATTTGTTTGCATCAAAGTTTACGGTTATCGAAAGCGTTATTGTTTACTATATGACGTTAGTAATATTGGCAAATTTATTTATTGTACTTAAGAAGATTTATAAAGTGCTTGAAAAAATGATGAATTAGTTTTGAACAAGTTTCCCCGGTGAATCAAATTTTCTTGACTCCCCGGGGGTTACTTTATATTCCCATCGGAACCCCAATCATCGCCGTAGAATCCGGCTACGTGGAAGCGATCGGCTGGAACCAGTACGGCGGGTGGCGTATCGGCATCCGCAGCTTTGACGGGAAGCGTTACTATTATTATGCGCACCTGCGCCAGAACTATCCATACCGGGAACAGTTGAAGGAGGGCGATGTCGTGACGGCAGGGGATGTGATCGGCTATATGGGGCATACCGGGTACAGCACGAAGGAAAATGTCAACAACATAGACACGGTTCATCTGCATTTCGGGCTGCAGCTGATCTTTGACGAGTCGCAGAAAGAGGGAAACAACGAGATCTGGGTGGACTGCTATAATCTGACGCGCTTTTTGTATAAGAACCGTTCCGCGGTGCAGAAAGTGGGGGAAAGCAGGGAGTGGAAGAGGACGCTGCAGATGACGGATCCGGCGGTTGTAAAATATCAGAAAACCGTAAAAAAACAGTGAAAAAATATTGACAATAGAAGCGGGAGGGTGGAAAATTTTGATATACGGATAGGGAGGAGGAGTGTCTGTGAGAGAACGTCGATGGATTCAAAAAGGGTACTGGATTTTTTTTGCTATTGCACTTCTTATCTGTGTGGGAGGCATTCCGGCATATGCAGAAGAACCGGTACCGGACGCAGGGGAAATCACCGGCAGGGTATTATTTATCAGTTCCTATTCCTATGCATGGGAGACGGTTCCGGAACAGATTCGCGGTATAAAAGAAGCATTGGGCGCTGGTGTACAGTTGGATTATCAGTTTATGGATACCAAAAATGTCGAGACGGCGGAGAGTGAACAGCTATTTTACCAGACGCTAACATACTATCTGAAGATGGTTCCGGCGTATGATGTTGTGATTGTAGGAGATGATGCGGCGTTTCAGTTTGCAATGACGTATCGGGATGAGCTGTTTGCGCAGACGCCGGTTGTTTTTGAGGGAGTCAATGACGGGGAACTGGCGAAGAAGGCGGCAGCAGACCCGCTTGTGACGGGCGTGGTTGAGACGCTCTCTTATGAGAATACGATCACGCTGGCAAAGAAGCTGTATCCGGATGCAAGACAGGTGGTAGGAATACTGGATGATACGGTGACCGGAGAGGGCGAACGCAAGGAATTCCAGTATTACGATACTGTTTTTCCAGAGTTGGACTTTGTAGAGATCGACGCTTCAAAGCTCTCCCAGGAAGAATTAAAAAGACAGGTTGCTGCGCTGGGGGAGGAGAGCATTCTGGTCTATATTATGTGCAGCAGGGATGGCGACGGGAATGTGTACGCGGCGGCGGAAGCGATCCAGATGCTGAGTGATGTGGCGCAGATTCCGATGTTTTCAATTGTCTCGCACGGTATGGGAAAAGGATTTTTAGGCGGCGAGATTGTCTCGCAGGAACAGATGGGAAAAAGGGCAGGAGAAATGGCGGTGCAGATACTGGAGGGCACGGATTGTGCAGGGATCTCCATTGTGATGGAGCCGCCGAAGGTATATTGCTTTGATGAAAATGTGATGCGCAGGTTTGGAATCAGTGCATCAAAGCTTCCCGGGGATGCAGTCATCATCAATCACAGGGAGACCTTCTGGGAAAAGAACCGGGATACGATCAGGGCAACGCTGGTGATTGCTGCCGTGGCGTTGGCAATGGTGGCATGGCTGGCGGTGGACAATATGCGCCGGCGCAAAATGAACGAAGTGATTACCAGGGCAAACGAAAAACTGTCTTACAGTGCACATTATGATGTACTGACACACCTTAAGAACCGTAGTGTCTTTATGGAAGATATCAGGCAGCGGATTGTCTCCGGGGAAGAATTTACGGTTTTTATGTATGATCTGGATAATTTTAAGCGGGTGAACGACACCTACGGACACAATACAGGGGACGAGGTGCTGCGCGAAGTGGCACTTCGGTCGCTGGCGGTGGAGGATGGCCATTTCACACCGTACCGCCTGGCAGGAGATGAGTTTGTAGCACTGATCGACTGCGGCGATTACAGGGTCATAGAGCGATATGCATCTGGTTTGATGGAACGTCTGCAAAAGCCGTGCAGAATGGGAGAAGCGGACGAGGCACTGGGAGTCAGTCTCGGAATCGCGGTGTGGCCGGAACACGGAGCGGATGCAACGGAACTTCTGGCAGCGGCGGATGCTGCGATGTATACAGTGAAGAAAAACGGAAAAAATGGATTTGCATTTTATAAGGAGCCATGCGCACCATAGGAAACGGTGCACATGGCTCCTTTTTAAGAGTAGAAATACGACTTATTTTTTCATGCCGGCGCGTTTTCTTAAGGTTGGATCAAGAATACGCTTGCGGATACGAAGACTCTCCGGTGTAACCTCCAGGAGCTCGTCGACATCGATGAAATCGAGTGCCTGCTCCAGACTTAAAATCTTAGGCGGAACCAGAGTCAGTGCCTCGTCCGCAGAAGAGGAACGCGTGTTGGTCAGGTGCTTTTTCTTGCAGACATTCAATTCGATATCCTCGGCTCTGGAAGATGAACCGATGACCATGCCGGCGTATACCTTTTCGCCAGGTCCAATAAAGAGCGTACCGCGATCCTGTGCGGAAAACAGACCGTAGGTTACGGACTCGCCGGTCTCAAATGCGATTAGGGAACCGAGTTTGCGGTAAGCGATCTCGCCCTTGTACGGTGCATAGCCGTTGAAAATGGTGTTGATGATACCGTTACCCTTGGTATCCGTCATAAATTCACCACGGTAACCGATCAGGCCGCGGGACGGGATGTTGAACTCCAGACGTGTGTAACCGCCGGTAATCGGTTTCATGTTCAGCATTTCGCCCTTGCGCTGGCTTAACTTTTCGATGACGGCACCGGTAAATTCATCCGGTACATCGACATAAGCAAGCTCCATCGGCTCTAACTTCTTGCCGTTCTCATCCGTGTGGTAGAGAACTTCAGCTTTGCTGACGGCAAACTCATAACCCTCGCGGCGCATGTTCTCAATCAGTACGGACAGATGAAGCTCACCGCGGCCGGATACTTTGTAGGAATCCGGGCTGTCCGTTTCCTCGACACGCAGAGAAACATCGGTGTTTAATTCGCGGAACAGACGGTCTCTTAAATGACGGGAGGTAACGAATTTACCCTCCTGTCCGGCGAGCGGGCTGTCATTTACGATGAAATTCATGGACAGTGTCGGCTCGGAAATTTTCTGGAACGGAATGGCAACCGGATTCTCAGGTGCGCAGATGGTATCACCGATATGGATATCTGCAATACCGGAAATAGCTACGATGGAACCGATCTTTGCCTCTGTGACATCCACCTTGTTCAGACCGTCAAACTCGTAAAGCTTGCTGATGCGGACGCGTTTCTGCTTGTCAGGCTCGTGGTGGTTGACAACAACCGCCTCCTGATTGACTTTTAAGCAGCCGTTGTCGACCTTTCCGATACCGATACGTCCGACATATTCGTTGTAATCGATGGTGCTGATCAATACCTGGGTGTTGGCATCCGGATCGCCCTCCGGTGCAGGGATATAGTCAAGGATCGTGTCGAACAGCGGAGTCATATCCTTTTTGTTGTTCACCAGATCGTCAAGCTCGCGGACAGCGTAGCCGTCTCTTGCAGAAGCAAAAAGGAACGGGCAGTCAAGCTGTTCCTCGGAAGCGTCGAGATCCATGAAAAGCTCAAGCACTTCGTCCACAACCTCATTCGGACGTGCCTCCGGGCGGTCGACTTTGTTGAGACACACGATAACCGGAAGAGAAAGCTCGAGCGCTTTCATCAGAACGAACTTGGTCTGCGGCATAACGCCCTCGAAAGCGTCAACGACCAGCACAACGCCGTTTACCATCTTAAGGACACGCTCAACCTCGCCGCCGAAATCAGCGTGGCCAGGGGTGTCGATGACGTTGATCTTAGTTCCTTTATAAGTAATCGCTGTATTTTTGGAAAGAATCGTGATACCACGCTCTCTCTCAATATCATTAGAGTCCATGACACGCTCCTGAACCTCCTGGTTCTCACGGAACACGCCGCTCTGTTTTAACAATTCATCGACCAGAGTGGTCTTGCCGTGATCGACATGGGCGATAATTGCAATGTTACGGACATCTTCACGTTTCATTTTCATATACAAAATCTCTCTTTCCTGTGTGAAACCTAGTCTAAAAAAGTAACCAATCTATTTTATCATATTTTCAGAGATGCGCAAGTGGTACATGCGACAAAATCCGCCATTTCATTCCCTTTGTTATCGACATGTTGCATGAAAATTCTGGCACCGGACGTGATAAAAATAATGTGTCAGGCAGATCATACCAGCAGAACGGAACGAAAAAGAAGAACAACGCAAAAAAGAGTATGGTCGTAAGAAGGGAGAAAGATTCATGGCAGATAAAATTTTTGAAAACAACCAGGTGTCAATTATGGGAGAGATTGTATCCGATTTCCGGTTCAGTCACGAAGTGTACGGAGAGGGATTTTATATGGTGGATGTGGCAGTGAACCGCCTGAGCAATTATCTGGACTACATTCCATTGATGATATCCGAGCGGCTGATTGACGTAAATGCTGATTACATAGGACAGATCATTTATGTGACCGGGCAGTTCCGGTCGTTTAACCGGCATGAGGAGAAAAAGAACCGTCTTGTCTTATCGGTGTTTGTGCGGGAACTGGAGTTTCTGGAGGAACTGCAGGAGGATATGAAGAGCAACCAGATTTTTCTGGACGGATATATCTGCAAGGAACCGATTTACCGGAAGACGCCGCTGGGACGGGAGATTGCGGATCTTCTGATCGCCGTCAACCGTTCCTACGGAAAATCAGACTATATTCCATGCATCTGCTGGGGTAGAAACGCCCGGTTTGCTTCCGGCTTTGAGGTGGGAGGACATGTGCAGGTATGGGGCAGAATCCAGAGCCGGGAATACGTCAAAAAGATCTCGGAGCTTGAGACGGAAAAACGGGTGGCTTACGAGGTGTCCGTCAGCAAGGTGGATTTTTTAGAGGAATAATCGAAAGTTCCGTTATTGACAACCGTTGTTGATAGTGCTATGTTAATTTTAACTATATGATACATATTTTGATAGAGGTTGCGTGCTTTAAGAGTAGTTTTCCGGATGTGACAGGCACAGGGGAAGGGAAGCAAAAGGAAAGCATGCCGAAAGAGCAAGGCACCTGCTGCCCTGGTTCTTGGGCATAAAGCTAAGAACTTTATGACTGTCATCTTTGCAGATGGGGCGCTATCGGTTCTGTATAATGGCATGCAGATATGCGGCAGAAGAATCAGACCGGCTCACCGAGCCGGCTTTTTTTTACTTTTTGTTCTGACTCTGATCTGACAGGGGCAAAATTGTACCATGGGCATATATTAACATAGGAGAAACGGAGGATTGACATGGCGATATTCAAGGGCGCTGGTGTAGCGATTGTTACACCCATGAAGGAAAATGAAGAGGTAAATTACGACAAGCTGGAGGAACTGGTCGAATGGCAGATTGAGCAGGGAACGGATGCGATTGTGATTGTGGGAACGACCGGAGAGAGTTCGACGCTCACTACGGAGGAGCATTCCGATGTGATCCGGGCAGCAGTGCGTTTTGCAAAGCATCGTGTTCCGGTCATTGCCGGCACCGGTTCCAACTGCACCAGAGAGGCGATTCACCTTTCCGAAGAGGCGGAAAAGGCAGGAGCAGACGGACTTTTGGCTGTGACCCCGTACTACAACAAAGCGACACAGGGCGGATTGATCCGTTACTATACAGAGATTGCCGAGGCGGTAAAGCTTCCGATTATCATGTACAACGTTCCTGGACGTACCGGCTGCAATATTATGCCGGAGACCGCAGCCACACTCTTTAAGAACGTGGAGAACATTGTGGGTATCAAGGAGGCGACCGGTAGTCTGGCTCAGGCATCCAAGCTGATGTACTTAACGGACGGCAAGATTGATTTGTATTCCGGCGAGGACGGCATCGTGGTGCCTCTGATGGCAATCGGTGCGATCGGTGTGATTTCCGTGTGGTCGAATGTGGCGCCGGCGGATGTGCACGATATGTGCGCGGCTTTCTCCGCGGGGGATCTTTTGCGCGCGAGAGAACTGCAGTTAAAGGCACAGCCGCTTGTGGATGCGCTGTTTTCCGAGGTAAACCCGATTCCGGTGAAGAAAGCATTGAATCTGATGGGACTGGAAGTGGGACCGCTTCGTTCCCCGCTCACGGAGATGACACCGGAGAATGCCGCGAAGCTTGCAGAAGCGATGAAAAATTACGGAATAAAGTTAGCATAAAAGAACAGATGACTCCGGCGGAAGGGAGCCGTAAGGCCATCCGCCGGAGTATGTGTCTGCACCGCCGGCTGCATGCGGCACGCGGAGCGGGCAGTACAGAGAAGAGAGGATAACGTACGATGATTAAGGCAATCATGAATGGATGCAATGGTAAAATGGGACAGGTCATCTCCGCAATCTGCAAGGAGGATCCGCAGATTGAGATCGTGGCGGGAGTGGATCTCTATGACGGGATCAAAAATGACTATCCGGTATTCCCGAATATTTCCGTCTGCGATGTGAAGGCGGATGTCATCATCGATTTTTCCAATGCGAAGGCCGTGGACGATCTTCTGGTCTATAGTGTGGATAAAAAGATTCCAGTGGTTCTGTGCACGACGGGATTGTCGGAGGAACAGATGGAGCAGGTAAAGGCGGCATCGGGGCAGGTAGCAGTATTAAAATCTGCGAATATGTCGCTGGGAATCAATCTGCTGATGCAGCTTTTAGCGCAGGCGGCAACGATTCTTGCGCCGGCAGGATTTGACATGGAGATCGTGGAGAAGCATCACAACCAGAAGCTGGATGCACCGAGCGGCACAGCGCTGGCGCTGGCGGACTCCATGAATGATGCGCTGGGACAGGTCTATGAGTACAAATATGACAGAAGCAGCGAGCGCAAAAAGAGAGATCCGCACGAGATCGGAATCTCGGCAGTGCGCGGAGGCAGCATCGTCGGGGAGCATGAGGTCATCTTCGCGGGACTCGACGAGGTCATTGAGTTCAAGCATACCGCATATTCCCGCAGCGTCTTTGGAAAAGGGGCTGTGGAGGCGGCAAAGTTCCTCGCCGGGAAAGAGGCAGGATTTTATGATATGCAGGATGTGATCCGGGCAACGATGGAACAGGCAGACTGATTGGACAGGCAGACGGATAAGGCAGATTGAAAGCAGATACAGATGGATTGAATGGGAACAGGAGCGTGGAAACGTTTTCTGCTCCCATTTTTATACAGGGCAGAAAACGAACAAAATCTGGTCAGCAGTGCATGGATATGTTACTATTTGAGAGGTATCTTTGATTTTGATATTCTGAGGGGGAACATATGGAAAAATATAGGGAAACAGATCTGCGGTATTTAAAAAGTCTGGCAAATCAGTATCCGACCGTGGCTGCGGCAGCGACGGAGATCATTAACCTGCAGGCGATTTTAAGCCTGCCAAAGGGAACAGAACATTTCATTACAGATATTCACGGCGAGTACGATCAGTTCCAGCACGTGATCCGGAACGGTTCCGGAGCGATTAAGCGCAAGATCGAGGAAGAATTCGGGAATGCGATCAGTGCGGGAGAGAAGAAAGCGATTGCGACACTGATCTATTATCCGGAGCAGAAGCTAGAGCAGGTGTTAAAGACAGAAGAAAATATGGAGGACTGGTATAAGGTCTCACTGTACCGGCTGATCCGCATCTGCAAGAGCGCCTCGTCAAAATATACCAGATCCAAGGTGCGAAAAGCGCTGCCGAAAGATTTCGCGTATGTGATCGAGGAACTGCTGACCGGCAGACCGGATGTCTCCGATCAGGAAGCTTATTATAATGAGATCATCCGGTCTGTGATCCGCACAGGCAGGGCGCCGGAGCTTGTGATTGCGTTCTGCAATCTGATCCGCAGGCTTGTGGTGGATCATCTGCATGTGGTGGGAGACATTTTCGACAGGGGACCTTACCCGAATCTGATTATGGATACCTTGATGCAGCACCATTCCGTGGATATTCAGTGGGGGAACCACGATATTTACTGGATGGGAGCGGCGGCGGGAAGCAGACCCTGCATCTGCAACGCGATCCGCATCTCTGCCAAGTACGGCAATCTGAACCTTTTAGAGGACGGATACGGCATCAATCTGGTGCCGCTCGCCAGACTTGCCATGAGCAGATACGACAAGGATTCCTGCACCTGCTTTAAGCTGGATTACCGGGAGGATGAGTACGATGTGCGTGACGCCATGCTGGATGAGAAAATGCACAAGGCGATTACGGTGATCCAGTTCAAGCTGGAGGGACAGATGATCATGCGTCACCCGGAGTTCGGGATGGATGAGCGGCTTTTGCTGGACAAGATCAATATCGAAAAAGGAACGGTGTGCGTGGAGGGGAAGGAATACCCGATGAAGGATCTGAACTTCCCGACGATCGACTGGGAGCATCCGTATGAACTGTCATCGGAGGAGGAGGACGTCATGGAGCGGATCACGCAGGCGTTCTTGAACTGTGAAAAATTACAGCGTCACGTCCGTTTCCTGTTCACGCAGGGCAGCCTGTACAAGGTCTACAACGGGAACCTGCTCTACCACGGCTGTGTGCCGATGAACGAGGACGGAACCTTTACCAGAGTAAATGTGTACGGAAAAGAATATTCCGGCAAGGCGCTCTACGATGTGCTGGAGAATTACGCGAGAAAAGGGTACTACGCGATTGATCCCGGGGAGAAGAAAAAGGGGCTGGATATCTTGTGGTTTATCTGGGAAAACCAGAATTCCCCGGTGTTTGGAAAAGCAAAAATGACGACGTTTGAGCGCTATTTTATCGCGGACAAGGCGACGCACCAGGAGCCGAAGAACCCGTACTACCGCCTGCTGGAGGAGGAAGAGGTGGTCAACCGCATCCTCTCGGAATTCGGGCTTGAGGGCGCGGAGGCACATATCATCAACGGCCATATTCCGGTGGAGGCGAAGCGGGGAGAGTCCCCGGTAAAATGCGGCGGGAAGCTGCTCATTATTGACGGCGGATTCTCCAAGGCCTACCAGCCGAAGACGGGGATTGCGGGATATACGCTGATCTATAATTCCTACGGTCTGGTGCTTGCGGCGCACGAACCGTTTGAGTCGGTCGAAAAGGCGGTGCAGGAGGGAAGCGATATCGCGTCGCATACGATTCTGGTGCAGCATGTCGTGCGTCGTAAGCTGGTGGCGGATACGGACATTGGAAGGGAGCTGCGAGCTTCGATCCGTGATCTGGAGGCGCTGCTGCAGGCATACCGGGACGGTATCCTGGTGGAGAAGATTTAAAGAAAGATAGAAGGAAGCAGGAAAAGAATATGTATATCGGAAATCATCTTTCGGCGTCAAAGGGCTATGCGGCGATGGGGCGGATGGCAGTGAAGCTGGGAGCAAATACATTTGCATTTTTTACAAGAAATCCGAGAGGCGGTGCGGCAAAAGCGATTGATCCGGCGGATGTGGAAAAGCTGCTGGAACTGATGCGGGAGCAGCAGTTTGGAAAACTGGTGGCGCATGCACCTTACACGATGAATCTGTGCGCGGCGAAGGAGGATATCCGCAAGTTTTCTAAGGAGATGATCGCGGACGATCTGCGCCGGATGGAGTACACGCCGGGGAATTACTACAATTTTCACCCGGGTTCCCATGTCGGACAGGGGGCGGATGCCGGAGTCGAATGGATTGCGGAGGCACTTAACGAGGTGCTCACGCCGGAGCAGACGACGACGGTTCTCCTTGAGACGATGGCGGGAAAAGGCAGTGAGGTGGGCAGAAGCTTTGAGGAACTGCGCGCGATTATTGACCGTGTAGAGCTGTCCGATAAGCTTGGCATCTGTCTGGATACCTGTCATGTCTGGGATGCTGGATATGATATTGCGGGAGATCTGGATGGTGTCCTGGAGGAATTTGACCATGTGATCGGTCTGAACCGCCTGTGCGCGGTACATTTTAACGACAGCATGAACGACCGCGGTTCGCACAAAGACCGCCATGCCTGCATCGGCGAGGGAAAGATCGGGCTGGATGCGATGCGGCGTGTGGCGACGCATCCGCTGCTTTCGGACAAGCCGTTTATTCTGGAGACTCCGAATGACGATGAGGGATACCGCAGAGAGATTGCACTTTTCCGGGAGTGGAGGGAGTAGATAAGAATCCAGAGAAATACATTGCTTTTTAGAAGTGGGTGTGTTATACTTCAAATCACATGAATGCGAAAGCTTTTTCATGCAAATATTTGCCCACCAAGAGATTGGTTAAGCCCATACGGACAGGCGGGGCAGCTGCCGATGGTGGAGAGATCCACGTTATTGATTGAGTTAGAAGCTCAAATTTTATAAGTTGATGACGACTGCAGGCGAAGGACTGCAGGACCCTGAATCGTATGCGATAGAGATATCACTTGTGAAACGGTCAATAAGAGTAGTAATAGCAAATATTTGCTGGCGAAGATGCCAACGTAGACTCTGATAATAGTTTTTGCAGCATGTAGGACAGATTACATAAAGTATGACTATGAGAATGTGACAAGGCAGGTGATGTGTGCGCAGCATACAGGCATCTGTCTTTTTTGTGTAAATAGGAAACTTCGTCCCTATTACATAAAAACGTTCCGCGGGGATGCGTACCTCGCGGTGAGGTACATAATGCTTTGCATACCGCATCAGGGAGCATCAAAACAGAATGTGAGGAGAATCATGGAAGCAGGATCCCAGAAGCGCGCTCCGGTCTACGAAGCGCTGGAACAATTAAAAAAGAGAAGAGTCGTTCCTTTCGATGTGCCGGGGCACAAGAGAGGGCGTGGCAACCCGGAGCTCGTGGAACTTCTGGGGGAGAAATGTGTGAGTCTGGATGTGAATTCCATGAAGCCGCTTGACAACCTGTGCCATCCGGTGTCGGTCATCAAAGAGGCGGAGGAACTGGCGGCGGAGGCTTTCCGTGCAGATCACGCGTTTTTTATGGTAGGAGGAACAACGTCCTCCGTGCAGAGCATGGTGTTGTCGGTCTGTCGTGCCGGGGATAAGATCATCCTGCCGCGCAATGTACATAAGAGTGTGATCAATGCGCTGGTACTCTGCGGCGCTATTCCGGTCTATGTGAATCCGGAGGTGGACAAAAAGCTTGGCATTTCACTCGGTATGGAGATCTCGGAGGTGGAGCGGGCGATTCTGGAGAATCCGGGCGCGGTGGCGGTTCTTGTGAACAATCCGACTTATTACGGAATCTGTTCCGATCTGCGCTCCATCGTGAAGCTGGCACATGAACACGAGATGCTTGTGCTTGTGGATGAAGCGCACGGCACCCATCTGTATTTCGGGGAGGACCTTCCGGTCTGCGCGATGGATGCCGGTGCGGATATGGCGTCCGTCTCCATGCACAAATCCGGAGGAAGCTTAACACAGAGCTCCCTGCTTTTAACAGGAAAAAATGTCAACTGGGAGTATGTCAGCCAGATTATCAACCTCACCCAGACGACAAGCGCGTCGTATCTTCTGATGTCAAGTCTCGACATTTCGCGGAGAAATCTGGCGCTGCGCGGAAGGGAATCGTTCCGCAAAGTGGCGGAGATGGCGGAATACGCCAGGGCGGAGATCAACGACATCGGCGGATATTATGCTTACGGCAAGGATATGGTGAACGGCGGAAGCGTCTATGACTTTGATGTGACGAAGCTCTCAGTCTACACGCGAGGAATCGGTCTGGCAGGAATCGAGGTCTATGATCTGTTGCGGGATGAGTACGATATCCAGATTGAGCTGGGGGACATTGCCAACATCTTAGCCTACATTTCAATCGGCGACCGCATCCAGGATATCGAGCGGCTGGTGGGAGCGTTGGCAGACGTCAAACGCTTGTATTCCAAGGATCCTGCACAGATGTTAAATACAGAATATATAAATCCGACCGTTCTTGTTTCACCACAGGCGGCTTTTTATGCAGAGAAAAAATGCATGCCGATCCGGGAGACGGCAGGAAAGATCTGCGGAGAGTTTGTGATGTGCTATCCGCCGGGAATTCCGATTCTCGCGCCGGGTGAGATGATTACGCCGGAGATCATCGAATATATCATCTATGCCAAGGAGAAGGGCTGCTCCATGCAGGGAACGGAAGATCCGGCGGTGGAGCACTTAAATGTCTTAGTGGATGACCGGCAGGTGTGGAAATAAGACCGCCTGAAGAATAGCTCTTAAGGAAGAGCATACGGTCAGGAAGAACCGGCGTAAGGAAGCAGCAGACCGTGGAATACGGTCTGGGGAAGGTGGAAGAGAGCGTGGAGTTATGGTTTTCGGATAATCAGACCGATCATGTGAAGGTGTCGGTCAAAGTGGAGAAGCAGCTGTTCGGGGAGCAGACGGATTTTCAGAGGATCGACGTGTTTGAATCCAGGGAATTCGGCAGATTTTTAAGCTCCGACGGCAGCATCGTCTTCTCAGAAAAGGATGAGTTCATCTACGATGAGATGATTGTGCATGTGCCGATGGCGGTGCATCCGCATGTGAAAAAAGTGTTGGTCATCGGTGGCGGAGACGGCGGTGTGGCGAGAGAACTTTCCTATTATGAGGAGATCGAGCAGATCGACGTCGTGGAATCCGACCGGACATTCGTGGATGTGTGCAGGAAGTTTTTCCCGGACAACGCCTGCGGACTGGAAGATCCGCGCGTCAATATCTATTACGAGGATGGACTGCGCTTTCTGCGCACAAAGCATGATGCCTACGATCTGATCATCAATGATGCGATCGATCCGCTCGGGCATACGGCGGGATTGTTCACCAAGGAATTTTATGGGAACTGTTACCGCGCATTAAAAGAAGACGGCATTATGGTCTACCAGCACGGCAGTCCTTTTTATGACGAGGATGAGGAGTCCTGCCGCGTGATGCACCGCAAGGCGAGTCACAGTTTCCCGATCAGCCGTGTGTATCAGGCGCACATTCCGACCTGTTCCTCCGGGTACTGGCTGTTCGGATTTGCGTCAAAAAAATATCACCCGCTGACGGACCTGAATGTGGAGCGCTGGAAAGCGCGCGGGATCAAGACCTGGTATTATACGACCAATCTTCATAAGGGAGCGTTTATGCTGCCAAAATATGTCGAGGATATGCTTGAGGAAGAGGAAGGCAGAAAGTAGATGGCAGATGCGGGACAGAACGGACTCTGACGGGACAGTCAGCGGAGCGTTCTGTCATCCGTTGGCAGAATGATATAAATAATATAAAAATAGAAAATACAGCCGCGGGACGGCAGGAAGAGAGGATAAGTAGATGGGAAGATTATTGATTATCGGATGTGGCGGAGTAGCAGGGGTGGCAATTCACAAATGCTGCCAGAACAGCAGGACTTTTTCGGAGATCTGTATTGCAAGCCGCACAAAAGAAAAATGTGACGCGTTAAAGGAAAAGCTGCAGGGAACGACGGATACAGTGATCACGACAGCGAAGGTGGATGCGGATAATGTGGACGAACTGATCGCACTGATCCGTGACTACAAGCCGGATGCCGTGTTAAATGTGGCGCTGCCTTACCAGGATCTGACGATTATGGATGCCTGCCTGGCATGCAAGGTGGACTACATCGATACCGCGAACTACGAACCGGAAGATACCGACGATCCGGCGTGGCGTGCAATTTATGAGAAGCGCTGCAAGGAGGCGGGCTTTACCGCGTACTTCGATTATTCCTGGCAGTGGGCATATCAGAAACGCTTTGCGGATGCCGGCATCACGGCGCTTCTTGGCAGCGGCTTTGACCCTGGCGTGACGAGCGTGTTTACCGCCTATGCGCTGAAGCATTATTTCGATGAGATCGAGTACATCGATATCTTAGACTGCAACGGTGGAGACCACGGTTATCCGTTCGCCACCAATTTCAACCCGGAGATCAACCTCCGCGAGGTATCCGCAAACGGCTCCTACTGGGAGGACGGACACTGGGTAGAGACAAAACCGATGGAAATTAAAAGAGAATATAATTTCCCGCAGGTTGGCGAGAAAGACATGTATCTGCTTCATCATGAGGAGATCGAGTCTCTGGCAAAGAATGTGCCGGGAGTCAAGCGCATCCGCTTCTTCATGACCTTCGGTCAGAGCTATCTGACCCATATGCAGTGTCTGGAGGATGTCGGAATGCTCTCCACTTCCCCGATCCAGTATGAGGGAAGAGAGATCGTGCCGATCCAGTTCTTAAAGGCATTGCTTCCGGACCCGGCGTCACTGGGTCCTAGAACCGTTGGCAAGACGAACATCGGCTGTATTTTTACCGGCAAGAAGGATGGCAAGGAAAAGACGATCTATATCTACAACGTCTGCGATCACCAGGAGTGCTACAGGGAGGTTGGCTCACAGGCGATCTCCTACACGACAGGAGTTCCGGCAATGATCGGTGCAGCGCTTGTTGTAGATAAGGTGTGGGATAAGGACGGCGTTTTCAATATCGAGGAGTTTGATCCGGATCCGTTTATGGATATGCTCAACCAGTACGGACTGCCGTGGGTTGTCGATGAGAACCCCAAGACGGTGGCGTAGCCGTTCGTAAAAAGAGCCGGACAGGGAGAGACGAGAGCAATGAAGTGGAATGAACTTCCGACACCATGCTATGTGGTGGATCAGAAAAAATTAAAAGAGAATTTAATAATATTGCATAATCTGGAGCAGGATACGGGATGCCATGTCCTGCTGGCGCAGAAAGCGTTTTCCACATATGCGCTCTATCCGTTGATCGGACAATACATCAGCGGTACCACAGCGAGCGGACTCTACGAGGCGCGTCTCGGCGCAGAGGAGATGGGGCGTGAGAACCATGTGTTTGCTCCGGCGTACAAGGACAGTGACATGGAGGAACTGGTCACGCTCTGCGACCATGTGATTTTTAATTCCTTTGCGCAGTATGTCAGACACAGGAAGAAGGTGGCGGCGCAGAATGTCGCCAGTGGTACGGAGCACCGTGTCAGCATCGGACTTCGGATCAATCCGGAGTATTCCACGCAGGAGGGACATGCGATCTATGATCCCTGCGCGCCCGGTTCCAGACTAGGCATGACAAGAGAGGCGTTTGAGAAAGGACTTGCCGGACTTGGCATGAGACGGCAGGAGGATGGAAGCTATGAACTGCCGGAGGATGTGGAGGGACTCCATTTTCACACGCTCTGCGAGCAGGACGCGGATGATCTGGAACGTACGTTTTTGGCGTTTGAGGAGCAGTTTGCTTCTTATTTGAAACAGGTTCGGTGGCTGAATCTGGGCGGAGGACATCATATCACCAGACCGGGTTACCAGATAGAGCGTTTAAAGAAGCTTATCGGCTATATCAGGGAGACCTACGGACTTGCCGTGTATCTGGAGCCCGGCGAGGCGGTTGCCTTAAATGCGGGATATCTGGTAACGGAAGTGTGCGATATTGTACACAACGGGATGGATATTCTGATTCTGGATGCGTCTGCGGCGTGTCATATGCCGGACGTTCTTGAGATGCCGTATCGCCCACCGCTACGGGACAGCTTTCCGGCGGGAGAACAGAAATACACCTACCGGCTGTCCTCGCTCACCTGTCTGGCGGGGGACGTCATCGGGGACTACAGTTTCACACACGAGATTCAGATCGGCGACCGTCTGGTGTTTGAGGACATGGCAATCTACTCGATGGTGAAGAATAATACCTTTAATGGAATTCCGCTTCCGTCGATCGCAATGCTCCGGGAAGACGGGGAGGTTGAGATGATAAAGCAGTTCGGCTATGAAGATTTCAAAGGGCGGTTGTCATAACCGGTTTTGAAAGACATCCGGGACAAGGGAAGATGACTTGGATGAGGGTAGAGGAAATGGAGAAAAAGATGCAAAAGTGTGCAGAAGACCCAAAAGAGAGAATGACAACGCCGCAGACGGACGGATTTTTTATGCCGGGGGAGTACGAACCGCATGACGGCTGCATTCTGATCTGGCCGTCGCGCCCGGGTTCCTGGATTTACGGCGCACGCGATGCGCGGATTGCATTCCGGGATGTGATTGCAGCGATTGCGCAGAGTGAAAACGTATATGTGGCAGCCGGGCGGGATGCCATTGACTCCGCGCGAGAGATGCTGACCGGTGAGGACGCGCCGTGGAAAAAGCGTGTGACGGTCTTTGAACTGGAGACAGACGATGCCTGGGCAAGAGATGTGGCACCGACTTTTGTGAAAGACGGCGCCGGCAGGGTGCGGGCAGTGAACTGGTCATTTAACGCCTGGGGAGGATCGGTGGATGGACTGTATGCATCCTGGGCGTTGGACGATGCGTTTGCAAAGGCGTTTGCCGCAAAGTACGGCTATGCGTGTTACGATGCCGCGCCGTTTGTACTGGAGGGCGGATCGATTCACAGCGACGGTGAGGGGACGCTTCTGGTGACGGAGGCGTGCCTTTTGAGTGCGGGGCGCAATCCGGGGCTTACGCGCGAGGAGATCGAGGAGAAGCTTAGAACGTATCTTGGCATAAAAAAAGTGCTGTGGCTGCCGCGTGGAATCTATCAGGATGAGACGAACGAGCATGTGGATAACGTCTGCGCGTTCCTGCGCCCGGGCGAGGTGGTGCTTGCATGGACGGACGATGAAACAGATCCCCAGTATCCGCTATCACAGCAGACGCTTGCGTACCTGGAGGGCGAGACGGATGCGCGCGGAAGAAAGCTTGTCATTCACAAGCTTCCGATTCCCGATCATCCGGTCTGCATTACAGAGGAGGAACTGGCAGGGTATTCGTTTGCCGAAGGGGAGGATGAGCGGGAGGCGGGAGAGCGTCTTGCGGCATCCTACGTGAACTTTTATTTTTCCAATGAGGCAGTCGTCCTTCCAGCGTTCGGCGGGGAGAATGAGGAGAGTGACAGGCGCGCTGCCGCACTGCTTGCGCAGTGGAATCCGGGGCGGAAGATCATTCCGGTGCAGGCGCGTGCAATTTTAGTCGGCGGCGGGAATATCCACTGTATTACACAGCAGATCCCGGCGGCAAAAATGCAGCAGCAAAAATGCAGCAGCGGTAAAGTGGACAGAGACAAAAAGAGGAAAAGAGTATGAACAGAGTGAAAGTGGCGGCAATTCAGATGCGCTGTGCGGCATCTGTGGAGGAGAATTTAAAAAAGGCGGAAGCCATGGTGCGAAAGGCGGCGGCAGAGGGAGCAAACGTGATCCTTCTGCCGGAACTTTTTGAGCGGGAATATTTTTGCCAGCAGCGCCGGTATGACTTCTATCATTATGCAAAGCCTGTGATGGAGAACGATGCGGTGCGCATGGGCATGCGGCTTGCCGCGGAGCTTGGAGTGGTGCTCCCGATCAGCTTTTATGAGCGGGATGTGAACAACCTGTACAATTCCATCGCCTGTATCGACGCGGACGGAACGGTGCTCGGCGTTTATCGCAAGACGCATATCCCGGATGATCACTACTATCAGGAAAAGTTCTATTTTACGCCGGGGGATACCGGATTTCAGGTATTTTCTACGCGCTACGGCAGAATCGGCGTGGGAATCTGCTGGGATCAGTGGTTTCCGGAGAGCGCGCGCTGTATGGCGCTTGCAGGGGCGGAGCTGCTTTTTTATCCGACGGCGATCGGATCGGAACCGATCTTAGAGTGCGACAGTATGCCGCACTGGAGACGCTGTATGCAGGGACATGCGGCAGCCAATCTGATGCCCGTTGTTGCGGCAAACCGGATCGGGGAGGAGACGGTAGAACCCTGTGAGGAAAACGGCGGACAGCGTTCGGCGCTCGTTTTTTACGGATCGTCTTTCCTGACCGATGAGACCGGAGAAATTCTGGCGGAGGCAGGGCGCGACGAGGAAGAGATACTGGTGCAGGAATATGACCTGGACGAGCTGGATGCCAGACGGCTGGAGTGGGGGCTGTTCCGCGACAGGCGCCCGGAGTGCTACGGCATCATCAGCGGCAGGTAAAAGAAATATATTGTTGACATGGAAACAATAATGAGATACAGTAGGAACTGGGAACAAAATACCATGTTAGAAAAAGGAAGAGTCTGCATGAAAGATCGGGAAGAGCTGTTAAAAGAAATCGCGCTCATGCTGGAGCGGCAGGATATGCTTTCCAAACTGACGGAAAACCAGTGTCTGGATGAATACGGCTATTCGGAGACACACTGTATCGACTATATCGGAAGACTGGAACTGCCGAACGTCACGAAGGTGGCGGAGCACATGGGGATGACGCGCGGCGCGATCAGCAAGATGACCAAGAAGCTTCTTGCCAAAGGGCTGATCGAAAAATATACGCTGGAGACGAATAAAAAGGAAGTATATTTCAAGCTCACGGATCAGGGCAGGCTTTTGTTTGATGAGCATGCGAAGCGGCATCAGCGATGGGAGAAGCGCGATATGGAATTTCTGGCGCGCTATTCCGTCGAGGATGTGAGGACGGTGAGCCGTTTTATGACGGAGTTCAACGGCTATCTGGAAGAGCAGATCGAGACGATCACAGGGACGCAGGCAGAAGGATGATATTGTGTAATAGGAACGAAGTTTCCTGTTACACAAAAAAGAATCCTGCAGGCAGGATTCTCATGTGTTACTGTTGTATGAAATGTAATTGTTAAGCGTTTAACACTTCAAGAAGCGTAAGCAGCTTCTCTACCGTGTCCTGGCTGATGTTGTTTGCTGCGATAAAATTGCTTACCGTTGTTGCAACATCTTCGGAAGTCTCTGCAGTGGATGCGGATGCCACGGTGTTCGTATCGCTTCCCATATAGGAGAGAACCTTCTGGACATAATTCTGTGTCTCGCTAAACGGTGGAATACCGCCGTATTTATCGACATTTGCGCTGCCGGCGTTGTATGCCGCAAGCGCAAGAGAGGTATCACCGTTGTACCTGGCAAGCAGCTGGGAGATCAGATTTGCACCGCCCATGATATTCTGGTAGGCGTCGTAGGAATCTGTGACACCGAGAGATGCTGCGGTGGCAGGCATCAGCTGCATGATACCGACGGCACCGGCGTTGCTGACAGCGCTTGTATTAAAATTGGATTCTGCTCTTGCGATTGATTTTAAAAGAGTGGAGGAGACGCCGTAGGTGTTTGCCGCCTCGTCAAAGATGGCGGAAAGGTCTTCGGAGCAGGCCGTGCTGCCGGAGTAGGCGTCGGTGGCATTCGTTAAAACGGAAGAAAAGTCAGATCCCGCAGCCTGTGCTTTGGCAGCTTCGGCGGCAGCTCTCTCCGCTTCGGCGCGGGCAGCAGCCTCGGCGTTGATCTGATCCACAAATGCCTGATCGTGATAATTTAAGATCGTAATACTCATTGGTAACTCCCTTGAAAACAACTTCACTGAATGTATAACTAGAAAAAGTATAGCATAATTTGCGGGATTAGGAAAGAAAAAAATGAAAACCAAGCAAGTCGAACAGAAAGGGACATATTTACGTGCATTCCGGGCAGCATTTCCCTACACGGTACCGGTGCTCACCGGCTATCTGTTTATCGGAATGGCGTTCGGAGTGATGATACAGGAAAAAGGTTACAACTTCTTGTGGGCAATGCTCATGAGCCTGGTGATCTATGCGGGCAGCGGACAGTATCTGGCAGTCAACTTCTTCGCGCCGGGCGTCAGCCTTTTCAATGTGATTTTCATGGAATTTATGGTGAATATCCGCCATATTTTTTATGGATTGTCACTGTTGGAACGTTTTTCCGAGATGGGGAAAAAGCGGCTCTACATGATCTTTTCCCTGACGGATGAGACCTACTCACTTTTCTTTGTCACAAAAGTGCCGAAGGATGTGAAGGAGGAGCAGTTCTTATTTGCGATTGCCGTGCTTGACCAGAGTTACTGGATCATCGGCTCCGGCATCGGCGCCCTGCTTGGAAATGTACTTCCGTTCTCCGCGGAGGGCATTGACTTTGCAATGACGGCATTGTTTGTGGTAATCATGGTAGAACAGTGGATGGAGAAGCAGAACCGTCCGAGCGTGGTGATCGGGCTGGTATGTGGACTGGTGTGCAGGCTGGTGTTCGGAGCGGACAATTTTATCCTTCCGACCATGATATGCGTCATGGTCATCCTGCTTTCCTGCAAAAAAATATTCGATAAAATGATTCCGGAGGACGGAAAGGAAGGAGGCGAGCCGGAGTGCCAGTAAGTGTTGGAAGATCGCTTGCGATCATATTTACCGTGGCGGGAACGATATTTTTTACCCGGCTGATTCCGTTTCTGTTTTTCCCGAAAGGAAAAGAGATTCCGCCGATCATCCGGTATCTGGGGAGGGTGCTGCCCCCGGCGGTCATCGGAATGCTGGTGATCTACTGCCTGAAAAATGTGTCGGTGCTTGCAGTACCTTTTGGTCTGCCGGAATTCATTGCCGTGGCGGTGGTCATCGTGCTTCATGTATGGAAGCGCAACAATCTGCTCAGCATTGGTGTCGGAACGGCACTTTATATGTTTTTGATACAAGTTGTATTCTAGGAAGAGAGGAAGAACCGTATGAAGAAGAAACCATTTGTAACCAAAGAACAGTTAGAAGAAATCGTAAAAAAATACCCAACGCCGTTTCATCTCTACGATGAAAAAGGAATCCGCGAAAATGCGAAGGCAGTGAAGGAAGCATTTGCATGGAACCCGGGATTCCGGGAGTATTTTGCGGTAAAGGCAACGCCGAACCCGTTCATTCTTGACATTTTAAAAGAATATGACTGCGGATGTGACTGTGCGTCGCTGACAGAGCTGATGCTTGCGGATTCCCAGGGCTTCGATGGAAAACACATCATGTTTTCCTCCAATGATACGCCGGCGGAGGAATTTGCATTTGCCAATGAGCTTGGTGCGATCATCAATCTCGACGATTTTACACACATTGATTTTCTGGAAAAAACGATCGGCAGGATTCCGGAGACGATCAGCTGCCGGTACAATCCGGGAGGCGTCTTTAAGATGAGTAACGGCATCATGGATAATCCGGGCGATGCAAAGTACGGTTTTACCCACGAGCAGATCATTGAGGGATTCAAGATCTTAAAGGAGAAGGGAGCCAAGCATTTTGGCGTACATGCGTTTCTTGCCAGCAATACCGTGACAAACGAATATTACCCGAAGCTTGCGAGAGAACTGTTTGAACTGGTTGTGGAACTGCGCGATAAGACGGGATGTGATATCCGTTTTATCAATCTCTCCGGCGGTGTCGGTATTCCGTACACACCGGATCAGACGCCGAACGACATCCGTGTCATCGGAGAGGGCGTCCGGGTGGCATATGAGGAGATCTTAGTTCCGGCGGGACTTGGCGATGTCGCAATCTACACGGAGATGGGACGTTTTATGCTGGGACCGTACGGCTGCCTGGTGACAACGGCCATCCATGAGAAGCATACCCACAAGGAGTACATCGGTGTGGACGCGTGTGCCGTGAACCTGATGCGCCCGGCAATTTACGGGGCATATCACCATATTACGGTGATGGGCAAGGAGGATGCGCCGTGCGACCACAAGTATGATGTGACAGGCTCCCTTTGCGAGAATTGCGATAAGTTTGCGATTGACCGGATGCTGCCGAAGATCGACATGGGAGATCTTCTGGTGATTCATGATACCGGTGCGCATGGTTTTTCCATGGGATACAACTATAACGGAAAATTAAAGTCAGCGGAGGTGCTGCTGAAGGAAGACGGATCGACACAGCTGATCCGTCGTGCCGAGACGCCGGAGGACTATTTCCGCACGTTTGACTGCTTTGATATCTTAAAGGATATGAAGCACCCGAAATAAGCGGCAGATCATTCCGGAAAAAGCACAGCAGCGAGGATGAGATATGTGCATTGATACAGAACGTTTTGAGCGTGCCAGGGGCAGAGTCATCGGAATCGAGCGGCAGAGGCTTGGAATCGGCACACTCTCGGAGAAGACGGTACATGCAGTGCTCAAGAATTATTATGCACCGGATGAGGATATGCATGAGATCCCGATTGAGAATTTTGTTGCGGATATTTTTGACGGGGAGGCAGTGATCGAGATTCAGACGCGGTCGTTCCAGAATATGCGGCGGAAACTTGCCGCATTTCTGCCGTTATACCCGGTGACCATCGTCTATCCGATTCCGCATGTGAAGTGGCTTCACTGGATGGATGAGGAGACGGGGGAGATCTCTCCCGGGCGCAAATCGCCCAAGAAGGGAAATGCATACCAGGCATTCATCGAATTGTATAAGATCCGGCCGTTTCTGAAAGATCCAAATCTGAGACTACGGCTGGATCTCATTGACATGGAGGAATACCGTCTGTTAAACGGCTGGAGCCGGGACAAAAAGAAGGGAAGCGACCGCTTCGACCGGATACCGCTTACATTCGTGGAGGAAGTGCGTGTGGACCGGAGAGAGGACTACATGCAGTTCATCCCCTATGAGATTCCGGAGGAGTTTACTGCGAAGGATTTTGCGGCATGCGCGAAGATTCCGGTGCGGCTGGCACAGACGGTGCTCTTGATTCTGACGGATCTATTGATTGTGGAGCGGATTGGAAAGCAGGGAAGAAGTTATCTCTACCGGATCTGCGAGATTGAATGAATCTCTTCCCAAGCGGGGCGTTCTGTGTTATACTGACTGCCGGATGTATATTTATGCAGTATCTATGTGAGAGATAAGGAAGCATGAGGTAGATAGTACGATGAAAAACACAGCAATCAAATTATCCGGCATACTGCTTGCCGGAGCGGTCTTTTTTTCGACGCTGTTAGGTTACGGCACACAGGTTGCCGCGGCGACGGCGATAGGCAGCGACACGGAGGCGGGACAGGCATCCGGCGACGGTTCTGTTGCGTCGGTTGCGGATCTTCCGGGAAAGCATATCGGTGTACAGCTCGGCACGACCGGAGATATCATGGTCAGCGACTATGAGACGGACGGCTCGGGCACGGTAGTAGAGCGTTACAATAAGGGCGCGGATGCCGTGCAGGCATTAAAGCAGGGAAAGTTAGACTGCGTGATTATTGACGAATTGCCGGCGCTGGCATTTGTGGAGCAGAACGAAGGGCTTAAGATTCTCGAGGAGAACTTTGTTGAGGAGGACTATGCGTTCGTAATCGCAAAGGGTAACGAGGCACTTGTGGATCAGGTCAATGAGACGCTGCGCGAACTGAAGGACGAGGGTGTTCTCGATAACATTGCGAAGAATTATACCGGAACGGACGAGGAGATTGGAAAGTATCCGTATGAAATTCTGGATGTGGAACGCACGAACGGCACGCTTACCGTTGGTACGAATGCGGAGTTTCCGCCGTATGAATACTATGAAGAGGGAAAGATCACCGGAATCGACATGGATATTATGCAGGCGGTCTGCGACAAACTCGGCATGGAGTTAAAGATCGAGGACATGGCGTTTGATTCCGTGATTCCTGCGGTGTCCACCGGAAAAGTCGACATCGGTGCATCGGGTTTTACGGTGACGGAGGAACGCAAAAAGAATGTGAACTTCACGGATACCTATGCAAAATCCAAGCAGGTCATCATCGTGAGAGATACATCTGTCACAGCAGAGAAGACCGGGATCGGCGAGAAGTTTTATGATAACTTTATCAAGGACAGCCGATATACCTATTTGTTAAAGGGACTTTTAAATACACTCATCATCACCGTGTTTGCGGTAATGATCGGTATTGTGTTTGGATTTTTGATCGCGATTGTAAGAACCAACCACGACAGAAACGGCGGGCTTACGATCTTAAATGCACTCTGCAAGGCATACCTTGCCGTTGTGCGCGGTACGCCGGTCATGATTCAGCTTCTGATTATTTATTATGTCATTTTCCAGAGCATCAATACGGGAAAACTGTTCGTGGCAGTCATTGCGTTCGGACTGAACTCGGCGGCCTACGTGGCGGAAATCGTCCGGTCCGGTATTATGGCGGTGGACATCGGACAGTTTGAGGCGGGAAGAAGCCTCGGACTAAATTATAAGCAGACGATGTTAAGCATCATCCTGCCGCAGGCAGTCAAAAATATTCTGCCGGCACTCTGCAATGAGTTTATCAGTCTGTTGAAGGAGACTTCGATCAGTGGTTACATCGGGCTGATGGATCTGACCAAGGGCGGAGACATCATCCGAAGCGTGACGTACGAGGCGTTCATGCCGTTAATTGCGGTCGCGGCCATTTATTTCCTGATTGTCATGGGACTGAGCAAGGCAGTCGGACTGTTGGAAAGGAGATTGAGAAGCAATGAGCGATAATACGGTAATTCTGGAAGTAAAAGAGCTTCACAAGTCTTTTGACGGTCATGAAGTGTTAAAAGGAATCTCTACGACGATCAAAAAGGGCGATGTGCTGGCGCTGATTGGACCGTCCGGCTGCGGTAAATCCACGTTTTTGCGCTCCTTAAATCTGTTGGAGATTCCGACGGCGGGACATGTGCTGTTTGAGGGAACCGATCTGACGGACCCGTCGGTGGACATCAATCATGTCCGGGAGAAGATCGGCATGGTGTTTCAGCAGTTCAACCTGTTTCCGAACATGACGATTCTGGAAAATATCATGCTTGCCCCGGTAAAACTCGGCAAGATGACAAAAGAGGAAGCGAATACGCGCGCGATGGAGCTGTTAAAGCGCATCGGTCTGGCGGATAAGGCGGGCGCGTATCCCGCGCAGCTTTCCGGCGGACAGAAGCAGCGCATTGCCATCGTGCGGTCGCTGGCGATGGACCCGGACATCATCCTGTTTGACGAGCCGACCTCGGCGCTTGATCCGGAGATGGTCGGCGAGGTGCTCGCCGTGATGCAGGAACTGGCGGAGGATGGCATGACGATGGTGGTCGTGACACATGAGATGGGATTTGCCAGAGAAGTTGCGAACCGTGTGATGTTTATCAACGACGGCGTGATCCAGGAGGAGGGAACCCCGCAGGAGATTTTTGGCAATCCAAAGAGCCAGAGACTGCAGGAGTTTTTATCAAAGGTATTGTAAGAAGAAATAAGGACGGGCTGTCCGGCGCAAAAGAGGTGCCGCGGCCCGTTTTTTGTGCAACAGGCAAAGAATGTGTTTTGTATACTGCATCAGGAATACCTCCCGCAGGCGGAGAGCGGGGCGGAACATCGTTTGCAAGATGTGCGATTGTATGATAAGATAAATAACGATTTTTAGGAACGGAATCGTAAGGGAAGGAAGAACGCATATGAAATGGAATAAATACACGATAGAGACAACGACGGCGGCGGAGGACTACATGAGCGCGATGTTAGCCGACCTCGGCATTGAGGGAGTGGAGATTGAGGATAACATTCCGCTGTCCAAGGAAGATCAGGCGGATATGTTCATCGATTTTCTGCCGGAGCTTCCACCGGATGACGGTGTGAGCCATGTCAGCTTTTATCTCGAGGATGACGGCGAGGATCGCACCGAACTGTTAAAGCAGGTAAAAGAGGCGCTGGAGGATTTAAGAAAAGTCGTGGATGTCGGAAGCGGCGTGATCACCTCCGACCAGACGGAGGATCTGGACTGGATCAACAACTGGAAGAAATTCTTCAGTTCCTTCTATATCGATGACATCCTGATCAAACCGACCTGGGAGGAATTAAAGCCGGAGGATGCTGACAAATTTTTAATCGAGATTGATCCGGGTGTGTCGTTTGGAACCGGCAAGCATGAGACGACGCAGCTGTGCATCCGCCAGCTGTTAAAGTATATCCGAGGGAACGATGCGTACACACCGGAAAAACGCGCGCCGAAGGTACTCGACGTCGGCTGCGGAAGCGGCATTTTATCGATTGTGGCGTTGAAGCTTGGCGCGTCCGCGGTAGTCGGAACGGATCTCGATCCGGACTGCATGACCTCCACACATGAGAACATGGCGGTGAACCATCTGGACGCGGCGCTCGGCACATTTTATGTCGGCAATCTGATCGATGATGCGGCATTGCAGGAGAAAGTCGGCACGGAGGAATACGACATTGTGGTTGCCAACATTCTGGCAGACGTCATTATTCCGATGGCACCGGTGATTCCGGCACGCTTGAAACGCGGCGGTTATTTTATTACCTCGGGCATCATCGATTTCAAGGAGAACGCGGTAAAAGAAGCGATCGAAGCGGCCGGACTTACGGTGGTGGAGATCAATCATCAGGGCGAGTGGGTGAACATTACGGCGAGAAAGCCGGAATAAGGAAGACAATCCGGAAGAAGGAAAGACGACCCGAAGAAAGGGCAGGAAGCCCGGAAATGAGGAGTTTATGTATCAGTTTTTTGTGGAAGACGAGCAGATTGCAAATGATCTGGTGACGATTGAGGGAAGCGATGTAAATCACATCCGCAATGTCCTGCGCATGAAATGCGGGGAAAAAGTGCGCATCAGCAGCACATCCGGCAGGAATTTCTTCGGCACGATTGACCGGATTGCAGAGAATGTGGTGGAGGTGTGCATCACGGAAGAGACGGCTTTAGATACGGAACTGTCCTGCCGGATCTGCCTGTTTCAAGGACTTCCAAAGAGCGACAAGATGGAGCTCATCGTCCAGAAGGCAGTGGAACTTGGCGCCGCTGAAGTGATTCCGGTAGCGATGAAAAACTGCGTTGTAAAACTGGATGCAAAAAAAGCAGCGGCAAAGGCGGCGCGCTGGCAGGAGATTGCAAAGAGTGCGGCAAAGCAGTCAAAGCGCAGCAGAATTCCGGTGGTGAGAGAACCGGTGAATTACCGGGAGGCAGTCGCATTGGCGGGAGAGCTCGATGTGGTGCTGCTGCCGTATGAGAACGAGCGCGGCATGGCGGCCACAAGGGAAGTGATGGAGCGGATTGCACCGGGGCAGAGCGTCGGCATTTTTATCGGACCGGAGGGCGGATTCGATCCGTCGGAGATTGCGCTGGCAAAAGAGGAGGGGATGCATCTGGTGTCCCTCGGAAAAAGAATTTTGCGCACGGAGACGGCGGGACTTGCAACCCTTTCCATTCTGATGTATCATATCGAGAGTGTGTCGGAAGCGGAAGAAGAGCGGGATCAGCCGTGATTCTGCGTCGGCGTTTGTTAGAAAGGCATGGTTTTAAAACAGATGGAAGCATATTTGGATAATTCTGCCACCACCCGGTGCAGTGAGCGCGCCAAAAACAAGATGGTGCAGATCTTAACGGAAGATTACGGCAATCCGTCCTCCCTGCACAACATGGGAAAGACGGCGGAGGATTATATTAAAGAAGCAAAAGAGCAGATCGCAAGGACGCTCCGCTGCGATGAGAAGGAGATCGTCTTTACGTCGGGCGGCACGGAGTCGAACAATATGGCGCTGATCGGCGGAGCGCTGGCAAACAAGCGCCAGGGAAAGCATATCATCACGACGTCGATTGAGCACGCGTCGGTACAGGCGCCGCTTGCCTACTTAAAGGAACTCGGCTATGAGATCACGGAATTGTCTGTGGATCATGACGGTATTATTTCGCTGGAGGAACTGCGGGATGCAGTGCGGGAAGATACGGTGCTGGTGTCCATCATGATGGTGAACAACGAGATTGGTGCGGTTGAACCGGTCGAGGAAGCGGCGAAGGTCATCAAGGCGAAGAATCCGGACACGCTGTTTCATGTGGATGCGATTCAGGCGTACGGCAAATTCCGCATCTGCCCGAAAAAGATGGGGATTGATCTGCTCTCGGTGAGTGGACACAAGATCCACGCGCCGAAAGGAACCGGATTTTTATATATCCGCGATAAGGTAAAAGTAAAACCGATCATCTACGGCGGCGGTCAGCAGAAGGGAATGCGCTCCGGTACGGAGAACGTTCCGGGCGTGGCTGCACTCGGCGAGGCAGCGGCGGAAATCTATGAGAACTTTGACGCGAAGGTCGATCATATGTATGAGATCAAGCAGAGATTCATCGATGAAGTGACACAGATCCCGGGAGTGACGGTAAACGGTAAAACGGGACGGGACTCTGCACCACAGATTGTGAGTATCACGATCGAGGATGTGCGAAGTGAAGTGATGCTCCATTCCCTGGAAGAATACGGCATTTATGTGTCAGCGGGAAGCGCCTGCTCGTCCAATAAGCCTGCGCCGAGCCGCACCTTACAGGGCATCGGTCTGCCGAAGCAGAAGTTGGAGTCCACGATCCGGATCAGCTTCTGCGTCAACACAACGGAAGAAGAAGTGGATTATGCGGTCGAAAAAATGAAAGAGATCATTCCGTTCCGCAGAAAGTTCACCAGAAAGTAAAGGAGAGAGTCATGACATATAAAGCATTTTTGATTAAATATGCAGAGATTGCCATCAAGGGGAAGAACCGTTATCTGTTTGAGGATGCGCTGGTGAGCCAGATGAATCATGCCTTAAAGAAGGTGGACGGCACTTTCCATATCCGCAAGGAGCAGGGCAGAATCTACGTCGAGATGGAGGGCGAATACGATTACGATGGAGCTGTGGAGGCACTGCAGCATGTGTTTGGCATCGTGGGAATCTGTCCGGTTGTGCTGTTGGAGGACGAGGGCTTTGATGTGCTGGCGGGGGAAGTGATCCGCTATATCGACGAGGTATACCCGGACAAGCATTTTACGTTCAAGGTCAATGCGCGCCGTGCGAGAAAGAATTACCCGTTGGAGTCGATGGAGATCAATGCCCAGATGGGCGAGCGGATTTTGGAGGCGTTCCCGGAGACGCGCGTGGATGTCCACAAGCCGCAGGTGATGTTTAATATCGAGATCCGCAACCAGATCAATGTGTACTCGACGGTTATTCCGGGACCGGGCGGTATGCCGGTCGGAACAAACGGAAAAGCCATGCTGCTCTTATCCGGCGGAATCGACAGCCCGGTGGCAGGCTACATGATTGCAAAGCGCGGTGTTACCATCGATGCGACCTATTTTCATGCGCCGCCTTATACGTCGGAGCGCGCCAAGCAGAAGGTCGTGGATCTGGCAAAGATCATTTCCAAATATACCGGACCGATCAATCTGCATGTGGTCAATTTTACGGATATCCAGTTATATATTTACGAACAGTGCCCGCATGAGGAGCTGACGATTATCATGCGGCGCTACATGATGAAGCTGGCGGAGCATTTCGCAAAAGAGAGCAAGTGTCTCGGACTGATTACGGGGGAGAGTATTGGACAGGTGGCGAGCCAGACCATGCAGTCGCTCGCGGCAACCAATGAGGTATGTACGATGCCGGTTTACCGTCCGCTGATCGGATTTGACAAGCAGGAGATCGTGGAGATCTCGGAGAAGATCGACGCTTATGAGACCTCCATCCTTCCTTACGAGGACTGCTGTACGATTTTCGTGGCAAAGCACCCGGTGACAAAGCCGAGCTTAAACGTGATTCACAATGATGAGAGAAAGCTTTCCGAGAAGATCGATGCGCTGATGCAGGAAGCCATCGATACGGTGGAGGTAATTCACATCGAGGCGTAGATGTGCATCCTCGCGGTGCGGGTTTATGTAATAGGAACGAAGTCTCCTGTTACATAAAAAAACAGCCGCGGGAAATCCCGCGGCGTGTACCCCTGTTATGTATGAATTAGATTAAGTATGGCTTTAAAGTCTCCATAATCTCGTCCATGTTGTTCTCTGCATGGATTGCAAGGTCGATAGGCTTGGATAAATCTAAACTGAAGATACCCATGATGGACTTTGCATCGATGACGTATCTGCCAGAGATCAGATCAAAATCATATTCATACTGCGTAATTGCATTGACGAAGGACTTTACCTTGTCGATCGAGTTAAGGGAAATCTGTACTGTTTTCATGATAAAAAACCTCCTTAGGATTATCTGTTTCAAGATAGTTTTATAGTAATAGTTTTTCGTGGAAAAGTCAACACAAAAAGCGGATGAAACCATAAGAAAGCGTGAACAAAAAGCAATACAGAAATGAGGAAACAAGAATGAAAGCAGCATTGCATAATTTGGGTTGTAAAGTGAATGCATATGAGACGGAAGCCATGCAGCAGATTTTGGAGGAGGCGGGATATGAGATCGTGCCGTTTTCGGAGTATGCGGATGTCTATGTGATCAATACATGCTCCGTGACCAATATGGCGGACCGCAAGTCCAGACAGATGCTGCACCGGGCGAAAAAGCAGAATCCGGATGCGATCGTCGTGGGAGCCGGATGCTATGTGCAGACCAAGGAGGCACAGGCTCTCGTGGATGAGTCAATTGACATCGTGATCGGGAATAATAAAAAGCATGAGCTGGTGCCGCTACTTCGGGAATACGAAGCATCCCACCGCAAGATGGCGTGTGTGGCGGACATCAATCACGAGAAGCAGGCATACGAGGAATTGTCGCTTTCGCGCACGGCAGAGCACACCCGGGCGTTTATCAAGGTGCAGGATGGCTGCAATCAGTTCTGCACATACTGTATTATTCCGTTTGCGAGAGGGCGTGTCAGAAGCAGGGAGCTTCCGGACGTCTTACAGGAGATACGGACGCTGGCAAAAAGCGGCTACCGCGAGGTGGTGCTCACCGGAATCCATCTGAGTTCCTACGGTGTGGACAACGGGGAGTCGCTGCTGCATCTGATCGAGGCGGTACATGAGCTGGAGGGGATCGAGCGGATCCGCCTGGGAAGCCTGGAACCGCGTATCGTGACGGACGCGTTTGCAAAAAGACTCTCGGAGCTGCCGAAGATCTGCCCACATTTTCACCTGTCATTGCAGAGCGGCTGTGATACGGTGTTAAGCCGCATGAACCGGCGGTACGATACGGCGGAATATGAGGTGGGCTGTGCGCTGCTGCGCAGGTATTTTGAACATCCGGCAATCACAACGGATGTCATTGTAGGATTCCCGGGGGAGACGGACGAGGAATTTGAGACGACGGAGCGTTATCTGGAGCGGATTCATTTCTATGAGATGCATATTTTCCAGTATTCGAGAAGAGAGGGAACGAAGGCGGCGGCAATGCCGGATCAGGTGCCGGAGGCGGTAAAAAAGGAGCGCAGCGAAAAACTGCTTGCACTCGGTCACAGGATGTCGGAGGAGTTCCGCCGGTATTATCTCGGCAGACAGGTGACGGCGCTTCTGGAGGAAGAGTTTTTATATGATGGAAAGCGTTACTACACCGGGTACACAAAAGAGTATGTGAAAGTGGCGGTAGAGACAAAAAAAGATCTTTCCAACACGTTTGTGACGGGCACCTTAAAGACACAATTAACAGAAGACGTCTATCTTTTAGTTGAATTTTAAGACAAACTATATTAGAATAAAAACAGCAATGCTTTTTCGACAAGAGAGCGGTGGCTGGCAGCACCGCTTTAAAGTCCGGGCAGATATAAGGGCGTGACAAATATGCAGGAGATCAATAACACACAATATTTTAAAGTGGAAAAAGGACCGGAACTTCGCGTGAGCGACGTGCTCGCGATTGTTTATCGTGCGCTTATGGAGAAGGGATACAATCCGGTGAATCAGATTGTTGGATATATTATGTCGGGAGATCCTACTTATATCACCAGTCATAATAATGCAAGAAGCCTGATCATGAAAGTAGAACGTGATGAGCTGGTAGAGGAGATGCTGAAGGCTTACATCAGGAATAACAACTGGGAATAGAAGATGCGGATATTAGGTTTGGATTTTGGCTCGAAGACTGTCGGTGTGGCAGTCAGTGATGAACTTATGTTGACGGCGCAGGGACTGGAGATCGTGAGAAGACAGTCTCCGAACAAGCTGCGTCAGACGCTGGCAAGAATAGAACAGATTGTAACAGAATATCAGGTGGAGCGCATTGTGCTCGGCTATCCCAAGAATATGAACAATACCGAGGGAGAGCGTTGCGAGAAGACGAAAGAGTTTGCACAGATGCTGGAGCGCCGCACCGGGCTTTCTGTCGTCCTGTGGGACGAGAGACTTACGACGGTTGCAGCAGACCGGCACATGATGGAGAGTGGAATACGCAGAGAGAATCGCAAACAGTATGTGGATGAGATCGCGGCAGTGTTTATTCTGCAGGGATATCTGGATTCACTCGCGTTTCAGAAACAGTGAATGGAGTAAATATGGAAAAAGTAAAGTTTGTGGATCCGGACACCGGGGAATCGCTCGCGTTTTTCGTGGTTGAGGAGACAAAGGTTGGCGGCACGCACTACCTTCTGGCGACGGAAGAGGAAGACGGCGACTGTGATGCGTATATTTTAAAAGAGGTGGAAACGAAAGACGAGGAATCTGTCTACGTGCTTGTGGAAGACGACACGGAGCTTTCTGCCATCGGAAAAGTATTTGCAGAGCTGCTCGACGACGCGGACATTGCATTTTAAGAGACAAATAATAATGGAGGTAATATTTTGAAAAAAGAAAAAAAAGAGAATAGTGGAAAGCTCAAAATCATTCCGTTAGGAGGATTGGAGCAGATTGGTATGAACATTACTGCCTTTGAATATGAGGACAGTATTATTGTTGTGGACTGCGGTCTGTCTTTTCCGGAGGATGACATGTACGGAATCGATCTGGTCATCCCGGATATCACCTATCTGAAGGACAACATTGACAAAGTCAAGGGATTTTTTATCACACACGGTCATGAGGACCACATCGGAGCAATCCCTTATGTGTTAAGAGAGATCAATGTGCCGATCTATTCTACCAAGCTGACGAACGGTATCATTGAGCACAAGTTAAGAGAGCACAATATGCTCACCAAGGTAAAGCGCAAGGTCGTAAAATACGGACAGCATATCAATCTCGGCTGCTTCCGTGTGGAATTCATCAAGACGAACCACAGTATTCAGGATGCGGCGGCGCTTGCCATCTACTCCCCGGCAGGCATTATTGTGCACACCGGAGACTTCAAGGTGGATTACACACCGGTATTCGGAGATGCCATCGATCTGCAGCGTTTCGGTGAGATCGGAAGAAAAGGTGTGCTGGCGCTGATGTGCGACAGTACAAACGCTGAGCGCCCGGGATTTACCATGTCGGAGAAGACGGTCGGCAAGACATTTGATGAGATTTTCGCGGACAACAAGAATCACCGGATCATTATTGCGACGTTTGCATCCAATGTCGACCGTGTGCAGCAGATCATCAATACGGCGTATAAGAACGGCCGCAAAGTGGTGGTCGAGGGACGAAGCATGGTCAACATCATCGGAATTGCTTCCGAACTTGGATATATCAGTATTCCGGACAATACGTTAATCGACATTGAGGAGCTGAAGCGTTACCCGGATGAGCAGACCGTCATCATCACGACGGGAAGTCAGGGCGAGGCGATGGCAGCACTGTCCCGCATGGCAAGCGGCGTGCACAAGAAAGTGACGATCAAGCCGAACGATACGATCGTTCTTAGTTCCAATCCGATTCCGGGAAATGAAAAAGCTGTATCGCGCATTATCAACGAGCTGTCGATGAAAGGTGCCAACGTAATCTTCCAGGATGTCCATGTTTCCGGACATGCCTGCCAGGAGGAGATCAAGCTGATCTATTCCCTGGTGAAGCCGAAGTATGCGATTCCGGTGCACGGTGAGTACCGCCATCTGATCGCACAGGCGAAGGTTGCGGAGGAGCTGGGAATTCCGAAAGAGAATATTTTCCTGCTCTCCTCCGGAGATGTGCTTGAGTTAAACGATGAGGCAGCGGCAGTGACAGGACGCGTACACACCGGAGCCATCATGGTGGACGGTCTCGGCGTCGGCGACGTCGGCAATATCGTGCTGCGTGACCGCCAGCATCTGGCAGAGGACGGTATCATTATCGTCGTGCTCACACTGGAGGGCGGTTCCGGACAGGTACTTGCCGGACCGGATATCGTATCGCGCGGATTTGTCTATGTCCGCGGCGCAGAGGGACTGATGGACGATGCCAAGCATCTGCTTGATGATACAATGCAGCACTGTATGGATAAAGGCATTACAGACTGGGGCAAGATCAAGACGGAGATCAAGGATTCTCTGGGGGATTTCGTATGGAAAGAGACGAAGAGACGCCCGATGATTATGCCGATAATTATGGAAGTGTAGAAGATTATGAAATGGAACAAAGTCGTTTTCAAATTTGTCAGTATCAGCTTTTCCATCCTGGTTGCACTGCTTGTTGTGGTGGGACTGATTGAACTTGGCTCCTACTGCTATGACTTCGGATACCGGGTGTTTACCGAGAGCCCGGTGGACGAAACTCCGGGCAGGGATGTGACCGTATCCGTGACGGCGGATATGTCGGAGCATGATATCGGAAAGATGTTAAAAGAAGAGGGGCTGGTGGAGGATGCGAATCTGTTCTATGCCCAGCTGAAACTATCTGCTTACTCCGGAAAACTCAAACCGGGTGTTTACACGTTAAATACCTCGATGACTGCGCGGGAGATGTTCGTGATCATGGCAGCGGATGCTGATGATACGGAAAGTACCGAGGACACCGGGGATACCGCAGACACCGGGAATACCGGGGCGGCGGATCTGACAGATGAGACGGACGATACACAGACCGTAGAAGATGCAGGGGATGCAGAGGAGACACCGTGATAGTAGATGAGAGACTTGTGACCTATATCAATTCTCTGGATACGGGAAATACTGCGATGCTCGATCAGATTGAGCGGGAAGCGACAGCCGATTACGTGCCGATTATTCGGAAGGAGATGCAGAGCTTTTTGAAGTTTCTGCTTGCCATGAAGAAGCCGGCACGTATTTTAGAAGTTGGGACTGCGGTGGGATTTTCCGCCATCCTTATGGCGGAGTACGATCCTGTGCCGTGTCAGATTACAACGATCGAGAATTATGAAAAGCGGATTCCGATTGCCAGGGAGAACTTTAAGAGAGCCGGGAAGGAAGCGCAGATTGCGCTGCTGGAGGGCGATGCCGCGGAGGTGTTAAAGACGCTGGAAGGTCCGTATGATTTTATTTTTATGGACGCGGCAAAAGGGCAGTACATTCATTTCCTGCCGGAGATTCTGCGCCTTCTGGCGAAGGACGGCGTGCTGGTGTCGGACAATGTGTTGCAGGACGGCGATGTGATTGAATCACGGTTCGCGGTTACAAGGCGGAACCGCACGATTCATAAGCGCATGCGGGAATATCTGTACACGCTGACACACAGTGAAGAACTGGTGACCGCGGTGCTCCCGGTGGGAGATGGCATCACCTTGAGCACAAGGCGTTAAGGACGGCATGGATTACGCAGGATGGGAAGATGGCGGAATCCGTGCGGGATTACATGAAGCATGAAGATGCGATGCATGCGTGTGAGAATAGAGAGGAACGAGAATATGAGAAGACCGGAGTTACTGATACCGGCGAGCAGTCTGGAAGTATTAAAAATTGCTGTGATCTACGGAGCAGACGCAGTATATATCGGAGGCGAAGCGTTCGGACTCCGCGCGAAGGCGAAGAACTTTTCCATGGAAGAGATCAGGGAGGGGATCGCTTTTGCGCATGCCCATGATGTGAAAGTATACATTACCGCCAATATCCTGGCGCACAACGGAGATCTCGACGGTGTGAGAGAGTATTTTGCCGAGCTTCGGGAGATAAAGCCGGATGCGCTGATCATTTCCGATCCGGGGGTCTATATGATTGCTAAGGAAGTCTGTCCCGAGATCGAGCGCCATATCAGTACGCAGGCAAACAACACCAATTACGGCACCTACCGGTTCTGGTATGAGCAGGGGGCAAAGCGCGTGGTGTCGGCGAGAGAGCTTTCGCTGGCTGAGATCAAGGAAATCCGTGCCAATATTCCGGACGATCTTGAGATCGAGACGTTCATTCACGGAGCAATGTGCATCTCCTACTCGGGAAGGTGCTTACTGTCCAATTACTTTACCGGACGAGATGCCAACCAGGGAGCGTGCACACATCCGTGCCGCTGGAAATACGCGGTTGTGGAGGAAAAACGCCCGGGAGAATACCTGCCGGTCTATGAGAATGAGCGCGGTACTTATATTTTCAATTCCAAGGATCTTTGCATGATCGAACATATTCCGGAATTGATGGAGTCGGGTATTGACAGTTTTAAAATAGAGGGTAGAATGAAGACAGCACTGTATGTTGCCACGGTGGCGAGAACATATCGAAGAGCCATTGATGACTACAAGCAGTCGCCGGAGCTTTACAGGGAGCATATGGCGTGGTATCAGGAGCAGATTTCAAACTGCACCTACCGGCAGTTTACGACTGGATTTTTCTTTGGCAAACCTTCGGACGAAGCGCAGATTTACGACAATAACACCTATGTGAAGGAGTACACGTATCTGGGCATTGTCGGAGAGCGGAACGAAGAGGGACTCTACCGGATTGAACAGCGCAATAAGTTTTCTGTCGGGGAGAGCATTGAGGTCATGAAGCCGGACGGTGCCAATATCACGGTGACTGTGCAGCGAATCGTGGATGAAGAGGGGAATGATATGGAGTCCGCGCCGCATCCGAAGCAGGTGCTTTATATCGACCTTGGACAGCCGCTTGCCATGTATGACATTTTGCGAAGAAAAGAATAGGATGGTGGAAGACGATGAAGCAGGAGAAGTATGTTGCATATGTAGGAACTTATACACACGAGAACAGCGTAGGAATCCATATCTATGATGTAGACGTTGAGGCGGGAAAACTGACGGAGCGCAAGGTGGTTCCGATCAACAATCCGTCGGATCTGGTTGTCTCCAAGGATCGCAGATTTCTGTATTCCATTGCGGATGAGGGCGTAGAATCCTTCCGTATCGAGAAGGACGGTGATCTTACTTCGATCAACAAGCAGTGGATCGGCGGAATGAGAGGCTGCTATGTGGAAGTGGATGACGGTAACCGCTATCTTTTTGTGGGCGGACATCATGACGGTCGTGTGAGCATGATGCATCTGGAAGCGGACGGAAGCATCGGTGGAATCGCGGACGGCATTTTCCACAAAGGAATGGGAAGAAGTATTGCACAGCGCAATTTCGTACCGCACGTGGACTGTGTGAAGCTGACGCCGGATCAGAAGTTTCTGTGTGCAGTTGACAATGGACTGGATCAGGTAAAGGTCTACCGCGTGGATTATGAGAACGGCAAGCTGGAGCTGATTGACATTATCCGTGGACCGCTCGAGTCTGCACCTCGTATGATCCGTTTCTCAAGAGACGGCGAATATGCATATATTCTCTATGAACTGCTCAATATTGTGGAGGTATATCATTATTCTGTGCAGGATAATGAGCCGGTATTTGAGAAGATCCAGACCATCAGCACTTCCCCGAAGAAGGAGGAGGATATCTGTGCAGCATCGGGTATGGAGATCTCGAAGAGCGGTAAGTATCTGTTCTGCAGCAACGCAGGCGTGAACTCTGTCGTGTGTTATGAGATCGAGGAGAAGACGGGAATGCTTACCCCGGTATTTACGACGAAGGTGAACAGTGATTATCCGAAGATGCTTGCCATCTATCCGGACGAGAAGCATTATCTGACATTGAACAACAATTCCAACGACATTTTCAGCTACACGATCGATTACAAGGATGGTTATTCGCTTGAGACCGGTTCCCCGGTGAAGGTAGACAAACCGAACTGCATCTATATGCTGAAGCTGGAGGCGGAATAACAAAATAAAGTGCGAATCAGGAATTGCCGCAATAAGCATAGAGCTCTTTGGGCGATAAGTGATATTATAAGTAGACTACACCGTGGGATTTCAGATGGAAATGCGGATGGACATTCGGTTCAAAAAATGTGGCATTTCTAACCAGCCGAATGTTTGCATCTTCGATGATCCGTGTTTTTCCAAGTTTGGAGCACTCCGCGGGTCATGTCCGCATCCCGGAAGACAATTTGT
>OGEU01000069.1_pt1 | contig 103706 bp, 88 predicted proteins | sample 1570651 | NCBI WGS metagenome assembly OGEU01 (sample SAMEA2582129, study PRJEB24529) | metagenome | biome: Human gut stool | place: China | collected 2011 | reverse complement strand
GTATTGAAGCAGACCATTTGCGCTCGTTTCTGATTCGAAACCGAGCGGAGGTAGAACCTATGTTGTTATCAGAGGGTACGGTGGAAGAATATGTGGATAGCATGAATGAAGTCAAGGAACAGGAAATTGAGCGGCTGAAAAGAGAACTGTCGAAGGTAACTCAGGAAAAAAATGAGGAAATTGCTCGATTAAAAGCCTTACTTGCAGCAAAAGAAAACAAATAATTAACACAGCAGGAGAAGTTATTATCTAGAGCGGGCGCAGGAAGCGCCCGCTTAAATTTTACACTTAGGAAAACAATGCTTTTACTTCATCCAGTGAAACCTGATAATGTGTAATCTTTGCGGTTTTCTTCTTTACAAGAACAGCAACCTTTATATCCAGATACTTCTCCGTATAGGAATTGCCCGGTATAAATTCTTTGCCTATCTTTTCTGCATAATTTTCATTATAAACGGTTTCTTCTTTTGTCTTCACTCCGTTTTCTTTGGCAAATTGAATCCGTTTTTGCTCCGGCAGTTCATTCCATTTTTTCATGATTTTATGCATTTGTGTAACCTGCGTATCACGCGTGTCCCCGCTCTGCGTTTCCCCCTGCGCCATTTTGAATGCTTCCTGTGCTTTATCTTCATTTGCCTTTGTCTTATCCAATGACACTTCAAATAAAACACTGACACCTTTGTACTTCGGATTTGCCGAAATCTCTCCTGTCTTTTTATCGTAACAGAAATTTTCAGCACCCGGTGTCTGGTCACTCACACCTAAATAAACACCATAATTTGCAAAAATATCGAGATTATCACACTCATAAATATAATAGCGGATACCATCAATTAACTGGCTTTCCGAACTTCCGCCCATGATAAAAAGATTATACTGCCACGGTGCCTTTCCCTTTACAAAAGGCGATGCAATCATCCGTTCATCCTTTTTCTTTGTATTTTCTACTGCCACAACATAATACGATTTTTCCTTCGACACACCGGAATTAATCTCCTCGTCAAGCAATTTCTTTCCGCTCACTTTTCCGAGATAACTAATTTTATAGTCACCTGACTTTTTCGTTACGACCTGCTCCGATAATCCGGCAAATTCTTTTGCCAGCCTATCATTTCCCATCTGCTCTGCTGCCTCATTTGCCGTGAGCAAATGAACCGCTGCATAGGCCGTCGTTCCACCAACAAGCAGGCACAACGCAATGACCGCTGCTTTCATAAAATGACTGCCGGCAAAATTTCTCCGGCGTTTCTGTAAAATTGCTCGATAAATCTTCTCTTTATCTTCTTTCGAGCACTCCATTTTCTGATAAATATCTTTAATCTCCATTTCTATTCCTCCCTGGTCTGATATACACTGCCTTGATTAACTTCGACAGCATTTCCTTCATTCAATTCCTGTTTCAACAATTTCTTTGCTTTCTGCAAATACGTTCGTATCGTAGACTCCGGCTTTTTCAATAATTTTGCAATCTGCACACTATTATAGCCCTCGTAATAATAAAGATACACAACGGTTTTGTACTTCACCGGGAGATTTAACACAAGTTCAAGCATTTCAATTTCATATTCATCGTAACACCCTTTTGTCTCCTCATTTTCCTGCCAGCTTCGATTTTTCCGCCACCAATGCTTCAAAATATTTTTGCAGACATTTCCTGCTGTGACAAGAAGCCACCCTTTTACATGTTCTTTTTCTTTCACGCGCTCCATTGCCTGATAAAAGCGGCAAAAAGTTTCCTGCACGGCATCCTCCGTGTCCATCTTATTTTTCATATACGAAAAGCAAAGCCGGTACACATCCTGCATATAAGAATCGTATACATTTTGAAATCTCGCTTCCTTATCGACGTCGTATAAAGAATGTTCCACTTTCATCCCTCCTTTCACTTAATATACAATTGGCAATGGATTTGCGTCGAGTTTTTTTCTGATTTTTTATGCTTAAACTAATCCTGATTTTTCGGAACCGCCAAAAGCGTAAGCGCAAATGGCAGAATTGCGCAGAAAAACAAACCGATTAGTGCCACCAGATAGTGACGGAAGAAAATAAATAAAACTACATACAAAATTAACAGGAAACACTGCAACGCAAGAAGCAGTGTTTTTACCTGCCTGTATTTTTTCTCATCCAGATTTTTTTCCAGTTCAAAACCATTCATTAAGATTCCTTTTTCCTGACTTGTTACCGCCGTATGAACTGCACTTATAATAAGTGCCAGTGTACCAATCACATAAATTGCTATTGCTCCATGCCATTCCATACAAACACCCCCGTTATTTAAAATAAAATCCGGCAATTAAATTTTCTGTATCCAGAGAAATCGTATACACAATCTGACGCTTGCCATAGTCTACAGCCACTTGATAAACCTTCAAATCCCATCCTGCCTGAGTGGTTTGTGTCACACTTAATAACTTCTCATTTTCTGCTTTTTCAATCATCTGTGATGAAGCTATTTTTTGTGCATCTTCCCAATTTTTCTTAGAAAATGCCGCCTGCATTTTCGCATCACACCGAGCGATAAATTTTTCATATGCGCCATCCGAAAAATCGGTAATTACCTCTCGTACAACATCAGGAATTTTCTCGATTTTCTGAGTTTCAACATTCTTTGTCAACTGCTGCCCGCTGTTTTTTTCGTGCGAGTGTGCAAGCCAAACACCTACTGCCACACAAGCAAATAAAACAAGCACTGCCACGCTGCCAATTAAAATTCTTTTCCCCTTTTGTATGCCCCGTCCATCTTCGTTAAATTCACTAACAAACTGCTCCGGTGTTCCCCACTCCTGCCTTATCTCCTCCCAGCTCTTTCCACCTTCTTTCGCACTCGCAATGTCTGATTCAAGCTGGCGCAGTATCTCTCGTTTTTTGTCCGCTTTACAATGCAGGAGCCGCTTTATCTGTCGTAAAAATTGTTGTTCTGTCATTTGCCGTTCCCCCTTAATAATTCATCCACTTTCTTTTCAAACAAAGTCCAATGCTCCTTTTGAAACAAAAGTCTCTCTCTCCCCTTCTTTGTTATTTCATAATATTTCTTAGGTGCCTTTCCATCTTTCGGCTCAGACCAGCTGCTTTTTGCAAAATCATTGTCCTCCAAGCGGTATAAAATCGGATATAGCGTTCCTTCTTTTAACGCAAAAAAATCCTCGCTCGTCCCTTTTAAGGTTTGTATCATCTCATACCCATACATACTCTTTTTTGCCAAAAGTTCAAGAACCAGCATCTCTAATACACCCTTTTTTAACTGTTGTTCAAAACTCGCCGTATGCCCTCACCTCTTAACTGTTTAGTATTACTAAATACATTGTATCGCTTAGGTTTAGTTCTGTCAAGTTTGAAAATAGGCCTGTTTGTGTCAATTGTTCATTGGCACTTTTCTAGTTTCCGTAATTTCGCAGAAAAGCTTTGCGTCTCGTGGGCGTTCCCACTAATTGAGTGCGTAGCGGTATGGACACTGAAACTACCAGTGCCACATACCGACGTACTCAAACCCACGAGTCACAAAGCTTTTCTACGAAATTACTGGAAACCAAAGAAACTAGCAGCGAACAATTGTCACAAACTCCGCAGGAATTGCTTATGGTTTCTGCGGTCACACGGTAAGGTGATTCCGTTACCATCATTGCTATCTTTTCTGCAAGTTCTGTATCATAAGCTTCCAGTATGAAAGCAACAACTTTTACCCTTGTAAATGCTTTTCATATTTCCCAACCACAGACATCCCATCTTTTACAATTACAAATGCATGCTCATCCACTTCTTTTAATTCCCGCTTTAAATGAGCACATTCATATTTGGACAAAACAACAATAACCATATATGTATTTTCTTCGGTATAACCGCCTTTTGCTTCCCACCAGGTCGCATCGCGGTGATACTCATTGACAATGTAATCAATAATCTTCAACGGCTTCTTTTTGGTAAATATTACCACTTCCGTGTTAATATTCTGCGTATGAGCCCGATCCGTCATCAACATACTTACTGCCGAATATATAATGCTATATACTGCCGTAGGAAGTCCGAACAATACTGCACAAACAATATAAATAACTGCATTTACCGACAGTGACACTTTACCAACACTAAATCCTTTAAACCGTTTGGTAAAAATCATACCAACAATATCCAAACCACCGCTTGATCCACCGGATTGCAATGCTATCCCAATTCCTGTTCCTCCAAAAATTCCACCAATTATGCTTGCAGTAAGGGAATCCCTTACAATTGGTATCGCCGGTATCGGAATCAAACTAAGAAACAATGTTTGACTCACCACACAAACCAATGTCCGAAAGAAAAATTTCTTACCGACAAATACATAGGCAAGTACAAACAATGGAATATTCAAAAGCATGTTAATAATACCCGCAATATCCGTTGTCCCGGATGCCAAATGAAAATAACGCACCAATACCGTACGAATTACCTGACTGATTCCCAAAACACCACCATTATAAAGATTTGCCGGTACGATAAAAAGATTAATACCCGCTGAAAAAACTAACATACCAACCACTGCAACCACATTTCGCTGCCAAAATTCCCGCTTTGTATTCATATCATCGCCTCTTTTCTCAAAATGTATGTTTTGCGCCGCATTTCTTTCTCTTATTTTAACAAATTCTTTCTTTTTTTGCTAGTTATGAACTTATAACCTTGAATAAATATGGTGGGTGTAATTGCCAATCCCAGAATAGTTGCATACTCTATTCCACTTAATGGAGTTACCTCAAAAAGTATCTGCAATCCCGGCAGAAAAAGCACTGCAGCAAGTAGTAATGTTCCCGCTGCAAAAGCACCGATGCTCCATAGATTTGTAGAAAATTTCAAATCTACCAGCGAACGCTCGCTCCGACAGGTAAAGCCGTGAAATAACCGTGCCAATGTCAGGGTAGCAAATGCCATTGTAGCCCCCATTGCATCGCTCCTATTCAACCCTATACAAAAAGCTGCCATTGTTGCTGCTGCAATAAGCGCACCATAGCCAAAGAGATGGCTCACAAATTTTCCTGTAAGAATACCTTCCTCCGGGTTTCTCGGCTTTTGCTTTAATAGTTCGGGATCCGATGGCTCCATTCCAATGGCAAGTGCCGGCAGCGAATCTGTCAACAAATTTATAAAAAGAAGATGAACCGGTTTGAAGGGTGATGGGAGTGCCACTACCGAGCAAACAAGTACCGCAATAATTGCAGCCATGTTTCCGGAAAGCAGAAACTGTATTGCATTTTTTATATTGCGATACACGTTTCTTCCATTCAGCACAGCTTTAATGATGGTAGCAAAATTATCATCTGCTAAAATCATAGAGGAGGCATCTTTTGATACTTCTGTTCCTGTAATTCCCATTGCCACGCCAATATCTGCTTTCTTTAGTGCCGGTGCATCATTTACTCCATCTCCTGTCATAGCTACAATGCGGCCTTTCTTTTGCCAGTTTCTCACAATTCGTATTTTGTTTTCCGGTGAAACCCTTGCATAAACAGAAATTTCTTCCAAAAGCCCATCTAATTCTTCGTCACTCATAGCATCTAATTCCTGTCCCGTCACCGCCAAATCATCTTTTTGGAAAATGCCCAGCTTTTTTGCAATTGCCTCTGCTGTTACTTTATGATCTCCGGTAATCATAACTGTGCGAATTCCAGCCTGTCTGGCTGTCTGTACAGCATCCACTGTTTCCTCTCTCGGTGGATCAATCATTGCTGCCAAACCGACAAAGATAAATCCATTTTCCTCCTCCAACGTCAGTTTCTTGCCCTCATTAACCTCTTTATATGCAAAAGCAAGTACTCGGAGACCATTTTCAGAAAACTTCTGATTCTGTTGCAAAATTTTCTCTTTCATCTTGTCAGTCATATCACGATTTCCACCAATCTCGGCACATTTTACGCATCGTTCCAGTAAAACATCCACTGCACCTTTCGTTAGTATCATCGTTATACCATGCAGGCGGTATTTGGTGCTCATAAGCTTACGTTCTGAGTCAAAAGCAAGTTCTTCCATTCTTGGTATCATTTCACGAATGACCTCTTCCGAAATTCCAGCCTTTGTCAATCCGGCTTTTTGTGCCATTGTCAAAAGACAGCTCTCTGTGGGATCTCCAATTTCCTTTTTCATTTGAACGGAGGCGTCATTATTCAAAATCGCGTTATACAAAAAAATTCTGTGAAGCGGTTCCGTTAGCTTAAGGCTCTCTGGCTTAACAACAGTATGATTAATATATATATCTGTTACCGTCATTTTGTTTTGTGTCAGCGTTCCTGTCTTATCCGAACAGATTACTGACACACACCCGAGGCTTTCCACCGCTTTTAATTCCTTAATAATGGCATTCTCCTCTGCCATTTTCCTTGTTCCCATGGCTTGCACAATCGTAACAATAGAACTAAGTGCCTCCGGAATTGCCGCCACAGCAAGAGCCACAGCAAACATTAATGAATCCAGTATCGGCTGTTTCTGACAAATTCTCAGCACAAACACTATTGTGGAAATAATCATGATTACAATAGCAAGCTTTTTCCCAAAATCATCTAAACTTTCCTGCAAAGGTGTTTTCCTCTCTTGCGTGGCATTCATGAGTTCCGCAATCTTTCCCATCTCCGTTTTCATTCCTGTCGCCGTTACTAACACCACCGCACGTCCCTGCGCAACCAATGTACCGGAATATACCATGTTGATTCGGTCTGCCAATGCCACCTCTTCCTCAATAGCATCTTCTGATTTATCCACATTTGTGGATTCCCCGGTAAGAGAACTTTCATTAACCTGAAGTGAATAATTATCCAAAATACGTCCATCTGCTGCAATCATGTCCCCTGCTTCCAGAAGAAGAATATCCCCTGGTACAATCTCTTTAGAAAAGATTTTCATTTTTTTACCATCACGAAGTACTTTTGCATGTGGTGATGAAAGTGCCTTGAGAGAATCAAGTGATTTTTCTGCCTTGAGATATTGAACCGTTCCAAGCACAGCATTCATCACAATAACAACAAAGATTACAACCGTACTCTCCACATTTCCGGATAACATCGACACAACTGCGGCAATCATTAAAATAATAACCAGCAAATCCTGAAACTGCTCCGCAAAAATGCGCACCGGACTTTTTTTCTTTGTTGCTTGTAACTGATTTTCCCCTATTTTCTGCCTTATCTCCTGCACCCTGCCTTCTGTCAGGCCTTTCTCCGAGACATGTTGGTGTTGGAGTATTTCTTCCTTGGTCATCCGGTAAATTTCTTTCATCTTTTCTTTCCTTTCTCTGATTAATAACAATTTCAAAGTTCGCAGCCCGCCTCAATAAAAAAAGACTTTTTGTGCATGCAAAACACATGCACAAAAAGTCTTGTTCAACAAATCTAATTTGTTCCGTAAATTCCGGATTCTTTCAAATCGTACTGACGAAATCTACACCTCGCCTTTTGGCGTGGAACTACTCCCTCTTTGCGGATTGTTCTTATCTTATCACATATTCTTTCCGCTGTAAACAATTATAATCCTTTGGAACGGTTGTATGCAGCACAAATCATATTTGAGTTTTTAATCAAAATGTGCATTGCAAAAAACGGTCCGATACCACACAGGAAAGCACCAAAAATGCACCACATCAATACGGTCGTACCGTTTTCCTGGAAATTTAAATTGTAACGAACGGCGTTTGCCGCTAAACGATTTCCCAATTTGTAGTACCAGTAATAGGCATAAATACCGCAGGTAATGAATGACAGTAAAATAAATGCAACAAGTCCCGAAGTCTGCTCGCCATCTCCCTCGCAGGCAATATTAACTTCCTCAGCCAATTTGTAAATGAAGTAATAACCGTATATGCCACAGGTAACCAGTGAAAGTAAAATGTATGTAACAAGCGAGCGGTCTTCTTTTAATCTGCCGCCGGAATATGGTGGAGGTGTACTTCCCGTTCCTCCTTGGAAATTCTGCTTCACATCTTCAAAAGCATTTCCTAATTCCTGTTCACTTTTGTTAAACACATCCTCTGCTGCCTGTTTTACCTTTTCTCCTGTTGAACACGGTTTACCACAAGACGGACAGAATTTTGTTCCATCCGGGACTTGTGCACCGCAATTTGCACAAAACATATGTCTCCTCCTTTAGCTTAAAATTTTTTGAATGAGTAAAACCATACATCCCTTTGCCGGTTCAAACACAACCACCTGATGGTCCCCCCATATCATTCTATACAAATAAACAATAACATATAACGCTATCATTGTAAATATAAAACCTTTGTAAAACACTGGTTTTATGCGCTTTTTCAATAGAATGACAAGTAATATAACCGGTGGCGTAAAAAATAAAGGATGAAAATAAAATGCCCGTGCAAAATCCAGATGAAAAACTGCCATCCACGCTCTGGACATTCCGCATCCTGCACACGAAATCCCGGTCAGAAATTTAATCGGGCACGTGATGCCAAAGCCCTCTAAAACTAAGTATAACAACACAACCGCCGCAATTGCTGAAATAATCTGAAACCGGTTTTCTTTCTTCTCCAACTTACAGCTCCTTCCTAATGCTTTCCTCCTGATATTTTGTCATAATATCTGCGTTTGTCTTCATACATCCTTTTATCCGCTTCTCGCAGCAGATTTTCAAATGGCTCTTTCGCATTCTTCCGGTAAGCAAATCCATACGCCATACTAACTTCCTTCAATTCAAGATATACAAGCATTTTATCAATTTTTTCATTCACTGCATTTAAATCCACATCAAACAGCACAATCACAAACTCATCACCGCCCACGCGGTACACATTCTCATTGCCAAAGCAGGCAAACAAAACTTCTGCCGCATCACACAAATATTTATCTCCTGCCTCGTGCCCTTTCGTGTCATTTTTCTTTTTCAGTCCATTCAAATCACACATAATGAGGGCAATCGACTGATTTTTGGCAAAGTCTCCATCATAGGCAAACGACAGTGCTTTTCGGCTCCGGCAGCCGGTAAGCTGGTCACGCAGCGCATTTTCCTCAACTTCTCTGGCATAATTTCGGATACGAATCATCATGGAAATGACAAACTCCATCATATTTATCATAGTAGAAATATTGTCCATCAATTCCACCGGCGGATTATCCACTCCATAAAAACCAATGTATTTACCATTAACTTCAATTGGCCCTGTCACCAAAGTCCGAATTCCCTGTGGTTTCAAAATATGATACAGTGACTCACTCACTTTCCGATACTCCTCTATATCATGTATCATAATGTTGTGTGATTTTTCATACTCTAAAAACCACGCATCCAGCATTCCCTCATAAGGCACCCGCTGTAAATTATCAATTTGCTCGGATACACCTTCTCTACACCACTCGTAGGTATTTCGAAATGTACCATCTAAATTATCTTCAAAAATATATGCCCGGTCGGAATCCAGATTTTCACAAATATACTTTATAATCTGCTGTATAATATAATCCGGTGACTCCGCCGATGATGCATATCGTATCATATCTGTAATAAATTTTTCATAATTCCTTTTCATTCCGGCACTTCCTATCTTGTGTATTTATAAATCAGTTCCCGTATCTAAAACGGCCTCCATTTCATCAATATGCTCCAAGAACAAATCATCAATTTCCGCATCAAAATGCGTTCCCCGGCTTTCCTTCATAATCGCCATCGCTTTTTCCTTGGAAAATCCATCTTTATAGTGGCGTTTGGAACGCAGCGCATCATATACATCTGCCACCGCCATAATTCGTGCAGAAAGCGGTATCTCCTCACCGCGAATTCCACACGGATAGCCGCTGCCATCATATTTCTCATGGTGGTACAGTGCCATATCATGTGCAATCTGATAATAAGCATCGGATTCCATTCCCTGAATTGTATTCTCTAATATTTTGGCTCCTTCCGCCGGATGCGCCTTCATAATGGCAAATTCTTCATCCGTAAGTTTTCCTTCCTTCTGCAAAATACGGTCCGGGATAGCAATCTTTCCAATATCGTGCAGACGTGCGGCTGCCGCCGTCATCTCTGCATATTCATCCGTAATTTTATCGGCAAATCTCGCATCTTTTTTCATCACATTGACAAGTACCGTCACTAAATTTCCAGTATTTTTAATATGAAGTCCGGTAATTCCATCCCTCGCCTCAATCATCGCTGCAAAACTGGCAATGATATCACGCTGAATTTTGACTACCTCTTTGGTCTTAACATCCAAGTCATGCTGCAAACGCTCCGTATAATAATAGTTGTCCGTAATTTCTGTAATGACAATCATTCGCCCATAATATTTATCATCGCGGTAAATACCATGCTTGGATACTTCATATACACATTTTTCACTATTTTTGTGTTCTAGAAGTGAACATTCATCTAAAAATAAATTTTCTGACTTCGCAGCAAGATCTTCTAAATATTGTAACCCCTCACTCCGCTCTTTCTGCAGCTTTTCCAATATCTTTTCTGCCTCCGGGTTCGTGTAAACCAACCCGCCATAAATATTGAGAACAATTAAGCCATTGGACATATACTCCACCGCTTCCTGTTGTGCCAGACGCAGCGTGTCAAATAACTTATACTTGCGAATGAGCCGCTGAAACAAAAACACTGCCACCAGATACGCCAATGTTGTCGAATCATATCCGTCTGTCAGTTTAAACAAAAACAATACCAGACAAAGGAACGTAAGCAGCACCATAACAAGCAGTACCGTTACCTGCTTGCGCATAATTTCTGATTTGTCTTTCCGATATTTCTGAACGCACACGTAAAAGGTAGAAAAAACGAAATATAGTACAAGAATAATATACAAGTTGTAAAACAATCCATGTCCCAGTACCAAATGCGGAAAAAGTCCATCTTCTGTATAAGAAATGGATGAATAAAAAAGCGAATGATGTTCATTGGTAAATACCAATGCCGCCACAAACACGCTTATGCCAAAAAATAAATTTACCTTTTTTTTACTAAGTTTTACCCCGCAATACTCCATTACAAAGAGGTACATAATAAATATAATGAACGGTTTTCCTAAATATGTAAATTTCAAAGACTGCATTGCCAGTTCTTTGGTCGCCGCCTGCATTTCCAGCGTATACCCGGCAATATTAAATACCGTAGCATATAAAAGCATCACAAGAAGCGTCTGAATCCGCGAACTGTGCTGTCTGCTTACATATAAAATTTCAAAAAACAGTGCTGCCATTCCCACATACTGAATTACCAGTAAAATCCAATACATAAAACCCCCTCTTTCCTGCACCAGTTTTATCTATCGTTTTCCCTCTTTTGAAATAAAAATCCCGGTGCTGTTTTTCCAATTATCAAAATAACAATTACTCCGATGATAATGTTTGGTAGCATATAAGAACCATTGTAGATTAAGCTATAGTAAGCAACGCTCCAACCCTTTGGTGCATAACTTCCCCACAAAAGCCATCCGGATAAAAAGCTGCACAGAAAGCGCAGTGCTCCGCATATCGCCGTTCCAACTGCCGCACCTATAAGCTTATTCTTAAATAGCGGAAGAAAAAGCCCTGCCAGTCCAAGTACCGTAAAGGCAAAAAGATAATCTAACAGTACACATCCAATCATCGCAGGAATCGTAGCGCAGTACATTACATTACTAAAGCCTAATATAAGCTGAATGATACCATGTACGGCTGCCGTAAATGTTCCCCATTTCACTCCATGACGAAGTCCCATAATGACTAACGGAATCATTTCCAGTGTAATGCTTCCGCCCATCGGCATATCATAAAGTTTAATATAACTAAGGACAAACGCCATGGCAATCATTAATGCCCCTTCAACTAACAAAAAAGTTTTCTTCGATGTATCTGTATTCATAATAATTCCTCTTTTCCGCGCACACGCAACTTAATAACTTTATTCTAACAAGCATGAGAAAAAATGGCAAGTTTTGCCTTTTCTATAATCTGCGGTAATTTTCAAGCAATTTTCTCAAATCACTGATTTCCTCCAACAAATGTTTGCCAATGTCTGTGTCTTTTACAAACATACGCTGCAAATCTTTTTCGATAATCTCAGAAGAGGATTCAATATCCGTATTATTCATCAAGGCGTCTTCCACTGAAGTAAATGGGGTATGCGCTTTCAGCCTTAACCCATGCGAATTAAAAATCAAGGTATAGCCGGCAATCCCTGTCGCTTTATTCATGGAGCGGCAGAAACCGCCATCAATTACAAACAGCCTTCCTTTTGCCCTGACCGGATTTTCCCCCTCAATGGCATGGACCGGTGTATGTCCATTGATGATATGGGAATCGTCATCATAAAGCCCAAATTCATGAAGAATCTGGCAGCAAAAACTTTCATCATAATACTTGCTGTAATAAGGATTTGACTCCTCCGTCCACAAACTTTCTTTGTCCACGTATTCACGCTCAAAAGTCTTAAGTTTTCTTCCACACAAAGGCGACTTTTCACCGCCCCACAAAAACCACATGAAATCAATATCATCTTTGTCCGGGTTGTCCAAATAAGCAGCTCTTGCTTTTTCCTCGCACTTATCCAACAACGCTTTTCCATGATAATATTTCCCATCAATGCACAATTTATCAAAAGCTCCGTTTTTATCAACCGGAACACACCCATGATAAATTAAATTTCCGTTGTATACATTGTACATACTTCCTTTTTCATACAGAAAACGAATATGTTTTTGCAGACGCTGGCTCGACACAAAATTCCGGTGCAGTTTCCGCAAAATTTCCGTTTCTTCCTCTGTTAATTCATAAGGATCTGCTAAATCTACAGTCGGAAACACATTGGTATTCATAGTGACCCATTCGCCCTCAATCATAACCTTATTTTTTGTATCATCCATTTGCCCCAATAACAGCCTGTCACTCATCTCATACTCCGGATGTGTCTTTATCAACCGCCCCTCTAACTTAAAAAGGATAACGGTAACCGCTGCTAATGCTGCCTTTATGCCATCCTCAATTCCATACGTTTTCATACCAAAAAGAATCAACTGCCTTAAGCTGATTCCATAGGCATTTTCTAAAATTTCAACATTATCATATTTGAGGTTATTACGAATCACACTGCATATGCACGCATCATTTCCGCAGGCAGCACCCATCCATAAAATATCGTGATTTCCCCACTCAATATCCAGTGAATGATAATCATACAATAAATCCAGTATTTTATCCGCACTCCCCCCTCGGTCAAAAATATCTCCGACAATGTGAAGGTGGTCAACAGCCAATCTCTTAATTAACTGCGACAGTGCAATAATAAATTCATCTGCATCCTCTAGCTCAATAATCGTCTGTAATATCTGCTTATGATACCGAATCTGGTTTGCATCTTCATCTTCCTGCGCATGCAGCAGCTCGTCAATAATATAAGCATAGTCCTCCGGCAATGCCTTCCTCACTTTTGACCTTGTATACTTCGACGACAATAACTTGGCAACCATAATTAAATGATTCAATGTCATGGCATACCAGTTGCCATCAATTCTGTTCGTTTCCCCGAGCAGCGTCATTTTTTCTCTCGGATAATAAATCAGTGTACACAGTTCCTGTCTGTCAAACTCCGATAAGGTATCTTTAAAAATCAAGTCCACTTTTTCTTTGATTACTCCGGAACAGTTATTCATAATATGCAAAAATGCTTCATATTCACCATGAATATCACTTAAGAAAAACTCCGTCCCTTTCGGCAGGTTTGTAATGGCCGTTAAATTTACGATTTCCCGGATTACCGCCTGACTTGATGAATAGTTTTGTTTTAATAGTTTTAAATATTTTGTGTTTTCCTTTCCGTTATACACATGCTCCATCAATCTATTTCCTCGTCTTTCAAATAAATTCCCCAATTGATTATATCATAACAGAAGATGTTATTTTTATGCAAGGAAAAAGAACGTTTGTGTCAAGTGTTTGTTGGCACTTTTTTGTTTTCCGTAGTTCCGTAGAAAAGCTTTGCGTCTCGTGGGCACTCCCGTTTGTTGAGTGCGTAGCGGTATGGGCACCGAAACTACCGGTGCTTCATACCGACGTACTCAAACCCACGAGTCACAAAGTTTTTCTACGGAATTACTGGAATCCAAAAGAACTGGCTGCAAACATTTGTCACAAACCCATCATTTCAAACTCTGCCACATCCACACCATAACCACAACGCCCACAAGCCCGACACCACTACTCAAAAGCATAAGATTTCTCAAGCCAAACGCATCTTTAATCAAACCACACGAGATACTTCCTGCCATCTCCCCAAGCCCCATCCCGGCGAGATTAATGAGGGAAGCACCTTTTACGGCATCCGCCTGTGGCAGATAGTCCATGACAAAATACACCGTGCCGACATAATAAATACTGAGCCCTAACAGTTCCAGTGCCTGCGACAAAATGACAAGTGTTACGCTGCTGGAAAATGTCGTTGCCGTGGCGCGAAGGAAGCAAAAGAATGCACAGACTACCATCAGTTTATCAATCGAAACTCGACCGCGAATCCGATAAAAGACAAGTGCCACCGGAATTTCCGCCATTGCAAGCACGAACTGAGCCATCCCATAGTCCGCATGATTTCCTCCCATACCCTCAATCCAGTCAATAAGAAATGTACTGTTCATATTATAAGCAGCAAAGACAAACACAAGTCCAAGCAAAAATAATGAATATTTAGGAAAATGTTTCAGCAGATAAAAACACGAATGGACTTCTCCTGTTTCGCATTTCGTGTCTGAATTTTCGGAGGCTAAGTCTTCCGTTTTTTCTTCCTTTTTTCTTCCCTTTGAAAAATCGACAGCATCCATATTAAACGCAAAAAAAGCAAACAAAAAACTTACGACAATCTGGAAAATCAAAATCCGGTTTGCCCCAAACGCATCGGCAATCAAACCAACCACAACGCAGAAAACGGCCCAGCACAAAGAACCGCAGGCACGCGATATGGCGTAGTTCATTTTCACGCCGTGGTTCATGTACTGGATAGACAGCGAATCCACAAGCGGCGAAGCGCAGTGGATTGTCATGCCAAAAACAATCAGCGTGAGCATTGCCATCCACATCGTATGTCCGGTTAAATAAAATAAAAAAGAAAAAATAATATTTACAAAAGTCATGAGAATCAGCATGCGCTGCAAGGGAACTTTTTCGGCGTGTTTATCCGCAAAACTTCCTAATACCATTTGAAAAATGAGCACTGCCAGATATTTGACAGCGCTCAAAATTCCGATTTCTGTTCCGGAAAAACCTTTTGCCTCTAAAAGCGGTGTTGTAAACGCCATCGCTACAGCTGCGAGCGTCCAGTATCCTCCCTGCAAAAAACAGTATTTCACCGTAATTCTTCGATTCATACCAACCGCCCCCTTTGTTAATAAAGATACGGTTTTTCCCATAAATTCAATGTCGTTCCAATGCCCTTTTCTTTCGCCTTGCAGTAACACTCATACCCCCAGCCGACATCTAAAATCGGCATACCGCCGACACTAACCATGATAATTTCATCATCCGATTTGCGCCCTTTTTTTTCACCGAGTAAAATCTCACCAAGCTCTGTCACTTCTGAGCGCTCAATTTTCCCATCGTCCACCATGTTGACATAATACATGCCGGGGATTCCTGATGAGAGACGCTTTCCATTTTCATCCCACTCCTCATAAATTTCTATGTACTCCTCATACATCGGATAATTGTCCACGATTTTACGGATATCTTTCACCATGAAATCATAATCGCTAAAATCCATTGTACCGGAAGAAATAATCAAACAGCCGGGCTTAATCCATTCGGGCTTCAGCACCGGCCAACGGCGTTTTTCAACCGAGGTTGCCTCACTGATGATATCCGCATCCTTTACCGCCTCTTCATCCGTACCGCACAAAACAATATGAGAAACCTGCGGATACTTTTCCTTAATAAAACGCTCCATTTCTTTCGCCGTTGCGGATGCCGCAGAACTTCCTTTAATCTTAATGGTATCAATGGAATCAAACTGGGACATATATGCCATCAGGCATGTTTTGTTCACAACGCCGGGTCCCAAAAGTGTCAGCACTTTCGGATTTTTTACTGACAAATGCTTGGCAACCACCCCCGGCACCGCGCCGGTGCGCATGGCAGACAGCAAATTGGCTGACATATAGGCAAGCGGCTGTCCGGTCTCCACATCATTTAGTGTCGCCATCAAAATGGAACGCGGCAGTCCTTTCCTCACATTCCGCCCATTTGAGCCATAAAATTTTTCACCGGCTAAATGAAATCGTCCACCGAGATACGCCGGCATCGACATAAATCTTCGGTCACGCGAATCCTCTAGAGGGAAGCCTGGGATTTCTGATTCCTTTGGAAAAATCAATTGGATGCCATGCTCTCTCCGATTTTTTCCGCCCATCAAAACGTCGCCTTTTGCCAAAAGACAAAGTACTTCTTCCATCGTCTCCACACAATGCCCGGCATCCAAAACACCGGCATCTATCATATCTTTTTCATTTAAATATAAAAAATCAATTCTTGTATCTGACATAAACACCCTCCTTTTCCAGAAAACAGTTACATCATCGCATTAGCACGAACCTTTTTCACCTTATGTGCATGCAGCATCCAGTGAATGAGATAAGCCAAAAGCCCAAGCAGGCAAACACCAAAGATAATCGTTGTCAGTGCATTGATTTCCGGCGAAATACCTTTCTTAATCATTGAGTACACCTTCATCGGCAGTGTCGTCGTCTCGGCATTGGCAAGGAAACTCGTTACAATCAGTTCATCCAGTACCAGAGAAAATGCCATAAATGCGCCGGACATAACACCCGGCATAATTGCCGGCAGTGTCACATGAAGGAATGTGTACACACGGTCTGCACCAAGGTCCATGGACGCCTCTTCAATACTTGGGTCCATGCCGACAAGTCTTGCCTTTACCGTAATGTAAACATACGGAAGAACTAATGTTGTATTACCAATAATGATAGTACCGATACTTAATCCGATATTTGACAGGTTAAAGACGAGCAACAGCGCAACCGCAAGCACGATTTCCGGAATTACAATCGGAAAGTAAATGGTATTCATAATCAATTTCCTTCCTTTAAACTTCGCATTGCGCAATCCGACCGCTCCGGTTGTTCCGACAACCAGACCAATCAAAGTGGAAATTACCGCAATCAAAAGTGTCGTACCAAGCACTTCCCAAATCCCGGAATCACTAAACAGTTTCACATAATATTTTGTTGTAAATCCCGACCACACCACATTGGCATGACTATCGTTAAACGAAAAGGCAATCATGACAAAAACCGGTGCGTAGATAAACAAAAACAATAGGACGACATATACTTTTCCGAGGATTGACATCACTCGTTTTTTCTTCTTTCTCTTTTCCATAGACTAAGCCCCCAAATCATCCAAATCTCCACCAAGTTTCGTGTAGATTAATACCATTAACAAAATTATCGCTGCCAGAATAATGGATAGGGCGGCGCCAAACGGCCAGTTTCTCGCGATGGTAAACTGACGGTAAATCAAGTTACCAACCATCATCGAGGTACCGCCACCGAGCATATCCGTTACCATATAATATCCGATACAAGGGATAAATGTAAGAATAACTGCGGCAAAGATTCCCGGCGCTGTAAGCGGCAGAGTCACTTTGCAAAATGTCTTAATCGGTCCCGCTCCCAAATCTTTTGATGCCTCAATCAGACCCGGATCAAGTTTTTCAATCGATGAATACATAGGCAGTACCGCAAATGGCAGAAACATATAAATCATACCGACGATAACCGCAAAATTGTTATACAAAAGGTCAATCGGCTTTTTGATAATACCAAGTGACATAAGTACCGTATTGATGATACCGGAATTATTTAACATAACAACAAAACTATACAAAATAACCAGACCGCTGACCCATAAAGGAAGCATCAGAAGCACCGTCAGAACACCGGAAGTCTTTTTCTTCACATGAGCAATCACGGTAGCTAGTGGATACCCAAGTAAAATCGTAAGAACAGTCGTCCACACGGCAATCAAAAGCGACTGTTTCACAACCGTTACATAAACCGGTTTAAAAATTTCTGCGTAGTTATCCAGTGTAAATTTATACACGATTTTCCCAAGCGGCCCCTTCGTCATAAAACTCATGAACAAAAGCATTCCGACCGGCACAAGCACAAACAGAACCGACCAAATTGTAACAGGCGCACACATTATAATAGAAGATAGTCTCGCCTTAAACGATTTTTTGTCTTTGTGTTTTGCAACCTGCGTTCCTTCTTTATTCTTCTTCATCCTCATCGCCTCCTTCAATATCACGGGAAGCATCCGTATCTACCAGATTTTTCTCCGGCAGTACAATTCCCTTTTCCAGATGCCAGTACAGATAAATCATCTCTCCCTCTTTTGGAAGGTCATCCATCGAAAATCGATTAATTTTTACTTCCGTTCCATCATTTAGTAAAACAATGGTTTTAATCAGGTTTCCGACATAAATATGTTCTTTCACCACCCCTTTGATATGAAATCCTTCTACCCGCTCTCTCGAATACAGCATATTTTCCGGACGAACCGATACCGAAACGGCAGTTCCTGCTGCCAGTTCACCGGTAAAGCCGGATGCCTGCGCTTTTCCGACCTCCGTACCAACCGTTACGGTATCACCGTCCTGACTGATTACAACGGCATCAAAGATATTCGATTCGCCGATAAATCCGGCAACAAACCTTGTCTTTGGATGTTCATAAATATCAAATGCTGTATCCACCTGTTCCAAAACACCCTGATTGATAATCGCAATGCGGTCACTCATCGTAAGCGCCTCTTCCTGATCATGCGTTACATAAACAAAGGTAATACCAAGCTTTCTCTGCAAACGCTTTAACTCAATCTGCATCTGCTTTCTCAATTTCAAATCAAGTGCGCCAAGCGGCTCATCCAAAAGCAATACTTTCGGGCGGTTAATCAGTGCCCTTGCAATTGCCACACGCTGCTTCTGTCCACCGGACATCTGAGTGATGCGCCGCTTGCCAAAACCTTCAAGCTGGACAAGCTTAAGCATTTCCGTTACCCTCTCTTTAATTTCAGCTTTCGGAACTTTTTTCACCTTAAGTCCATACGCTACATTGTCAAAAACATTCATATTCGGAAATAACGCATAATTCTGGAATACCGTGTTGACATCGCGCTGATACGGCTCTTTTTTCTCTACGCTCTCCCCCTGGACTTTAATCACACCGGAAGTCGGCAGTTCAAAACCGGAAATCATACGCAGTGTCGTTGTCTTTCCACATCCGGATGGTCCTAACAGTGTCAGAAATTCCCCTTCGGCAATATTGATATTCATGTTCTTTACCACATGATTGGTTCCATACCATTTTTCTACATTTACAAGAGATACAATAGGTTTACTCATAGTTCCCTCCATTCCGACTGTTTCTAAGAACGGTCTACATCAGTGCGTCGTCGCCTCGTTCATTGGTACGAATACGCATCGCATCTAAAACTTCCGTAACGAATACTTTACCATCACCATTTTTACCGGTTCCAATCGCTGTAGCAATATCCGCTAAAATTTCCTCAATCTGGTCATCCTCCACAACGACGAAAACCATGATTTTCGGAAGCAGGTTGATATCATCGCCGGTGAAATTCATCTCCGGCAGATATCCTTTCTGACGTCCACATCCCATAACGGATAAGCACGTCATACCCTGACAATTGTGAGTGGCAAATATTTCTTTCAAACCGACCAATTTTTCCGGTCTTGTAATTACTTCAATCTTTTTCATGGTATCATCCTCCTATTCTGCTGCATTTCCCATCAATTCCGTGTAGTAAGTATCCATTAAGTTAATCTGTTCATCACTTACGGCAATGCTCCAGGAAATCGGGAATAACTCTTCATCTTTTTTCAATGCCGGACTTTCATAAAAATCTTTGTCAAGATGAGGTGCTAACAAGTCCTGTTTTAAGTTTGGCACACCGCCGTACTCGGCATTGCTTTTTGCATTTTCTTCCGGACGAAGCAGAAAATCAATTAACTCGGTTGCGTCACTCTGTTTTTCTGATGCTGCCGGAATCGCCCAATACTGCTGGAACCGCTCACATCCTTCTTTCAAAGCAACGGCTTCGAATTTATCCCAGTTATCTTTGGAGTCTACACAAAGTGTTGTATAATCCCAGCAGAACGCTACCGGACACTCACCATTTTCAAGCTGCGATACGGCACTCTCACCAACAAACGCTTTTACATTTGCTTTAATCTGTGTCAAAAGTTCATTGGCTTTTTTCATCTCTTCTTCGTTTGTCGAATCCGGCTTAAATCCACAGGCTGCTAACGCTTCACCGTAAAGGGAAATCGTTGAATTGACCATCGCAATTTTTCCTTTCAGTTTTGGATTAGCCAAATCCTTAAACGAGGTAATTTTGATTGGACAGGTCTCTTTGTTATAAACAATCGTTGTATAACTACATCCCATGTTTGGAATTGTATATTTTTCTTCGGTATCTCCAATTGGTCCCTCTTTCAAAAAACTCTCCTGAATATTTTTCACATTTTTGACCTTACTCTTATCAATTGGGGCTAACAATTCACCATCCAAAAAGGATTTTACATAAGCACCCTCTAAGTCAATCAAATCGTAATCGGCACTTCCTTCAATCATCTTCGCTAACAAAGTATCCGTATTGTCGATGTAACTGATATTGACTTTAATTCCGGTCTCTTTGGTGAAGTCTTGAAACATCTCCTCCGACCAGGTTCCTTCCCAGACCATAATGTTTAAGCTGTCTGCTTTTTCTTTTGAACCGGTACTCTCTGAACTGCTGCCGCATCCCGAAAGAACGCTTATGCTCAGTACAAGACACATCGTAACTGCTATTAAATGTTTCATTTTCTTTTTCATAATCATGCCCTCCTTACGTTGATTGATAAGTTTTACTTGTTACAAAAAAAAGAAAGCCAGCGGAAACTCCACGAGTCTCCGTTGACTTTAAAGCGATACTAGCACCAAATTATTTTTCTGTCAATGCTAATTTTTATTTTTTGTGAAAATGTAACGATTTCATTTTCATCATTTCATACATTTACGGTAAATTTCTACAATCTTGTCTTTATCGAGCGGAACCTGGCACTCATCAAGTCCATCCGCGGCACGCTCTGCCATACTCTCAAAGTGGCTTTCGTCCGTAATTCCAAGATCCTTCATCGACAGTTTCAGCCCCATTTTTTCAAAGACTTCTTCTGTCTTTTGAATGGCAAGTTCCGCAATTTCATACGGCTTTTTGTCCGGCGAAATACCAAATACATTCAATCCGTAATTCACGAAACGGTCCACATTATCGTCATTTAGAATATAGCGCATCCACACCGGAGTGAGCACAGCAAGCCCGTGTCCATGTGTAACATCATACACCGCCGAGAGCTGGTGTTCCATCGCATGCACCGGCCACAAGGACGTGAGACCACACGCCAAAAATCCATTAATCGCCCAGCTTGACGTCCACATCAAATTGGCTCTTGCCTCATAATCATCCGGCTTCTCGCAAGCAACCGGTCCAAAATGGATACACGTTTTCAAAAGCCCTTCCATCACACGGTCCTGCATATATTTTCCCGGTGTTCCATCAAAATACAATTCAAAAATATGACTCATAATATCTGCCGTACCTGCTGCCGTCTGGTATTTTGGCACAGTAAATGTATTAACCGGGTCCATGATAGAATATTTCGGATACAGTAAAATACTGCACATCTCCTGCTTATCCGAAGTTTCTTCGTTGTTAATTACCGCAAACCCGTCCATTTCAGAACCGGTTGCCGCCAGCGTAAGCACCGTAATAATCGGGAGTGCTTTTTTTATAAGGCTATTATCAAGTACCAAATCCCACGGACTTCCTTCATGGTAAAATCCCGCTGCAACCGCCTTCGCACAGTCAATCGTACTGCCGCCGCCAATCGGAATCACCACATCAATTTGATTTTCACGGCAGATTTGCACACCACGGCACACCGTACTAAGCCTTGGATTTGGCTCCACGCCCGCAAGGTCCCACGTTGTAATTCCTGCCTTTTTTAGCAGCGACACAATCGTATCATACAAACCACTGCGCTTTACACTGCCGCCACCGTATACCAAAAGGGCACGTTGTCCAAATTCACTGACAAGCTCTGGCAGATTTTGAATCTGTCCCTCACCAAAAAATACTTTCGTTGGAATATCATAATAAAAATTCTGCATCGTATCCACTCCTTTTCAAAACGTTAGAAAATGAATCCTGCCGCCAAATAAAGTGCCGCAGAAATCGCACCGGCAATCAGCACATACGGCTGGCTCGTCCGATACTGGTCATATATCGTTACCCGGCATGCTCGCGCCGAAACAACGCCTAGGTCAGAAACAACACACGCATTTGCGCCGAATAATCCGGCAGAAATAATTGCACCAAGGCACAACGGAACATTTGCACCAACGCCCGGTAATACCACCATCATAACCGGAATCGCAATCTGATACAACGTATAATTTAAGCTGAACAAGTATTCCGAGCAGCTAAAGAATACGAAGAAGATAAACGGCAGAAGACTGGCAACCGGAATTGCCCCGCAGACAGCGGATACAAAATCTTCCATTCCCATCGCATACATACATTCCTGCATCGCATAGCCAAGCATCAGAATAATTACCATGTCAACCATGTCGATAAAACCGTCCACGATACACTGCACATACTCGGAAATCGTCTGTAAGCCCTGCATAACATATAAAAATCCGGTAAAAATAACTGCAATTGCAAACGCCGTAAAGCAATTAAGCCCCGTTGCTAACAAAGCGATTACAATACAGACAAGCGGCAAAATGAGGTTTAACACACTGACGTGTTTTGTCCTCTCATTATTTTCATCAAAATCCTCTTCTTCGTCTGCATCTGCCTCCTCATCACTCCCTTTAATATCGCCCATCTGAATTCCTTTTTCTTTCATCATCCGGTACGCTTTTTTCATCGGTCCGATAATCGGAATTTTACCCGCCGCAAATAAGAGTGCGAGAACAATGGCAACAATCGCATAAAACATAAACGGAATTGACTGGATGAAAATATCCGTTGCCTGCGCTTTATCCGCAACATTATCCGCTTCTACAATCTGGTAAATGATAAAGTATCCCCACGCACCAAACGGAAGCATCGCCGAAGCACAGATACTAATTGTACGAATGATATAGGCAAGCGCCAATCTCGGCTTCTTCAGTGCATCAATCAATGGAGAAAACGCCGCACCGGCAGTCAGTGCCGACACATAATCATCCACCGATGTCGCACCGGCATACACACCCGCCGTCACCATAACGGCAGCTGCTTTTCCCTTTTCCTTGCTTGTCACAAACTCGGTAAATGCCTTTGTGCTTCCGGTTCGCTTCATAGCTATAATCAAACCGCCGCAAAGGAAAAACGACATATACATCTCGATATTTTCCGGGTCACCAAGCACGGTATATAAATCATTGATAAAGCCGCCAAAACAGGCACCTTTATACCACAATATGTAACATGAAAATGTACCTAAAACCAGCGACTGCATAACATCTTTTGTGACCAGAGCATATACAAACAGCCCTGCCAGTGGAACAAGAATCCAGAAACTTCCTGTCACCATTTGATTTGGCACCAAAAACAAGACAACCCAGAAAACAATCCAAAATGCCCAGAGTTTCACCATTTTCAGCTCGATATGCTTCGGATTCATGTAATAAAAAATTCGTTTAAAAATGTTTTTACTGTCCATATCAATCACTCCAATCACATAAAAAACTTACTACCTGGATGAATGATCCCAGATTTTTAACTGCGTGCCAATGCCATGGTCGACGGCATTGCGGTAAATTTCAGAACCCCATGCAACGTCCTCAATCGGCATTCCTTCAATGGCAACAAAAATAATTTCATCGTCGGACTTTCTCCCCGGCTTTTTGCCGCGGATAATTTCACCCAAATGGTCAATCGAATCTCTCGTAATCAGGCCATCCTCTACCATGTAATAGAACTCCTCACCCATGCAGCCAGTCGCCTTACGCATTCCATTTTCATCGTAGCCCTCTTCATCCTCAATGCCGTATTCCTCATACATCTTCCAGTTATCGACAACTTTGCGGATGCCAACGAGTTCTTTTTTATCCATGTTGAAAAAGCTTGTCGCAATCAAGGTAACACCCGGTTTTAACCATTCTTTTTTGTAGGTCGGATACTGTCCCGGTTTCACAGAAACCGACTCGCTGATAATATCGGAGCCGCGGACTGCTTCCTCTAACGTCTCACAGATGATTACTTCCTTCACCTGTTTATAATGGGTTTCAATAAACTCCTTAAGCGCAGCCGCCGTTTTGGATTTTAAAGAACCTGCCTTAATTTTTACCGTGTCAATATTTTTTGCATTTGTCATAATGGCACGGAAACAAGCTTTCGCAATCGGTCCTGCCCCCAACATCGTAAGAACTTTTGAATCCTCTCTCGCCAAAAGTTTGGTTGCCAGTCCCGGCATTGCCCCGGTACGCATTGAACTTAACAAGTTCGCTGACATATAGGCAAGCGGTGCTCCGGTCTCCACATCATTTAGGGCAAACATCAAATTGGAACGCGGAATTCCCATCGGACGGTTATTTCCGTTTGAGCCGTACCATTTACAGCCTGCGACATGGAATTTACCTCCTAAGTACGCCGGCATGGCGATAAACCGTCGGTCAGCACCGTCATTAATCGGGAATCCATCAATATCGGATTTTTTCGGAAATTCCAGCATAATTCCGTGAGAGTTATGCTCCGGACCACCCATGATGAAGTCGCCATCTTCCAAAAGCCCCATTGTCTCTTCCATCACATCAACGCATTTGGCAGCATCCATAACTCCTGCCTCAATCATATCCTCTTCATCTAAATAAAGCATACGGAGTTTTTTCGATTCTACTAATTTTGCTTTTTCTTCTGCAATTACAGCCTCTAATTCACTCATGCCTTTCATCTCCTTTGACTTTCACTCAGTTTATTTCAAACTCTTAAATCGGTCATAGCTTAAGGAAGAAATATCAACTATTGTGTCTTCTCCTGCTACCATCTGGGACAACATCAGTCCAACGGCCGGTGCAGTACCAAATCCATGACCGGTAAATCCACAGGCAAGAATCAGTCCCGGAACTTCATCTACACGGTCGATAACCGGTACGCCGTCAAAGCACAAATCACACCAGCCGCCCCATGTGCGGACAATTTTGGCATCTGCCAGTTTCGGAATGTAGCCCATAATTGCGCGGCATCCTGCCGAAGCAGTAATTGATGTTGTGCGCAAATCATCAAACGATTTATCAATCGATTCTTCCAAACCGGAATCCGAACCGAATACAAATGAACCATGCTGTGACTGATGTCCATAGAAATCGGCATCTGCGGTTCCTAACATGATATCAAACATATGTGGCTGCATTTCCGTTACCAGACATTCTTCAAAGAATTTTGTCATCGGCACATCAATTCCTACCGTGCGGGCGATAAAACGGCTCTCGTAGCCGGCAGCCAGAATAATGGTTTCGCCCTCAAATACTTCCCCGGTTGTAAGAATTACTTTTCTTGCTTTTCCCTTAACTTTTTCAATGGCTTTTACTTTTGCTCCAGTTATGTAACGTGCACCGAGTTCCAGTGAACGGGTATAAAAGGCAAGGGTTGTTTTCATTGGGTTTGCGTGACCGTCGGTTGGACACCAGCTTGCACCAATGACTTCATCCGAAAGGTGCGGACAGATTTCTTTGACTTCTTTGCCGTCAATTACATGCATATCCAGTCCAACGCTTCTGGCATTGGAAGCTAGGGTTTCAAGTTTTTTCAAATGTGCTTCTGTTTTACCAAGACGAAGATTTCCCCGCTGGTAATATTCAACGTCTACACCAAGTTCCTCGGAAAGTGTCGGCCACATATTGTTGACCGCATACATCGCATACGGAAGTTCTCTGACATCACGTCCGGACTGACGGACACCACCACCGTTTCTTGATGAACCACCGTGTCCGATACTGTCATCTGCTTCTAATACTAAAACACCTTTGATTCCTCTTTTGGCAAGGTAATATGCGGTTGCACAACCGTTAATACCGCCACCGATAATTATTACGTCTGCTGTTTTTTTCATTTGCAGTCACCTCCATCCCTTGCTAAAACTTTCATCTCTATTGGTCTCATCGGAGCTCTTGATACCGCCGGTTCGATATCCGTCGGTCTTACGTGAAGCTCTCTTGCCATAATTCCTTTTACTAATTTTCCACAGGTCTGTCCCTGACAGAGTCCCATGCCATTTCTCAGATATCGCCTCATTTCCTCCATTGTCACAATGCCCTCGTGAATGGCTTTTCGAATTTCGCCTTTGGTCACTTCCTCGCATCGGCATATCAGCATATCATCATCTGCGCCAGGTACAAAGGGACCGATTTCTTTTAATTTTTTCTGAATATCCATCATATCGTTTTCCTCTTTTCTGCGCTGTCTCGCGCGTTATTTTCGCGTTTTCTATGCTCTCTTATAGAAGCGTGCCTTCATTGTCATATCACTTGGCACCTTAATCGTCAACAGATTGGTGTGGTCAAATGCTTTGGCAGTTTTGCAGGATACCACTTCGCAGTCGCACACTTTCTGTCCGTCTCGTCCGAGCGCAATTCCTTTTTCACCTGCCTCCGGCAGCGGAAGAAATTCGTAAGGAAGAGTGACGGTACCAAATCCGGGCTCCGTTTCCTCATCGACTAAGAAGATTGCCTGACCGGAACAGGAAGCGACACACATACCACATCCGATACATTTGGAACCCGGCACAACAACCGGCAATGATGTAATGTTATCACCGATGGAAATACATCCTTTTGCACAGGCATCCTGACATGGGTTACACGGAATGTTCTGCGTACACTCCATAACCGGATGAACACCGACTGCATGGGTAACACCCGGATACCGCTCAATCTCATCGTCTGCTACATAACCTTTTGCAAGAAGGTTTTCGGAAATGTCTATGCCCTCTTCGGTTTTCTCGATTTTTTTGCCTCGGTTTTTCGGAGCAAACATTCCCTGACGAAGAGCTTCCAGTGCGGATTCCAATTCGCTTACGCGGGCTTCTCTTTCTTCTTTTGTCATGTAACCCAGATACTCAGAAATGACAGCTCCTGAAATACGACCTTCAATCATTGCTGAACTTGCTTCCTCAATTCCGGATACATCACCGGCGGCGTAAATACCCGGTACACTGGTTGCACCAAGGATATCACAAACCGGTACATAACCACCCGGTGTGTCGTTCATTTCGCAGCCTGCCTGTTTGAGTAACTGTGACATCGGTGACAAACCAACTGCCATACAAATGGTGTCTACATCGAAATGTTTTTCCGTTCCTTCGATGAACTGGAAGTTTTTATCGACCTCTGCAATCGTAACACCCGTTACCCGGTCTTCGCCTTCTGCTTTTACGATGGTATGTGACAGATAAAATGGTACCCCGAGTCTTGCCACTTTCGCAGCATGTACCCCATATCCGCCAACTCTCGGTGCCGCATCGACGAGGGCAACCACTTCGCATCCAGCCTGCATCAGCTGGAAGCTGACAACCAATCCTACGTTACCGGTTCCAAGCATCAGAATCTTTTCTCCGGCTTTGATGTGGTGAAGGTTCATCATCGTCTGTGCTGCACCTGCTCCGATTACACCAGGAAGTGTCCAGCCGGGGAACGTTACCATGTTTTCACTGGCTCCGGTTGCCACTAAGATGGCATCCCCTTTCATATGTTTTACTTCATCTCCGATTCGCACCGTGATTTCTTTCTCCGGATACAAACCGATTACCGTTGCATTTAACATAACTTCAACGCCGTACTTTTCTGCCTCAGCGAGAAGTTCTTCTCCTATTTTAAATCCGCGGATTTTTGCTTTGTGCTCCTTTGAGCCAAAGAACTTATGAATCTGCTTAAATAACTGTCCGCCCGGTTTTTCATTTTCATCAAGTACCAGAGGATGCAATCCATGTTTTGCTGCTTCGGTTGCTGCGGACAATCCGGCTGGTCCTGCTCCAATTACAATCAAATCATATCGTTTCATTTACGCTTCCTCCTTTGCACTTGCTCCATACTGGGTTTCTACTACCATTCCCTCTTTCAACGGGGTGATGCAGGTTCTCACATTTGGCTTTCCATCAACTACCATAACGCAGTCGGTACAGCGTCCAATCGCACAAAAGACACCTCGTGGTTCATGGCGTTTTGCTGTATAACGATGTGCCATCACACCTGCTACACGAAGAGCTGCCGCAATCGGCTCTCCCTCATACCCTTCCAACGTTGTTCCGTCATATGAGAATTTCACTAATTTTCCTTTTGGAGATTCCCCTAAAATCGGATGATTTTCAATTCTCTTTTCCATACCGTAATCCTCACTTTCCAAAATTCAAATTGATTTAGAAACAACAAAAGAGCCACTGGCACCAAACGCGGTCACCATTGACTCTTTACGGGAAGTATAAACCCTAGAACCATACTAGGGTCAAGGGCTTTTTTTGAAAATTTGACATTTTTTTTCATCTTTGCTAAAATAAAGGCACTTGCAACGGCGCTGTTTCTATGAAATAGCGCCTTTTTTAGGAGGAATGATCATGGCAAACAGCACATTTCACATCGGAGAATTATCAAATTTATTTAATATCAGTGTCGATTCGATTCGTTATTATGAAAAAAAGGGATTAATCTGCCCGACACGAAATGAAAATAACGGATACCGGGAATATTCTCTGGATGATTTCCAGACCTTGGTGATGATTCGTGAACTGCTGGGACTTGATTTTCACAAAGAGCAGATTAGCGAGTTCTTAAAGAATAGAAATATTTCCACCACAATGGAAATGTTAGATACGGAGCTTTCTATTATAAAGGAAAAGATGGAAGTTCTTCAAAAGAAAAAGGAGCAGATTGTCAGCCGGATTCAGTCTTTGCAAGCCGTGCAGAATGAGTCATCGGACACTTCCATTCAATTAAAGACATTCAAAAAACGCCCGATTGCCATGATTTCCACGGAAAATCTGCCGGACGCTTATGTCGACTACACAATGGTTCAATATATGAAAAAGAACCGGATTAAATTAGATACCATCGGTTTCTGCGACTGTTACACGCTGGATTTAGAAAAATCAAATCCAGACTCCGATTACTACCGCACGGAAAATGTTTTCTTTTTGACTGACAGCACAAAAACGAAGACGGACACGTTTCTCCCTGCCGGCGAGTATCTGTGTCTGTACTACCACGGCTCCTTGAAGCAGACCAAACAGTTGATGCCTTCTCTCTATGCCTATGCGAAAGAACATCACTTAACCGTCACCGGCCACCCGATGGAACTTTGCCACATCGACAGTTATGAGACGAACCGCGAAAGCGAATATGTCATTGAATTAGAACTTCCGGTGAGTTCTCATCCTTTTGCAAAACAGTAATCACTTTATCCCAATTGTCCAGTACAAATCTGCCAATTACCGGATCATACATTTTTCCTAAATTCTTTTCTATTTCCTGATAACAGATATCAAATCCAAGCGCCTTGCGGTAACGTCTTGTTGAAGTCATCGCATCAATGGAATCACAAATCGCAATAATTCGTGCTCCCACCGAAATTTCTGCCCCTTTCAATCCATCCGGGTATCCTTTTCCATCAAACCGCTCATGGTGATGAAGCACAATATCAATCAGCCCTGAAAGCATACTGGATTTACTCAAAATCTCGGCTCCAATCGCCGGATGCTCTTTCATAATCTCCCATTCTTCATCCGTCAGCCGCTCCGGTTTATTTAACACGGCATCCGGGATTCCAATTTTTCCTATATCATGTAAATGCGCCGCCACATGAATATCGTTTTGGCATTCCCCGGTAATCCCCATCTCGCCGCATATCATCTGAGCCAAGTCACTGACCCGCTCCGAGTGTCCTGCCGTGTAAGGGTCTCTGGCATCTAATGCACTTGTTATGCACTCCACAATTTCATGGTAGGCATCAATATTTAACCTGTCAAGTTCCTGTATCATGTAAATTACACATCTTCTTTCCTTTGTTCGCTAACTTTTATTATACAACGAATAGAGGGAGAGGACAAGAATTGGGAATGGAGAATTTATTTCAAGTAGGGGAGACACCGTTTTTAGTTTCCGCAGTTACAAGCCTCCCTTAGTGGTTCGTGCACCGCTGCCGCTTGACAAACCTCTGCGAGGTTTGTAGTGCCCTCACCACTAAGGGAGTCTTGTAGCTGCTGGAAAGCTGAAAAGTTGTGTCGCCACTTTTATCGCAAATGCTGGACAATGGATTTTAGGGATGGCAACTTGCATAATGCAACGTTATTTTGCTCCAACGCCCAAAAGAGTTGCAACATAACGAAATCATTCTTGCTTCAATGCAACGCTCTATGGCAAATTGTGCCTTAAACGTTGTTTTTTCAATGTGATTTGTCGCGAAACGACTTGTTGAAAGCGGAAAACGAGGAAAAATTACAACTCTTTATGTCAATTCCCTAAAATAGCGTTGCATTGCTTCCCCTCCTTTCGCCACCATCGCAAAATAAAACCATTTTTTCCAATGGTTTTATTTTATATTTTATCCCCACACTTCTTCTGCAATCTCTTTTACGAGTTTCAATTTTGCCCACTGCTGCTCCTCAGTCAATTTATTACCGATTTCACAGGAAGCAAATCCACACTGTGGACTTAAGCACAAGCGTTCAAGTGGAATATATTTCGCTGCTTCATGAATTCTTTCAATAACTTCTTTTTTATCTTCAAGCTCCGGTGTTTTGGTTGTAATCAGTCCAAGTACTACTTTTTTGTCCGGTGAAACTTTAGCAAGTGGTGCAAAACCGCCGGAACGCTCGTCGTCATACTCTAAGAACAAAGCGTCTACATTTTCTTTGGCAAATACATAATCAGCCACACTGTCATAAGGACCGCTGGTAAAATATGTCGAATGATAATTGCCGCGGCAGATATGTGAAGTAATTACCATATCCTCCGGCTTTCCTTCCAATGCCAGATTATTCACAGCCAGCAAACTCTGTTTCACTTCTTCTAAGTCAATACCAAGGCTTTTGTAACGCTGTTTTGCGGCATCACCCACAACGGCACCCCATGTACAGTCATCCAACTGCAAATTGCGGCAGCCTGCCTCATAAAACTGGCGGATAACATCCTGATATGCCACTCCAATATCATGAATCAGTTCTTCATCTGTCGCATAAAATTTTCTTGTTGATTCCACATTCTGCGGAACAATAAACTGCTGGAACATCTGTGCCGGTGCTGGAATTGTATATTTTGCAACTGTATTTTCATCTTCCAAAGTTTTCAAAAACTTAAAGTATTCAACAAATGGATGTGCTTTCGCTTTAATTTTTCCAACTACATAAGTATCTTCCAGAGAAGCGAGCTCGCCTGCAAACTGTACGCCGCCTCCGGTTACCTCATGTGCTACTCCCTCAAATCCCCACATAAAATCCAAATGCCAGTAAGTTCTACGGAACTCACCATCAGTAATCACATGGAATCCCAAGTCCTTCTGTTTGGCAACAACTTCACGAATTGCCTCATTGATTGTCTCGTCTAATTCTTCTTTTTCAATTTTCCCATCCTCATACAGCGCCTTCGCCTTCTTTACCTTTTCCGGGCGTAAAAAACTTCCTACATAATCATATCGAAATGGTTCCTGCAATGCTGTCATCTTCAAATCCTCCGTTTTTCTTTGATGAGGATAGTGTAGCATTGTTTATTTCTTTTGTGAAATACATATAACCATGCCTTCACTATAGCTTCAAACTATAGACAGATAATTTTTTATTGCTTCCTGATAATATAAAGCGTAGCGGCTTAACATCGTATTTTTCTTACGAATCATGCCGATCCGCATATCACAATCCGACACAAGGGGCTTTGCAATAATATTTTCACCATTTAACTTCTGGTCGATGACACCGGAGCAAACCGTAAATCCATTTAACCCAATCACAAGGTTAAACAGCGTTGCACGGTCGCGCACCTGAATATTTTTCGGAAAATCCAGCATACTCAAAAACTCCTCAGCAAAATAAAAAGAGTTCCGTTCTCCCTGCTCATATACCAGATACGGATATGGCTGCAAATCATCCAGTGTAATTTCTTTCTTATTTGCCAGCGGGTGCTCACGGCAGATAAACACGTGCGGTTCTGCCACAAACAATTCTTCAAATACAAGTCCGTTTTTCTTCATAAGTTTCGTCAGAACTTCCTCGTTGTGCGCCGACAAATATAAAATTCCAACCTCACTTTTCCCCTGCGCCACGTCATCAATAATCTCTCCGGTCTGTGTCTCGCGCAAAATGAAATTGTACTGGCTGGCATCGTACTGTTTCACCAAATCCACAAACGCATTGACCGCAAAAGAATAATGCTGGCACGACACTGAAAATTTCGGCGTCCGGTTTTTATCCTTGCCAAAATGCTCCTGCATAATGTCCGCCTGTTCCAAAAGCATCCGTGAATAAGCAAGCAGCTCCTCACCTTCTCTTGTTATCACAACGCCCTTGCTGGAGCGTGAAAAAGCAGTCACGCCCATTTCCTTTTCCAAATTTTGAATTGCCGCACTAAGACTTGGCTGCGAAATAAAAAGTTTCTGTGCTGCCTCCGAAATGCTCCCACACTCCGCAACTGTCACCAAATATTTTAACTGTTGTAATGTCATACCTTTTCCCCTTATTGTATATAAATCCCTTTCATTATAGGATTTCCGGCAAATTCTGTCCATAGACAATTCTTTCATTGACACAATAATTTCCCTCATGTTATAATTGGGTTGCAACTCAAACAGCAATTCATTTCTGTTTCGAGACACACGAAGGGATTTTACATAAAATAAAAAAAGGAAGGAGGAATGCAAAGTACATGGCAAGAAAATACGACAGTGAAGAAACGAAGCAGAAAATTCTGTCATCCAGTGTCCGCTTGTTTATAGAAAAGGGATATCACGAGACAACGATGACGGAAATTCTTCATGATGCAGGCGTATCCGGCAGCAGTTTTCACTCCATTTTTCACACAAAAGATGGCGTTCTTGCAGAACTGACAGAATTCATGTTTGAAAATCAGTTTGGTGTAGCAGAAAATATTATCGGAACCGGGAAAAATCCGGTGCTTCTCTACGCCGTTGAAACCTGTATTCAGTTGACGCTTACCGAGATGAATGAACATCTGCGCGATATTTACATGGAAGCCTACACGCAGCCGGCATTGATGGATTATATTCACAAGCATACAGCAAAAAAAATCGCGATGATTTTCAGGCAGTATAATAAAGACTTTCAGGAAAGTGATTTTTACGAAATGGAAATTGGGACAGCCGGATGTATGCGTGCCTATATTTCAAAAAAATGTGATATGTATTTTACTTTGGAAAAGAAACTTGAGCGGTTTCTAAGAGTAACGCTTGGCGCATATCATGTACCGGATGACATACAGCGTGAAACCATCGCTTATATTGGAAAATTAAAAATCCGGGAAATCACCGGTCAGGTCATGAATAAATTGTTTATGGCTCTGGCAATGAAATATGATTTTACATTTCATGAGGCAAACACAAAAAAGAAATGAGGGATATTATGACAAGGAAAGAATTTCACAAGAGACTTTTGATTACGTCTCTTCTTCTGGGGCTGGTACTCCCCTTGGCAAATGTACCGGTAACATCATCATTAAACCAGACCAAAAAAGCGGCGGCAGCAGAGCCGGCCGTAATGACTTTTGCCGAGGGCGAGGGTACCGGAGAAGAATTTAAGGAAGAATCCTGGGTGATGGACTCTAATGCGGCTGGAGAGCCACACAAAGGTTCACTGGCTATTGAAAGCTACCAACCCAGCTCAGACACTTATGGTATTAAAAAAAATCCATATTCAAAAAAGGAAACCCCGGAAAAAGTAATCCGGCTGTTTGACGTGGCAAAACCGTATTCTGCACCCGAATCCGCCGCCGAGGAAGATCCGAATAAAAGTACCTCTGATTACCGTTCCACAATAATCACACTAAATCAACTGGTTCCGCTAAATAGCAGATCACAGTTTTCCACAAAATTTACCTTTTCACTCCCGGACGCCTGCGTCAACACCAAACAGGCAGGAGGGAAAGAATTCGCCAGAGAAGTCGGCGGCGACGGCCTTGCCTTTTTCATGGAAGATTACATATCCGATCCGGAAGATTTAGCGTATACGTATTCCGGTGGTGACACCTATACATTCGGCATGCAATGTGACGAAAAAAGACTCATGGTCGAAATGGATTCCCAATATAATGGTGCCTATTGTAACATGAATAGAACGGGCGACGTATATCCATATGATGAAAATCGCCCATTTTCCTATGAAAGCTGGGATTATGATAACCAATTATACTTTCACAAAGACCAAACCTATACCGGGAAAAATGACTACGAAAAAAACTTTAATCCTTATGAGGGCACGGACGGCAGAGAGTACGCCGCTTACCGCAATTACAAGTATGCCGAGCGCTTTGACCATATCGGCATCACGCTAAACAGCGACCATGCCCGTCACGACGCCATTTATTACCTAAACGGTCTTGACCCAACCAAAACGGTTGAAAAAACAAAAGATGGAAAAAACTATACGGCGTACGAAAATCTTGCTTATTTTGATGCCTGTGCAGGTGGCGTTCTGGATGACACAGATAAGTTAGAGGCTGCCTATCAGGACACCTCGAAAAAGAGCAACAAGGTCAGTGATTCTTCCACCTGTGCCACCCGTTTTGCAGACGCAGGGGTAAATGACAGACTTTTTACCGTATGGATTGACTACGATGGCGAAAAAATGTATGTCCGCTATGCCAATGGCGATTTTGCCAATGCGAAAAGACCATCCAAACCGCAGATTGAAAAAGAAATTGACCTTCACTCCCGTTTTGACAACAAAAAGGCTTTGATTGGTTTTTCTTCATCAATCAATGCCTCCAAGGCGAATACAACTTTGCACGCCTTCCAGTTTACCAATAAGTATAAACCAATTGACGAAGAGGCATCATATCAAATCAATTACTGGAAGTTAAATCCGAACACAGAATATTATGTAAAGGCAGAATCTTCCGAGGTTATGACAGGTGCCGTTGGCGACACTGTCACTGTGGCTGAAGCAGATCCCAGCTATGCGACAAAATATAGTAATGATTACTATCACATAAGCACAATCACACCGCAGGATTCCTCTGTCACACTCGAAAACGCGGATACACATTACCAAATGAATTTGTATTATGAACCGGAGAAAACAACCTATAAGGTACTCTACTATCAGGAAACAGAAGATGGTAACTATAAACTGCTGAACGAATACGTAAGCCCCCCAACCTACATTGGGAAGACCGTTTATGCAGAAATTAAGGAGCCCGATGGATATATGCAGGGTGGAGATGATACTACTACATTTGGAATTGTTAAGCCAAACAATGCCACGATACTTAAGGTTTATTACGATAAATACATACCCCTGCCGGAACCAACTGAGGTGGGACAGACACCATCACCATCACCAAGCCCGACTCCAACTGCTACACCGACTGCTACACCAACCACTACGCCGACTGCTACACCAACCACTACGCCGACTGTCACACCAACCACTACGCCGACTGTCACTCCAACGCAGCGGGCAACAGCGACTCCGACGATGGCACCAACCATAGCACCGACTACTGTTCCAACTCAGGTTCCAACCGTTGCACCAACCGTTGCACCAACCGTTGCACCAACCGTTGCACCAACCGCTGCACCGACAAAAAAAACAGTCAAAGTTTCCGTAAGCAAAAAGCTGATTCAACCGGTAAAAGCGAGCAAAAACGCTAACCAACTTTTCTGGAATCCGGTAAAAAATGCGGACGGATATTTCATTTACGCCTCTGCCTGCAATGAAAACGGAAAAGAGCGTAAAGTAAAGAAAATTGCCGACATTAAAAACCGAACAACCACTTCTTACACCCACAAAAACTGTGAAAAAGATACGTGGTATAAATACCGTATTACGGCTTACCGCATTATCGGGAAGAAAAAAACTGCAATCAGTAAATCACTGGAATTACATTCGCTGACGAAAGGAAGTAAAACTTACGAAAATCCTTCGCGCGTAAAAATCCGCAGTGGTAAAAAACTTTCTTTAAAGGCCGGAAGCACTAAGAAAATACGAGCACAAGTAATTGTACCAAAAGGGAAAAAAACCTGCTGGCACATTCAAAAAATCCGCTACCTTGTGAGCGATTCCTCTGTACTGACCGTATCAAAAAAAGGTAAAATCAGAGCAAAAAAAGCAGGGCATGCGACAATTTATGCCGTTGCCCAAAATGGTGTAACCGCTAAAATTAAAGTCAGCGTAATAGCTGCAAAATGATAAAGAAAAAAGTGCCGGAAATTCGCATTTTTATGGATTCAAATATTCTGAAAGCATATCAGAAACACAATTTTTGATTTCCACTGCGATGCTCCGGCACTTTTCTTTTGATAAGCCGGCCTGTGTTCCTACAAAAATTAATTCTTTGCTTCCCGGATTTTTCCCATTCCCAGCCACAGTTGTCGTGTGCTCTCCATAATATGTCGTACTATATGTCAAATCATACGCCGGACTCAGCCGCCAGCACTTTTTCTCCTCTTCATAAAGAAAAGAGAAGTTTTTTGCATGGTCGTCTCGATTGTGAGCATACACATTAAAACACATACGGCGGTACATATTCTCCAAATCCTCCGGTGAATTATTGGTTATTATTTTCGTAAGTTTCATCAAATCCTGATAATCAAGAACAGGCTGCTCAAAATCCAACTCCAAAAGTGCCGCCACTGTCAACATATGCACTCTTTCCATTTCTCCATGCTGATTTTTCCGGTCAAAGCGTTTCGTACCAAAATAGCCGCTGCATTTATCTGACGGAAACAAATTACATTCACTCATCGTAATTCCACACTGCTCGGCACACAGATAATAATCGTATTCCATTTTTCCAATATCCGCACGGTCCACATGCGCCGGAAATTTAATAATCCATGGCTCCCCATCCATTTCCATCATAACTTTAGGTCTGGCTCCGCCACTGGTTCCGCCCAAACGATACAATTCATCCAGTTTTTCTGTCTCCTCTGTATTCAAAATGCGCTGACATTCTTCTGCCAGTTCATCCAGATTATCTACGTCCTGACCATAGGACAGATTTCTTTCGGGGCGATAAATAAGTGCTCCCATCCCTTGATTTCCTACTACTGCCAAACGGTCAATAATTGAAAATTCATCTCTATTTATCCCATGCTTTTTTAACATTCTATCTAACAATAACTGTCCCCACGCATCCGGCAGGCTGTCTGCAAACACGCCGAATAAACCTCGAAAATAATCTTTTGTGGGAACAAAAACCTTCTTTTCCAAAGGAAGCGAAAAAGGGCTGATAGAAAAACCGTCCGCCAGCCATTCATCAGCATATTCAAATGCTGCTTTTTTTGATTCCGTAAGTGCCATCGTCCCTACAAGCCGCTCCCCGTAATAAACATGTAACACATTATTTTCCCTCATTGATAACCTCCTGAATACTTCGATACGGAACATCCGTAAATAAATTCCGTATCTCATCCACCTCATTCAGAGCAAATGCCAGCTTCGTTAAAGAGAGTAGTGAAATCTGCCCTGTCGTCTCAAAACGCTTAATTGAGCCGTAACTTACACCGCTCATTTCCGATAATTTTTTCTGGGAAATCGAACGCCTTTTGCGAATCCCTCGTATTCTGCCCGCCAGCTTCATATCGATTTCCTCTGCTGTCTCCCATATTAATTTCTCCATTTTATGTCACCTTTATGTGTTGTTTTTACAGATAATATATTATCTAATTTGTGGTATATTTATGTGTTTTGTATAATATATTATCTACTTATATATTATCATAAGGGTATTGAAAACACAAGCAAAAGTCAATGTTAGTTTGTGTCAAGTGTTCGTTGGCACTTTTTTGTTTTCAGTAATTCCGTAGAAAAGCTTTGCGTCTCGTGGGCACTCTCGTTTGTTGAGTGCGTAGCGGTATGAGAAGCTTGCCGGTTTTTGGACTCTATGCTGGCGGGCATAATTCCTATCAGGCCTACTTGGTATTCATATTTGCGATTCTTACTTTTTACTGGTACATGTAAAATAACTATGGAACAGAAATTATACAAAATGAGCCTGCTCAAAAGTTCAAATGCAACAAACTCTGTTTTTTTAGAATGTAAATTAGTGGCGCCAATGGTATGTTTTAAGTCGCGAAAAGAAGTTTCAATGCCCCAACGAAGATTATAACAGTATTTTATATCATCTGGTGTAAAGTCTTCTTTGGAAAGCGTAGTGATGATGTTTTCAGGATGTTTATGTTTCTTTTTTGATTGTGTTCTGGTCAAAATCAGTTCGACGGTTGTATCCAGTTTATCTAGAAGAATCTCGACACCAAGAAAACGCTGTACATTCAAATCCTTGGCACGAATCAAAAAATCAACTTTATTTTCGATTGCATGGACAAAAACGTTGTAGCTGGAAAATCCTCTGTCAGCGATGAAAATCGGCAAACCTCCATAGGCATACCGAACCATAAGATTGCAAATAGCCTGAAACTCATTTTTTAGACGTCCGTGCTGATTTTCCGCGAAATTTATCTAAAAGAAATTTAAGGTTGAATTCCTTCAAAAGATGGCGGAACGCAGAAATAGAAAGTTTGGAACGTTGTTGATAAAAAGCGGAGCCAGTAGGAACTGAAGAATCATAGTCAAAAAAATTGAGAAGTTCATGATTTAAACTGCCACTTTCCATGGAAATGATGAGTTGCATCATTTCCTGAAAATCAAGTTTGCGTTTACGAATAAAATCCTTGTTTGGATTTTTTACAAAAGAAGAAAGTGAGCAGCCGCACATTTTGATTGATATGTCAACTACAATTTTAATTTTTTTGTTAGAGTTTCACAATGAGGTGAGCTAATAAACTTAACTAAGTGACATTGATAAAGAACTGGATTAATCAATAGCAAGAGCCTTTTTTAAACCAGGCTCAATCAGATGGCTGGCGATGTCGCAGAGGATTCCGGGAAAAAGGACGAAAAGTCCGGGAACCAGGAAGACGATGAGGCAGGCGCCGGCCATTGTAAATAATAAGATGAAAGTTTCTTTGATGTGACCTGCCATCAGGCGCACGGAGAGCAGAAGAACTGCCGGAAACGAAGCGCGCAGGTGTGAGATCACGGCAAAGATATAATTGGCGAGAACCCAGAGGACGAGGCAGATTACCATCCATAAAAAGGGCGGTAAAAGATTGCCGTTTTTTCCGGTAAAGACTTGGGAAAGATCTACAGCCATCGTGGCACCGTAGCAGAGAAACAGGATTGTTGGTGCAAGAGACTGGAAAAAATTGGATTTGAATGCTGAAAAATATTCCCGGCAGATGTGAGCGGAAGTTTGTGTGTGACCGCGCGAGATACAATGATAAAGCGCCGTCAAAGAAGCCCCTGAAGTGATAAGAGGGATACTCGTAAATAAAAATAAAAAGCCAAGCACGATTAGCTGACATGCAGTAGTCAGCCAGTCGTACAATTTGTTTCCAAGTAATGATTTCATAGAAACCTCCTCAAATAAATGATAAATTAAGCGGATTTCCGGTTAGGTGGACAACTGCAATTTGAGCAGTTCGGAATACGAACTTCCGGTATATTTTTTAAAACATTTTCCAAAATAATTTGGATCCGGAATGCCGACTTCTTTTGCCGTCATATACATAAGCATCCGCGATTCCAGACATTTTTTGGCCTTTTCCATGCGGCAGGCCGTGATGTAATCTGAGATATTCTGACCGCAGTCAGCTTTAAAACGGCGACTCAGGTAACTCGGATTGTAACCGAATTTCTGCGCGATCGCGGTGAGATTTAAAGCGGAATCCGGATAGTGGTTATCAATATACTGCTTGACGTGTTCCATATCCGAAGAGACATCCTGCAGGACGGGCTGCTCCGGTACGGCGGCAGGCAGGGCATCCAGTTCGCGGATCGCTTTTTGGCAGGCTTCCCGGATGTCTGTGCGAACGATCGGTTTTAGAAGATAATCCGTGAGCCCAAGTCCGATGCACTGCTTTGCATATTCAAATTCGTCAAAGGCAGTCAGGATAATGATTTTCATCTGCCGATACCGTTTTAACGCAATTCTGGAAAATTCGATGCCATCCATAAAGGGCATACGAATGTCTACAAAAATAATGTCCGGACGAAGTTTATCGATAATATTGATCGCTTCAATCCCACTTGCTGCTTCGCCAACAACTTCCAGCCCCATTTCCTGCCAGTCGACCGATGCTTTTAAAAGATTGCGAAGCGCCTTTTCATCGTCAATGATCATAACACGATACATAAAAACTACACTCTCCTTTACATTATAACAAAAATATCTAACAGCCATTTGAAAGTGGCAGTTTCAAAATAATCTCACAATATTCCCCTTCTGTACTGTGTATCTCAAAGACATCTTCCGTTTTATAATAATAACGGATTCTTTCAATGGTTCCCTGAAATCCAAAACTTCGGCTGTCTTTGCCGGAAAATAAAAGTTCCCGCTGGTGTGCGGACATACCGATTCCATTGTCGTAAATGCTAAGAAATAGAAAATCTTCCTGACGTTTTACCGTGACACGGATAACCCCATGTTCGCCTTTTGGGCGAATCCCATGATAAATGGAATTTTCTACGAGCGGCTGCAGAATCAGGCGCGGAACACGGATGGAAGACAGGCCTTCTTCAATTTCATATTCATCTGTAAAAATATCCTCAAAACGTGTTCTCTGCAGTGTAAGATAGCTTTTTACAATTTCTATTTCTTCTCCCAGAGACAAGTCCGTGCTTCCTTTACTTAAGAAACGACGGTAAAAATTTCCAAGAGTTTCCAACATATTATATACTTCATCGGTTCGGTTTTCCAAAGCCATATAACGGATCATATCCAGAGTGTTATACAAAAAGTGGGGCTTCATTTGCTCCTGAAGAGCATCTAATTCAGCCATCCGCAGTGTTTTTTCTTTTTGAAGAAGTTCATCGATCAATTGATTGATCTCAATCAGCATAGCGTTGTAGCTGTTTTTTAAAAGACCGATCTCGTCATCGTTTACATTCATACTAACGCGGTGTAGCCAGCCGTTTTGCACTTCGGCCATGCTGTCGACCAAACGCTGGATCGGGTAGATGACATTTTTTGCAATATAAGTATTGATCAGCCACATAAATGCGAGAAGTATAAAAGCGCCGATGATCAAAGCGACCAGTAATTTGGCAGGGAGCCCATCTAAAATCCGTACTTCCAGACGGGAAGCAAGGATGAAATGAGAGTCTCCCAATGTGTCGCAGGTAAATATACTTTTGTAAAATAGTTTGTCCGTTTCTTCGCGCGTGTTTTGAAGTAGATTTTCCGGATTTAAGGAGGAAAATGTGCTTTCATTATCCTTGCAGATTAATCTGCCGGATGTGTCATAAAGAGCAAAATGGCTGGTTTCGCCGGAAAGCCCTTCATATGCCTGTTCAAAGAAGCGGCTTGGGAGATTGATTGCTAGGATACCGATCGGTTTTTGGGTGTTTATGTCATTGATGACACGGACAAAAGACACCATTTCGCCAATATTTGAGCGAAAGGCACCGCGAGTGCCTGCTTTAATAACGTAATTTCCCTTTTGAGCCATGACTTCGTTCAGCCATTCCGTTTCAAAAATCTTGCCGGTATTGACATAGGTGATTCCCGGACCGGTATTAAGGTATTGGCCGTCCATGCGAAGAATCACGACATTACAGGAAAGATTAAATGTATTTAGAATGTCGTGGATCTCCTGGAGAGCATTTCGTGTGCGAGGAGTAGAATTACTCTCTGCAAGTAAAAAAGTGCGTACAGTGCTGCGAAGCATGGTAAGGCGGCTGATGCTGTTAATGGACTTCATGGTGCTGTCCAAGTTATTGGAAATAGCAGTTCGATTACTGATTTCTTTGTCAGCGATCGATTGCTGCATTTGATTTTCCAAAATCAAATAGAAGATACCTGAGCAGAATAAAATGCATACAATCATTGTACAAAGAAACAAAAACTGAATTTTTTTTCGAAGCCCCAATGACAAAAAACGTTTCTTCATAGTACGTTATATCTCCCAAAATAACTATAATAAACTTATTATAGCACATTTATCCTTTAATTGCACCTGCCATTAAACTTTCTTGTATTTTTTTGCTCATAAAACAATAAATGATGAGTGTCGGGAACGTGGCGATGACAAGAGCAGCACCGATCGGCCCCCATTTGGTCGTGTAAGCCCCGGAAAGTGCCTGGATACCTACCGACAATGTACGATATTTACTGTCACTGATAAAGATGACGGCAAACATAAGTTCATTCCACGCTTGTAGAAAGGTAAAAATGCCAATGGTAGAAAGTGCCGGTTTCATGAGCGGAAGCACAATGCGGAAGAAAATGCCATAGACACCACAGCCGTCGATACAGGCAGACTCTTCAAGTTCACGTGGAATATTTTCAATGAAACTTTGACAGATCATAATCGCCATCGCCAATGCAAATGCGGTGTAAGGAATTATGAGTGCCTGATAGGAGTTTGTCATCTTTAATTCACGTAAGATGATAAAAATTGGCAGGATTGCCGCGTGAATCGGTACCGTTAAGCCGAGCATAAAAATGCTGTTGACAAGTTTGCGGCCGCGCCATTCCATGCGGGAAAGTGCATAAGTCGCCATCAGGGAAAAGATGACAGTGAATGCAATCGTAGCAAAGGTGACAATGGCACTATTGACAAAGTAAAGTGCCATATTCCCGGTATCGAGAGCCTCCGAATAGTTGCTCCACAGCCATTCTTTTGGCAGGCCGATGATGTTGTCGCCAAAGATTTCTTTATTTGTCTTTAGGGAGAAGGTAAACATCCAATACAGCGGAAATAGGTTTACCAATGCCCAAAGAGACAGTAAAATGTACATTACACTGGTTTTTACTTTTTTCATTTAGTCCACCTCCGTTCGAAAACAGCGTTTGATCAGTATTGCGAAAAAGAAGCACAGGAAAATGATAAACATGGCAATCGAGCTTCCAAGTCCATAGCGGCTTCGGTCGAAGATCATGTTAATCATCAAGGTACTTGGTACTTCACTTGCGTGAGCCGGACCGCCGCCGGTCAATACATAGATCAGGTCAAAGGCCTTCAAAGAACCGGTTACCGCAAAGATCACACACATACGCAAAACCGGCTTGATCATAGGAATTGTGATATAACGTGATAATTGGTGGTCACTGGCACCGTCAATCTTAGCTGCTTCACGGATATCCGGTGACAGACTTTTAATGCCTGCGTACATGAGGAGCATGTGGTAGCCGACGTATTGCCAAAGCATCGGGATGAAGCAGGCGGCAAGAGCATATTTTTGGTCGCCGAGCCAGGTCTTGCACCATGTGTCAAGACCGACGGCATGCAAAAAGGAATTGACAATACCGTATTGTGGATTGTATATTTTCATCCACAATTGTCCGATGACGGTTGTGGATAACAAAACCGGAATGAAGAACACCGCCACAAAAAATCGTTCACCCTTGATGCCCTTTGCCAAAGTCAGAGCCAAAAGCAGGGCGAGGGGAAGCTGTAAAAAGACAGAAAGTCCGGCAAAGATAAAGGCGTTTCGCACGGTAGGGCCGAAGCCAAGACTTTTTTCTGTAAATAATTCAATGTAATTTTGTATACCAACAAATGTGCCGGAAGTGATGCCGTCCCAGTCTAAAAGACTATAATATCCGGACATAAAGATTGGTAAGATAATAATGGCTAAAAACAGCAATGCAGAAGGAAAGAGAAAAACGAAGATTGCTGTTTTGTTTTTTCTTACTTTGTCCATGAAATCCTCCTTTAAACGAATCGTTATAATGCCGGGCGGCTCCCGGACTGCAGCAATGCTGCTGTCTGGGAGCCGCCCGGATCAAATCCCATTCACAAAATTAACTTGTGATTATTTTTTACTTAACTGCTTATCCATGCTGGCAGCAAATTCTTCCGGTTTCAGATCGCCTGCGAAGAGGGACTGAAGGAGTGTCAGATATTCTCCAGCATCATCGGAAGACATCAACGTATCAAACCACAACGTATAGGAAGTTGCTTTTCCGGCAATATCTGCTACCTGCTGTGTTAAGGCAGGGACGGAAGAAGCATCATAATCTACGGTCCAAGCCGGAATTCCAGCACCGCTTAAGTAAGCATGTTTGGAAACTCCTCTTGTAATCTCAAAAGCAGCGGCAGCGGCAAGGTCTTTGTTCTTCGTGTTGGCGGATACCATCAAAGTATCGGAACCTCCGCCCATGAAGTCGGTTACACTTGCATTTTTGCTGTTGACAACAGGAATTGGTGCAACAGCGAAGTTATCCGGTTTCTCGGCATCGGTAACGATGGAACCACCCATCCAGCTTCCGGTGAAGTACATTGGAACCTGTTCTGCATAGAAAGAAGCACTTGCTTCATCATTGGAAAGACCGGTTGCGCCGTCGATGAAAGCGCCCATATCAACCAATTCTTTGATGCAGTTAGCAGCTTTTACAAAGTCCGGATCGTTGTAGGACTGACCCTGTTTTGTCAAAGCCTTGGTGACTTTGTCTGCTCCGGCAGATTTAAGTGCTAATCCGTCATGAAGCATAGCAAGTACCCAAGTGTCTTTTACACTGGTTCCAATCGGTTTAATGCCTGCATCAATGAATTTCTTGCAGACAGCTTTGAAATCATCCCATGTAGCTGGTACTTCGACACCTTGTTTTTTGAACATTTCTTTGTTGTACCACATTACGGATACCGGTGTACAAGTTACGGAACCATACAATTTGCCATCGTAGATATCGTTGGCAAGAGCGGTTTTACTGATTTCCTTTTCGTAATTTTTGTAATAATCATCCAGGCACATTACTTTTCCGGAAGATACGAAAGATTCAGAAAATCCACCCGACCAGGTAAAGAAAATGTCAGGAAGTTCATTGGCAGCGACGGCCGCTTTGATCTTCGTTTTATAGGATTCATTTTCAAATGTTTCCATATTAATCTTTACACCGGGATGATTTTTCTCAAACTCCTTGATTGCCTGAAGATACGGTTTGTGGAAAGAGTCGCTTTCTGTGGCGATCGTCCACATGGTCAGGGTTGTCTCAGCCCCTGATGAGCTGTCTTTCTCTGAACTGCTGCCACAGCCGGTCAACGCGGACATAGCCATAATGACAGATAAAGCTAGAGGAAGAATTCGTTTTTTAAGTAACATAAAAAACCCTCCTTGTTCAAATAATGATATAGCCATTATAAGGAAAATGCAATCGAATTTGAACGGATTAATTTTACTTTAAGGGGTAAAATTTTTACTTTTGTAAAAAAATCCCCTGCCGCATTGCATGTAATACAGCAGAGGATTTTTGCGGTAACCATTCGGTTACTTCCTATCAGCCCATTGATTTTGCAGCGTTGATAAATTCAACGAGATTGAGCGTCTTCTGAATGCCAAAATAGGTATTGTAGTCATTGTAGAATAACGTTACTTTATCCTGAACATTATAGGCTTTTAACATTCCGTAGGCGAGTTCAAAGGCTTTCTTTACATAACTTGGTGAATCGCCGCTGTTTTTGTAAATGTTTGTCCAGGTTCGCGCAAAACTCTGGCGGTGCAGGTATTCATTTACGACATCCCACGCATAAACGATACTTCCGGCAGAACCGGTAAGTTCTTTTTCTTTGTCCATGACATGGAAAATACTGATAAAGAGGCGCCCCTTTTTCCTGCCTCATTTTATACTTTTCAAGCCATGTTTTTTTCGAGAGGGCAAACACTGTCGTTTTTTCTTTTTCCGCATCCACAAATTCATCAACCCGTTGACATCCATACGCCTGCGCCGTCTGCATCGATGGGAGATTTGTGCTTTTCATATAAGAATAAATCGTCTGAAACGGTGTATGTGTAAAAGTCCAGTCTCTTACGACAATTGCTGCTTCTTTTGCATATCCTTTTCTCTGATATGTTTTTTGAATATGGTAACCAATTTCCGGCTTAATCGTATTTCCAATCGGTTGCAGTGTGAGCCCGCAGTCACCAACCATTTTTCCATTTTCTTTTAGGCACACAGCCCACAATCCGAAACCAAAAATCTGGTACCGTTCCTGATTTTTTTCAATCCATCCACGGACTCTTTTTTCATCAAAAGTATACGGATAATGCTGCATAATATCCGAATCTGCAAGCACACAATATAAGTCATCAAAATCTTCTTCGTTCATCTCACGAAGAATTAAACGCTCCGTCTCAATTTGCATAATACACCCTCCATTATTTCAGCTCATATTTCCAGACACCATCTTCTCTGCGGTAATGAAATTCATTGATATCTTCTTCCAAAAATACGCGAAGCATATCGTCCATTCCGTTTGCAAGTTTTCCCTTTTTCATCTCTTCTAACGGCATCCACTTTACTTCCCCTTCATGCGAGGATTTGAGTTCACCGCTAAATTGATTCGACTTATAAAAAACAACAAGATACCTTGAGCCGTCATCCCGCAGCCAGTCTTTTGTGCCACAGATTCTCGGCTTTTCTATCGTGAGTCCGGTCTCTTCATATACCTCACGAATAACTGAATCTACAAAAGATTCGCCCTTCTCAATATGTCCGCCCGGAAATGTAAGTCCTGACCACTTTTTATCCACTTTGTCCTGAACCAAAACATTTCCCGCATCATCGTAAACCATACACATATTCGTTAATGTTACTGTCTCCGTCCTCATCACTTTCTCCTCTCCTTTATTGTGCTAATCGTAAAATCCATTTCTATGGCAGACTTCATGAATTGTTTCCGCAAATATCGACCTAGATTTCTTGTCACTGTCCGTATTATAATTCTTCTTATCCAAATATATCTCTCTAACTTCCTGCCATAATTGATTATCTTTACAAAATTTTATCTTTTCAGGAAGATAATAAAATCCTTTTGTTTGTTCTTCCCACGTATAATTTTTTCTTTGCTTATTGAAACGTATGTACTTCTGCCGATTGTTACCATAATCATTCACAACTGCAAAGTCACAACTATGACGAATCCTAGAATTTTTTCTATCTTTCACTTTAATTGTAAAAACTCTAGTGCTATCCTCGCAGGAATCATATCCATACTTCCACGCATGATTGTTGAATGCACGCACAAGTATCTTTTTAATGTCTTTTGCCTCGAACTCCTCGTCATCGTCATTTACCCTGATATTTACATCAAAGTCAAAACCAACATTACTCTTTACATCCCACGTTACCATGTTTCTTTTTACACTCCCAACAAATTCATACTGAAAGGTAAAATTATCTCGAACTTCATCCTGTACCTTGTGTATTAGTTCCATAAGCTGTTTTTTTGCCGGTTTAAGCTCTTTTTTTGCTACATACTGAAAATGATACATATTTTTCCTCCTTTTATCCCCATACCTTCCCATTTAACATCTTTGCTAAATCATTATAACATATCAGAAAGATTTTTGTTTGTCAAGTCCTCTTTGTTTTATCTAGCTTTGAAAAGTATCTTATTTTACCGGTGCCGTATATCTGCATTTCGGGTAATTACTGCATCCATAAAACTTGCCATATTTGCCATTGCGTAAGACTAAAGCGCCCGCACATTTCGGGCACATTCCTGATTTCTCTTTCTGCTTCTTAACATATTTTGCTTCTTTTATTTCATTCACGTGTTTACGCGCATCCGTCCTGGTACTCATATAATTTGTAAGTATTGCCAGAATCTTATCCATATCCTCTCTCGAAAGAACCGATTGGACAGAAAGTTTTTTGACCGTCTTTGTAACTGCTCCCCACTTCACAACCTGCGATTTTGTTGTCTTTATTTTTAGCACAGCATCCCCGGGAAAAGTCACAATTGAGAAAACCGGAATATTTTCATAACCATGACTTTGAAGCAGGGCATTTAACGCCTTTACATGCGCATAATTCTGATATATGGGATTCATAAATGAATATTTGTGACCGTAAATGTTTTGTGTCCACTTTGCCGAAGACTCCGAACCATAAATCTGTCCTTTATAATTCTTGGTTTCAATTGAAAATATACCGTAAATTGAAACAACCACATGATCAATCTGCGTTGTACGTGTATTTCCACCCTCTGCACTCAACAAAACATCATTAACTACCTGATACTTATTTTTGTCCAACTTTTTTAACAACATACTTACCGTTGCTTCACCCATTTTCCCTTTTATCCTCGGCTTAATAATGGTTACTAACGCAGAAAGCACCATTAATGCAATTATCCATATATATATTTTCTCCATATACTATTCCCCCTCACTTATATTTTCATTCCAATTTTTCACTCCACTCATTTTCCTTAAAACCAACAAGAATTGCTTCATCCCCAATAACCAGCGGACGTTTGACAAGCATTCCATTGGTTGCCAGCAATTGAAGCTGCTCGTCTTCGCTCATTGTCGGAAGTTTATCCTTCAACTTCATCTCCTTGTACAACAATCCGCTTGTGTTAAAGAATTTTTTTAGAGGAAGCCCACTTTTAGAAACCCATTCTTTTAGTTCATCATACGATGGATTTTTCTCTACAATATGACGCTCTGTGTAATTTAAATGATGCTCGTCCAACCACTTTTTTGCCTTTTTGCAGGTTGAGCATTTTGGATAGCATATGAATAACATAGATTCACCTTCCTTGTATTATTTTGTCCGTACCCATAAATATCTAACACTTTAACAGCGCTTAGCCAACATTTTATCACAACACTGCAATAATCATATCACCAAAATATGGTTTTCGCAACATCCTGCGTTGAGCTTTGCACCAAAACCGTCTGCCCTTCTTTTCAATTTCAACGTACAAAAATTTCCGGCACATACATTCATGTACCGGAAATCTTTTCATCGTCTGTTTTTAATTCTATTATTTACCTACATGAAATGCATCCATACCCGGGTACACTGCACTGGCACCTAATTCTTCTTCAATGCGGAGAAGCTGGTTGTATTTTGCTACACGCTCGGATCTCGAAGGAGCACCTGTCTTAATCTGACATGTATTCAGTGCTACCGCAAGGTCTGCGATAGTTGTGTCTGCTGTCTCACCGGAGCGGTGGGAAGAAATGGCTGTATATCCTGCATTGTGCGCCATCTTAATAGCCTCCAATGTTTCTGACACCGAACCAATCTGGTTTAATTTGATCAAAATGGAGTTACCCGCTCCCATTTTAATACCCTTGGAAAGTCTCTCTGTATTTGTAACAAAAAGGTCATCTCCTACAAGCTGAACCTTATGACCAATCTTTTCAGTCATCTTCTTCCAGCCTTCCCAATCTTCCTCATCCAAACCATCTTCGATAGAAATAATCGGATACTTGTCAATGAGAGATTCCCAATGTGCAATCAGCTCATCCGAAGTAAATTCTTTGCCGGATTTTGGCTGCTTATAGTAACCAATTCCTTTTTCCGATTTCCATTCGGAAGAAGCTGCATCCATAGCAATCATAAAATCTTTTCCCGGTTCAAATCCGGCAGCCTTAACAGCCTCCAGAATTTTCTCAATAGCTTCTTCATCGGAAGTAAGTTTGTTTGGTGCAAATCCACCTTCATCACCAACCGCTGTTACATCTCCCATATCTTTAATCAGAGATTTCAGCTTATGGAAAACCTCTGCACACCAACGAAGCGCTTCTTTAAACGATGGCGCGCCAACCGGCATAATCATAAATTCCTGCGTATCAACAGCTGAATCTGCGTGAGCACCACCATTTAAAATATTCATCATAGGTACCGGAAGACGGTTGCCTGAAATGCCACCCAAAAAGCGGTACAACGGAATGTCTAACGCAATAGATGCCGCTCTTGCTGTTGCAATTGACACAGCCAAAATCGCATTGGCGCCAAGCTTTGATTTATCTTTCGTACCATCTGCATCAATCATTGCCTTGTCAATGGCATAAATATCAGACGCATCTAAACCAGTAAGGACCCCATTAATCACAGTATTGATGTTGTTGACAGCTTTTTCAACTCCCTTGCCAAGATAACGGCCCTTGTCGCCGTCTCTCAGTTCCAGTGCCTCAAACTCACCTGTAGACGCACCACTTGGAGCAGTACCTCTTCCCACGGTTCCGTCTACCAAAGTTACCTCTGCTTCCACCGTCGGATTGCCTCTCGAATCCAAAATCTCACGTCCAACTACTTTTTCAATTTCCAAAAAATTCATCGTAACACTATCTCCTTTTCAGCAAAATAATAGTACTCCCCGCAAGAATTTCATTCAATTCTGCATAGGATGCGTTCAGGATTCACAACCTAATACGAGGAGTCCACATGATTTATTCACATTTTGGTTAGTCTTGTCTAACCTCTTTTATATTACTGAATTTTGAGGTAAAAATCAATAGGTGCAGGTGAGAGTTTTTCTCAAGTTTGTGGGAGTGCTGGTTAATATTAAAAATAATCTCTTGCTAGTGTATAATTTTCATTAAATGAAGCCTCTACTTTTCCATGGTTCTTCCTCTATCAGCGGGTGTTTCTTGGGTAATGCAGACAGTTTCAGTATTAATGCTTTCAAATTATCTAATAACTTGATATGTTTTCCCGTCAGAAGCAGTTGTTGCAAAATTCGCAACAACTGATAATCTATCTAATTCTCTTTCCTCGAATATTTTTTATATGACTCGATATAGTTGATTTATCCCTTTGAAATATGTGGTTTTTCCGCATCCGCACGCTCGTAAGTTAATTCTGCTGCTGTATGTCCGTGAACTGCATAATGCATTTTATTTTGTACCTTGGCAAAGAACTGCTTAGCGACTTTAATGACTCCTTTATAACGATGCCGTTGTATCTAATCTACTTAAACTTTTCCTGCAATTTCAGCAGGTATTCCTCTTCTGCCTGTTCCAGGCGTTTCTGAATAGCTTCCTCCGATGGCAGCTGAGACTTAATCTCATTCATCCGAATGTTATCATAAGTTGCAACTCCCATAGGAGTTTCAATTCCCTGAAACGCCCATTGTACCTCCGTTTGATCCTTATCCTTGCATATAAGCAGTCCTATCGTCGGATTGTCATCATCCGTTTTCATTAACTGATTTACTGCATTCACATAAAAATTCAGTTTTCCGGCAAATTCCGGTTCAAACGATACCGCTTTTAACTCAACGACAACATAGCATCGAAGTTTTATATGATAAAAAAGCATATCAATCTTTCTGGTTTTTCCTGCTACAATAATCTCTTTCTGACGTCCAATAAAAGCGAAACCAGATCCAAGTTCCAGCAAAAATCTTGTTATGTTCTGTTCCAAAGCATCCTCTAATTCTTTTTCATCATATCCTGCCGGTAATGAAACAAACCCAAAATCATAAGTATCCTTGACAATCTCCTGTGCCAGTTTTCCCTGTATTGTCGGAAGTTTTTCAGAAAAATTCGTCAAGGCATTACCTGAAGATTGATATAAATGAGCCTTTATATTATCAATCAGGACACTTCTGCTCCAACTCTCCTCTATCGTTTTTCTGACATAGAACAAAGCCTCTTCTATCGTTTTGCACTTCGTAACTATTTCTACATGATGTCTCCACGGCACAAATCCAAAAACAGAAGGAAATTCCATTTCTGCACCAAGTTGGTGCAGTTTTTGCTTTTCGTCAATTTCCATTCCAACCTGCTGCAGTTTTAGGCTTTTCATATCGAGACTTTCCTCTATACGATGTGCAAGTTCTGAAAAGTTCTCATTTCCGGAATAGAATAGATACCATTTTTTCATATTCCAAAGATTTCTTGCTGAAAAACCTTTCGCTTTGGGGAATTCATTCTGCAGATCAAGACTAAGCTGCTCCACAATTCCTTTTCCCCATTTCTCCTCTGCTTTTCTCTCAACCAAATCCCGCCCCAACTGCCAGTTAAAGAAAAGCTGCTCTGTATTTACTTTGACCGCTGATTTTATCTGTGCAGACACATAACGCTGCTTCACATCATAAACCCAACTCACATAATCAGAATCCAATCTGATGTCATGTGACTTCACAACATGCGGTTTTGATTCTTCAGACATATTGTTCCTCATTTCTTCAAAATATTTTCATGTTTTAATCGCTTTGATACATTTATACTTTAGTATAGCATAAATGGCACAATCCTACTACAAAAATCACCTGCAATTCTTATGTACTTAATACCCTCCGTTATCTATGCAAAAGGTAATTCACATCTTCTTTTAATTCATCACTAAAATCCTTCAAATCAACAACCGTAATTACATCTCTATTAATCAGTGCCACAATATCAAAAATCATATTTTCTTTACTTAGTTCAAGCATTACTCCCGGATGTTTCTTATCTTTTTTTATGCGCTCTTCCAGCTCCCAAAACTTATCAGAAGCGTTCTCATCTCCACTTAACAAATCTATATATTCTTTAGTCAAACGCTCCATATATGCTTCCTGCCATCCGCCAATGCAAGCTCTGAATAATTTCCAATCTTTCTTTGAAACTTCCATACAAATATCCTCCAATCTATGTCGCAACTTACATATAATTTATTGACATAACAAAATTACGCACCTAAACGAACCAATATGGACTTCTCTGTCATCTGCCATCAGAAATAAATCCAGATGCTTTGACCAGTCCTCCATTGTCATTGGAATATGACGCTCTGCACGATCCTCTGCCAAATCCAGATAAGCTGATACAATACGTTCTAATGACCGCATTTCCTGTTCACTCAGATATTTTTTTGCTATATTTACATCACTTTTTACTACTTTACCTTCCGGAGCTGCTGCCCCTGTTTAATGCTTCTAATACGTTTCACACTTAACTTAAAACCTATAAAAAACATCACCAGCCAACAAACTAGTGATATCATATAATTACACTTTCTGTTTTGGCACAAACTCAATCTTGAGAGCCATCCCCATACCATCTGCCAATCTTTTAAGCAAATTAACAGAAGGATTCCTTGTTCCATTCTCAAGTTTGCTGATATCTGCTTGATTAATACCAGTACGCTCTGCCAACTCCTTCTGCGTCATATTCTGAGAAGTACGAGCATCTACGATAGCCCTTATAACATCCATCTCTGGCTGGATTGCATCATATTCTTTTTTAAATTCTTCATCCTGTAACTGCTTAGAAAGCATATCATCAAATGTTCTCATCTTTCATCACCCTTTCTATGAAATCCTTTCTTCTATCCTTTGCAGTCTGTATTTCTTCTTTTGGAGTTTTCCGTGTCTTTTTAACAAAACCATTCGTCAGTATTATATTTCCCTCATAATAGAAAAAATATAAGACTCTGGTGATATCACTTCCAAATTTACAACGCAATTCAAATATTCCATCGTCTAAGTGCTTACTGTACGGTTCTCTAAGCATGTTCCCCTTTTCTTGAAGAATCCCCAATAATCCAAATATCTTAGCTCGCATTTTAGGATTAACTGAATCAAGAAATTCCTCTACTGGAACTTCGCCATTTTCCTTTTCATATGCTATTAACTTAAACTCTGTCATATAATCTCCTTTGTATATATTATATGGCATATATGCCATAATGTCAATTACACATTTAAAGTATTCTTTTTTTAATTCCTCAATACATCCTTAATATACTCCACCTTTTTTCAGACGCTTATCATCATAGCACATCTCAATGCTGTCCTGTTCATTACCAACAGGGGCAACATAGGTTAAGAATTCCGTTGCGCTGGAGCGGATGGTAATTTCATTTTTTCAAATTAGACACCTCGTTCAATTCATATTCACCTTGATAAATCGAAGTGCGACTTTACAATCATGTTTAACTGCTCTGCTATTTCCGAAAATGGTAAATTCAAATCCAGTGTCCTAACCGTTATCTGATTACCACTCATTTGATATTTATTATCCGGGTAAATTTCCTCATCCGTCTTAGCATACAAAAGCATTCCTGAAACCTCATGAGGCTGAGAAGCTAACTCAGTCTCTTTATTCTTTACATAGGTAAAAATCTGATACAGATTTCCTGAATGTAACGTATGAGTTCCAAATCGAGTCTGTGTCGTATTACCATAATATTTTGCATCAATAATCAGAATCTTCTCCTGATAACTAAGCATAATATCTGTTTGCATTACCGGAAGCATAGAACCAATTCCATCATCTAACTGCCAGGGAATCTGTGATGCATTCGCTATTATTTCTGGATGTTCTTTTCTGTAATATTCCAAAATAAATTTCTCGTACAATCTGCACATACGCTGTTCGTCGAGAAAATCCATCAGCTTAGTAGTTCCATCAGAATTGGTTTGTAACAAACCTTTGACCACAAGGTAACAAATCGAAATAAGCAGCCTATAAGTCTGATTGTTACGGTCAAATCGCATATTCCAGTTAACTGAATAAAGATCCACAGTTTCTACATCTCCCCAATATACCATGAGCTTTCTAAGCTCTTTTTTCCTTTGCTTTGATATATCCGATTTAAGAAGCAATTCCACCGTTGATTTAATTATTCTGTTCATCATTCCGTTAACAGAAAACTCATCGTAACTACATATCATCTGTTTTTTCAGCATTGTCTGTGTTTTTATGGACTCTGTAATATCAAGCTTTCCTTTAAGAGAAGACATCGCTTCCGTTTGTGGAATATACTCTTTTCCAAGACCTCGCTTAATTTGAATGGCTATGCCTTTCGCCAGTATTGCTGCCATAAGTTCGGCAGTATTATTAAATTTTTCCGTAGCTATATTTTTGTATCCTTGTTCATTCAGTACCTGAAAAGCATACGAAAGCATATAATAAACATTTTGTATAGGTATCACTTAACTGCACTCCTTAGATTATTGCTCCAATCTTTAACCTTTGTTGGCTCATCAAACCAGTACTCCTTAAGAAGTGGTATCAATTCATATTCTACAATTCCGTATAAGCACTCATTATCTATCTTATCAGCTTCAAAATTACAGAAATAACTGTGCCCAATACAGAATCCTTCACCGAGTGACTCATCTGAAGCAATAACTGAATTCAAATTTTCAACACAATTAATTAGCTTATTAAACTTATCATTATCCAAAGACATTTTGTATTCCCGGAAACCATCTGTTTCAAATCCTGGTTTAATTTCAAAAAATGCAAACCTTCTTCTAAGTGCATAATCAAGCATTGCAAGACTTCGGTCTGCAGTATTCATCATACCAATAATGTAAACATTTGCAGGAACCGCAAATTTCTCATCCGAATACAAAAGTTGCAATTCAATGCCTCGTTTATCATTCTCAATCAGCATAAACAATTCACCAAATATTTTACTAAGATTTCCTCGATTTATCTCATCAATTATGAAGAAGTAATCGTTATCGCTATCTATCTCTGCTTTTTTACAAAAATTGTAGAATGCTCCTTTTTTCAATTCAAAACCTGTAGTTGATGGTCTGAATCCCATAATAAAATCTTCATAAGAATAACTTTGGTGAAATTGAACCATCATAACACGGTCAATGTCCTTTACTCCCATTACGGAATATGCAAGTCGTTTAGCAGCAAAAGTCTTACCAACCCCCGGTGCTCCTTGCAGGATAACATTCTTCTTTGCTTTAAGAATTCCCACCAACTTTGAATATTCTTCTTCCGCCATAAATACCTCATCAAGGAAATCATCCTCTGTGTACACTGGATAATTCTTAGAAACTTCCTCTACGTCCTCAGCAGATTCATCTTCAAATAAAGCATTGAGCTTTTCTACATAATCCGTATATGAAGTAATGTCTGTTAAAGTCTTCATAACAGCTTGACCCGGATGAGGCCACTCCCCCTTATGCGTCCAATTCACCTTACGAATATTACCATATTTATCATTACGATCGGCATCATATTCATAATCAGACGAAACAACACCGCGCCCAACAAGTTGGTGCATACCTTTCTTAACAAAAACTATATCACCAATTTTCATATCATTGACAAACTGCCATGTAGCATGGGCTGCATTTTTATATGAAAGGCTGGCATCAAATGTTTCTTTCATTTTAGACTTCATTGCATCTTTGGAATCAAATGTCTTAAGATCACCAATCTCGCCCCAGCCAATTGCCATAATTCCCTCTGAATAGAACTCTTCCCACATACAAGAGTTCTCTCCCGGTGCATAAATCCAATAATGAACTGTATCCACATCATCATCTGCAATTGCTGCACCTTTTTTCTCACGACTGTTCTGAGCCTGGGCTACACCACTTTTAAAGATATCAGAAGCCATATCATCAGTCATTTCTACACACTTACCAGCTTCTGTCAACGTCCAGACACCATAAATACTCTTATCAATATATCCAGCATTTACTAAATAGCTGCGAGCAAAAGCCACCTCATTTTCAAATTTGTTAACGTTGTTCTTACCTCTAGTGGCATTTACCTCTTCGTCAGACAATTGTTCATTTTCAACAATTTTTGCACGCGCTTCTGCAGGGGTCCCAGAACCTCCCAAATCACGCAAAGCCTGAATTAAAGGTTTGAACCAGCGAAGAAATGCCGCATTTGATAACTTCTTTCCATTAGCCGCTGCCTTCTGCCTATTTACCTGTTCCGAAACAATCCATGCACTATACGAAAGCTCAGGATAGTTCTTGTACTTATAACTTCCTACCTCCAAAGCTTTGATACAAGCATCTTTTATAAAAAGATAATCAGTCGCATTTGGCACCTTATTGATTTTCTTTTTAATGGAATCTACAAATTCAGCAGGCATATTTTCTACATTTGAGATATACCACCTGTTTCTGGAATCAAGGTTAATATAAGTGTATGGTCTAATCCAATAAAGCCCCATTGTAATATTCCAGCGAATACACCGTTGGTCATGTACCAAATCGTACCACTTTGAAAATTCTTTGCGATTCTGTTCCGTGTCATTATCAGCCAGTCTTAATGCTGCCTCAAAAACGTTCCAAATGTTATCGATGTCATCTGCTTTTCTATCTTCCTTAAAAGCATAGAATGTTGCTTTTAGATTATTAAGCACTGGAATTCCATCAAAATTATTTGGCACCTTAGATTCAATGCCAAACACATTAGCTATACTTCTAATGATTGCTATTCTGTTAGAATTTGTAATACCTTTATTGAAGAGTCCAAAAATTGTAAATGGGTCAATATCTATAATATCACCCCCGCTCTCTAACTTTGGAACTTGCATATTAATAGCAGTATAAACATCATTAATTCTTTCAATAAGTGCCTTACGGTCATTCTTGAAAAGCAAGAGTTTTGTCGCAAACTCCGAATAAAAATCTATCCATTCAAATTTCATCTATTATACCTCTCTTCCTTTTTGTGTATGTTCAACAAATCAAAAGGAAACGTTACTTCCCTTAAACTTCTACTTATCGTTTCCACAATATGAGATAAGCTCATATCTATTTAATATTTGATATAATATTGAATAGTCTTGATTTATCAAATTCAATTCACCTATGTAACTGTTTTCTTTTCCCCTTTCTCGATCATAAACCAAGCACCCCACCACTCCATTTATATAAATTTTTTGAATATAGCATGTACTATAATCACCTATACACAAATCCAATTTCCCAATCTGCTTTATATCGGTCTCCAATTTTTCTTTTTGCTTTTTTATTTTTTTCTTTTGTCTAATACGAATAAGTTCATTTATCACAATCTGCTTTGTTTCCAAAATTTGTTCATCATCACCTGTAATCGTTAATTCCTTCTCTAAATCCTTTATTTTTTGTAACAACAATTCTCTTTCATATTCATCAATATAATATCTATATGATCCAGCCTGTCCCTTTTCAACATATCTTGACAAAATAATTCCAAAGAAAGAAAGTAATATTGTTACCATCCATACAAACATAAGCCATACGCTTTCGCACTCCATCATTTGACATACAAATGATGCAATAACAGATATAACTAACGAGTAGAAACATGTTATCAAATTATCAAACAAAGAATTTTGAATTAAAAGAAAGTCTGCACGCGCGTACAATCTTTCTATTTCTTTGTTTTTCACAAGCTCATCAACTTTCCCACCCTCTTTATAGTAAAGATTTATTATTTGAATTTGTTTTATATAATAATGTTTATCTTCACCCCAACATTTTTTATATTGATCAATTTTCTTAAAAAGCTCATCATCGCACTTCTTGATATTATGGATACCTCGTTTCATAATGAGTATTCCGCAGATAACAAAATATACTATCACAGACACTGCTATCAATAAAAATATTGAACTTAGTATTTTTCTTATAACCTCAACCATTTCTAAAGAAAACCGTTTAACATTGTACTTAAAAAGAACAGCTACAACACATGTTACAGCAAATATGATTGCAGTAATAACAAGATAACGTTTCTTCCACTTTTTCATATACTCATCCTTTCTTATTTCTTATATTATATTAGAAAATATGTCTACCTTATTTGACAAATTCTCTTATAATATTATACCACATTATAAATTTTCCCCCTTAAAATTATCTCCTCCCATATTCATATTCTTTTTCCATTTTCAAGACTATATCAAGCAGCATTGCAACACTATTATTATGCTTTTCTTATTTATCTAAAAAATCTTGACATATCTGACTGTTTGAATGCCATCATTTATCCTGATAAGATCCAGTAACTCTTTCTATTTTTAACAAAAGCTGTTTAATAATATTCTTTGCTAGCTTTCTAACCAACTTATTATGATATGATTGATTATAATAGTTTCTGAGACAATTGTAGCAAGATGTATTTTCATCACAGCATTCCTTACTAACCTTATCTAATCCGGCTTTAAGCGAGCTTACAATAGCATCCTTACTGAGCAGTCTTTTAACGTGCCCTGCTCCACCCGGCACATTATCATATAGCAGAACATCATAACTTTGCATATCTAAATTAAGTTCCAATACACCATCTATATCTGTTCTTTCAATACCTAGGGCAATACTAACACCCTCCAAAAATGCATATAAAAACGACAATGCTTGTGGAAAACTTATTTTATTGAAAGAATCTAACATTGGTATTGTAAATCTGGCAACATCAGTCTCAAATTTATGACCTAAACGAATATATTCAAGCGTATCATTAGCACAATCATATTGTTTGAAATTTTTATGTTTCTTCAATGTTTGTGGTGTTTTTGGTCCATGCTTCACTATGTCACTGTATCCACATTCTGGGCACATATAAAAACCAGATTTATTCATAACAAGAAGCTCATCATCACTACTTGTTTCTACTCCTAATACATTTCCTATAACCAAACGTTTATTATCTATTTTTCCTCCACCGATATAGGTAACTTCGCCTGCATATGATCTCTTAGGTTTAAGATATGTGCTTTTCTTTGTTTCTCCACTTTTAAAACCATAACTAGGTTCAATATAATATTCCGCTACTCCACAGTCCATATCATGACCACAATATTTACACTTGGTATTATCTTTCATACTCAAAAAAACATTAGTTTTTTTACATAAAGGACAAGTAACAAACCAATTCTTCGTAAATTGAAAATTCTTTTTTTGTGTTATATACTTTGATGTGTATTTATTTTTATCAACTATAACCTCCGAATCAGGTGCATACTCAGAAATAGCAATCTTAAGATCTCTACTCATTGCATATTTATTAATGGGAACACCATGCTCATATATCTGAAGATCAACTACATCCACAGGAAATCCATATTTAGGGATAACGCAATACCTAGATAATGATTGTAGCACATCCTGTTTTTTTAATTTTTCTATTTGCTTTTTATAATAATCTGAATCTGAACCGCGATCATCTTTTACCGCTTGCTCTTTAGCATGTTCATATTCGTTAAGCATCTCTAAAATTGATTCTACAAAATGAGCCATTTTTTCATCTTCTCCCCCCATTTCATCTATCCATTTGAAATTTTTATACTCGTCATATTGCCCTTCCGGAATAATTTTCTTGTTGATATATTTATTCAAATCTTCTGGATGTGAAAGCATATATTGCTTAAACTTTTCTGTTCCACCATTAACAACAAGGTTCTCAAGACTCTTAAACATTTCTGGATACAATCTGAAAAAGAAGCCCAAACTAGTAGCCATTAAGTGCCTTACAATAATCTTTTTATTTAAAACGTTAAAACAAGGAGGATTGATTACACCCGAAATCATCTTCTCAGGTTCTGAAAAATATGTATAATCGTGAGAGCCTATTCCACAATATGTAAGAATATAAGCAGCACTATCTTTCCGTCTCCCCGCACGTCCAGCTCTCTGTACATAATTAGCTGGTGTAGGAGGCACATTACGCATAAATACTGTTTCAAGTCCCCCAATATCAATACCCATTTCAAATGTCGTAGAACAGCTAAGTATATTTATTTTCTTATTCTTAAAATCTTTCTGATACTCCTTCGCCTGCTTCCTTTCAAGTTGAGCTGTATGCTCTTGAATCACAATACTTTCTATCTTCTTTTCCTTATACTGATTACGATAAAAATTAGTTGCTAATGCCTCATCTGGATTCACTTCTGATAAAATACCAGTACATTTATCGCGTGTACATTTTCCTCTAAGATTATATGGCGTCAATCTTCCACATTTACTACACTGGAAAAATTTTGAGGTCTTATAATTTTTAATCACATACCGACTAGCAGTAATCTGATATGCGTCTTTCTTTTGATGTTTAAATAAAATCTTCTCACTACTCACATCTATGCTATTCTGAACCAAAAGGCTAAAGACCAATTCCAACACAGTCTTAGCTTCTTCTGAAGTACAGCCAAATACAGTTTTTACATATCTTACAACTCTATTCTCATCACTCTTGACTGGTAAAAAACTTCTAATTCCCTGCGTTGTTTTAGGACAATTAAACATGACATAGTTATCAAATGCTCTATAACCTAAAACATCTCTTTTTTCTTCAGGAGTGAGTGTAGACTTCACATAATTAATTGCTGGTGTAATCTTAAACACTCCCAATACAACCTGCATTAGGATATTTAATTCATTTTTATTCATTTTACAATTATACTTAGCAAATTCCTCTTCTATTTCCTCATCCGCAAGTTCATTTAATATTTCGTGAATATCCAAATCAAAATAATATAATCCCAGCCCCTCCCCATCATATGCACCGTCAACACGCAAAAGATCAACCAAGATTGCTGCCCATGCATTTTTGTGGGAACCCATATGATTATGGAATAAATCCTTTGTCTTTATTAACTCCGTCAAATAAGATGCAAGTTCATCAACACTCATATCTCTATAACCGTTTTGAACTATCATCTCCCATATCAAACGCTTTCTAAGCATTCTTACATGATTAGCATCAAAGAATACCGCAGCAAAACTTGCCTGTTGTCTGCTATCAGAAAATGCTAAATATTGCTTGACTTTTTTCTCTTTAGGCGCATCAAGCACCTTGCTCATTGGTTTAAGCGATATTTTGTTGCATTGTTTTGTTTCCTGATCCCCTTCATCAATAGCTTCATAAAGCATCTGCGCAATTAGGGCTGTACCTTCGTCCTTTCCCATGTTAAGAGCCTTAACAACACCTGATTTTCCTTTGTGCCCACAACAAGGACACTGCGCAATATTATTATAAATTGAGTCTTCCTCAATTGTCTTACCTTGTTTCACTCGATACACAGTAAATTGATGTACATCTCCGCATTTACATTTCTTTGCGTTAAGATTTCCTGCTACATGAATTTCTCCACACTTTGCGCAAACACTATATTCTTCAAGAATTTCTTTATCTACTTCTTCCTCATTTATTGCATTTTCAAGGAGGAAATAATCAATTTTTACATACTGATCATTTCCATAATTCTCATAAATATCAATTTCTTTATTTTGAAGAAGATAATCCATTTGATCATCTTCTTTGCGCTGTATTTTTCCGATAATGTATAGAGAATTACAGTATCGGCAATTACCCACCTCAAAGGCTTTCATACCATTAATTTCATTAGTCTTGGTTAAACTAAGCTTCGATTCTTTTCCGTAAGTTATATATGCACCGGAAAGCGGGCGCACAAATGAATGATATTTTAAATCAAAGAGACCAATACCATCCTTCTCGGCTGCATTGATAATATCAATCAAAGCAATAAGTTCTTCCTTTGACATATATTCAAAAAACTCGTTATATAAATTATTAAAATCCTTACTTTCATCTTTTAACATTTCACTTAAATCATGAACATTTTCATCCCTAGAAAGCAACTCGAATAATGCTTCTCGAACACTAGAAGCATTACAGTTATAATATTTCCCCGCAATTTTCCTTACTTCATCCAGAGATTCCATATTATCTTTAAGAGCCTGATAATCGACGCCTTCAACTCTATACAAAGCGTTCTCTTGTAAAGAAATTCTCTTTGAGAAGATAATATCGCCAATCTCATAATCTGCCGATGTAAGACTCTTGGCAAACTTAATAATATCTTCCTCCGATTTACCCTGCTGCCCCAATGTCGCACTGGTAAGAATAAACTTTGGACGCTTTGGTGCTAATCCTGTAAGCCTTCTAAGAAGAAGTGATAACTCGATACCAAGAGAACCATTATAGGTATGTGCCTCATCTAATATTACATATTTCCAATTCTTTAATCTCTGTTCTTCAAAAATTGAATAATCATTAGGACGAATAAGCAAATACTCAAGCATTGAGTAATTAGTAAATAATAAATGCGGTGGATTCTCGCGAATTTCCTCTCTAGATACTAACTCATTATCTGGAATTATCATATCATTTTCTTCGCATAATTTTTTTCTTGTATTAGCTGTTGCTTTTTCCGGTGTATCACCTGTAAAGAAACCAAAAGTGATTTCTGGACAATGCATCAAAATCTTTCTAACTCGATCAATCTGATCATTAACCAATGCATTCATGGGATAAAGAAAAATAGCTCTAACACCAACTTCCTTATTTCCCTTTTCAACATCAAAAAGTAAATCGTTTAAAATAGGATATAAAAAACTTTCTGTTTTACCAGAGCCTGTACCTGTTGTAATTATTGCACTATGACCATTTCCAATAGTACGAATTGATTCTTCCTGATGAGAATATAAAGGTCTCGTAAAATTAATAGCATTTAATCTCTTAAATGATTTACATACCACACCTTCTTCAATTAACGATTCTAGGTTTTTGCCCCTTTGAAAAGGAAAACTTAAGTCAACATATGGTCCCTTGAATAATTTTTCCTTTTCAAGCTGCTCTACAAATAATTTTTGCAAATGACTCTTACCAAATTCAAATGATGACTTCAAATACTCTTTGTACATATGATCTATATATTGTGATCTCTCAATCGGATTCAGTTTCTTCACTGTTCATCTTCCCCCTTCATGCTAATAGTATACAAAAAAATATCTGGTGCAGTTGGATGCTCCAATGAATTTAATATTCCTCTGTATTCAGGATCAAATAATAAACCATCCCTTTGGTTTGTCATATAAATATCCATCGTACCATCAATAACATCACTACATATTTCAACTTCAACAGGATTGATATTGTAAAGAAAAAAATCACCCTTATATGACTTGCTATATATTTGTCCTTCAAATATTCCTTCCTGTACATTAATCACATCTGTTAATTTTAAATAGTATTTGTCCAAAAACCACTGTTTCTCGACAAACTCGCCCCGAACAACCTGATTAAAATAAATCTCTTTTATCTTAAATGATCTACCAACAAAATCTTCCTTCGAATAAAACACCCTATGTTCTTCAAATAACAAATCATTTTTTCTAATTTGAAGCTTCTTTGTCTTCTCATGAAACCGTATAATATATTCCTGGAAAGACTTAAAATTAGTAAATGTGCTAGTTTGCCCACTCTCTAGTAATTTGCTTGTAAGTATTTTCTCACATGTTGAATCAAACAATTCGTAGAATACCTTGTTCTTACCATGGAATACGGGTATAATTGTCACTCTTTTAGGATCATCAAAGCACAATATTTCTGTTTTGTCTTCATCAATAATACACTTATTATAACAAGGCACTGTATATTTCACTTTACCGTTTGCAGTAAAAGCCAATGTAACATATCTGTTTTCATTTTTGTAGGATGTCAAAACAGAAATCGGCACTTCTTTATAATATCCTCTATCAACTAACTTAATATCATCCTCTGCCAGTGTTCCCGACTCCGTATAGAGAAGAAAGCCCTCACACTCTGAATCGTACAATGTCAAAATACTCTTATCATTTACATCATCTATCCATAAGTCATCAACTTGCGAACGCCATTCACATCCTGATAACTTGAAAAATCCAAAGTCAAAAGGTAAATGATAGTTATAACAAACTCCTGCGTAATCAAACTTAATAAAGTCCGGATTAAATTTTTCTACCATAACCTCAGTATCAATGCTATGTTCTAATAGCTTCGATACTGCCTGGATTCTATAAACAGAGTCCTCTAACACCTCTTTCGAATACATTAGATCCATATCATATACCATATCAGCTCGCAAAATCTTTTTTTTACTACCTGATACCAGCTGATTTACTTCAATTTCATATATACCCGCTTTCTGCAAATCCAAATCAACTACATACTTTATAGAACCTACTTTTTCGGTGACTTTATACCTCATCTCACTTAACTTATGTGGTTTATGATTAATATTTATTTCAAATTTTTTTGAAGACTTATCTGCTTCAAAAACCACATAACAAGTATCATGGTATACAAGCATTACTTTATCCTCATTTTCTTTTTGAACACTGCAATTAGGATATAATCGTCCAAAAATACCAGGTTTTGCCATAGATGAGAAATTGAAAACATCATGTCCGATTTCAATAGCATCCCCCAACCTTACAAGTTTATATCCTATACAGTAATCCTCTTTTGAAACGATATTGTCTATCACAGTTTCTCCTTTTTTGTAGACAACATAAATCGTTCCTTCAAAATCAATATTATCGTGTATTTCCCGACCTTCATCATTAAAAATTATACAATTACGATAAAGTTTATTTCTACTATCATATATAACCTCATTACCTACTACCAACCTATATGTTAGTTTTCCCAAAGGTTTTGTAATCTGAATTTTTTCTGCCTTAACTTGGTATCCTCCAATAATTTCACGTACATCACAACTGTTATTTTTATATATCTCCTCTCCATCATTAAGAACTACCACTGCAATATTCCTGTAATCGTACTGCGACTTAATTCTATGCACAGGAGGACTTAGGTATACACAATTGTTGCACAGTAATAGCTTTGGCTCCCAACGTGATCTTAACTCAGAGTCAGTTGCCTTATGCTCATAACGTTTTCTAGTGTTTTCTTCTAAAGATCTTTCCCACCTCTCATACCCAACTTTAAGATAGGGATTTAAAATTTTTACTTCTTTACCCCAAAAACGTTGATCAATCAGTTTTACAATAATAATACTTAACTTAACAATAGCATCCAACCCATCTTCACGACTGATTAACTGCTTTGTTGACGCTATTAACTTGTAACTTTTCTGGGTAACATTAATAGAAATATCATCTCCATCAGAAAGCATATTGTTTCTCAATCCTTCAAATACAAACTGGAAATCCTCATATGGATCCTCTGGAAGATCATATTCAAAATTCAACTTATAAATATCAAAAATGAATTCAAAGAACGCAGAAAGAAATGTTTGTGGTACAATCGCATTTTCTAGAGCCACATTAATTACTCTAGTTCTACTACCAGATTCAGATTGCTTTTTATACTTGCTTAATACAGACCTAATTCTACCTTCTACTTTTTGTTCAGGAAATCTTTCGTACAAATTTTTATATGTATCTCGTACACTATCATAATAATTACCATCATATTCAAGCATTGCAATAAGCACTAAGGAAACTACCACAATTTCCGGATTGCTGCAATATCCTGTATATGAACCAACAGCTTGCATGAGATTACTCTCAGCCCTACTGTGAATTTTACCCATTGCTGATTCATTATTCAGAATATCAATCAAGTCTACACCAATATTTCTCCTTTCTTTAACAAGCTTACACAAATATGCAAGTTTAGTCTCAAATTGTGCATTTTTAATTCTGAAATTTAACATCTTAAGAAGATAACTCTGTTCTTCTTCTGTAACAACACCATCCTCAATAATATCATCAATTGTCTTACATAATTCTGAACTTGGTTTGTAATCTCTTATACTATCCCCATAAGTATCCATCCATTCTTTAAGACGCCAAACTTCCGCTTCATTTACCTCTCCATCACAAACTATGCCCTCAATAATTCCATTGAGTTCATAAATACGTGATGAACTATCTCCTGAATGTTTTAAAAACTCTTCGCAAGCAATTATCAGCAATTCTTTCTCCGAATCATCAATCACATGATCTTCGAGAACAGAATCCACCATTTTAATTAGTTCCATTTGTTGTTTATCATATGCAAGATTTCTATTTTTCTCAACCCAGGATTGAAGGCGCAACACTTCCTTATCATTTATTACACCATCAAAATTTATTCCTTTAATAATACCAATAAGCTCATTTATATTTTGCAACTTTCAATCCTCCCTCGTATATTTCCCATTAATTAAAAGGGAATCACTTTCTGTGTTTCCTACCGTCTAGGTTCCCTTGATGGCTGATATGTGATTAGTCAATATTCATTTCAAGCCACTATATTCCAGCTGGCATTTCTTATTCACTTGTCTATTTTTTACATACACTTTTTCTTGCTGAAGCATAAACATATTCTTGCTTTACAGTCACAAATTCTATAAGTTTTGTTTACATCATTATACAAAAAACAACAAAATACTTTTCTATATTATAAGCGTTCTATTACAGAAAATCAATCTAAATGTAAGAAACATTTTCAAAAAGCTTAAAATTCTAATATCTTTTACCTCTCTTTTTTCATACAAGCCACCGTCTCCACATTGTCTGTTCTTCGTACAGAGAACAGGTCAACGGCTATTTTTACCCCTGACGAATATCCCAACCTCCATGCACTCGACCTTGGCAAGCCGGAAATTTAGAAGAAAATTTTAATAGCGACACTCTACTTCTTCGCATTCTCTTCCAGTTCAAGCATATACTTATCAAAGTCCGACATAAATATTCTGTCCTGAATAACACGGTATTTTCAAATTCGGTCTCAGATTTTGCCTTTGCAATCTCTGCTGTGATTTTGCCTGCATCCTGAAGAACTTCTCTGTCATCTGCCATCAGAAATAAATCCAGACGCTTTGACCAGTCCTCCATCGTCATTGGAATATGACGCTCTGCACGATCCTCTGCCAAATCCAGATAAGCAGATACAATACGCTCAAATGAACGCATTTCCTGTTCTGAAAGATAATTTTTTGCAATATTTACATCACTTTTTACTACTTTACCTTCCGGTGCTGCTGCCCAAGTGGTTAATCCCATATGTGGCTTTTCTGCATCGGCTCGCTCGTAAATCAACTCCGCTGCTGTATGTCCGTGAACTGCATAATGCATTTTATTTTGTACCTTGGCAAAGAACTGCTTAGTTGTTTTCGCGGTTCGCTCATAATCAAGTGCCGTCGCATAAATATCTGTTATCTTCTGGTAAAACCTACGTTCGGACAGACGAATTTCTCGAATCTGCTCAAGCAAACGGTCGAAGTATTCTACTGTAAGCACAGAGCCACCATTTTTCAGACGCTCATCATCCATGACCCATCCTTTGATGGTGTAGTCCTTCACGATACCATTAGCCCACTTGCGAAACTGCACTGCACGCTCATTATTCACTTTAAAGCCGACTGCGATAATCATTTGAAGATTGTAGTGCTTTGTATTACGAGTCACTTGACGAGAACCTTCCTTTTGAACTATTCGGAAATTCCGAATAGTTGCAGTCTCTTCTAATTCACTATCCGCATAAATCTTTTTAATATGTTCATTTATGGTCGGTAATCCAACATCATATAGTATCGCCATCATCTTCTGTGTCAACCATATATTCTCATCTTCATAGCGCATCTCAATGCTGTCCTGTTCGTTACCAACAGAGGCAACATAGGTTAAATATTCCGCCGCGCTGGAGCGGATGGTAATTTCATCTTTTTTCCTTTTCAAATAGGATTCCCTCTATTCTTTTTTTCACATCTTCGTTAAAAAACCCTAATTTTGTTGGCTCTTTTAAACAGTTAATGGGTTACTTTTATATGCTTTCTTTTGAATACCATTTTAATATAATATCATTATCATGTCCACCAATTTATACCATCAGCATTTATATAATATGGTATTCCTGAATACCACACTTTTTTCAATGCCACCTTATAAACAACTCGAATATCCCCCTAATTCAGATTGTGAACACATGCGTTCACAATCTGCTTAAAGGAAAACATAGTACATTTTATTACAATTGCATATTTTCCTTCAATTTTGAGCAACTACTTTGCGCAACAATACCTTCATGTTACAATCTTCCAGCCACAATTTCCAGATGAATTCCTTTAGTTTTAACAAATTACTCCATCTCATCATTAGAAATATATCTTGATGGAGCTAATCTTGTATAATCCGCCAGAGAAAATCAAATAATCCGTTGCAAACTTATTTGCGTCTAATTCCATGCTATGAGGTGTAATGTTTTCTTCCAAAAATATAAGTGGATACACATCGCACACGCCAACATTCTGATTAGGGGGAGTCCCCCTAATCCCTTTAATATATATGTTTCACTTTTTGACACACCTATAAATTTTGAACACATATATCTCTGTATGTACTTCGTCCGTTACATCAGCCATATACAAGAACCGTTCTCTGCCAAAAATCACATTTATATTATTCTCTCTCTTCCCCTTCTTTCACAAGCTTTACATTTCCGCCTATCCCATAGAATTTATCAAAATATGCCTTTAATCTATTGATTACAGTTTTCTTTTTATTGGCTCTGTTACCACCTCCAAAGCGACTAACAGGAGGCATTATCTTGTCAATATCTGTACCAACTGTTTTTACTTCGCCTTCTCGAAATGCATTTTCAAGAAACTTACGAGTTTCATCCTCTTTCAGTCTTTCTTCCTCAATGATAATCCTAAGTTCTCTCTCCCGCATTTCCACAACATAATCATGCCATTCTGTCATGATATCATCAACGTCATTTACTCCATTAATAAAAGCATCAATAAGTTCTTTTTTGCTTCTCAACTCTGGACTAGCTTCAATAGCCTTCCTAATAGTAATAAGTATTTCTTTATCTTCACAATGGGCATCGTGGTACTTCTTTACAAGCATAAGAATATAATCAATATTAATTTCTATTTGCTTGATTAGTTCTACTTCAAATACAACATCGTCAGTAATATCGGTGCTTTCTCCTTGTGCTCTCTTACGTTTCCATTCGTCTCTCAAATCCTGATAACGTCCGAGGTAATCCTGCAAATCACGTTCTGTAAGAAGCTCCTTCTCCTTGAACTCATCAAAAGCAACAAGTAAGTTTCTCATTCGAAGAATTGAGCCAAATAAAGCAATAAAATCCTTCTGCTTTTGCTCTCCTATAATCTGTGGTTTTGAAAGCGGAAACTTTCCAGTTAAATCCTCGATCATATCCACATAGCCCGGCATTTGCTTTCCGTCCACAGATTCATAGCCATAATAATAATCCTTAAAACTCTGCATCAGAACAATGCCACCTGCATTTTTATCTCCAAACAGAGAAATAGCAGAATCCACTCTTTTCTGAAGATTCCGAAAGCATACCACATTACCAAATGTCTTGATGCTGTTTAAAATACGATTCGTTCTTGAAAATGCCTGAATAAGTCCATGCATCTTCAAATTCTTATCAACCCATAAAGTGTTAAGAGTTGTAGCATCAAATCCTGTCAGAAACATATTTACGACAATGAGCATATCAAGTTCTTTATTCTTCATTCGAAGAGATACATCCTTATAATAATTCTGGAATTTATCCGATGATGTGTCATAACTAGTATGAAACATCACATTGTAGTCTTGAATTGCCCCATCAAGAAAATCCCTTGCAGTCTGGTCAAGTGCTGATGTATCTTCTGGGTTTTCCTCCTCAAGAATACCATCCGGTTCCTCCTCGTTTGCACCATAACTATAAATAACAGCAAACCTGATAGCCTTGGTAGGATCTTTCTTTATTTGCTTTTTAAACTCTTCATAATATGCTTTTGCCATCTCTACTGAAGAAACAGCAAATATAGAATTAAATCCACTTAGTCTCTGTTTCAGTTTAATCTCTTCTACTTTACCTCTATCAGCTGATGCAACTTCTGCGATATTGGTAAGTGCATTATAAACATATGTTTTATCTCCGCGATAGGTCTTTTGATCGAAATGCTCCAATATATATTTTGTAACTTTCTCTATACGCTCCGGTGCTTCAAAAGCCTTTTTACGATCAATGTCAAGAACCATCTCGTCATCAATGTCAGGTTCTACAGCCATCGTCTTATGATATTCAACTTTGAATGGAAGTACATTTTTATCATTGATAGCATCCACAATTGTATATGTATGGAGCTGGTCTCCAAATGTCTGCTCTGTAGTTGAGAACTTTGGATTCCTACTAGCTCCTGAATTTGCTGGAAATATTGGAGTTCCAGTAAATCCAAACATATAATACTTCTTAAAACTATCTACAATTGCCATGTGCATATCACCAAACTGACTACGATGACATTCATCAAAAATGATAACTATCTGCTTATCAAATGCCGGATGACCTTTTGCATACTTCTTAATAAAGTTCGACAGTTTCTGAATTGTTGTAATAATAATCTTGGACTTAGTGTCCCTTAACTGCTTCTCGAGAATAGTCGTTGATGAATTGCTGTTAGCAGCACCTTTCTCAAATCTGTCATATTCTTTCATTGTCTGATAGTCCAAATCTTTACGGTCAACTACAAATAGTACTTTATCAATAAAGGACAGATTACTTGCAAGTCTGGCCGTCTTAAAAGAAGTCAGCGTTTTTCCACTTCCTGTTGTATGCCAAATATACCCTCCGGCTGCAATATCACCATACTTCTTATAGTTATGCGCAATCTCGATTCGATTGAGAATCCTCTCAGTCGCAGTAATCTGATATGGTCTCATAACCATAAGCATATTTTCAGATGTAAAAACACAATACTTCGTGAGAATATTTAATATTGTATGTTTTGCAAAAAAGGTCTTTGTAAAATCAATCAAATCCGGGATTACACGATTATTTGCATCTGCCCAGAAAGATGTGAATTCAAACGAATTGCTTGTCTTACCCTTCTTGGTATTAGAAGACTCGGAATCCTTAATAGCATTATATCTAGTACTGTTCGAATAATATTTGGTATTCGTTCCGTTAGAAATAACATAAATCTGAACATACTCAAACAATCCATATCCAGCACTAAAAGAGTCCCTTTCATATCTATTAATCTGATTAAAAGCCTCTCGAATAGGAACTCCTCTTCTTTTGAGTTCAATATGTACCAACGGAAATCCATTTACAAGAACAGTTACATCATAACGATTGTCATGTCTTGCACCCTGATCTGTGGTAACCACATACTGATTGATTACCTGCAATCTATTATTATGAATATTCTTACGATCAATCAAAGTAATGTTCTTGGTCATGTTGTCATCACGCTTTAAAACCTGAACATTATCTTCCTGTATCTTGCATGTTTTCTCTACGGGACCATCATTTCCATTTGCAATACACTCCTTAAAGAATCTCTCCCACTCGGTGTCGGAGAATTTATAATCATTTAATTCTTCAAGTTTGGTACGCATATTAGCAACCATATCTTCTTCGGTATGTATCTGCAAATGTTCATAACCTTGCTCTGTAAGCATACGAATGAACTCTTTCTCCAACTCAGCCTCACTTTGATAGGAATCGGAATGTTTCTTCACGGGTTCATACTGTGTGATAACTGTGTTCTCATTGGTTTCCGCTACAATATTAAAATACGGCACCTTACATCGCCTCCTTACTATTTTTCTTCAAAGTATAGTAACCTGTCCATATAATATTCATATTGCCTCTGACGTGCTTCGATCTCTGCTGGAAGACCTATGGATAAGTCGTTGCAAAGAGAATCAAAGCGGTCGAGAACATCAACGATATGCTTTATTCGCTCATCTGTTGGTATTGGAATATTAATCTTATTCAGGTTTTCTTTATTGAGCTTTGGTTGTGCGCCACCGGAAATATATTTGCTCAGATCTATAGAGTTCAAATATATCTCCACATATCGTCTTAATTCATAAGTATCAAATTTAAGAACATGGGCATGATTGTTTACCCAATTCTTCCCGGAAATCGAAAAAGCAATAGGTGTATTTCTAGCAAGAAGGTTTGCCCCATCCTCTGATACGAGCAAATAATCTCCATCAAATATGTAATCTGATACATAATCAACTATTCCAGAAGCACCATAATACGGATAATTTCCAGTTTCTCTTTTTCCTTTTGTGACAGCTTTTCTCTGACGGTCACAGTTTTCAGATATCTTATCTAATGTTAGATACACATATCCAAATACATACTGCAAGAGTTTAATTATGCTCTGTCTGTCTGTCTGTCTGTCTGTCTGTCTGTCTGTCTGTCTGTCTGTCTGTCTGTCACGAGGCTGCCATTTGTTTCAGCAAATGTCAAGAGTAAATCTCGATAAAATTCATATTGTTTTTGACGGGCTTCGATCTCCGCTGGGAGACCAATATTTAGGTCATTACAAATCTGTTCAAAATTATCGAGAATATTCGCATAACGTTCTTGCACTTCTAATGACGGTAGAGGAATTTTAATCTGTTCAATTGATGGAATATTTGAATGAACAACTTTGTTCTTAACTTTCCCCTTGCCTTTCTGTTCCCTAGCCATTGTTGTATTTAACACATGAGCAAGATATCTTGGATTCTGTTGATGTTTCATTACAACAATATCTCCACCGGCAAGACATTTGTCATGTCCTATATATGCTATCGACTTAGCAATATCTTCAACACTTTCACCTGTTATAGCAAAAAGAATATCCCCATGCTCAAAATATTTGGGACTAGAGACATACTCCTCTTTCGTATACGAAACGCATTTATCAAACCAAGTATTATATGTAGTATATATTTCTCCATATCTAACACAGGGAATGCCATTCTCTGTAACTTGATCTCGTTTAATTCCTGCACCTCTATAAATCGATGTGGCAATTTCCTTAAGCGTAACCATAGGAATACTCTTTTGTGGTTTTAGCAATTCATCTCTATAATAGGAATATTGCTTCTGCCGAGCTGTAAGCTCGGCTGTAAGCTCGGCTGTAAGCTCGGCTGTAAGTAACGCGAAAGAGTCCAAAATATGGACTATTTCACGTTGTACCTCCAGAGGAGGTACAGGGAGCATAAACTCCTCTGTAACTTTCAGTGAAATTTGTGGTAAAGCCCCCATTCCAGATGCGGCATCACGGAAAGTCTGAATACTATTCTTCAATACATAATATAAAAATTTAACACTAACAATATCCTCCGATGTGTATGCCCACATTTCATTTTTGAATGTAAAGGGCTTATCATAATACACAACATCTATAACTCCACGGCTTTGAACCAAGACTGCGGGTACTCGTGTAATGTTAGCTTTTGGAATATCTTTTTCATGAGTGTCAATAATCGTTTTACCACCTGCAAATATCCTAATTTCACCATTTTCACATGCTATTTCTTTCATTTTTCTAGCTGTTATTGGAGTTCCTTTTATTCTGGTATAGATATCCTTTACCTTTTTAAAAGGAACTCCATTAGGGCAAAGTTCCGCAATCAATTCATCTAATTTACTCATACTTCTGCCTCCTTGCCCAAAACCGCTTGTAATCTTTTTGCAAGTTTTTGTTTCAAATCGTCATCGTTTTCATAAAGAACAATGTTGTCACCACTTACATCAAAATGAACTCTTTCCTTTTCAAAAAAACTTCGTTTACAAGTTAAAATTAATTTGATTGGATGATTACATAACTGTAATCCTCTAGCAATTCCAGCTTCATAATAAACACCACCACGATTTCCTGTTAAATCTGCAATCAAAGCAACAGAATCTGTTATTTCTGCAGTAATTTCTCCGATAATTGATCCATTGAATTGTTTCTCATCAATTCTCATAACCGAAAAATTCAATGATTGAATAACAGGCTTATATATCTGTTCATATGTAGAGGCGGTTTCAGGTGAAAACATCATTGCGACAAATATCTGATTTCTTTTTGATATTGGTGGAATGGACACCCTATCATATTTTTTTTTGTAAAGTTGTCGTAATAATGCCACTAAATTTTCGCAACGGAGGAAAGCATCTCCCTGAGTTTTTATGCCATCAATAAGCCTCCACGCTTCCTCATTTCTTTCATTAATTTCCTCTAAAAATGCTTCGACCTCATAAACCCATTCACTGATAGTAGGCTGTTTGGGATTATCAATCAGTTTTTTTAACGCCTCTTTTTTATCCATAATTACACCTCGATTTCTGCGATGATTTTATCAATTTCATCACGGAGTACCTGCTCACGGGCAACAATTTTCTTAATTTCCGCATTCAGCTTCACAATATCAATTTTCTCTCTGGTATCCTCTGCTTCAACATAGGTCGAAACTGACAGATTAAAATTATTATCTGATATCTCATCGTATGAAGCCAATTTTGAAAAATGCTCTGTATCTTTTCTCGAAACAAACGCATCAACAATATTCTTAATATTGTCTTCTGTCAATTTATTGTTGTTTGTTACCTTAATGCACTCATTTGTGGCATCTATAAATAAAACTTTGTTATCTGCCTTACCCTTCTTCATAACCATAATGCAAGTTGCAATCGATGTACCAAAGAATAAATTACTTGGCAACTGAATAATGCAATCCACATAGTTATTCTCTACAAGATATCTTCTAATTTTCTGTTCTGCCCCTCCACGATACATAATACCCGGAAAACATACAATGGCAGCTGTACCGTTTGGAGCCAACCATGAAAGGCTGTGCATAATAAACGCTAAGTCTGCTTTACTCTTTGGTGCAAGAACTCCGGCCGGTGCAAATCTAGGATCATTAATAAGGAGCGGATTATCATCGCCCTCCCATTTGATAGAGTAAGGTGGATTCGATACTATAAGTTCAAATGGCTCATCATCCCAATGTTGCGGATTCGTAAGAGTATCTTCGCACTCAATGTCAAATTTATCAAAACCTATATCATGTAAAAACATATTTATACGACATAGATTATATGTAGTAATATTAATTTCTTGCCCAAAAAAACCATTCAATACAGCCTCTTTGCCCAATACCTTCTCCGCCTTTAAAAGCAACGAGCCCGATCCACAAGCAGGGTCATATACCTTGTTGATCGTCTTTTTCCCAACAGTGCCCAATCTCGTAAGCAATTCTGACACATCAGCCGGGGTAAAAAATTCTCCTCCTGATTTTCCAGCATTTGATGCATACATGGTCATGAGGTATTCATAAGCATCTCCAAAAGCATCAATATCATGGTTCTTTACTGAGCCAAGGTTCATAGCCGCCACACCATCAAGAAGTTTGGAAAGACGTTCATTTCTTTTTGCCACGGTAGAACCAAGTTTATTGCTGTTTACATCAAAATCATCGAACAATCCGGCAAAACTGCCTTCTGATTGGCTACCCTTTGCAGACTCCTCGATATGATTAAATATTCTTTCTAATGTTTCATTAAGGTTTTCGTCTTTAGCTGCATTTATTCTAACATTACAAAACAGCTCGCTTGGGAGAATAAAGAATCCCTTTTCTTCTACAAGGCCTTCTCTTGCCTCCTCAACCTCTTTATCATTCATCTTTGCATAATCAAATCCTGTATTTCCAGCTGCGGCCTCACCATCGTTAATATAAGCGGTAAGATTCTCAGAAATATATCTGTAGAACATGGTGCCTAACACATAATTCTTGAAATCCCAGCCATCAACTGCGCCTCGAAGTTCATCTGCAATAGCCCAAATAGCACGATGAAGTTCTTCCCTTTCTTGTTCTTTTTTGTTATCTACTGACATCTGCTAATCCTCCAATTATCTTATTTTTCTGCGTCTGCACTTTGCCATCTTTCTACAGTATCCATTATATCCTCCTTACTGCCCTATAATGTGGTCTATTAATTGATTCCACTATCAAATTTTTCAATTTTTAATCGTTTATGATATTCCTTTAGCCTTAGAAACATCTCATATGATTCCTTGCTATTTCCTATTACATTAGCATTCAATTCCACAAATTCTTCTGGTTCACTTGCAATATCATATCCTGTGACCGTTAATCTTGAGCCAAAACAAATCAGTTCATTGTTATCATCCATCAAATATACATTTTTCTCACCAGATAAATGTTCCTTTTGAAACTGAATATATACATCCATCGGCTTACAATCTATCAACAGGCATTTTTCCCCTTGAACTTCTATAGTTTGTCCTAATACCATACCTGTTATATTAGCATCTTTCGGAATCTGCATCACTTTCATTTTTCCTCCAGTTACAGCCACTTCCTTTGTATATAAGCAAAATTTATAGTCAGGATCCACCCCCATGTCCTTTAATACATAGTTCAGTAATACCGTTTTTGAATAATTTTCTTCTCGTGGATACAGCAACTTGTTTACTCCTAATTCAGCCATAAGAACCATCTGCGTTGTCTCATTTAAATTCACTATATTTACAGACTTGAAACACATCTGCAAAAAATTCATAAATGACTTATTATCATCTTTCGTTTTAAATATCTTATCCATGAACGGCAATAAAACATAAAACCTAAACTTTAATTCCGATGCCTTATTAAACATATCTAAGGCATCAAATCTTTCCAACTTTTCAAATGAAGTTTTTTGCAAAGCATTTACTAATTCTAAAATTTCTTTTGGCTCTGCATTTGCATAATAATCTGCAAACATGCACTCTTGAAAACCTGGGTCAATATAGTAAAGGTCATATTCTTTTTCATACATTATACAAGCCGTTGAGCATAAATCGTGCAAGAAATTCTTCTCACTCATCTTATGAGGATTCTTAAAATCCTTATGTGATTTAAGCATACTAAAATATCTACTAAAATCGCCATTCTCAAGAATTTTCTTTCCATCCCTATAAGTCAACGCACAAAATTCTCTAAATACAGTAGTAAACTGTGTCGCATCATCCACGCTCATGAACACACGGGCATATGGCTTTTTGTTGTCATCATGACCAGATACCAAAGCATCAAAGGTAACCCTATAAAACAATGATGGATCCTCATTGAATCTTTTGAAAGATGGATACTTCATAGTCACATATGTAAGAAGTAATGGATGTGATGAGAACACTCCGTCTTTTTTCAAAAAACCATTATCAATATATTCAATTACTGCTTCCCTTGCTCCAGTTTCTCCTTGATATGCAAGTATCTTGTCTATTAACTGATATGACTGTTTTGGCTCAAATGGCCAAACATATAATTTGACATATCCATGTAACCCCGCAAGATACTCATTATTTCGGGTAGTAATAACCATCTGAACTTTATCATATTTATCAGTAAACTTCTCGAGTTTACCTACAAATATCCCCACATCTGATGGATCTATTTCATCAAATCCATCTAATAATAGTTGACATTTTCCGCTTACTAATAGCTTTTTAGCCGCCTTATCATCAAATTTCTCATCCTTTGACTTGACGGTTTCTACTAAATAATCAAGTATTTCATCACTTTGAGTGACATATCTCAATTCAAGAAAAATTGGTAAAATTCCTGTCTTAGAATACTCATCAGCTGCTTTTAAGAATAAATATTGAAGCATTAATGATTTTCCACATCCACCGCTACCAATCAGAACTGTCTTAAGATTATCATAACCTCGCTTTTCGTATATTTTTCTTATAGCCTGCAAATCTGGATCTTCTAAGAATGAACTTTTAATTTGTTTCTTCTCTGCAAATACTCTCTCTTTTTCTCCAAGAGTATTACAAACAAAGAAATCTTTTAAAGCCACTTCATCTCCACCAATTAACCTCATCACGTTGTATCTTTGTTTCGCCTTGTCAATGTAATCCATATAAGCAACATTTATATTGCCGGCATTATATATCTGCGAAACAATATTCTCGGCTTCACCCTTTCCATCAATAATAGCTTTAAATTGCTGTGCAATTGCTCTATAAAATAGCTCTTTATTTAGGTCAGTTTCAATGTATTCAACTTCAAAATTATCAAACAACACAGATAAGTTTGTTTCATCCACATTATCCATAAGCGCATTCACAAAAACATCCTCATCGTAATACTTCGCAAAGTTCTTCCAATGATTTCTTGGAGAACCACCGCAGTTCTCTTGAAACCACTTATCATAACTAAAGTCGTCCTGTGGTAGTTTTGCCCTACTTTCTTCATCCGGAAGAATCATTTCTGCAAAAAACTTTGGAATTGCCCAAGTTGTATGTTGATCTTTTAAACAACCGTCATTTTCTCCTATATAAAATGCTCTGAAAAAAGCATCGTACTTCAATTTTCTTTCTCCCTTCGTAACTTTCTATTACTTTCCATAGTTTTTCTATTTTCCTAGATAAATATTCTTTGCTAGCTTCCGTGAGGAAATCAAGCCAAAGAATTACAATATATACATAAGGTTGAGGTACAGAGAACCACACCTTGTGCTCCTATAAGTTTAGATATATTAAAAGTAATTCCTACTTATTCATACATAACAATTATACTGTATGCCCCCAGAAATTACAATCTGAACTTACAGTTTTGCCTCTGGCAAACGCAAATAAAATCATGCCCCTATCGTGAAACTCACCACCTGATCAGTGATGTTCCGAAGCATAACGATAGATACACGAAAATAACTGCCAGTGTCATCGGAAGACTTGGTCTACCAAACAGCTGAAATGGTTAAGCCCTTTCGGATGGCAAACTGCGGTCTTTTTTCTAGCTTTTCGATAGGAGTTCTCCATTTTGCATCAAGCCTAAGGAGGGCACCTATTATGAAAAAACAAATAGCAAAACAAGCAAAAATCACATCAACAAACACTTTAAAAACATTATCAGATTTTCCCAAGCCTATCTACCCAAAACCGCATAGCAACTTAGACTGGAGTACAATCGTTAGCAACAAAGGCGAAACTAGAGCAGAGCACATTCTTCGACATACCATTCCTAATTGTAATCGTAAATCTCACGGTATTTTTAATGGAAATCCTATCACCATGGTAAACACCGCATGGGCGCACAAGCAATCAATTTCTCCTACTTCTGATGGAATGGGTGGCGCAATCTATAATATTCCTTACAAAAATGCAGGATATGAAAGCGGCTATATTAATACAGGTGCCACTTTGGATTACATAACCATCATAACAAGGGAAAACAGTTTAGATTTAATTACTGCTTTTCCTTCTTCAGGAAATTATCAAGTCTATTAATCTTACTTCTACATCGCCCCAAAATGCTCCAGCCCCCCACTTGTACTTTTTCTTTATGATTTACACCAACTTCATTAAAAGTCCAAAACTCTGTAAAGTGCGTAAATTCAAGGATTTCTACATATCTTTCCGTTGTAGTCCAACCACCGTCTCCACGTGCCCCCCCTGCGGAAACATATCGCAAGCCCGAACCTTTTTCACCTCATACCCCTTCTCCCCCAGTACCTTCACATCGCGGGCGAGTGTCGCCGGGTCACAGCTGACATAAACAATCTTTTCGGGATTCATCGTGACAATGGTGTCTAAAAGTTTCGCATCGCACCCCTTACGCGGTGGGTCGACGACAACGACGTCGGCGAGCGCACCATTTGGGTCTTCTTTTGACGGCGTGCGGCGCTTAGCGACCATATCCGTTACAACGTCTTCTGCTGCGCCACAGTAAAATGACGTATTGGAGATACCGTTCAATGCTACGTTTTTCTTGGCATTTTCGATGGCTTCCGGAACGATTTCGACGCCGGTTACCTGACCGTTTGGTACTGCTTTTGCGAGAAATAGAGAAATGGTTCCGATGCCACAGTAGAGATCCCAGACACGCTCATTTCCCTGCAAATCAGCGAAATCGAGTGCTGTCTGATACAGTTTTTCGGTCTGAACCGGATTGACCTGATAAAAGGACTGTGGCGAAATCTGGTAGCGGATGCCGCCGATTTTGTCCTCGATGGCAGGGCTGCCCCACAAAAGTTTTGTGGAAGGCCCGAGAATTACATTTGTTTTCTTTGTGTTGAGGTTGAGGCAGATACTTGTCATTCCCTCAATCGTTCGAAGATGTGTAATGAGTTCTGCGGCGTGTGGCAACTCATTTCCATTTATAACAAGACACACCATAATCTGTCCGGTGTGGTAGCCGCGGCGCACGTAAATATGGCGCACAAGCCCCTTGTGGCTTTCCTCACGGTAAGCGGAAATGCCATACATACGCAGAAAATCCATTACGGTTTCGACTACTTCATTGATTACCGGGTGCTGAATGGCACATGACGAAGCAGGGATTAAGCGATGGCTCCGTCCGGCAAAAAAGCCGGTCTGCGGGATTCCATTTTCATCTTCACGAACCGGAAACTGTGCTTTGTTGCGGTAATGCCACGGAGATTCATTTTCGCCTGTCATTCCTAAAATCGGAAGCCATGTGACAGAAGATAAATCCACACCACCGAGTCTTTCCAGACAATCTTTTACTTTCTTTTGCTTGAAGGCAAGCTGGCCTTCGTAGGAAAAATGCTGCAGCGTACAGCCGCCACACAAAGATGCAGAAGGACACGACGGCGTCATGCGCTCCTTTGACGGCTCCAAAATTTCAACCAAGCGCGCAAAGCCATAATTTTTATTTAATTTCATCAGGTGCACCAAAACCTTTTCGCCCGGAAGCGCACCCTTTACAAAAAGGGCATAGCCATCTACATGACCGATACCCTCTCCGTCTTTTCCTAAATCTTCAATCGTAATGACAATTTCATCATTTTTCTTAAACTGCAATTTCTTCTTTTCCAAGTCCATTACTCCTCTGAAGTTTTTCTCAAATTGCTCTCAAACATACGGTTGAAACCAAGCCATCCCATATTGTCGCCTGCCTGAGTAAATACTTCCGTCAAAGTCTGCAATTTCGCATCGGCGTTATCCGCCATATGTAACGCCATTGCCTCCATAATCGCCGGCACTTTCGGCGAACCAAATTCCATCTTGCCGTGATGCGCAAGAATACAATGAACGAGTTCATTTTTCAATTTTGGCGGGAAATTAGGAATCTGTGCTGCCGCATTTTCCATGCAGCGTGCGCCAATGTAAATGTGACCGAGAAGCTGGCCGTCATCCGTGTAGTCATTCATTGGAAAATCCGAAATTTCCTGAATTTTTCCCATGTCGTGGAACAACGCCGCCGTGATGAGCAAATCTCTGTGAATCATTGGATAATGCTCCGCAAAATACTGGCACATGTCCGTGACGCTGAGTGTATGCTCCAAAAGTCCGCCCATGAAACCATGATGAACACTCTTCGCTGCCGAATGTTTCTTAAATGCATCGACAAACTCTTTATTTTCCACAAAATACATTTCCAAAATTTTTCGCAGATATTTGTTCTGCACACTTGCCACATATTTCAAAATGCGGCTAAACATTTCTCCAACATCTTTGTTCGTGCAAGGCACATAATCCGCCGGGTCATATTCGCCCTCGTCGCTGATGCGGACGCGGGAAATGTTCATCTGCAAATTGCCCTGAAAACTTGTCACCATTCCTTCGCAGTGAATATAATCCATTGGCTCAAAATTGGCAATGCCGTTATTCAGCTCCCAGATTTTTCCGTCTGCAGTTCCCGTTTTATCCTGTAAGGTCAGGGAATAATACGTTTTTCCTGCCTTTGTTTTCAAAATCTGTTTCTGTTTACACAAATACGTGCCAACAAACTTTTCGCCTTCGCGGTAATCCTTCAAATAATTCATTTTTTTATCTCCATTTCATATTAGTATCTTTTCTTCACAGCCGTAAATGGTCCGTAGATTTTTTTGCCATTTACCTTTTTATAAGCACGCACCATAAAGCCGTATTTCATGCCGTGAACAAGCATGCCGCGCTTGTAGCTGCGCCCTTTTTGCGTTTTCGCTCTGCTGTACTTTGTCTTAATACCTTTTACAAACACTTTCGTATAAACCTGATAACCGGAAACACTTTTTGTTTTCTTCCAGGTTACCACAATTTTTCTTCCTCTTTTTTTCGCCCTAAGCCCTTTAATTTTCCCCGGCACCAATTTTACCGATGCCGTTTTTGCCTCTGTCTGCACCTGTGTCGTACCATCCGCACGTGTACGGAACACGCAGACCTGATAAATGTAAGTTTTTCCTGCTTTCACCGACTTGTCCACATACGTTTTATTTCCCGGCGTACCATCCGAAATCCGCTCAATTTCTGCAAAATCACTTTTCTCGCTTTTTCTAAAAATGACGGCACCCTGTGCCTCTCCGCTCTGCGTCCATGTAATTGTAACCTGTTTTAATGAAGACGCTTTTTTTGCCGCTATAATAACCGCCGCACCAAGCGGAGTTTCTGCCGATGTTTCAATTGTCACGCCAGAACCCGAAGCCGCCGTTGGCTCGTCGGCGGACACGTTTACATTTGGTCCTATCATCATTCCAAAAATTCCTGCCACTAAAAAAGGCACCCCCACGAATTGCATCCATTTTTTCAAAAATGTTCCCTCCTTAACTTCAGCTCTTTTGACTTTGAGAACTTATAACTTATGTTATCCGGATTGCTAACTTTTCGACCCTGATACCATAATAATAGAAAAGGAGGGAACAAGCAAGGTGTTTTTCACCAAGTTCAGTTAATCAAACAATGAAATTCCAAAACGGATTCGTCTGAAAACCTTGTAAAACAGGACAGCAATCAGCGACAGTACCATGTATAAACAACTAAGTACACCACAAGCGCCTCCGATAAAAATAACTACATTCAAAAAAATTGTTCCCAACATAATCATTTTCCTCCATATTTAATTTTCGACATAACAAGCCCGCGTCCTTTTGCCAAAAATCAAAGACATGACATGAAAAAATAGCAGATTTACAGCAAAAGAACAAACCATCTTTATTCAATTATCCAATATGTAAGGTGCGTTTTTTTCCGTCCGTCCGAAAGAGCCATCGTAAAATGCGCAGGCGGCTGCCTGTGTCGTGTCCTTTCGCATAGAGATGTAATAAGAGTGCTGTTAATATAGCGAGAAATATAAGAGAACCAAAACCGGCTAAAACAAGCGGTGTTCTCGATAAATATCCGGTATTTCTTGCAGTGCTGCGAAGCAGACAGACAATTGGCGTCTGCTCTGAAAAACGCTCGCCGCGGATGGCATATTTAATCCCAGAGCCATCAATTCGCGCATCCGAAGAAATCGTATTCGAACAACCCTGCGAAATGACTGTGCGGTCAGGCACATGGTCAAAAAGGACGCCGCATACGAGAATGACAAATATGAAACTTGCAATCATTTTTCTTCGTGTTTGTGTATTCATGACTCTATTGTAAAACAACTGGTAGAATTATTCAAGATGGAGTTTTGGGGTTTATTTGGGTTCCGTGATTTAAGAGAAAAGCTTTGCGTCTCGTGGGCACTCTCGTTAATTGAGTGCGTAGCAGTATGGGCACTGAAACTACCAGTGCCACATACCGACGCACTCAAAACCCACTCGTCACAAAGTTTTTCTCCTAAATTACTGCAATCCAAATGAAATCCGCAGCAAACACTTAACCCGAGCCACCGCCCCTCTTCCCATAAGCAACCGTTTTCCTCGAAAAATACAAAAAGAGTTGCCTAGCCCCCATAAAGCCACGTCGTCTCGCCCAAACGCACACACCGCAAACCAATCCCCAAAACAACCTCCCCTTCATCCATCAGAACCGTTGCCAAGTTTTTTGGTGTCTGTAAATCAACAGAAAACTTTGTGTTGAGTGGGTACAAACACATGGGTATCTGGCATGTGTCTTTAACATGCCGATACCCTTATGCGTTTGTCTAGCGAAAGCGCCCACGAAACACAAAGCTTTCTGCTGAATTACGCCCCCAAAAAACGCAACGCTCCCTTTACAAACAGAAACCAAATATTGTACAATAGCAATGCAGGAAAGCAAACCACACAGCCCCTGCGTCACTATATGAAGGGAGTTTCCATTGTGAACAAAAAAGTATTACAAACACTTGAATATTATAAAATCATTGACATGCTTCTTGAGGAGGCAGACACACCGCTTGCGAAGGAAAGCATACGGCACCTCTTGCCTTCGTCAAGGAGGGAAGAAATCATTAGCTGGCAGACTGAAACTTCGCACGCACTCATGCGTCTTTTAAAACAGGGAAGGCTGCCATTTCACGGGCTAACGGATATTCGTCCAAGTCTGGTGCCGCTGGAAAAAGGCGGCGTGCTCGGCATGGGTGAACTTCTTGACATTGCCCGGTGTTTGGAGATTGCCAAAGATGCCATCGCTTATGATGCCAAATTTGAAGATTTGAAAGATGCACTTTCGGGACGCTTTGGTGCACTTATGGATTTGCCGGATTTGCGTCTGGAAATCAACCGCTGCATTTTGAGCCCGGAAGAAATGGCAGATGATGCGAGTTCCGAATTGAAACGAATTCGCCGTGCCATGAAAACTACGAACGATAAAGTACGCGAGCAATTGACGGCAACTATGAATCTATCCGGCTCCATGCTGCGTGACAACATCGTCACCATGCGAAACGGCAGGTATTGTCTGCCTGTTAAGCAGGAATATAAATCCACTTTTCCGGGTATGATTCATGACCAAAGTTCAACCGGCTCGACCTTTTTCATTGAGCCGATGGCAATTGTGCAGTTAAACAATGAGCTGGCGGAACTGGGTATGAAAGAGCAGGAAGAAATTGAAAAAATACTGGCGTCGTTAAGCGCTCTTGCAGCGCCTTACGCCGAAGACTTACAGCGAAATGTGTTGCTGCTTGCGGAACTTGACTTTATCTTTGCAAAGGCAAAACTTTCTAAAAAAATGCAGGGAAGCGAACCACTTTTTGACCAGGATTACATCCATATTAAAAAGGGACGTCACCCGCTGATTCCAAAAGATAAAGTCGTACCGATTGATGTCACACTCGGAAAAACTTATGATTTACTGATTATCACCGGACCAAATACCGGTGGTAAAACAGTATCGTTAAAAACGGTTGGATTATTTACTCTGATGGGACAGGCCGGTCTGCATATTCCGGCATATGACCACTCGCACCTGCGCGTATACGAAGAAGTTTACGCCGATATCGGCGATGAGCAGAGTATTGAGCAGAGTCTGAGTACATTCTCCTCCCACATGGTAAACACCGTTTATATTTTGAAACGTGCGAACAAAAAGACACTGGCACTCTTTGATGAGCTTGGCGCCGGAACCGACCCAACGGAAGGTGCTGCGCTCGCAATTGCAATTTTAGATAATCTGCATAACCGAAATGTAACCGCTATGGCTACGACGCACTACAGCGAATTAAAAATTTATGCCCTATCCACCGATGGTGTTGAAAACGCCTCATGTGAATTTGACGTAGAATCTTTGCAGCCGACTTACCGGCTGTTAGTCGGCGTTCCGGGAAAAAGTAATGCGTTCGCAATATCCGGAAAATTAGGACTTCCAAAAGAAATTATTGATGAGGCAGGCAAACTTGTCGACTCCGACAGCCGCAGTTTTGAAGACGTTGTCACAGGTCTTGAGGATGCCAGAACCGCCGCTGAAAAAGAGCGTGAGAAAGCGAAAAAAATCCGCGAAGAAGCAGAGCATTTCCGCGATAAAATGAAAGCGAAAAACGAGCGGATTGATGCCGCTAAAGATAAAATTTTACGCCGTGCAAACGAAGAAGCCCACGAGATTATCCAGAAGGCAAAGGACACTGCCGACGAATCCATCCGCAAGTACAACAAGTGGATGAAAGGTTCCGGCATGACAAAAGAAATGGAAAAAGAGCGTGCAAACCTGCGTAAAGCGCTCAACGAAACTGAGAGCGAACTGACGATAGAGGGAACCAAAAAGGCACCAAAGAAAGCACCGGACAAACTGCAGATTGGCGACATTGTTATGGTTCATTCAATGGGTATTAAAGGAACCGTGAGCACGCTTCCAAACAGCAAAGGAAAATGTTTTGTCCAAATGGGCATTTTGCGCTCGGAAGTTTCCGTAAGCGACCTAGAACTTTTGGAGCAGGAAACCAAAGCTGCCAAAAAAGAAGCATCCATTACCCATGCAAGAAACATGAAAATGGCAAAGGCTATGACTATTTCACCGGAAATCAATTTAATTGGAAAAACCGTGGACGAAGCCCTTTTTCTGCTTGACAAATATTTAGATGACGCCTACCTTGCCAAACTCCATCAGGTAACCATCATCCACGGAGTCGGCACCGGTGCCCTGCGAAACGCTGTCCAAAACCACTGCAAAAAAAGCAAGTACGTCAAAAGTTACCGCATGGGAGAATACGGGGAAGGCGGATATGGTGTAACTGTAGTTGAATTTAAGTGATAAAAGACACATAAATCCAAACAGAAGAAAGAGGAATCATTTATGGAAAAAAGAAAAATTCTAATCGTCGATGACGATGCCAATATTGCAGAGTTAATCGCATTGTATTTAACAAAAGAATGTTTTCAATGTGAAATTGCAGAAGATGGCGAAACCGCTTTGGAAAAGCACCAAAGTTTTCAGCCGGACTTAATTTTACTCGACATCATGCTGCCCGGTATTGACGGCTATGACGTACTGCGCGAGATTCGCAAGCAGTATACGACACCGGTTATTATGCTGTCTGCTAAGGGAGAAACTTTCGATAAAGTGTTGGGACTTGAACTTGGCGCGGATGACTACATCATCAAACCATTTGAGCCAAAAGAAGTTGTGGCACGCGTGAAAGCCGTTTTACGCCGGTTCGACAACCAGCAGGCAAGAGTGGCTTCCGCTGCCAAAGACGAGCCAAAAGATGTCGTAACTTACGATGGTCTTGTTATCAGCCTTGCAAACTATTCCGTAACAGACCACGAAAAACCAATTGAAATGCCGCCAAAAGAGCTGGAGCTGTTATACTTCCTTGCTTCTCACCCGAATCAAGTATTTACAAGAGAGCAACTTTTAGACCAAATCTGGGGGTATGAATACATTGGCGAAACCCGAACCGTGGATGTTCATATCAAACGAATCCGCGAGAAATTAACCGAGAACCCGGCATGGTCTCTTACAACTGTATGGGGCATTGGCTACAAATTTGAAGTAAACGCATAGGAGACTTCGTATGAAAAAATACTTAAAGACGACCCTCGGTCGAAAGTTATTAGCATTTTATCTCGTCCTGTTTGCCATCACTTTTTACCTGATAACAACCGTTGGACGCGACTATATTTCGGAGCGTGTTGAGTCCGAAAGCATTAGCAATCTCCGCAGTGTCGGAATCACGCTGCTTGGCTCGCACATCAATGAACAGCGCTATACAAAAACGACCATTTTATCGTTACGGGACCAGTTGAAAATGGCGTCCGAAGCCGCTGAAGCAGAAATCTTAATTGTGTGCAGCGATGGCGATGTAATTCTCAACACAGACACTGAAAAAACGTATAATATCTATCAGGGAAGTTCCTCTTTCCTTCATGAAGACGTGATTAAAGACACGACACTCAGCGGTCTCTTGTCCGAGAATTCAACCTGTGTCATTCTGCCAATGGAACAGAGTGCCTACTTAAACGGCTACCTTGTTCTCGCACAGCCGAACCAGTTTATCAACAATCGTGCCATATATTACACCAATATATTAACAACCTTTTTCTATCTGATTATGGCAATTGTCGGTTTTGTGTTCCTGCTCATTTACGTTTTCAATGTACGCCCTTTGCACAAACTGCGTAAAGGTGCCAGCCAATTCTCGATTAACCACGAAAATCCGCCGATTCTCATTAAATCTCAAGACGAATACGGCGAATTGGCAAAAACACTGAATGTTATCGGAGCAGAACTCAGTAAATTTGATGAGTACCAGCGAAAATTTATTTCTAACATTTCGCACGATTTCCGCTCCCCTTTAACAAGTATTCAGGGTTATGTTCAGGCGATGAAAGATGGCGTGATTCCGGCGGATAATCAGGAAAAATATTTAGATATTATTTTGTATGAAACCGAGCGGCTGACGAAATTAACATCAAATTTAATTGATATGAACAACTACGACCGCGACAATATTATGCTGGAGCAGGAATCATTCGACATTCACAAAGCAGTCAAAATGACCTGCGAAAGTCTGGAAGGAACAGCTTCCAATAAGCAAATCACCTTCACTTACGATTTCTGTGAGCCGGAAGAACTTCTTGTTTACGCCGATAAGCAAAAGATTTTACAGGTTCTTAGAAATCTCTGTGATAACGCAATTAAGTTCAGCCACGAAGAATCGGAAATCTGCCTGCATACCTTTACTAAAGGGGAAAAAGTTTTTATTTCGATAAAGGATTCCGGCATCGGGATTCCGCGTGAGGACCTAAATCTGATTTGGGACCGTTTTTACAAAACCGATTTATCCCGTGGCAAAGACAAATTAGGCTCCGGACTGGGGCTTGCCATCTGCCGGGAAATCATAAACGCCCACAAGCAGACAATTGATGTTGTCAGCACTGTAGGCGTTGGTTCTGAATTTGTATTTACTTTACCAAAAGCATAAAGAAAGGGGATTATTCCTCGGATGGGGAGTCAGTCGGCTCAGTATCCGGCTGCACCTCATCACTGTTTACATGAAGCTCCGTTATTACAACGGAGTCATTTTTTATCTGGCACACAAGTTTGCGGCTGCCATCTCCCATTGTAAAGGATTTTGTACTGCTCTTAATCTTACCGGCATCATACGATACTACCGCATCTACCCATTCACCGGTGAAAATCTTTGACGAATCCAATGCCTGAAACTCTTTTGCACTGGAAACCGTCACACCAAGTCCTTTAATACTTAATGGGAAGCGGATATAGGAAGAAAGTTTTTTCAAACTTCCGTCTGCCACCGCATACTGAATATCCTGCGCTGCCTGACGATATGCCTCTACACTTTCATTGTTGCTTGTGTTGTCAGCATTGTCGGTTGGCTCTGCGTCATCATTATCTGTATTCTTGTCGCTATTATTTTCCGAATCTGAGCTACTATTATCTCCCTTGTCATCATGGGCAGCATCCAGGGAAATACGGATTACACTAATGAGTCCACTGAGCATATTTTCCGTATTTTCACCGGACCAGTCTTTAACCAAAAGGGATATAGCAACCTTGCGTTTCATAAAGTAGAATAAGGATTCATCCTTCTTATTCTGATACCACGTTATGGTTAATCCATTCACTTCAATGTCCTGCATTTTTTCAAAGCCATCGAGTACACCGGATGGACAGCCATCAACTCCGGCATATCCGACAATCCGCTGATTTTCCAACTCCGAAAGTTCATCATAATGGAAACTAAATGATTCAAAATCATCCACTACCTTGTAAATCACTTTTCTTGCCGGATCCTCAACAGTCACGCGGAATCCGTACATATCATAAATCTTGCGGAGCACACGTCTGCGCTCCTTATCATCGGACTCGCTTTCCTTACCACTCCAGCCCACCGCATTGCTTGCGATGTGCTTTTCATCCTTTTTCACCTTAGCATCGGTATCTTTGTCCGGTTTGTTTTCCTCTTTGGTTCCCGAAACAATTTTCTTTGCTTTATCGGTACTGCACGCCGTACTCATCTTCACAGCAAATGTGCAGGATTCCTTCTGCCATGTCATGGCATCACATTTTTCATCACCATACATGGTTACTTCTGAATCATCCACCGTCTCTTTCTTCAGTTCGTTTTTCTCCGTAAACTGATTAATTACATCCGGTGCATTTTCTTCCTCTTTGTACTCAAAGAGAATCTTGTCTTTTTTCTTTTTATTCCGATACGTTATTTTTACGTGCTTTGCTTTTTTCTTGACTTCAACCTTTTTTACACGATATGATTTGGAAACATTACCAAGCTTATACGTGCGGCAGTCCGTCTCTTTAGCAATTGCCTCAATGGAATCTAATTCCTGCCACTCTTCTTCATCACTGCTTGCTACAATTTCACCCTGCTTTGGCTGTTTCTTTAATTTGCCTCCAAAAAATCCTTTTGATACAACGGCAGTAATGGCAACAACAAGTACCGCAACGGCAGCCGCCATTCCTTTTTGACGAGCGGAGAAACGTGGTCTTTTCTTAAATTCGTCCATCGAAATCACTTTTTCTTCCGACTCTTCACAGGCTTTTTTCACATTGGCAAGTATTCGCTTTTTATCGCTGTCACTAAGGGAAATTTTTTCCATTGCTTCTTTATATTCCTGCTGCATGACCATCATCTCCTTTCATCTGCTGAGGAAGCATCCTCGCTAGTTTCTCCCGCCCGCGTTTCAAAAGAGACCGTATCGTAGTCTCTTTCTTCTCTAATATCTCTGCAATTTCCTTAACGGAGTACTCTTCGTAATAATACAAATGGATGGCACTCCGGTACTTTTCGGGCAATTGTGATATGATTTGCAAAATATCGCTTTCTTCTTTTTGCTCCTGCTTCTCATCTGCCACATCGTACCCTTCCGGTATTGCCACCTCCCTCTGTCTGGACGCCGATTTTAACTTGTCCTTGCACAAATTCGACGCTACCTTTAGAAGCCACGCTTTTTCATGACTCTCATCTTCAAATACTCCTGCTGACTGCATAAGGCGAATCAGCACCTCCTGAACAATATCTTCCGCATCCTCCCTGCTTTTCATGTAGGAATAGGCTAACCGCAATATATCATTGCCAAATAAGTCCAGGGCTTTTTCCACCGCGTCCGATGGATTGGCTGCCACATCTATCATTGTTTTTCCCCTTTCTACCTACATAACGATTCAACATTTGAAAAAGTTGCAAAAAAAGAGAACTTTTTTCAAAAAGTTCCCTTTGCAGTTTCCTATACCGTGCCATCTTGCCAATGAGAATGATGAAGATGCCCCATCGGATTGAGTTCCGGAAAGCCCTGCTGCCTGAGTGCTTCGTACAAAACAATTGCAACAGAATTACCCAGATTGAGCGATCGAATCTCGCCATACATCGGAATCCGAATCGTTGTTTCCTCATTCTCCACCAGAATCTCCTCCGGGATTCCGGCACTTTCTTTGCCAAACATAATATAGCAGTCTTCTTCAAATGAAACATCGCTGTAAATATGCTTTGCTTTTGTCGTTGCCATGTAAATTTTGGCGCCCGGATTTTTCTCTAAAAAATCCGGATAACTGTCATAAATTGTGTAATCCAATTTATCCCAGTAATCAAGTCCTGCTCTTTTGACCTGCTTTTCATTAATCTGAAAGCCCATCGGCTCAATCAGATGAAGTCTGGCACCGGCTGCCACGCAGGTTCTTCCTATATTCCCGGTATTCGCAGGGATTTCCGGTTCCAATAATACAATATTTAACATATTAATCTTCCTGTCTGAGTGCAAGGAACAAATCAATACTTCCACTGCCGTCTGCAAATACCATCGGCACGCACAAAGTCTTAGCAAAGTTATTCGTAAAACTTACTTCACCGTGAGATAATGTCGGCGGTGTAATATCAATTCCAACACCGTTTGATGAGAATACGATTGCCGCATTTCCCATAATCATGTTTCCCAACTCACCAATTGCACTGGACGCGAAATCATCAATCGTCTTTACTTCCATCATACACATCTTAGAAGCAATCGCACATGCAGTTTCTTCTGTCATTCCAATCAGTACCTGTCCACGCATTTCCCCGGTTACGCCGATAATAATGACCCAATTATCATGGTCAAATTTTGCTTCCTTCAGTATCGGCTTTTGTATTGCAACATCGACAAAGCACATGTCCTGCAATATCTTTTTCGCCGCCATCAAAAAAGGATTGATATGTTCCGCATTTAAAGTAGCCATATTCTCTCTCCTCTGCACAATCTTATCTCAATAATAGCATAATTACGAAATAGTGTCTATAAAATTCTGAATTTTAACCAGTGCCTTCTTTAAGTCTTCAATGGAATATGCATAGGAAATTCGCAGAAAACCTTCCCCGCATGTGCCAAATGCAGACCCCGGCACTACCGCAACGTGTTCTTTTTCGAGAAGTGTTTTAGCAAACTCCTCGCTCGTCATACCAAAACGGCTGATGTTTGGGAATACATAAAATGCCCCCATCGGCTCAAAACACGGCATACCCATTTCACGCAGTTCTTTCACTAAAAAACGGCGTCTTTCATCGTAGCTCTCACGCATTTTCGCCACATCTTCATCGCCATTTCGCAATGCTTCAATCGCTGCATACTGACTCGTTGTCGGTGCACTCATAATAAGATATTGATGTACCTTTATCATCTGTTTTATAATTTCTTTTGGTCCGACCGCATAGCCAAGACGCCACCCGGTCATCGCATAGGATTTCGAAAATCCGTTAATTACAACACTTCTTTCCTTCATCCCAGGAATTGCCGCAATCGACACATGGTCGCCCTGATAGCTTAATTCCGAATAAATTTCATCGGACAGAACAAATAAATCGTGTTCCTTAATTACATCCGCAACAATCTGTAATTCCTCGTGCGTCATAATCGCACCGGTCGGGTTGTTTGGAAATGGCAGAACAATCATCTTTGTTTTATCCGTTATCGCTGACAACAATTTCTGTTTTGTCAGTTTAAATTCATCCTTTTCTTCTAATGCAAGTCTTACCGGCACGCCCCCTGCCATCGTAATACATGGCACATAAGACACAAAACAAGGCTCCGGAACGATAACCTCGTCTCCCGGATCAAGCATCGTGCGGAAAGCAATATCAATTGCCTCACTTCCGCCAACCGTAATAATCACCTCATCCGAATCATATGAAAGTGCAAAACGGCGTTTCAAATAAGTGCAAACTTCTTTGCGCAGAGGCAAAAGCCCTGCATTGGATGTATAAAACGTGCGCCCCTTTTCCAGCGAGTAAATACCCTCCTCGCGAATATGCCAAGGTGTATCAAAATCCGGCTCTCCTACGCCAAGCGATATGACATTTTCCATCGTGCTTGCCACATCAAAAAACCGGCGGATTCCGGATGGTTCCATCTCCGTTACCATTTTAGACAATGGGTTTCTCATGGAGTAATCAACTGCCTTTCATCACCTCGTTCCTCTGCTACGAGAGAAAGTCCGTGTTCTTTATATTTTTTCAAAACAAAATGTGTTGCCGTACTCATAACCGATTCCATCGGTGCCAGCTTCGTCGCGACAAACCACGCAACCTCTTTCATTGTTTTTCCAACGATAATAACGGTCAAATCAAATCCGCTTCCACTCATCAGATACAGGCTTTCTACCTCATCAAACTGGTAAATGCGCTCCGCGACCTTATCAAATCCGCGTCCGCGCTCCGGTGCAACCGTAACTTCAATCAACGCTGTCACATGCTCACAGCCGGTCTTGTCCCAGTTAATCAAAGTCGGATAGCCGCAGATAATTCCCTGCTCTTCCATCGCATTCATTTCTTTTTCAATTTCTTCCGGAGATGCCGCTAACATAGCTGCTAAATCTTCCGTCGAAAGTTTTCCGTTTTTCGCAATGTTTCGTAAGATTTTTTCCTGCATTTCTTCCTGCATCATATCCTCCAATTCTGCGGTCAATCAAACGCGCGGTATAATTCATCCGCCTTAGGCGGCTCTAAAAAACGTTTTTCACCATCATTGAAAATAACACGGTCATTTCCCTCTACTGCCTTGCCAATGACCGCCGCATGAATACCTTCTTTCGCAAGAGCATCCACAAGCTGGCTTCCGTGGTCGGTGCCAATAAGCATCGAGCCGCTGGAAATCAACTGATACGGATTCAAATTAAAAAATTCACAGATTTCAATTGTCTCCTGACGAATCGGTATTTTCTTCAAATCGACACACAGGCCCACACCGGATGCTTCTGCCATCTCCCAAAGGGCACCAAAAATTCCGCCCTCCGTCACATCGTGCATGGCTGAAACACCAACCTGCATCGCAACACGACTGTCCTTTACGACGCTTAAAAGCGAAGCGAATTTTTTGGATTCATCCACAATCGAAACCGGCAGACGTTTTTTCAATTCCTTCTCAAATTCTGTCGCAATAATGGAAGTTCCCTCTAATCCAATCCATTTGGTGACAACTAAATCCTGTCCCGGTTTTAATCCTTTGGTCGTAACTAGTTTATCCTTTGCAATTCGCCCAATGCCGGTAACCGACACAAGTGTCTGGTTTACAACTGCCGACACCTCGGTGTGTCCACCTAAAATTTCCACATCATATTCTGCGGTTAATTGACTCACATCGTCCATAATCTGCTTTAATTCGCCTTCTTCACTATTTGGCGGCATAATAATTGTAAGTAAAATACCTACCAATTCCGCACCGGAACTTGCAATGTCATTTGCCGTAATATGAAATGCAATTGTGCCAATCTCTTTTGCTGACGCCGTAATCGGATCCGTCGACAATACAAGCGCATTCTCCGTTGGTGCCAATACCGCACAGTCCTCACCGACACCGGCATGAACTAAAACTTCCGGTCTTTTCACCGTCAATTTTTTGAATACTGAACGCTTTAATACGTTTTCTGGTACTTTTCCTATTTCCATTGTTCTCTCCTATCCCCACAAGAAAAGCCCTACTGTGCCTCCGTGGTCGGTTCTGCGGCTGCCGGCACCGCTGTTTCCTGCGGTTTTACCGTTGCCATTGGTTTCGCTGTCTTCTTTGGTTTTGCCGTTGCCTTCGGCTCTTTCGTTGCTTTCTTTGTTGTCTGTGGTTTTGCCGATGCCGCAGGTGTAGCAGGTGTACCCTCTGCTGCCCCTTTGGTTACATAGCGCGGCACCGCCTGATAGGTACTGGAATTTATCTGTGTCTTTTTCGTTTTACCATTTTCCTTGACAATCTTCCAAAGCACCGCCTTATACCCAACATGCGCCTCCTGTGTCACTTTCGTATAGGAAGCAGGTTTCGTCTTATCATATGTGATTTTATCAGCCCCCGGCTGCATCGTCTGGGTCGTCTCGGACTCAAATGTTACCTCTCTGTCATCACTTCGGGTTTCTTCCCCGTAAATATTAAAATAAATGGTTCCCGAATACACACCACCCTCAATATAAATCGGCACTTCGGTGTCGTTACGAAATTTGAAATCTTTGTAGTCACCGGCAATCGCCGCATCCATCGATGGTTTTACATAGCTGACTACCATCGAATGAGGGCTTCTCTCAACGACTTCCAATTCAGCCTTTAACACCGCGTTATAAAGTGTTGTTGACACCTGACATACACCGCCGCCAATGGAATCTACCACTTCACCATTACTGTAAGATGGTGCCGCATAATATCCATTTTCCTCGGTCAATGGAGAAATCGTATCATGCACGGAAAATGTTTCTCCCGGGTAAATAACATGGTCGTTAATCAATCTTGCCGCATTGGAAAGATTTTTCGAACGGCTTACATTTCCGGCATTAAAATTCGTCTGAAAAGAACCGATTTTGTCTTTACAGCGTGACGCCAAATCTTTCGTCACCGTCGGTTCCTGAATCGTAACATCTGCTTTGACACGTATGGCATCGCCGCTTTTTGCCTGTTCCACTGCCTTCTTAATCTGGGCAGCCGTACTGTCAACATCGATGGTAGAACCCTCTTTTGCATCGGTGTAAACAAACGTACCGTTTTCCCGTTTTACTTTGGCATTTTTTGCTTTCGCACATTTCTTTTTGCACTTCTTATTAACAAAGGTGCGGATTTTTTTCTCTTTTGCATCATATTTCAGTTTATATACAAGTGGAGTTGTAGCAATCTCCCGGATTTTTGCATAATTGGTAAACGGATTCCCGTCCTTGCCAACCTGCATTGCTTTCGCAATCACATCACCAACTTCACAGTTGTAGCCTAACTGTTCAAGCGTTGCCGAGACCGTCTTTCCATTCACATCCACCTCCACGGTGCGCTGCAAATATTCATCCCGGTACTGCGCAACAGCTGTTCTTGCCTCATCTTCCGACATACCGCCCACATTCACGTTTTCCACGAATACACCATTGCAAATGAGACCTCGCGCCGGCTTTACCGTCTGATAAGCCGCATAAATATACGCCGCAATCAATAGCAGCATCAAAAAAATAACTAAAAAGGCAGGACCTTTTCTTGCTTTATTCATGTTGTCTCTCCTCACCTAAAATTTTAACAATACTTGCGATTTTTTTTTACTTGTATTACACTGTAATCATCACATGCCGGCTAATAATCCAATTAACATGGCAAATATGATGATACCGCAGATAATACCTGCAACAAGACGCTGTTTTTTACGATTTAACATATATATCCCCCTTTCTGAAAGGAACTAATGATTATGAATTTTATACCTGTTTTCTTAATATGTTTTGTCATTTTTGTGCTTTGGATGTTCTATGAACAGCGCAAAAGCCAAAACAAAGATAAAGAAGCTTCGGACGCATTCTGGGAACGGGAGCGCATGGCTAACCAGACAAGAAAAAAAGATATTTCCCATCTTCCCATTCTCCATGTGGAAGAATCGGAACTTCCTGTGTTTACCACAGAAAATGAGTCCGTACTATATTATCTCGACCATATCCGGAAAATAATCAAGAGTCCTATGCTCGATTTATCCGAATATTCGAATACAGATTTAAAATTAGCATATGGCGTAGGAAATTTCAAGGTTTTATGCGAATATGATGAAAATTTTAATCATTTTCTCCTCGCATTGACCAATCTGGCACGTGCCTGCACCGAAGCCGGTCTTTATTCGGAGGCGGAGCAGACGTTTTTGCTTGCCTTCCACTACGGCTCACAAAAAATGACCGATTACACCAGTCTTGCCGACATATATCTGCATTTGGAAGAACCGGAAAAAATCAGTGCACTCATCCGCAATGTCGAGGATGGCTCCCTGCCACATAAAGAGGCACTGATTCAGGCATTGGAGCAGAAACTCATGGCGTACCGGTAAATTCATCCATTGTTAAAATCCGTTCGGCTGCTGCATAGTTGAGCGGATTTCGGTTTTTATAGTCAAAGAGAATATAATAAGGTTCCCTTTTCTGCAGGGTACCATCTTTTAAAAGTCTCTGAATATCTACCGTATATTCTCCTAAATAAACCATATGATATAACTGTCTGGTTACATATCCCTCATAACCGGGCAGATAACGGTGTGTTTCGCACTCCCTGTCAAAGAAGGCACGAATCTCTCGTTTTTGCGTTTCTGAATCCGGCTTTACAAAAGTCGGTTTTTCTTTTGCAAAATCTCTGCGGTACCAGTCGTAGGTAATGATCTCCTGCCAATTTCCGGCGTCTGTTTCCGGCACATGTTTCTTTCCAAAGGCATACAGCACTTCATATCGCTCTCTCCGGTTGATTTTACGCTCAAACAAATGCTTTTCTTCGTACTCCTTCGCCAACTCCTCATACAGACAGTATGCGTCCTTAAAAAGGCGTTCCAAATAAATCATCGATGCAGTAAACTGGAAACTGTTGTAATACACCTCTACCATTTCTTCTACGCCTTTTAAAGAAAGAACATCCTCATAGGAAAGCCATTTGGTCGAAAAGATTTCATACGGCGGCAGGCTACTCGCCTGAATCTCGTAATCGTTACGCTTTTCATTCATAAAGGAACCATCTAAGACTTTCAAAAATCCTAATTGGAACTGGTCCGGTTTCATCGCATATACATCGCAGAACGATTTCTTAAAAGTATTGAAATCCTCATACGGCAGTCCCGCAATTAAATCAAGATGCTGGTGGATGTTTCCGCGCGCATGAATTCTTGCTACATTTTTTTGCAGCAAATCCCAGTCAGCGGTACGTCTGATTGCCTTTAAGGTATCCGGATTTGTCGACTGCACGCCAATCTCAAACTGCACAAGTCCCGGACGGAATGTATCAAAGAGCAGAAAATCTTCTTCATGCAGCAAATCGCCCCCGATTTCAAAATGAAAATTTGTCACACCATTATCATGCTCACCAATATACTTCCATATGCGGTAGGCATACGCGTGGTTGCAGTTAAAGGTGCGGTCCACAAATTTCACCTGCGGCACCTTGTTTTCAAGAAAGAAATCAAGCTCTCTCTCTGTCTTTTCCGGGCTTTTTATCCGCACAGATTTCTCAATGGAGGATAAACAATAACTGCACGAAAACGGACATCCTCTCATGCTTTCATAGTAAATAATGCGGTTTTTCAGTGTTTCCATGTCATCATAAGGATACACTAAATCATCCATATCTAATCCCTGTCTTGGTTTAGTACGGTGCAATCCACCGATGCCTCGGTATACTATCCCGTCTATGGATGAAATTTCTCTGTCACCATCCACCAAGTATGCCATAAATTCCTGAAAGGTCCGCTCGCCCTCGCCAACCATAACAAGGTCTGCGTATTCGTATTTTGCAAGCACTTCCTCCGGATGATAACTTACTTCCGGTCCGCCAAAGAATAAAAACAGATTTGGCAGCACTTTTTTCAAATCTCCGGCTAACCCCATCACATATTCAATGTTCCAAAGATAACAAGAAAATCCAACCGCCTCCGGTTTTCTGCGGTAAATGTCCTGAAAAATTTCCTCTCTTCTGTGATTGATTGTGTACTCCGCAATTTCTACATCCTTCCGGTACTTCCCTGCATTTGCCTGCAGTGAGCGGACCGCCAGCGTCGTGTGGATGTATTTTGCATTGATTCCAACTAATAAAACCATATTTTACAGCCTCCTGACTTCTCCTATATAAAAAAAAGCGAGTGAATCCTCGCAAAATGTAAAAAAAGAAGCGGGTGATGGGAATCGAACCCACGTATCTAGCTTGGAAGGCTAGTGTTCTACCATTGAACTACACCCGCATGTTATATTAAGTTGTAAGTCGGGGTGACAGGATTCGAACCTGCGACCTCTTGATCCCAAATCAAGCGCTCTAGCCAAGCTGAGCCACACCCCGTTGGTGTTTTGTGTTGCCGTTTGTTGTCTGTTCCGCAACGACATGGATTATTATATTATATGACCTGCATATTGTCAACACTTTTTTTCAATTTTTTTTATTTTTTTTCGACAAGCCGTTTTAAAGTGCGCAAAGCCGCATAAATACGGCCTTACACGCTTTTTAACTCAAATGTAAATTCCCCGGAATCTGAAATTTCCAATATAATATACGTACATTTTCCATCCTGCTGGCGCGGATAAGAAATGCTTCCCGGATTAATTAATGTAATCTCATCTTCCACCTGAATCACCGGACGATGGGTATGTCCAAACATCACAATATCCATCCCCCTTGCAATTCCTTCCTGACGGATGGTCTGCAAATCCAGCGATACATAATAATAATGTCCGTGCGTGAGCAGTACATTTTTTCCGGCAAGCTGTATTTCCAGTTCGCGCGGTGCCTGCGAATAGTAATCGTTATTGCCGGGCACCATATAGACCGGTCCCGGTATCATCTCATTGACAATATTTTCATCACCTTCCAAATCCCCAAGATGAATCATTGCATCTACGCTGCCCTCTTTTTCCAATGCCTCATAAAGATTGCCAAGGCGCTTATGCGTATCACTTACAATCAGAATTCTCTGCATATCTGACCTCCATATTTCACGCTAATTTAAATATTGTGCAAGCTGTGCCTTCAATTTTTCCAATGCCTCTCCGCGGTGGCTGATTTTGTTCTTCTCCTCCGGCGTCAGTTCTGCCGAAGTCTTTCCGTACTGTGGCAGATACACAATCGGATCATAACCGAAGCCGTTTGCCCCTTTGATTTCATGAGCGATAATCCCTTCCATTGTTCCTCTTGTGGTAAAATGTCTTCCGTCCGGAAATACAGCCGCCATTGCACATACAAAACGAGCCGTTCTGTCTTTGTCTTCTACCCCCGCAAGGCGGTCAATAATCGCCTGATTTTTGATATCATACGATGTATCATGTCCCATGTATCTTGCAGAATATACACCCGGCTCTTTATTCAGATAATCTACTTCCAGTCCCGAATCATCTGCAATCGTAAGTTCCCCTGTCAATTTCATGACCGCTTCCGCTTTAATCAGTGCGTTTTCTTCAAATGTCGTACCGTTTTCTTCAATATCAATGTCAATTCCGGCTTCTTTCATGGATACAATCTCAACCTGCATATCTTTGCAGATTTCTTTCACTTCTTTAATTTTCCCCTTATTATTCGATGCAAGAATAATCTTTGTCATTTTAATCTCCATTCCGCAGGCACACTGCATTATACATTCTTTTTCGGCGGCTTCGGGCCTAAAAATGAGTAAAAGTACGTTTTTAACATACCGTTATAAATCTTTCTGTTTTTGTCCGCTTTTCTGCCGAAATATTTTTCAATATCCGTATAGGAAGTAATCACATACGCCGACCATGAATCTAATTTTGCAAACTGCTGTCCCAGCGCCGTATATAATGCCGGAAGCGCTTCTTTTTCCTCTAGACGCTCACCATATGGCGGATTGGTAATCACAAAGCCGTATTTTTTCGCATGGCTTAACTGGCGTACATCTCGTGCCTGAAAATGAATCAGCTTGTCTACACCCGCATTGGCCGCATTCTGCCTTGCAATTTTAATCACATTTTCATCTAAATCAAAACCCTGAATATCTGTTTCAATATCCATGCAGATATTGTCATTTGCTTCTTCTATCGCCATATACCACTCTTTTTTCGGTATCAGATTTTCCCACTGCTCTGCCGTAAACTCCCGGTTCATGCCCGGTGCAATATTCGCCGCCATCATGGCCGCCTCTATTGGAAATGTACCGCTTCCGCAGAACGGGTCCACAAAAATGCGGTCTTTATGCCACGGTGTCAGCATAATCAGCGCCGCCGCCAGCGTTTCTGAAATCGGTGCTTTGCCCGATGCCGGACGGTATCCGCGCTTATGCAGTGAATCCCCTGTCGTATCCAAACTAATCGTAACAATATCCTTCATAATCGTGACACGCAGAGGATAGGCACTGCCATTCTCCTTAAACCAGCCCGTCTGGTATTTCTTCTTTAACCGCTCTACAATCGCTTTCTTGACAATGGACTGAATATCGGAACTGCTAAACAGCTTACTGTTTACAGAATTTGCTTTCGTAACCCAAAACTTTCCGTCCTCCGGTATAAATTCTTCCCACGGCAGTTCTGCAACATGATCAAAAAGTTCTGTAAATGTCACCGCTTTAAACTGCCCTACCTTTAAAAGAACTCTCTCCGCTGTTCTTAAATTAATATTGGCTCTGCATATGGCTTCTGCATCACCTGTAAAGGTCACTTTACCATTTTCTACTGAAACGATTTCATATCCCAGATCGTAAATTTCTCTCTTTAAAACTGCCTCCAGTCCAAAATGGCACGGTGCAATTAACTCATATGTATTCATACTGTTCCTCATTTCCGATAATCATTTACCTGTTTTCTTCAATATACCATATATTCCGGTGCTTTACAATAATATTACAGCTTTCAGAACCCCTTTCCTTTCTTCTGAAATCTTTGAAAAGCCTCTCCTGAAATTTTTTTAATCTTTATAACAGTCTTTCACAACCCTTTTAAAAATCCTTATAAAAATCTGTATGATAGACAAGATATTTTCCGTGATACTGATGAATTCCGCCGACAACCGTCTTCACCTGAAATCCTCTCGCTGCCAGCTTCGGACAAATCATCATACTTTTGGAACCCCTGTCACAATACACGATAAAAACCGTATTTCTGTCGTAAAATATATTATTTAAAACAATTCCGCCTGCACGGCTGCGGTCATTACTGTTGTCATAAAAACCTGCATTCCTGTTGCTGTAATTATTCTGGAGCTGCCGCTCCATTTCCTCGAACGGAATATTGACTGCATTTTTAATGTGCATTTTTTCATATTCCTGTCTGCTTCTTAAATCTATAAAAACGGCTCCTGAATTTTCCACATAGTAATCCAGCCGCCCGGTACTGATATTTTCACATCTCATATTTTCTTAAACCTTTAATCAAGTGCTTACTCTAGTATATTCGATGATGCGTGTCCCGTGCCTGTCTGATGTGAATTTTAAGCCTGCTGACTTTGGTCTTTCCTGCCTGAATTTTCAAAATTGCCTTCTGATTATATTAAGGTGATTATATTTCCGATACATAATCTGCTATTATATAAATGACAAAAGACCGGCAGATTTGTTTCCGCCGGCCTTTGCATTACTTTTACGAATTATCTGTGGCAGTCTGTTGTATCAGACATGTTGCTTTCATCAGAAGCATTGCTGTAGGAATTCTTTGAAGAATTCTTGTTAGATGCGTTCTTTGAGCTGTTTGATGCATTTGATGCGTTGCTTGAATTTGAAGCATTGCTCATGTTAGATGCGTTACTTGAATTCTTTGAACTGTTTGATGCATTTGATGAATTTGTGCTGTTAGAATAATTCTTAGACATACTGAAATGTCCTCCTTTTATATTAGATTACATTGCATAGTATCTCTTATTTTTTTGAAATTATTCATAAACAAAATGACAACAATATGGTGTTATCATAAAAAAATTCCTGACATTCTTTCAAAAATCACTTAAAACCCAAATGTACCTTTTCAGAATCGTTAGATATAACACTAAAACTAAAATATCGTTTACCGCAATATCACTTCAGCACTTCAAATGTAACTTTTCCGCTATAATATTTCACCATTGCCTTGCCTATTATCTGTTCTTTTTTTACATAAGTGTTATTCCAATACCGTGCATCATTTGAAATGTTTCTGTTATCCCCCATAACAAAATAAGAATCTGCAGGCACTTCAAATACCATGTTCTGCCCCAAAGACATCGGCTCTTTTAAGTACGGTTCCTCTAACTGCTCTCCGTTTACATATACCGTATCATTTTTTATTTCAACAATATCTCCCGGTATACCGATAATCCGCTTTACAAATACGCGGCTTTCATCGTCCGGAAATTTAAAAACAATAATCTCCTGTCTTTGTGGTTCTTCAAAAAGATACGAGATTCTCAATCCAAAATATCTGTCTCCGGTCATAATCGTATTTTCCATTGAACTTGTCGGCGTTTCTGCATTGACAATTACACATCTTGTAAGCACAAATGCAGTGAGAATCGCAGCACTAAAAATTTTAATATAGGAAAACATTTCCATCAATACTGTCTTTGGGCGGCTTTGATTTTTCAATTCTTTAAAAAATTTCCCCATAGCTTTTCTCTCCATTTCCAATTCTATGCTTTACTTGGGGGTAAGTTTTAAAACCACTCTTGAAAAAACACTATTTTTACCCCCATTCTTAACAAAGAGCCTCTTTTTTACTCTGTTTTTGACAAATATCCCCTTTTTATATAACAAAATATATAACAAAAAAGCCCTACCTAAATTACTTTAGATAGGACTCATGTACGTGACAAGATTCGAACTCGCGACCTTCTGGTCCGTAGCCAGACGCTCTATCCAGCTGAGCTACACGTACTTATAAAGTCAAATTAATGACAATGCCGGCAACGGGAATCGAACCCGTATGGGAGTATAAGTCCCGCAGGATTTT
>OGEU01000059.1_pt1 | contig 110910 bp, 99 predicted proteins | sample 1570651 | NCBI WGS metagenome assembly OGEU01 (sample SAMEA2582129, study PRJEB24529) | metagenome | biome: Human gut stool | place: China | collected 2011 | reverse complement strand
TAGAAAGAACAAATCCCTTCTTCTTAATTTGTCCTTGACAAGGGGTACACTTTAATCGAGCTGGTTAATGATGGGGTACTCACCATAGAAAAAGCTGCCGAAAAGGCAAGGATGTCCGTGGAAGAGTTCAGGAATGCGATGGAGAAGGCTAACACACAGGAACGATAGAAGCTGACATCAAGAAAAGCAGGGATAAGTACAGATATTAAAAGAATTAAGGCTCTTACATGGATATGACATGTAAGGGTTTTTTGTTATGTCGATAATTGTAAAAAATAGGCATAATTTACCATAAACAGGTAAACTAAAGCTATGGACAAACGGAATAAGAATTACTATAATGGATATAAATGATTGATGAAAATAATAATAATTGTGCCTGCTTTCGGTACAAAATGTAGAAATTAAGCGAGGTTGTACACAATGGCAACATATTCGTACGAAATTGTCACAAAAGAAGGCAAAAAGAAAAAGGGTAATGTCGAAGCGGACAGCATAGATAAGGCAAGGGCAGCACTGAAAGCTGAAGCGGGCATGATAGTCTCAGTCAAGGAGGCGTCACTTCTCAATAAGGATATTGATATAAATATCGGTAAGAAGAAGGCTTCTGTGAGAGATTTGTCGGTATTCTGCCGACAGTTCAACAGTATATTAAAGGCAGGAGTAAGCGTTATCGAGGCACTGGACATGCTCTCACAGCAGACGGAGAACAAGAAGCTTGCGGGGGCAATCATGGAGACTAAGACCAGCGTTGAGAAAGGTGAGACACTCTCTAATGCCATGCGTAAACAGGGTGAGATGTTCCCGGAGATGTTGCTGAACATGGTAGCTGCAGGGGAACAGTCAGGTTCGCTTGAAAAGTCGCTGTCGAGAATGGCGGTGCACTTTGAAAAGGAAAATAAGCTCAAAGGACTTGTAAAGAAAGCCATGATGTACCCGGTAGTCCTTATCATAGTGGCAATCGCGGTTATGATAGTAATGCTTGTCGGAGTGCTCCCGGGATTCATGGAGACGTTCGAGGACATGGATATGGATATGCCCGCATATACACTAGCGGTTATGGGCTTCAGCGATTTTCTCATTGCCAACTGGATACCGATAGTTATTGTGATTGCAGGCATTGTGATTGGCGTAAAGATATATGCCGGTACACCTATGGGAAAAAGAGTGTTCGGCCAGCTTAAGCTCAAGGCACCGATATTCGGAAAGCTCAACACCAAGACAGCGTGTTCGAGATTCGCAAGAACCATGTCTACACTTCTTGCGGCAGGTATGTCCGTGGTCGAGGCGTTATCAATAACATCTAAAGTAATAGGAAATGTAGTGTATGAAGATACACTTGCGGACACGCAGGAGAAGGTAAAGGGCGGACAGCCGCTCTCAAGACCGCTCAGAACCAGCGGAATATTTCCGCCGATGATTGTACATATGGTAGGTATAGGAGAGGAGACAGGTAACCTCGAGGAGATGCTTGATAACGTAGCAGATTACTATGATGAAGAGGTTACGATGGCGACCGAGCAGATGACGGCACTCCTTGAGCCGCTCGTAATCGTGTTCCTTGCGGTTATCGTTGTCGCTATCATTGCCGCAGTGTATGCGCCGATGATGACGCTGTATAACGGAATCGGATAATGTTGAAAGGGCTGTATCAATGAAAATAAAGATTGTCAACTTTGGTCCTATAAAAGAATTTGAGTTTGATTTGTCGAAGAAGCTTATTGTCACCTACGGGGATAACAATATTGGTAAGTCCTACGCTATGCAGGTGGTGTATCTTTTGTTCAAAAAAATAATAGATGTAAGCACATCTGGAAGAACAATTTATTTATTTAGTTATATTAAAGGAACACAGTTGGACAAAGATAAGGAACTTGGTTATTTAGCGGAACTGTTTGAAAATAAAGCTGATGAAAATAGGTTATGTAAAGAGATAGAAAGTGTGGTATTCAGAAATATAACGAATGATGTTATGTATGACTTTGAAGATTCATGCTATAACACATTTGGAAATTTTGATGAGATTTTAAAAAAGAATCCACATATATATGTATCGACTGATGAATTCTGTATGGACTTTGATTTGAAAGAGGAAAAGATAAACGGTTCAATTACAGGATTAAAAATATTGGTTAGCTATGATGGAAATATTTGGGGAGATAATAAACTAGAGTTTGATATTGATATGTCGAGTACAGGTGGAAATATTAGACAACAGATTGATGCTAAGCTGGCACAGGTACATACACATATAATTTTTACAATATTAAATCAGGTAGGACAAGTATATTTTATGCCTGCTTCAAGGACAGGAATTTATAGCGGAATGAGTGCTTTTGGTTCTATTGTAGCTGAACTTTCGAAAAGACGTTCGAATATAACGAGTAGAATTGAATTGCCGGGAATATCAGAACCTATATCTGATTACTTTATCTCTTTATCAAGTATACCAAACAATGATAAGTTTGATAAGGATATAGATAATGTTATTAAGGCTTGCTGTGATAAAATAGAAGGTTCTATTTTATTAGGACAAGTAACATTCGACAGCCGTAAGAATTCACTTATGTATGCTCCGAATAATATGGAGACACAGCTTACAATGGCAGAGGTGTCATCTATGGTTTCGGAAGTGTCACCGATAGTTGCATTTTTAAAGTATATTATTGTAAAAAAACAAAGTCTGAGTTCTGAAAGCAGAGGAATCTTATTTATAGAAGAGCCGGAAGCTCATCTTCACCCGGGTAATCAGATTAAGCTTATGGAGATATTAACAGAGCTTACAAATGCAGGAATTACCTTAGTGATGTCCTCACACAGCAACTATGTGTTCAATAAATTGAACAATCTTGTCCTATCAGGAAAGTTGGACTATCATATATATCAGCCGATATATCTTGAGAAGGGGGCAGAGGGAAGTATTTCAAAACCTATGCACATAGATGAGTGTGGGGCTGATGACGAGAACTTCATTGATGTAAGTGAGGCACTGTATAAAGAGCGTGAGCAGATTATACAGGAGCATAATGAGGGTATAGAATGATATCAAGGATACAGAATGAACGCAGCTTGAAAGACTGTATAAGGTATGAGATAGAAGAAATTCAACAAGATGATGGTCATAGAATAAATGTAGAAGTCGATAAAAGACTTACTCATAGCGATTATGTTGGAATTAAAGTCGATGATTACTATAATGGTCTGCACATTGGTAAAACACCTAAATCAGTTGATTTTGTGGTTATTGTTAAAAATTCCCGCTGTTCGTTTACAATGTATATTATTGAGTTTAAGGATGTTAGTAGTCAAGAAGGACTTAAAATAAGAGACATTCAGGATAAGTTCACAACGACAATTAATGATTTCTTATCAGAAAGATTTAAGGATATTTTTCTTGACGACAGATACAATTATAAGGATATTCAGTTGTACCTTGTTTCAGATGCTTATGGCTTGGCTGGAAAAGCTGAATCCTATGAAAAATACAGGGAGATTCAGAAAAAATTAGATAAGAAGGATTCGTTAAAAGTCGATAGGAAATTGGGAGAAAAAGTGTACAAGTTCAGAAATAGACTTTTAAGGATAAAGTATGAATTTCCGCCTAATCCTGTGATACATAAAACAACCTAATCCGGTTATCCCGGTGGGCGACCCGACCACCGCATAACATATATGGGCGCAAGCCTAAAAAATATTATCTATTATATTTAAAGGAGATATTTAAGCATGAAGAAGTTAAACAAGAATAATAAGGGTTTCTCTCTCGTAGAGCTCTTAGTAGTAATCGCTATCATGGTAGTATTAGTTGGTGTTGTTGCACCTACACTTCTTAATAATATTGAGAAGTCAAGAGAAGCAAAGGACATTCAGACACTTGATGCAATTGCAGGCGCGATTCAAAGTGCTATGACTGATGAAAAAGCAGCAACTGATATGTCGAAACTGGAAGATAAGGTGTATAGTGTTACAAAATTATATGACGCAACAAATTATAGTAACTTAGCTAAAAAGATGAAGGAATATCTTGCTCAGCCTTCAATTGGAACAAGCTTTTCAGGAACTAAAGTTGATAAAACTAAAATGGATGTATATTTCCTGTATACAGGAGGCAGAATAAGCGTATTTGTAGCTGAGACAGCTAAAATAGATGAGGGAACAACAGCTACAGTTCCGGCAGATGCTACTGCGGGATTATTAATTGGTAAAAGAGACACACCTTATTCTGTAACAAGATAATTCTCAACATATGCAATATTACATCCTACTCTACATACTCACCTTCCTCTTCGGAATCGTGATAGGCAGTTTCCTGAATGTCTGCATTTACAGGCTGCCGCTTAAAGAGAATATTGCAACAACGGGTTCTCACTGCATGAGCTGCGGGCATAGGCTCAGATGGTACGATTTGGTGCCGCTGTTCTCATGGCTGCAGCTCGGCGGTAAGTGCCGGTATTGCAAAGCAAAGATTTCAGTGCAATATCCGTTCATCGAAGCGATGAACGGAATCGGGTATGTACTGATATTCATTATCAATGACATAAATATTGACAGCATACTGTTATGCCTGTTTTTCTCAGCTCTGGTTGTGCTGTCAGTCATCGACTGGAGAACCTATGAGATACCGATAGGTGTCAACATTACCATTCTGGTACTTGGTGTGCTAAGAAGCGCGCTCGATTACCACAATATTGTCTCACACCTTATCGGATTTTTTTGTGTCAGTGCTTTTCTGCTTCTGCTAATCCTTATAACAGGCGGCAGGGCGATGGGTGGCGGTGATATGAAGCTCATGGCAGCCGCAGGACTTTTCCTTGGATGGAGAGAAGTCACACTGGGCTTTTTCCTAGGCTGTATAATAGGCTCGATAATTCACCTGTTACTTATGAAGTTTGCCCACAAGGGCAGACAGCTCGCATTCGGACCATACCTCTCAGCGGGAATGGTCATAGCAATGCTGTTCGGAGATAACCTTATAAAATGGTATCTCGGACTATTCTAATTTAAGAGAACTAAAATCGTATGATTAATAGTTCTCTTACATATCCCTGCTTACAAAGGATAATAACCAAACAACGCAGGTAAGCAGCGATATGTAAGAGAACTATACTAATATAACCTCATAACGGATGCACATAATCATATATGCTATTCCGGTATAAATAGACAATTGCAAAACGCAAATTTGCACAACGTCCGGCTGTAATATACTAAGTTTTGCAAATGCCTAATCCGGTATAAAAAGTAAAAGGAGAACACTCATGGCTTCTAAGGTCACCAAATTCATCACCATTTCAATAGGCAGCTCGGAAATCAAGCTCTCCGAGCTTGACAGCAGCAAGAAGAATATTTCCGTTCTGTGGGCGGAGACGGTTCCTACCCCGGCTGATTCTTATGATGAGGGAGAAATCGTGGATATTGAGAAGATTTCAAGGATTCTCAAGCAGACGATTTTTAAGAACCGCATCAATGCAAAGCACGTTATATTCACGGTGCATGGTCCTAAGTTTGCCAACAAGGAGATTATTATTCCAAATGTTAAAGCGGATAAGATTAAGTCGGTCGTGGATGCGAACTGCTCAGAGTATTTTCCTATTAACACGGAGGAGTATGTATTTTCATATTCTATACTTGAGCATTTCGTCCAGGAGGGAAGAAAGCAGATGCGTCTCATGGTGGTAGCCGCACCGGAGGAGATTATTGAGAGCTATTATACCCTTGCAGAGCGGCTTGAGATGAAGCTTGAGTGCATTGACTATGCAGGTAACTCAACCCTGCAGCTCATCAGGCAGCAGGTTGAGGAAGCACCGAACATAGTTATTCAGGTCAACAAGGCGACAACTGTTGTCAACATTATGAAGAAGGGTATCCTGCAGATGCAGAGAACCATTCCGTATGGAAAGAATGTACTTATCAATGCGGTCATGGATGAGAAGCAGATACCGGAGGCGGGAGCCGAGGAGCTTGTAAAGCATGAGAAGCTTATCCACTCCTCATTTGACGGAGACCAGGTTACTGATTCCCTCAGATACATGGTGGCCAACCTGAGCCGTGTAGTTGATTATTACACGACAAGAAATCAGGACAGCCCGCTTGACAAGGCATATCTTATAACGGATGGTGTGCAGATTCTTGGATTGCTTGATTTGCTGAGCAATGAGCTTAATATTCCTATAGTCATGATGGATGAGCTTAAGAATGTCACAGGCAGCAAGTACTATGAGATGCCTGAGAACCACCTCATGAATTATCTTGAGAACCTTGGAACGGTCATTGAGCCGATTAACTTCGTGTCCAGAAAGCATATAGCAACGGCACAGAAGAAGGAGGTTAAGCATAACAATACAGCGCTTATAGCAGGCTCCTTGATTATATCAGCCGTGCTGGTCGGTTATCCGTTATATAATTACATGCAGGTGAAGGAGCAGCGTGATAAGCTTGCGGCGGATATAGACAGAATCAGCAGTGTTGAGCAGATTGTAAACGATTATTATAATGCGAAGGACAAGGTGACGGATCTGCTTGGCTTTGTGAGCAGCTCCTACAGTGACAATGATTCCGTATTATATATGTACAATAAGCTTGAGGAGGTTATGCCTTCGGATATTTCGCTGTCAAGCCTGTCATTTAATAATGGTCAGGTATCCCTTTCGGGAACGGGCTCATCCAAGCTGTGCGTTGCGAAGTTCTTAGAGGAGCTTGAGAAGCTTGATAATGTATATGATATACAAATTTCGGGTGTCAGTGAATCGAAGGATGAGGAGAGCAATATTACAGAGAGCTTTTCGCTTACGTTCAAGTTCCTCAAGCTTGACGAAGAGGAGAGCACACAGGAAGAAGCCGGTACGGACAGCAGTACAGTAAATAGTGAGAAGGAGGCACAGTGATTATGAAGCTTGCAATTTCAGAACGTGACAAATTCCTATTATGTCTGGTTGGCAGTCTATTGCTGGTATTTTTAGCATACTATTTCGGATTCCACAATTTCAGCGACAGGACGAGTGCGCTTGAGAGCGAGATTTCCACACTTCAGGTTAAGTACAATGACTTGAAGGATAAGTCGGACAATATACCGAAGTATAAGCAGGATACGGAAAACTATAATCGCATTTTTGAGGGTGGTCTTGCCGGATACGATTCAGGCTTTTCACAGAAGGCAACGCTTATGTTCACAACAGAGCTTGAAGCAGAGCTTGGTGTGTGGGTCCGCACGGTGAGCATGCCGGATGCAGCACTTGTGTACACCTTCGGAAATGTTGTTTCATCCAACCCTTCAGCTAACGGCGCGAAGGTATATTCCACCGATATGAAGGGATATAAGAAGACGGTCACATATTCTTATGAATGTGATTACGATACCTTCAAGGAGCTGCTGGCATACATACTTGACTATGATACGATATATACGATTGATACGGTAAGCTGCTCCTACAATGAGGACGATGAACTTATGAGCGGCAATATCACGATTTCACAGTATGCCATCACCGGTTCGGACAGAGACTACTATGAGTCGGATATAGATTCGATTGACCTTGGCACGGAGAATCTTTTTGTATCAGAGAGCAATCCTGGCCGTGTGATAGAGGCAGCGGATGAGTTCGGCCTTATGACCAATTATGATATAGCGCTTTCCCTCAGCTCGGAAAGCTCCGATTTAAGCTCGGTGGTTCTTGGAAGAAGAGGCTACTCATCCTCACAGGTTTCCGCCAACACGAATGACAATGTTCCCGTTGTGATTAACCTTGCAGGAGAGAATGGTGAGTACACGATAAGCTATTCTGTAGGCGATAAGCAGTATCCTGCTGCAGACAAGACCCTGGTTGATTTGTCCTTCAATCCGGGAAGAAGCCTTGACCTCATGGTATTCAGCAGTGAGCGTGAATCGGATAATGACAAGTCCGGAGCAAGCGTGACCATCAACAATGAGTCTGATATGACACTTAACATCAAGGTGGTAAATGATGACAGCTCCAACCCAAGATTCAAGGTTGAGAGTGTGAACGGAGCGGTGAGATATTATAGGTAGATAGGCAATTGCGAAACGCATTTTCGACAGTAAACAGTTGTGTGATTTTACTAGTACACTGCCGGACCTTTTGAACGCCGTCGGTACTTAGCGGCTGTATTTTAGCCGCTTATGTACCGCTACGGCTTTCAAGGAGTGCGAACGTGTCCGGAAGGGTACTAGCAAAATCATACAACGTCTGGCTGTTGCACACTACGTTTCGCAATTACCTGTAGTCAGATATACATGAAAAGGAGATTGTTGTGATATGTCCCACAATGTGAAGCATGAACAGAATAGCGGTTTCTCTCTCATAGAGCTGTTGATTGCGATAGCTATCCTTGCCATGCTCACGGTGCCTCTTATGAACTCGTTCATAATGTCGGGAAAGATTAACCGCAACAGCAGAAGGCTTCAGAATGCCACCGCTGTTGCACAGAGTGTTGCGGAGACTGCGAAGCATACGACGGACAAGGCGGCACTTGAGGCGGCACTTAAAGCACTTCCGGGTGTGTATGATTTTCCGGCTGATTCTAAGGTGAATGAGGACAGCCCGGTGTATACCTTCAAGCTTGACGGCGCGGATGGTGAGAAGTTCCGGGTTAATGTAAGCCTTATGCCTAAGACGGATTATGACTATAAGGCAACGGACTTTGCCGATTTATACAATGAGGCGAGCGTCATATACAGTGAGCTTATTCTCAATGACAACAAGGTTCTGTCGCTTATGAGGTCGCAGAAGATACCTTATGATGTCCCGGGTGCACTGGTCATGGAAAAATGGAATGTCACAGAAGGCAGGTGGGACAGCTACAGTCCGTCAGCTGAGGACAAGGCAGTCCGTGATACCTATGGCAATCTTTTTGCGGACGAGTATCTAAAGAGCAGTGGTTCATTGGATGGTATCAGTGAGTCGGAGCTTACTGATGTCAACTCCAAATTTAAAAAGGAAAATATAGACAAAACAGTAGATATTAATATAGAACAGGCCGGCAATAATTATGAGGTAACTATCAATACGATATATACATTCGATTTCACGGATTATAAGGTAGTGTACAGGGCTGAGGATACGTCTCCGGGTGTGATCGTCACTCCGGGAGCCGGGACTCCCATGACATTCTACAGGGGTTCGGGGAAGCTAGTGTATAAGGCTGATGAGATTAAGCTTACCTTAGACAATGAAAAGCCTTTATATTTTCTCTACGCAAAGGCAGAGGGCGGCAGAATTTCAAGTGATGGAATTACGTTGGAAAAGGCTGCGGACGTAAGACATTTTAAGAGCGTAACTTATAATGTCGATGCAGCTTCCGGCGTACAGCTTACCAATGAAGATGGAACCTCAAGGAACATGAAGCTTTATTTTGTTGAGGAGGCAGGCGAAAGACAGGAGGAGAGCTTTAAAATCAATGTCGATAACAGCAGTCTCACAACAGCACTTGACCTATACACAACAGAATTTTACAACACCTTGGGGGCAGCACTTTCCGTCAATGTCAATAATACCATAAAAGGTGTTGTTAATGTGTATTCTACAAAGGATGCGGCAAATACAGATAACCATATTGCGTATGAAAAGGGCGAAGAGATTACTTCATTATATAAGATCATAGTGAGCGTGGATTATGATGCTGACCGTGACGGAGGTTATTCGGAACAGGTGTATTCGGTAGCTACCGATGATTAAGAAAAATAATATACGTGCTGAGGCATATGTGCTTAGGCACGGTGAAATGGAGAAATGTATGGGCAGAAGAAGCACAGGCAGGCTTAAGGAGAATAAGGGTTCATCACTTATAATGACATTGGTTGTGGTATCCTTCATAGCGGTCATAGCGATGACTGTCATGACATTAGCCCTGTCCTCATACAAGATAAAGGCGATGGAGGCGCGGGGCAGAAATGCTTTCTATAATGCGGATATGGCGGTGGATGAGATATATTCAGGTCTTGCCGCTGACGCTTACGGTGAGCTTGCAGAGTCCTATGACTATGTTATTGGAAATCTTCTTGAGGTTGACGGCGATTCGGTCACAATGATTGACAACACGGCAGCTAACAAGCTTCTTAGAAATACATATTTCCGCAATGCCTGCTTCGCAATATTCGGCGAGAGCTATGGAATGAGTGATGAGAAGGACATTAAGAAAAAGATAGAGGATGAGCTCACAGCAGGAAGCACACTATCATCTGTGAACCTCACGGAATTATCCGATAAGCTTAGAAGCTATATCTCCGATGTCTATAAGGATGCTTCAGGTGGAAGCGAGATTGATATAAATGTCGGACAGCTTCCGCAGATTCTCATGGTTGACGGTGCGATAAATTCCGTGATTATAAAGGATGTCACAATAACATACCAGAATCTTAATACGGACTATTTTTCACAGCTCACAACGGATTACGAGATTGTATTCCCTGAGAAGGCTGATATCAATATCGTGGATGATGACAGCGATATTCTTCAGTCCTTCCGCGACTATGCGATTGTATCAAATAAGTATATCAACTCGATGGGCTCCATAAATGTAAATGGCGGAATATACGCAAATCTTGGAATAAACCATCAGGGTGCTTCGGAATCACCTAGTCTTTTAAGACTTACCGTAAATGGAGGCAATATTGTCACCAACGGTCTGATACAGCTTTCACAGGGTGCGGCTGTCACACTTGGAAACGGAAGAATATGGGCGGACAATATCGAGCTTATCGACTCAGACCTTGTAATCAATTCGGATGGTTCTGCGTATGTTGCGGATGACCTGACACTTACACAGGGTTCTAAGAGCAATTCTGTGACGATAAGCGGCGATTATTATGGCTACAGTATTGAGGGACATGGAATAAACAGCGCGGATGCGTCCCCGGCTAAGAGCAGTGCCATTATCATAAACAGTAAGAAGTCAAAGCTGGATTTTTCCAATATAAGAACACTTATATTGGGAGGTTACGGATGGGTTGTATATAATGAAGGCTCATCAGACCCGGGCGATGAGAGCTATTATAGAACGGGTGAGTCTATTGCCGTGCGCTACACACAGACTGCGTATGTTCTTCCGGCGTCATGGAACGGAATAATTAACGATAACTTCTTTGCAAAGAAGCTGCTCAACCCGGCACAGCGCGTGATTGCCAATCCGGTCGAAGGCGGGGAGTATGAGTACTATTACAATTTCTCGAGCGGTGATGCGGCTGCAAGCTTTTATCGCGGACTTTACGATGATGATACCTTCAATGAGCTTTGCTCAGATGCCGGGATAACCGGAGCCGGAAATCTTGCCGAGGCTCAGGTGATAAGAGCGAGAATAAGAAGTTTGATTGATGAGACTTATGACGATTTCCTTGACTATGACGGTACAGGAACTAAGGCTATCACGATTAACCCTAATGCCCGTGTGTATGAGAAGGGAATTGTGAGGGACAATGCTTCGGGTGTGAACGAATATAACAGTGTAGGTGATGAACTCGTTAGGGTTCTCTATGATAATTCAACCCAGAGACAGAGGATAATAGGAAGCCTTCTGATAGAGCTTGAGGATGACTGGATGTACAATTCCTCCGACTGGGATGGAAGCAGGCCTTATCCGACGCTAAACTACGGCTCAATGCGTTTTTCACATAAGATTAAGTCGGAGGCAGAGCTGAATCATGGCGCTGTGGACAATATTCTTCTGGGCAGGTCAAAGATTGCGGAGACAGGAAACGCATATTATTATGTTGAGAATGAGGATGGCAACAATGCGGAGAACTATGTTGTTTTCGTGCATAATGGGGATGTGAAGCTCAGCAATGATTTCGACAGCCGTGCACCTGAAAGAGGAATTATAATTGTGGATGGCAACGTGGTTGTAGACCGGAATTTTGAGGGCTGCATCATCGCGACGGGAGATGTCAAGCTTGAAGGTGCTACATATAGTGCGGCACCGGAGCTTATTGATACGATTCTTAGGACACTTCCGGGTGTGAGAGGATATTTCGACGGAACGAATGTCACTGAGTTCGGAAAGCATATCGGCTACAATGATGGTGCACATGCAAAGCAGCCTGATGAGAAGGAAAAGGGCAATCTTAACAGCTATGCGGCATCGGATTGCATAAATATTGCAAATTACAGAAGAAGTGCAGCGACACAGACAGAGACGGAATAATGCTCTTAATAATGATAATGCTAAGAAAAGGAGGGAAAATGCCGATATGAAAAGTAGGAATTGCAGGAATTGCAGGAATGGCGGCTGTAATACAATGAATAATGAAATGGATAAAGGCTTTTCATTGATTGAGCTGCTGGTTGTTATTGCCATTATGGGCATCTTTATCGGCGTTTCCTTCGCTTTTGTAGGACTTATCCAGGCAGGAAACATGACCAGTGTGACAAAGAGCATTGCGACAGGTATTCAGGAGACACGTCAGAAGACAATGACACAGAATCTGTTGTACGGATGGCGGTTTTCGGTGGATACGGCTGCCGATGGCAGCGTGAGCATGACGGTCACTAAACAGGCAGCCGCCACACAGACACCTGTGGACACTGTGACAGAGCTGAAAAAATGTGACCTGTATTACACTAAAGATAGTGACGAAGAGGTGAAGATTACCGGTTTCGCGATGACGTTCGACGCTTCGACAGGTGCGATAAAATCCTTTAATTATGCCTTGGCGGACGGCGGAACAGCCATGCAGACCTCGGGCACCGGAAGGATAAGGGCGGCACACGGAAAAAAGGAGAGTGAACTTACCATATTCTTTGCAACAGGAAAGTATGAGGTTAAGTAGTATGAAACTAGACAGAGCACATAAACGGGACGGATTTTCGGATAACAAGGGCATCACTCTCATAGAGGTACTTATAGGAATTGCCATAATGGGTATTGTTTCATCGATGATTTCGGCAATAATGGTAGGTGGGACTAATTTTTTCAGGAAACAGAGCGCAACGATAGATTTGCAGAATGATTCACAGCTTATTACCTCATCAATGTCGGCGGCGATACTTGAGGGAACGAATTTTACGCTTGAAGAGGATAAGCTGATGGATGGCAGGAGGGTTGTATATTTTACCACCGGGACACCTGCTGCAGAGGGGGAGAATAAAGCAGTCGCAAAACAGTATATATGGGTAGAGGAGAGTCCGTATGGTGACGCAGGGTATCTGTATATATATGATGCGGGAGCTGTGGTTGATTACAATAAGGGAAATTGCATATCAGAGCTTGTCAGATATTTTAAAATTACAGCCGGTGTCACAGAAGCGACAACAGATGCTTCGGGCAATGCCGTATATACATACAACAGCAGCGTCAAGGAGACGAATAAGATTGAGAAAATCAGCGTGAGCTTCACTCTTGCCAATTCCAAGTCCGAGCTTACGCAGAGCATAGAGATTAAGCCAAGAAATACTGTGGCGGATTTTAAAAAGCTAGAGTCCGGCACATAGAACCAGCTGCACAAGTATGAAAGAAAGTGGGTTGATGTTTATGGGAAATATTAATAATCTGAAGAGAAGTGTAAGGAAGCTTGCTGCTGCCATGTTATCTGTTGTGACTGCGGTTACACTTATGCCGGTGCAGGCTGTTCAGGGAAAGGGGACTTCACATTTGGCTTTGGGTGTGGCTGATATCAATACGCTGAATGTGAGCTTATCCGTCAGTGCAAGCGTGCAGAGAGCACTTGATGCGGGGCTTAAGAATAATTCCGGGAGAGCGGATGTCATAAGAGCTGTGCTTGATGACATAGAGGAGCTGCCGCAGTATGGTAACACTGATTTTACATCAATCACAAGAGGTACGGCAGAAAGACCCTTTGTCATACTTGAGATTGCTCCGGCTGAGGAGTGCGGTGAGCTGGGATATCTTGTGAGCGGATGTGAGCCTATCAGAATGGAGGATATGTTCGGCTTCGGAGAGTATACAAGAATAGCGCAGACATTGACAACAGGTTATTTGACGGATGTGCCTTCAGGAACCTTCTTTTTCATGGATGAGCCGGAGGGAAATGCCTCCAATTATGGCTCCTACAGAGGTAATCTTCAGAACTGGGCATGGAGAATTAATCAGTACGGCGGACAGTCGTTCGTACATAAGGGCTATTATGAGTATGTAGGCACGGGTAAGGGTTATTTCTCTGTTGAGGCAGGAAAGATGGTTAAAAAAGGTGTGGACGGCGGAGAGTATATCTGGCACACTGTCAACTCATTTGAGGCTTCGCAGTATGAGGGCATAGAATTTAATGATGACATTGCCGAAGCGGCGACTGAGGTCGGTGAAAGAATATATACAACCAGAACAAGCTATAATGCCAGGCTTGATGGTTCGGACTCAATGATGATGGTTGACCAGGTGGTTGAAGTCAGCGGTATGTATAAGGTGTATACAAATAAGGAGAATTTTCTCAAGGATACGCTCCTGATGGATGATGAGACGGCTGCCGGTTACTCCTGTGTGATAAAGACTATCACGGCACAGGAACTTAACAGAACACCGGAGTGGGTTGATTACTCAGACCTTATCTATATCTTTCCGGGAAATCATAACACGGAGATTGTGAGTGCGTGGAAGCAGACGATAAACGGTGCACCGGCTAACAGACTTGGACATACCTCCGCAACAACGAATTATCCAATCAACACCTTTGAAATCAATGATATATCTGCCGATGTGACGATGAAGATTTTTAACAGGGTTTCAGCGTCCGAGAACTACGCCTCAATAATAATTGACAACCGGCTTTTTGATTTCAGTCAGAACACACTTACATCACTCTCGACAGTGAATAATGTAAACATGGATATATTTGACTGGAGCTTCAAGGATACGGGCAAGGATTATCAGGCTACAGCCAGCAGCAACAATGTATATAAGCTCAGTGTCATGCTTATGTCGATGAATCCTAATTTCTTTAAACAGTTATATTTGCAGCCGGGAAATGAGCTTGTAAAGATAGTAAACGGTGAGCTTGTGGATACGCTTCAGAGGTCACCTGCTGATAAGTGCTGGTCAGGATATACCTTCCAGCTTATGGAGAAGGATTATTCAGGCAATCTCTATAACTATTTTACATCCTCCGAGAACTGGTTTTTATATGGAAGCTGTTCTAATCTGAGTGAGCAGAAGTACAAGACCTACGTTGACAATCATATATTTACCTTCAATGGTAATTCATGTGTGACCATGCAGTTCGTAAATGAGGCTGGTGGTCTTGGCTCGGATAAGCAGCTGCAGGATGGAAGGTATCTGTTTGGCAATTTCAGGGATTATCTGGATGAGAATGCGGATACATTCCAATATAATGCTGATAAGGCAGACTCATCGGATGCCGTGAGATATATTCTCGGTATAGGAAGTAAAAAGTCTTATTACGGAGAAGATACCACTCTTAGGATTCTTGACATTGAGCCAAGTGTGGGGCTTGATTCGGCAAGTAAGCCTGAGTGGACGAGAACGGAGAATTATATAAGACGTCTTATCCCTGATTTTCAGGGAAAGCTGGAAGTCACACACATGACAACAGCGGAGTACATAGGAAAGGTTGATGACATCAACAGTGATTATGACCTTGTATACATCGGACTTGATGCCGGTGGATATAATGTAAAGACAGGTGCGCAGGCATTTTTCAATGATGGTTCGAGTACATGGGGAAACACAATCACTGATTTCAATGACGATTCTCTTGATGGAAAGATATATTTCCACCTCGGAGATAAGATGGTGTCGACCTGTTATGATGGCGGTGGCCGTAACCGTTCTGTAAGGTTCATATATAACAATGCCGGCACAGGTGTTGTCTCAAGTGAGGAGCTGCGCTTCGCCGGAAATGATATCACGAATATCAAGAAGAATGAGCTTATCAGCTTCATCGCCTCAGGAAAGCCTGTTGTAGCAGAAAAGTATCTCTATGACCTTGAAAGTTTTTTTATAGATACAGGTTCTAATCTCTACAGCCTTGTGAACAGCTATAGGAATACGGAGACTGAGATAAAAGGAATTTATCTGTATTCGGACACAAGGAGACTTCAGGATACCTTGCGAAATAAGGCAGAGGCTGTTATATTTACATCGATTCCTGCACTCTATAACGGAACAACCGTTAGTGACACCAACCCTACGATATCCAATCCTAATTATCTTCCGGTTAACGGAGAAGGAGATGCGTATATGACGTTTGAATTTACTGTTCCGGGAGAGGGTTATAATTATCGTATCTATGTGGATCAGGACAAGGACAGCAAGTTCTCTTCGGGCGAGATTGTACAGGAGGGAACTGCGGCATACAATGATGGGAACAGGGGTGTAAATACATGTATCTATGAGGTCGCTTCAAGTATTGTGGGTATTGTACAATGGAAGATAGAGGTATACAGAAACGATAATGTGAATGTCAGATATACCAGGACAGGTTCTTCCGCAGCAAAGCTTCGTTCGGATACAGAGAAAAAGAAGCTCAAGGTACTTCAGATTATGCCGAAAAACGATTCGGGTCTTCTTAATCTGGAGAAGAATGATTTGTTCAGGAAGAGATACTCCAATCTGAATGATTTTGATGTGACGGTTCGCACGATTACATGGTCTGATTTTGAGAAATTCTTCGCAGGAGAAGGATTTGAATTCGACCTATCGCAGGACATAAGCAGCACGAATCCGGAGACAGATGTTCTCGCGAGTGTATCGGATGAGCTTGATAAATCGGGGCGCGAGATTAGGTCGGAGCTTGATGGCAGGAGCATAGGAAAGCTCAGCTCCTATAATATGATTATTGTTGGATTCGGAGATATCTATGGTGCTGTTGACCTTAGTAATACCAATGGCGCTGTTGAATATCTGCAGTATTACACGAAGCTTGGAAAGAGTATTCTTTACACGCATGATATAACCTCCTTGTATAATCTGAAGCAAAATGGAAATAAGACCTTCGGCTACACAGCCAATGCCATGCTGCGTGATATTATGGGCATGAACCGGTACAAGGCGGTGAGCACAGAGCTTGCTTCACTAGCCTCCGGGGACAGACTTAGGAATGCTGTAACCGGATATCAGAACGGCTTGAGCTACGATGAGATTCCATGCGACCAGAAGCAGGGCTTTACATATTATGCGATGAAGAGGCTCGGCTGGACTAAGAAACAGACGGATTGGAACAATCCTAATAAGACCGGAAACAGCTATAACAGGCTGCCATACAGATACATGATAACCAACCCACAGGGAAATGCGGTTGTCAATGAGAACAGTGTGTCAAGCAGCACAGGCTTTGCAAACAACAATGATCTGACTACAACTGCAACAAAGGTAAATGAAGGCCAGATAACAACTTATCCGTATAAGATATCGGATGTTCTTTCGATTGCGCCTACGCATGGACAGTGGTATCAGCTCAACATGGAGGATAAGGAGGTTACTGTATGGTATTGTTTATCAGACCCGGTTGCAAGCGGTAATGCGGGAATCGGAAGTGCAAGAAGCTCATCGTCCACAGAAAACGGTGAAGGAAGTGCCCTGACCTATGGCGTGTCTCCTAATGATGCTGCCAATAACTACTATATCTACAGTAAGGGTAATGTATTTTATTCAGGTGTCGGACATTCGTGGGTATCCGGTGATATGGAGGCAAAGCTTTTTGTCAATACAATGATAGCGGCATACAGAATAAGCTATGATGCACCTACTGTTAAGATTGAGAAGGCTGATATGACACCGGGTGTCGGTGCAGGACAGTCCTCTGCTTATGACCTCAGCATTGACAAGAATAGTGCCAAGGATTATTCGGCAGATGTACCTGATGAGTATGCTGATTACGTGCGCATATATTTCAGACCTGAGGATATGAGCTTTTCAAATGATATGGATGTGCGTATATCGTATGCCAAGAAGGATGGAAGTATGGGCTATATCACTGAGATATGGACAGGTGAGACCCATGGTGCTGAGGCTGCCGGTACTGTCCACACAGCTGATGATACCGATAAGTTCTTTGCGGGACTTAACAATAATGGGTTGTATTACTTCTACTATAGAAAATCGGATATCCGATCCGTGAGCAGCACATTTACGTTCGAGGTTAACAATAACCGTTCCGCTGAGGTGGGGCTTGCGTATATGAAGCTTAACCTTCAGAGCTTATATTATCTTGACTAACATTATTATAAAAAACCTGCAGTTCTGAAAATCATGCAGTTATGGAAATCATGCAGTTATGGAAATCATGCAGCTTTGAGAATCATGTATTTCTGTAAATCATGTAGTTTGAGAAATATGCAGTTCCTAAAAACATGCGGTTCTAATCAGATAGAACCGCATGTTTTTTTGCCTATTATGACGGAATGTTAATCATTGGTTTAAAATATATTCGATTCATCTTATTTGACACGATTTCTGTTGCCAATAGTCATATATGGTGCTATATTAATCGCAAAGCACATATCTATAATTCTTCTATTTAAAATATACCGTTTATTATCGGTAGTCTTATTTATCAGAAGTTCATGCTTTTATTCCAATAACCACAGGAAAGACAGTATACAACCAAGGAACAGCGAAGTTGATACCAATTAGACAATGTACAGTCAGACGACGTACAGGATGTTATGCACAGTATGTAAGGAGAGAAAGCTTTATGGGGAAAATGACAAGCAGTGAAGAAGCGAGGGCATTGAATCCGATAGATGATTTGATGTTCCGGAAGATGGCAGAGGATGTGGGTTTCTGTGAGGAGATATTGCGGGTGATACTTGAGGATAATGAACTTAAGGTGCTTGAGACGATACCTCAGTGGACAGGAACGAACCTGCAGGGGCGTTCGGTGATTCTTGACGCAAAGTGTGTTAAGTCGGACGGCAGGCAGGTGAACATTGAGGTTCAGAAAGAGGATGACGATGATCACCAGAGAAGGGTGAGATACAACGGAGCGATACTTACCACCAATATCTCAGAACCCGGAACAAAATTTAAAAATGTTCCGGATGTATGTATTGTATTTATTTCAAAATTTGATATATTTAAGGGGAAGAGTCCGATATATCATGTTGATAGGGTTGTGAGGGAAACCGGTGCTGTGGTTGACAATGGCTTTGAGGAGATATACGTCAATACGAAGGTCAGGAATGGTTCAGATGTATCAGAATTGATGCGAATTTTTGTCGAGGACAATGCGTACAGCACCCGTTTTCCGAAAACGTCGGAGATTAAAAGAAGATACAAGATAGTCGACGGAGGTGGAGATATGGGAAGTGCTATTGAGAGGTTTAAACAGGAAGGGAGAACAGAGGGACAGATGGAAGTATTTGACAAATTGTTGCGGAAAAAGATTATAAGCTATTCGGAAGCAGCAGACATGGCAGATATGACGGAAGAGGATTTTAAGAAAAAATATGATGAATATATAAAGGAAAATACACATGCTTCAGAAGAGCAGTTGTGAAAACGTCGAAGCTAAGAAAAATACATAAGCAATAAAGTTTCCCTGCTTTCATTGCAAAATACAATGAGCAGGGAAGGCTCAAGAATGTTTAATCTTATTTCAGCAGTATCCGGTCTGTTTCAGACCACATTTCAATTTTAATTTGTGAAAGCTTTAAAGGACTTAATCATAAAGTACATTATTAATAATGTCAATGTCATGTACAGCATGCATTTCAAAAAATCATGTATATGAGTTTAATGAGGTTACAGGTTTTTCATTTGGAGAATATAAGAATGGAGGATTTGCTATGGTGAGCAAGGTGGGCTGTGCGATGGTCACAGCGATGGGTGCTACGTTGCTTGAGGTGGAGGCAGATGTGTCGGGCGGGCTGCCGGACATAGAGATGACAGGCAACCTTGGAAGTTCAGTAAAGGACGGCAGGGAGAGAATCAGGGTCGCAATCAAGAAGTGCGGCTATCCGTTCCCGCAGGGAAGGGTGACAATCAATATTGCACCTGCGGCAATGCGCAAGGAGGGGACAGGCTTTGACCTTGCGGTTGCATGTGCCATTCTTGAGGAGATAGGTATTATTGTGGAGGATAAGCTGAAGAACAGGATTGTGATTGGTGAGCTTGGGCTTGATGGCGCGGTTATCGGTGTGAGAGGTGTGCTTCCGGCGGTGCTTGAGGCGAAGAAGCAGGGATATGCGGGGTGCATAGTTCCTGCGGCTAATTATTCAGAGGCGCTTATGGTGCCGGAGATAGAGATTATTCCTGTGCAGCATTTATCGGAGCTTGTAGATGAACAGGATGATGGGAAATATTGTGAGGTTATTGATGCTAATGCAGTCTGTGACAGGTGCAGCGATGAAGATAAGGTAAATCCTGACTATTCAGATATATATGGTCAGGAGTATGCTAAGAAAGCCATGCTCACAGCCGTTGCGGGAAGACACAATATACTGCTCATGGGACCTCCGGGAGCTGGAAAGACGATGCTTGTATCGCGTATTCCGACCATTATGCCCGGCATGTCTAAGAATGAACAGCTTGAGCTTGCCTGCATTTACAGCATAGCCGGAAAGCTTGGCGGCAGACCGGATATGAGTGTAAGACCGTTCCGTGCACCACATCATTCGATTACGTCGGCGGCGCTTATAGGCGGTGGACGATTGGTTGAACCGGGGGAGGTGTCGCTTGCGTCTAAGGGAGTGCTGTTTCTTGATGAGCTTACACGCTTTGACACAAGGGTTGTGGAGCAGCTGAGGGAGCCGCTTGAATCGGGAAGGATAGTGATTAACAGGATTACAGGCTCCTGTGAGCTGCCGGCTGATTTCATGCTTGCGACGGCTATAAATCCCTGTGCATGCGGTTTCTATCCCGATAGGACAAGGTGCCGGTGTACCACATGGGATGTGAATAAGCACTATGGGCGCATAAGCAGGCCGATACTAGACAGAATTGATATATCCATATCATTGCAGAGGGTAAGCTTTGACGAGCTTATAGGTAAAAATGTGGCTTCTGAAGGAATAAAAGGTGAAAGAAGAATGGATGAAAAGACCGGAGCAGGAGACAGACGAAAAGCAGATGAAAATGCCGGTAAAAGAACAGATGAAGATGGTGATATGCAGACAGTAATTGGGAATTTCGACAGCTCCAATATGCGGAAAATTGTTGAACGTGTGTGGAGAGTCCAGCAGGAAAGACTTGGCGAGGGACGTTATAACAGCCGTATGACTAATGATGAGATTAAGAAATACTGCCGACTTGACGATATATCCGAGGAGCTTATGAGAGAAGCGTATGATGTATACGGACTGAGTGCCAGAGGCTACTATAAGCTGCTCAAGGTGGCGCGTACATTGGCGGATATCGATGGAGCGGAGAATGTGGAGGAGCGGCATGTGCTCGAGGCGCTGAGCTACAGGGTGAAGGATAAGGGGGATGAATGATGGATGAAGAAAATAAGCGTATCAGGGCATGGTTCTGGCTTACCAATCTGCCAGGATATGGATATAAGAAGCTGGCGGCACTCAGGGCGGCAGTGGATGATGTGTGGGAGCTGTATGAAATTGAAGAGAGCGTAGGACGGGAGAAGGCTGAGGAGTTCTTAAGACAGGTGTTTTCTTTGTCAGATATAAAATACAGTGATGCACAGATTGGAGCTTTTTGCGACAGGAGCCTTAAGAGAAGGCTTGACAAGGAATTTGAAGGGTTGGCAGCGTCGGATATAAATATGGTCTGCATTGATTCAAGTGACTATCCTGAAAAACTTAGGGATATTTTTGATGCGCCGTACATACTCTATTATCGCGGAAGGCTTCCGGAACAGAACTATAAGACGGTGGCGATTGTAGGGGCAAGGGCGTGCAGCGAATATGGCAGAAGCATGGCAAAGGATATTGCCGCGCAGCTTGCACGGTATGGAGTGCAGATTGTCAGCGGGTTTGCGAGAGGAATAGATACCGCATCGCATAACGGCTGTCTCGGAGTTGATGGAGGAAGGACATTTGCGGTATTTGGAAGTGGAATCAATCATTGCTATCCGCCGGAGAATCGTTTCACATACGATGAGATAATACAGAAGGGTGGGGGGATAATTTCTGAATATCGTCCCGACACGAAGCCGTTATCGGGATTCTTTCCTATGAGAAACAGGATTATAAGCGGGCTGTCAGATGTTGTGATTGTTGTTGAAGCCGGAGTTAAAAGCGGTTCTCTTATAACTGCCGACCATTCGTTAGAACAGGGCAGAACGGTCATGGCATTGCCGGGGAGAGTGACGGATGCGCTGAGCATGGGATGTAACAGGCTGATACGTCAAGGTGCTGCTGTCATAACATGTATGGACGATATTTTATTTGAATTGGGACTGTCAGAAGTACAAAATTATTCTGTCAATATAAAAAATTCACAAATAAAACTTGCAAAGCCGGAGAAAATGTTGTATAGTCATTTAGATTTTAACCCGCAGAGCATTGATGATTTAATTCGTAAGAGCGGAGTGAGCTTCAAGGAGGCAGCGGAAGGTCTTGTGAGACTTGAGCTTGCCGGACTTGCAAAACGAATTGGAGGAATGTACGTGCGAGGAAAATAATAACTGGAGGAGTTGTCATGGCAAAATATCTTGTAATCGTTGAGTCCCCGGCAAAGGTGAAGACCATCAAGAAATTTCTTGGTTCTAATTATGAAGTGGTTGCATCACAGGGCCATGTTCGTGATTTGCCTAAGAGTACGCTGGGAATAGATACGGAACATGACTTTGAACCAAAATATATAACAATAAGAGGTAAGGGAGATATACTTGCCCATCTTAGAAGAGAGGTTAAAAAGGCGGATAAGGTTTATCTTGCAACAGACCCTGACCGTGAAGGAGAGGCTATTTCGTGGCACCTTGCACAGGCACTTAAGATAGATGATAAGGATATCAACAGAATAAGCTTTAATGAGATTACCAAGAATGCTGTTAAGGCTTCGATAAAGGAACCAAGGAAGCTTGACATGAACCTTGTCGATGCACAGCAGTCGCGAAGAATACTTGACCGTATGGTGGGCTACCGCATTAGCCCGGTTCTCTGGGAGAAGGTAAAGAGGGGGCTGAGCGCCGGACGAGTTCAGTCGGTTGCGCTCAGGATAATCTGCGACAGGGAAGCGGAGATAAATGCGTTTATTCCTGAGGAATATTGGACAATCGATGGTATTTTTAAAGTCAAGGGTGAGAAAAAACTGTTGACGGCGAAGTACATTGGCGATGAAAACGGCAATTCAGCTATTCATAATGAGAACGAGAAGAATGCGGTTCTTGCCGGGCTTAAGAATGGTGCTGCTAAGATAGATGAGGTAAAGAAGAGTGAGAGGATAAGAAAGGCTCCTCTTCCGTTTACAACAAGTACACTCCAGCAGGAAGCAGCCAAGGCACTTAATTTTTCAACCCAGAAGACCATGCGCATTGCACAGCAGTTATATGAAGGAGTGGATATAGATGGTCATGGTACAATCGGTATCATAACCTATCTGAGAACCGATTCCACAAGAGTTGCAGCGGAAGCGGATGTCTCTGCGCGTGAGTATATAAAGAATAACTATGGTGTTGATTATTACTGTCCGATAGATAACAAGAAAGAGAATGATAAAAAAATTCAGGATGCGCATGAAGCAATCAGACCTACCGATATCGAGCTTACGCCTGCTAAGATTAAGGATTCGCTTGCACGCGACCAGTTCCGTCTGTACCAGCTGATATGGAAGCGCTTTGCGGCGAGCAGAATGCAGCCGGCGAGATATGAGACAACTACGGCTAAGATTACGGTTGGTGGACACCATTTCTCATCGTCATCATCAAGACTTGTGTTTGACGGATTTATGTCGGTATATGCTGAGGCTGATGAGGAGAAGGAAGAGAACAATTCAATGGTGGGGAGCCTGAGTACGGACAGCGTTATAACTCTTGAGAATACGGACAGCAGACAGCATTTCACACAGCCGCCTGCACATTACACCGAGGCATCGCTTGTAAGAACGCTTGAGGAGCTTGGAATAGGACGTCCAAGTACCTATGCACCTACTATAACGACTATAATTAATAGAAGATATGTTGCCAAGGAAAATAAAAATCTATATGTGACGGAGCTCGGAGAAGCTGTAAATTCAATAATGATGAAGGCCTTCCCTGTCATTGTTGATGTCAACTTCACAGCTAACATGGAATCACTTCTTGATGGTGTTGCTGATGGCAGCATACAGTGGAAGACTGTTGTGAGAAACTTCTATCCGGATCTGGATGAGGCAGTTAAGAATGCTGAGAAGGAGCTTGAGGAGGTTAAGATTGAAGATGAGGTTACAGACATTCCGTGTGATGTATGTGGTCGAATGATGGTCATTAAGTATGGACCACATGGCAAGTTCTTAGCCTGCCCGGGATTTCCTGAATGTCGAAATACTAAGCCGTATCTTGAGAGGATAGGCGTTGCCTGCCCTAAGTGCGGTAAGGATATTGTCATTAAGAAGACGAAGAAGGGAAGGAAATACTTCGGATGTGAAGGCTTCCCTGAGTGCGATTTTATGTCATGGCAGAAGCCATCAGACAAGAAATGTCCTGAATGTGGCGGATATATGGTTGAAAAGGGCAATAAGCTTGTCTGTGCGGATGAACACTGCGGATATGTCATGGATAAGATGGATAAATAAGAAAATAAGAACTAAATTTCCTGTGTATGAAACAGAATATTAAGAATTATGACAATTATTCAGACTATTCACAAAAAAATATACAAAAACTATTGTATATTCAAATAATTTATGCTAAACTTAGCAAGTAGAAGCAATAATATTCTATTTGCTAAGTTTTTTGTTGATAAAGGTAAGTTATTATTTATATGGAAAGGGTGGTTGCACGGATGAGCGTTCAGTTACTTGATAAGACGAGGAAAATCAATAAACTTTTGCACAACAATAATTCTCACAAGGTGGTATTCAACGATATATGCCAGGTTCTCAGTGAGATATTGGTGTCCAATACTCTTGTTATAAGCAAGAAGGGCAAGGTATTAGGAAGCAGCACCTGTGATGGGGTTGAGGAGATTAAGGAACTGATTGATGACGAGGTGGGAGAATTCATTGATCACATGCTTAATGAGCGTTTACTCAGTGTTCTTTCGACGAAAGAGAATGTCAATCTTGAAACCCTTGGCTTCGGGAGAGGAGATGCTAAAAAGTATCAGGCAATTATCGCACCTATAGATATTGCAGGTGAGCGTCTTGGTACATTGTTTATGTATAAGTGTGACAGCCAGTACGATATAGATGATATAATTTTGTGTGAGTATGGTACAACGGTTGTCGGGCTTGAGATGATGCGTTCGGTCAACGAGGAGAATGCAGAGGAGACGAGAAAGGTTCATATTGTAAAGTCTGCGATAAGTACATTGTCATTTTCAGAGCTTGAGGCTATCAAGCATATTTTCGAGGAACTTGACGGCAACGAGGGGATTCTGGTCGCAAGCAAGATTGCCGACAGGGTGGGAATTACACGTTCGGTTATAGTCAATGCACTCAGAAAGTTTGAGAGTGCGGGGGTTATTGAATCAAGGTCTTCGGGAATGAAGGGAACATATATCAAGGTGCTCAATGATGTGGTCTTTGATGAACTCAAGAAGATAGATTTGACTGAATAACAGACTAATTATTTATTCAGGAAGAGTGCGCTGCTCTGTTTAGAACAGCGCATTATTTGAATTAATATGTAAGATATTGTAAAAAAAGCTTGTTTTTTTCCGGGGATGTCTTATAATTGATAAGAAGAATGTATAACTGTAGGTTTTTGAGAAATTGATAAATTTATTATCATAAAGGAGAATGAAGAATGTTTGAATCTGGAGCATTTGGATATGTCAATGTGCTTTCATCGGCGGCTGATGCGGCATGGACCAGGAATGAGATACTTAATAACAATATAGCCAATGTCGACACACCGGGCTTTAAAAGACAGGACATGAAGTTTGAGAGCCTTCTGCAGAATGAGATTGCAAGGCAGGGAAAGACGAATTCCACACTTGACCAGAAGGTGGCTGATGTCGATTATACAAGGCTTAAGCCTTATGTATATACAGATAATTCACAGCTTTCAACAAGACTTGATGGAAATAATGTGGATATTGATGTGGAGGAGGCTGAACTTGCCTCTAACCAGTTGATGTACGATGGAATAATAGAAGGGCTTAATAAGGAATTCGAGAGAATGAAGTCTGTTCTTTCTAAATAGAAATAATTTTGCAGGAGGTTGATTATGGCACTGTTTAGTTCATTTAATATAGCATCATCGGGAATGACTGCGCAGAGACTCAGAATGGATGTTATTTCCGAGAATATAGCTAATGTAAAGACTACAAGGACGAATGAAGGCGGAGCTTATATACGCAAGAATGTTGTTCTCAATGAGAAGGGGAATAATTATGGAATACGCACGTTCAGCGAGATTTTTGATGCGACCAGAAGCGGAGTGGGCAACGGAGTTAAGGCGACAGCCATAGTGAATGATACAGATACACCTATGGAGCTTGTATATGATCCGTCACATCCGGACGCAGATGAGAACGGATATGTAACATACCCTAATGTCAATATCATAACGGAGATGACAGATCTTATCGATGCTTCACGCTCATATGAGGCGAATGCAACAGCATTTGAGGCTTCTAAGAGCATGGCGAGCAAGGGCCTTCAGATAGGTAAATAATTTTAATTATACAAATAGAAGCGGGGAATACTTATGTCAACAGTTAATATACTATCAGGTGTATCATCAGATTACATTACTAACTCGATTGCTGATAATTCTAAGGCAGGGAAGTCGGAAGGCTCCGGCAGCTTTGATGAGCTGTATCAGGCAGCGGTTAACCTGATTTCAGGAACGAACGGTTACATACAGCAGGCACAGCAGGCTGAGATTGATTATGCAATGGGAAAGCTTACAAGCACTCATGAGCTGAGTATTATTGAGAACAAGGCTAATATAGCACTTCAGTACACTGTTGCGATAAAAAACGGAATTTTGGATGCATACAAGGAAATTATGCAGCTACAGGTGTAATTTAACCGGATTCAGTTATTCGGCTGATAAGCAGAGAACGTCAGCGGATTGCAGATAGCCGATTTAATAGATAACTAGTGATACAGGAGAGCACATATGCCGGATATAGTAAAAAAATACCTTGATAAGATAAAGGAATTTTGGAATAAATACAATAAAAAACAGAAAACAATATTTATCTCTTCCGTATTGGTGGCAGTTATTGCGATTGCAATACTTGGATTCGTTCTGGCACAGCCACAGACGGTTGTGGTGCGGTATTGTTCAACGGCTTCCGAGGCTACGGAGGTCAGACAATTGCTCACCAGCAATGACATACCTTGTACGGTTGGTTCAAATTTTGAAATCATAATCGACAAGAAAGATGAGATTGAGGCACAGCTTGTACTTGGCTCTAACAATATAGCTTCAACCGGATATTCCTATGCCGATGTCCTTACCGGAAGCTTTTCACAGACGCAGGATGACAAGGAAAAGCTATATGTAGAGACACTTGAGAAGAAGTTCGCCGCACAGCTTGCGAAGATTGACGGAATAAAGAGCGCACAGGTTACAATCAAATTTGAGGACAACTCTTCAATTTTTGAGGAGAATAAGGATGCGCATATTACAGCTACACTTGTCACCAGCAAGACACTTTCGGAGTCTACAACAGAGGCAATAGGCCTTATGCTTGCTAATAATGTCGGAAGCAACAACACCAACAATGTTGTGGTTATAGATGACAAGGGGCAGTTGTTATTCTCAGGTATTGCGGATGCCTCAGGAAACTCATCGGGACTTAAGACAAGCACGAAGTTCCAGAGAGAAATGATGACCAATATGGAAGCACGCGTCAAGAAACTTGCGCTTGCAATGCAGAATTATTCTGACGCCGAGGTTATGGCAAATCTTGTATTTGACAGCGATAAGGTGACTGAGATAACCCAGAAATATAATATACCGGATGGCTCTGAGGAGGGCTTAAGAAGCACCAGCTACGAGGTCAACAGTACTAATGGGACTGGCTCCGGCGGAACAGCAGGTACTGAATCCAATGACGATGACACAGGATACGATATTGAGAACGGCACTACGACCAATGGAGAGTATAATCTTACGCAGATAGACTGGCTGCAGAACAGCACATATACTACCAAGGAGAAGGCGGCAGAGGCGATTGTATACAGCGATTCCAGCCTGTCGATTATTCTTACTAAGTATAATGTTGTTTCTGAGGATGACCTTAGAACACAGGGGCTGCTTGGCGATATGACATATGATGAGTATAAGCTTGCCAACAGCTCACCTACACCTATTACCGTTGAGGAAGATTTGGCACAGCTTATTGCTTTCGGTACAGGTATAGATGTCAACAATATAGCTATTTCAGCTAATATGAAGTATGTATTCTTAGACACTCCGAAGAGCAGTACACCGACTTCGTTTATAATTCAGATCGTTCTTGCGGTTCTGATTGTCGGACTCCTTCTGTTTGTAGTATTCAGAAGTGCAAGACCTGTTACTGTAGAGGAGACAGAACCGGAGCTTTCAGTGGAGGATATGCTTGCCTCTACAAGAGAGAAGCAGGCACCGCTTGAGGAGATTGATCTTCAGGATAAGTCTGAGGCACGCAAGGCTATTGAAAAATTTGTACAGGAAAATCCGGAAGCGGTCGCAATGCTTCTTCGAAACTGGCTCAACGATGGCTGGGATTAAACGCGCATGAGTTTGAATCAGTACTAATGGAGAGTGGGGCGTGATGTGATACGCTTCGGAATGGAGACAATATGGCAAAGAAAAATGGATTAGATGGTATCCAAAAGGCAGCAGTTCTTCTGATTGCATTAGGACCGGATATGTCATCACAGATATTTAAACATCTTCATGATGATGAGATTGAACAGCTTACACTTGAGATAGCCAATACGAATAGTGTATCGCCCGGAACCAAAGAGGAAGTTCTCAATGAATTTTATGAGGTGTGTCTTGCACAGCAGTATATCGCGGAGGGTGGTATCGGATATGCCAAGGATCTTCTTGAAAAATCACTTGGTGCCGATAAGGCAAAAGAGGTTATCGGAAAACTCACCGCAAGCCTTCAGGTACGTCCTTTCGAGTTTGTGAGAAAGACAGACCCTGCGCAGCTGCTTAACTTTATACAGGATGAACACCCACAGACGATTGCACTCATCTTATCGTATCTGTCGCCGGCGCAGTCATCTATGGTTATCTCAGCACTTCCGCCTGAGAAGCAGGCTGATGTAGCCAAGAGAATTGCCCAGATGGACAGAACATCACCGGATGTTATCAAGGAAGTCGAGGGTGTGTTAGAGCGTAAGCTTGCTTCGCTTGTTAATCAGGATTACACCATTGTCGGTGGTGTCGATGCTATCGTTGATATCCTCAATTCGGTTGACAGAGGAACGGAGAAGCATATTGTTGAGACTCTTGAAGTTGAGGATCCGGAGCTTGCAGACGAGATCAGAAAGAAAATGTTCGTATTCGAGGATATTCTTTCACTCGACGACAGAGCTATTCAGAGAGTGCTGCGTGATATTGAGAACAATGATATTGCCGTTGCACTTAAGAATGCCAATGAAGAGGTTCAGAATGTTATTTTCAGGAACCTTTCAAAGCGTCTTTCTGCTATGATAAAAGAGGATATGGACTTTATGGGACCTGTCCGTCTCAAGGATGTTGAGGAGGCACAGCAGAAGATTGTTAACAACATCAGAAAGCTTGAGGATGCCGGCGAGATTGTAATTGCAAGAGGCGGAGGTGACGAGATAGTTGTCTAATCTGCTGAAGTATAACAGTATAGTTATAAAGGATTCCAATAATTATATTATTGATTCCAACCAAAAGGTAATTGACAAGATAAACAGTATCAAAAAGAATATAATTGCCACGAATGTCATGAATCCTAATCCGCCGGATGCGGACGGATTTGTAAGCGGTCTGAGCGCACAGGTTGTTGAGGAGCTTACAGATAGTGATGAGAATGCGGCAACACAGGAAGATCTGACCCTGCAGACACAGGAGATTCTTGACAATGCAAGACGTGAAGGCGAGGAGATAGTCGCCCAGGCACATCGTGAAGCTGAACAGTTCATAGAAGTCATGAAGAATGAAGGATATGACCAAGGCCTGAAGGCGGGTGCTGAGGAAGTTGAGAACCGGAAAAGACAGTTGGAGGAAGAATACAATCTTAAAATGGAGGAGCTTGATAAAGAATATCAGGCGAAGGTTGCTGATATAGAACCTAAGCTGGTTGATACATTTATCAATGTTTTTTCCAATGTAACTCATACTATTGCCGAAGACAAAAAAGATATGATAATATATCTTATAAATTCTGTTATGAATAATGTAGATACATGTAAAGAATTTGTTATACATGTGTCTCCTGATGATTATAGATTTGCAATAAATAATCAGAATCTGATAACAGGGGCATTGTCCAAAGAGGTACATATTGAAATATCGGAGGATTCAACACTTAGCAGAAATGAATGTCTTATTGAGACAGATTCGGGTGTGTTTGACTGCAGCCTTGATGTTCAGCTTAGTAATCTTATCAAGGATATTAAGCTGCTTAGCTGCATGAACCGGTAAGTTATAAAATAAAAAGTAATTTTCATCCGATAGGGGAGAAGAATTGTGCTTACAGATATCGATTATGAAAAGTATACAAAGCTGATAGACAGAACCTATTATAAGAGGTTAGGAAGAGTTTCCAAGGTAGTGGGTCTTAGTATAGAATCTGTCGGTCCGGATGCACGACTTAATGATTTATGTAAGATTATGCCAAGGGATAATCCGGACAGGGTCATATATGCAGAGGTTGTAGGCTTTAAGGACAACAGAATACTTCTTATGCCATTTGAGGCAGTGGATGGAATTGCGCCGGGCTGTATTGTTGAAAATACAGGCAAGCCTCTGATGATAAAGGTTGGACCTGAACTTCTGGGCAAATCACTTGATGGTCTAGGAAATCCGTCCGATGGCAGCACAATTCATTATGAAGCTGAATATCCATGTGAGGCGGCTCCGCCTGACCCGATGGAGAGGGAAATCATTTCTGAGGTTCTTCCACTCGGTGTTAAGGCAGTGGATGGACTGATTACTGTCGGAAAGGGACAGCGTATCGGAATATTTGCGGGAAGTGGTGTCGGAAAGAGTACACTTTTAGGTATGTTTGCAAGAAATACCAAGGCAGATATAAATGTAATCGCCCTGATAGGAGAGCGAGGCAGAGAGGTGCGGGAGTTCATCGAGAGGGATCTCGGCGAGGAAGGCATGAAGAGAAGTGTGCTTATAGTGGCAACCTCCGATAAACCGGCACTTATAAGAAATAAGGCAGCCAAGACTGCTACAGCCATAGCGGAGTATTTCAGGGATCAGGGGAAGGATGTCCTTTTGATGATGGATTCTCTTACACGTTTCTCCATGGCACAGAGAGAAATCGGACTTGCATCGGGTGAACCTCCTGTAACGAGAGGGTATCCACCGAGTGTGTATAGTGAACTTCCTAAGCTTCTTGAGAGAGCAGGAATGAGTAAAAAAGGTTCGATTACCGGATTATATACCGTTCTTGTGGATGGGGACGATTTTAATGAGCCAATCACGGATACAGCAAGAAGTATCCTTGATGGACATATAATGCTTAACAGAAAGCTGGCCAATAAGAACCATTATCCGGCTATAGATGTTCTTATGAGTATATCCCGAGTAATGAGCCAGATTGTTGATAAAGAACATAAGGCAGTCGCCGGAAAGCTTAAGAATGTGCTTGCGACATACAATGAGGCGGAGGATCTCATCAACATCGGAGCGTACAAGAGCGGCTCGAATAAGGAGATTGATTATGCTATAGAAAAGCATGAGGCTGTTAATAATTTCCTTTTGCAGGGTGTTGATGACAGATATGAATTTTCCGAGGAAATCCGGTTGTTGAATGATATATTCAACTAATAATATATTCGGAGGCAGCTTATGGCAAAGTTCGTATACAGAATGCAGAACATTCTGGATATTAAGAATAAGCTTGAAGTTCAGGCGAGAAATTCGTATGCTGCGGCGAGAATGAAGCTCAGTCAGGAAGAAGAAAAACTTGACAGAATGTTTGAACAGAAAAAAGCTTACGAAGAAAATTATAGGCAACAGTTATCCGGAAATATCAATATACTACAGATTAATATATGTAAGAATGCCATTGAGCTGTGCAAGAATCAGATAAAAAAGCAGCTTGTGGAGGTGAAAGTGGCTTCCCTCAATTTAGAGGCCGCACAGAAGCGTTTGGGTGAAGTTATGAAAGAACGCAAGATTCAGGAAAAACTCAGAGAGAAAGCTTATGAAGAATTTCTTCAGGAACTTAATGATCAGGAGAAAAAAGAGATAGATGAACTTGTAAGCTTCCGCTTTGAACAGGAGGAATAGTATGGCAGACGAACTTGATGACTTATTAGATGGACAGGAGGAAGAAAAAAAATCCAATAAGCTGGTTATAATCCTTGTTACGATACTGATTGTTTTGATTTGGCTGGCTATATTTGTCCTGCTTGTCAAGCTGGATGTGGGTGGATTTGGAAGCAAGGTACTATATCCTGTTTTAAAGGATGTACCGGTTATCAATAAGATACTTCCTAATGCATCGGACGAGCAGATTGGAATTGACAGTAAGTATCCTTATACAACGCTTTCTGAGGCTATAGCGCGTATTGAAGAGCTTGAAAATGAAAATCTCAGACTCAATGAGGCAACAGCGGTAAATGCGCAGACAATTGCTGATTTGACCTCGGAGGTTGCCAGATTGTCACCATTTGAGGCTTACCAGAAAAACTATGAAGTGCTGAAAAGACAGTTCGATGAACAGATTGTATTTGGAAATGAATATACAGGTAATTATGCGGCAGACCCTGATACATACATTGAATGGTACGAGAAAATGGATCCTGAGAACGCCGCAGCGATATATCAGATGGCTATAGAAAAGAGAGCAAGCAGTCAGGTTATAGTTGATCTTTCAAAGACATATTCAAAGATGAAGGCAGCTCAGGCAGCTTCTATTCTTGAAGAGATGACGGGAGATGAGGAGAAGGTTGCTTCTATTCTTGCAAACATGTCACAGGCAAATGCAGCAGCTATTCTTCAGAACATGAATTCCACTTATGCTGCCAAGATTACTCTCCTTATGTATCCTTCTCCATATACGGTTGAAGAGTACCGGGAGAACAGAAGACAGGAACAGATGGGAATAAATCCGGTCGGAAATCCGGACGGAACGCATGGAGGAAGCAGTTCGAACACTAACTCCGGAAACAGTGGCAGCAATCTTACAAGAAATCCTGATGCTATGCCTGGAAATAATACCGGCAGTGCGGCCGAGGCTTCAACCGGGGAAAGTACTAGTGCAAACACTAATACTGGAGCAAACACCGGTACCGGCGTTAACAATAATTCCAGTGCAGGCAATACTACTACAGGAAGGTAGTTGTCCATATTTATATGGTTGACTATAAATTTATAAAAATATAGAAGAAAGGAGGAAATGACAATGGCTGACCCTAATGTAAAGAATGTTTCGGCTGCTCAGGTTAATAAGAGTCTTGCTGCTAATTACAGCTATATCAAGAAAAGCTCTGAAAAGACCATTAATAATTCATTTGGTAATCTTATGCAGAATTCGTTGAATAAGATGACTGATTCGTCTGACAAACAGAACACACCGGAAAAGGTTACTGTAAGACGCTCGCAGGTTGAATACATTGTTCGAGGTGCGAAACACACCGGAGATGGAAAGGCTGTGGATGAGAGCACCATGACAGGAAGCCTCAAGGCACTTACAGGTGAAGTAAAGGCGGTTATATGTGCAGTACTTGATATGACGGATGAGGAACTTGAAAGATATCTTGCCGAAAATGGCATGTGTGTAATGGATTTACTTCTCCAGAATAATCTGGCGGATTTCGTTACAGACGTTGCCGCTGATGGAGACAGTCTTAAGCTCATTACAGACAGCAATCTTTCCGAGACATTTTCTGAGCTTGGCGATGAACTTAAGAAACTTGTCGCAACAGCTGCACAGGAGATGGATATTTCAGTTGAGGAGCTTAATAAGTATATTCAGTCAACAGATTTTACTGATGTGTCTAATGAGGAACCTGCTGATGAAGTGGTTGGAACTATAGATAAGACGGCTGATACGGCTGATACGGATGGGCTTTTAAGCCGCCGCCAGAACAATCCTGAGTTAGATAAAGATAACAATGGAAGTGCTGTGGAAGAACCTGAACTCGGGCTTGAGGATAAGATTACCGTAGCTCCGGGTGAGGATGATGCGTCACAGTCCGGAACATTTCAGAAGAGCGATGAAAGCCTTTCAGGACAGTTCCTCAATACTCTGATTGAGAATGTTGATAATGCAGTACAGGCAAAGGAAGATTTTAAGGGGTACTCAGTGAACTCTGAGAATATCGTAAGACAGCTTGTGGATGCTATTAAGATTAATGTTAACAGTTCTTTTTCTGAGATGGAGCTTCAGCTTCAGCCTGAGAATCTAGGTAAGCTCAATCTGGTTATAGCTTCAAGAGACGGCATAATAACGGCACAGTTTATGGCTGAGAATGATGTCGTCAAGAGCGCAATAGAGAACCAGATAGTCATGCTTAAGGATAATTTCGAACAGCAGGGCCTTAAGGTAGAGGCGGTTGAGGTTATGGTTCAGACACATGGCTTCGAGATGGGAAAGAATCTTGAGGGAAGAGGAGATAACTCACAGGACGACGATGACAGACACAGAACCTCAAGAATACTCACACTTGAAGAAATTAATGCAATCATAGGTGATGACGAAGCTGCCGATGAGGATGTCCTTGCAGCGGAAATGCTGAGAGCATCAGGCGGTAATGTTGATTATCTGATTTAAAGCTTGAAAGGAGATGGAAAAATGGCGATAAGTGCTGCAATTGTGGATGGAAAGATATATGCAAAAAGCACACCTGATAATCTGTCACAGGATACCAAGGGAACATCGACAATGGGTAAGGATCAGTTCCTGAAGATTCTGGTTGCAGAGATGCAGTATCAGGATCCTCTTGAGCCTACTACGAATACCGAATGGGTATCACAGATGGCTACCTTCTCACAGATAGAGGAATTACAGAACATGTCCGATTCTATGACAAAGGGACAGGCTCAGAACCTTGTCGGAAAATACGTAATTATGGCTACTACCGACAGTAAGGGTGAAACCAAGTATATCAACGGAAAGGTTCAGACTGTTGAGATTCGTGAGGATGGTACATATCTTTCAATTAATGGATATCTGTACAATATTGATGAGCTGTATTCTGTTATAGATGAGGATTATTATAAGCAGTTGATAGGTGGAACCAACAAGGATAACTCAGATGGTTCAGGCAACTCAGGCTCAGGCAGCGGTTCATAAAGCTGCATTCATTCAGATGTCTGGCTTATGTATATTCTGAAAGAGAGGATAATCTATGGAAATCAAAAATAATATTTATTCCTCCATTGAGCAGATTACAGGACAATATCTGAATCAAAAGACAAAAGAAAGCACGGATGCGGCCGCTATGCAGAGCATGTCCTTCGAGGATGTGTTAAGACAACAGTGGAAGAAAAATGATAATTCAGTCACGGATGGCAGTTTAAAATTTTCAAAACATGCAGGCGAGCGCTTGAGGCAGAGAAATATTACATTGTCCGATGAACAGATGATAAGACTTCAGAATGGTGCCAGAAAAGCGGAAGAAAAAGGCATAAAGGAGTCTCTTGTAATAATGGACAGACTTTCCTTCATCGTAAACACAAAGAATAATACAGTGATTACGGCGATGGAGCAGAGTGGGGACACAGACAATGTGTACACAAATATTGATGGAGCAGTGATAATCTAGCTGGACCGATAAGGAAGCTACAGACTTTGAATGATAGATGAGTCTTTACCACGGTTCCTTAATCAGGAGGAAATAAAACTATGATGAGAGCACTTTTCTCTGGTGTAGCAGGTCTTAAAACACACCAGACAAAAATGGATGTTATCGGTAATAACATCGCTAATGTAAATACTGTCGGATACAAGTCAATGAGTGTATCCTTCAGTGATGTACTTTATCAGACAACACAGAGCGCATCCGGACCTAATGCTGCTACCGGCAAGGGCGGTACGAACGCAATGCAGATAGGTCTTGGCTCTAAGGTTGCTTCTATGAGCACCGCAGTTTCAGATTCGGGTGGTTCACAGGCGACCAACAATCCGTTTGACCTTATGATAAACGGAGATTCAATGTTTGTTGTAAGTGACGGAACACAGAACTTCTTTACAAGAGCGGGAAACTTTACAACAGATGCTTATGGTAATCTTGTTACCAGTGCGGGTTATTCGGTTATGGGGTGGCTTGCTGATGAGAATGGAGTGATTCAGAAGGCGACGGTTAAGCCTCTTTCAGTCTATTCTTCAGAGAATATGTATGCTACACCTGAGCAGACCTTAAACACGATAATAACAGGTAACATCAACAAGAATGATGAAAGTTTTACATCTGCGGCAAAAGCAATTACAACGAATGTAAGCTTTTATGATAATCTTGGATATGAGTACAGAGCGACACTCTCAATTACCCAGGATGCTGCGAATCCATACAGCTACAATATAACATGTACCGGAATGGCTTGTAATGGCAAAGATATGGGACTTACGGATGCGCAGCTTCAGGCTGTAATAAACAATGCCAATATCACATTCAATGATGCGGACGGAAGCCTTGCAACAGGTAATCCTCTTACGCTTACTGTGACCGGTCTCGGTAATGCATTCAATAAGGATATTACAGTTGATGTGTCACAGATTACATGCTTCGGAAAGGATACCTCCCTTAAGCCTAAGAAGGGAAATGCAGAGGGGCACTATGCAGGTCTTGCTGCAGGTAAGATGACCTCCGCAAGTATCCAGACCGACGGAAAGATTGTTGCAGGCTATGATAATGGTGATACCAAGATTCTTGGACAGATTGTTGTTGCGGCATTTGCAAACCTTGCCGGACTTGAGAAGGCAGGTCAGAATCTTTATTCCGCAACATTGAACTCAGGTGAGTTCGATGGTATCGGACAGGACGTAACGGCAGATGGTGGTTCGTTCGCACCGGGCTATGTCGAGATGTCCAATGTAGACCTTGCAGGTCAGTTTACGGATATGATTACAACACAGAGAGGTTTTCAGGCTAACTCACGTATTATAACCGTATCGGATACACTCTTAGAGGAGCTTATCAACCTTAAGAGATAAATAAACTAATATTATTAGGAGCATAACATGAAATCAGTCACTATAATAGGTGCCAACAGTTATATAGCAAGAAATCTAATTCAGAATGTTAAGAATGAGGCGCTGGATATCAGACTGTTTCTATATGACAGGGAGGATGTGCATAAGGACGGATGTAATGATTATGCTCCTGTTAATATTTTAGATGAAAGCTCTGTTGCCGGAATTAATTTTGACGTCGATGCTGTTATCCTGTTCGCAGGAAAAACAGGAACCTATGCAGGCTTTGATGAGCCGGAGGCTTTTGTTGAAGTGAACGAGCTTGGACTTTTAAATGTTCTTAATGCAATGAGAAAGGCAAAATCTACAGCTAAGATTGTATTTCCATCAACGAGACTGGTGTATAAGGGTAAAGATGAACCGCTGCTTGAGAACGATACTAAGGAATTTAAGACAATCTATTCTATAAATAAATATGCGTGTGAGCAGTACCTTAAAATGTATTCCGATGTGTTTGATATCAGATATTGTATTTTCAGGATATGTGTACCGTATGGAAGCCTGTTAGATGGCGTCAGCTCATACGGAACAGCAGAATTCTTTATCGGAAAGGCAATGCAGGGAGATAATATTACCTTGTACGGTGATGGAGAAGTAAAAAGAACACTCACGTATATAGGGGATATATGCAGGACAATGCTTGCGGGAGCTTTATCCGCAGACTGCATGAATGATGTATACAATATCGGCGGAGAAAGCTATAGTCTCCGGAAAATGGCTTTTGAGGTTGCAAAAAAGTATGGAGTTGAGTTAGAATATACACAGTGGCCTGATAAAGCATTGAAGATAGAGTCCGGGAGTACGGTGTTTGACAGCGGAAAGCTTGATAGTATTTTAGGAAATTTAAGAAAAATGACCTTTAAGAATTGGATAGGAGGGGGAGTATGATAGACCTTACAAGGTTCAATGGGACAGGCTTTACGGTGAATTGTGATTTAATTGAAACGATAGAGGAGACACCGGATACGGTAGTAACTCTTACGACAGGAAAAAAAATAATTGTAAAAGAAAGTAGACAACAAATAAAAAATTTAGTATTATCTTATAAGAGAAAAATTTATATCGAAAGAGAGACTTTGGAAGAAGTTTGATATACAAATAATGATGACTGGTAGGTGAGCAAAGTGGATTTAGCTACAATAATAGGTTTGGTTTTATGTTTTGGATTCACAATTTATGGAATTATTTCAGGTGACGGTTTTGGTGTTATAGGTAGTTTCATTGATCCGGGTTCTATCGCAATTACTATCGGAGGATCTTTCGGAGCGTGCCTGACCATGAACAAGTTTCCGGATTTTGTAAGAGGACTTAAGGGATTCGGAATAGCCATAAAGGATAAGAAGGTTGACAACGGAGAGACGATTAAGAAGATTATCGAGCTTTCCAATCTGGCTAGAAAGGAAGGTCTTCTTGCACTTGAGGAGGCAGCGGAGAGTCTTGATGATGATTTCCTCAAAAAGGGAGTGCTGCTTATAGTTGATGGAACAGAGCCGGATCTGGTTCGTGCCATTCTTGAGACGGAGTTAGGCAATCTTGAAGCGAGGCATAAGAAGGTATATGGCTTCTGGGAGAACTTAGCGGGCATGGGTCCTGCCTGGGGAATGATTGGTACACTTATCGGACTCATCAAGATGCTTCAGAACATGGCTGACCCATCTTCGATTGGACCTGCGATGGCAATAGCCCTTATCACAACATTTTATGGTTCACTGCTTGCTAACTGGCTTTCTACACCAGTTGCAATCAAGCTGCGTGCCAATAATGAGATAGAGGTAACTCTTAAGGAGGTTATGATAGAAGGTCTGTTATCTATTCAGGCAGGCGAGAATCCAAGAGTTATCGAGGAAAAATTAAAATCCTTTCTTTCACCGGCTGAGAGAAGTAAGTTCGGCACTGATGAGGAAGGCGGACAGGCAGGTGAGGCTTAATGGCAAAAAAGAAAGACGAAGCTCCCGTAAAAACCGATGGCTGGAAGGATACGTTCTCGGATCTTATGAATCTTCTTCTGTGTTTCTTTGTCCTTCTGTTTGCTTCATCAACGGTTGATGCCGAGAAGTTTCAGAAGATTGCGCAGTCGATGTCTGAGAGCTTTTCAATTTTAAAGGGCGGACAGACAGGAATAGGTGAGGGTATCCTTATTGCAAGCGGTGCCACCCAGCTTACCGAGCTTGGTGATTATTATTCTGAGCTTGGAAAGAACGAGGATGGTGAGTCGGACAAGATTACATATGCCAAGCTTGAGCTTGATAAGGAAGAGCTAAAAGAATCGACGAAGATGTCTGAGAATATCGAGAGGGAGCTTGCAGCAGATAAAATCTCTTCCTCGGTAGAGGTACAGACAACGACGCATTATGTTCAGCTGACACTCAAGGGTTCATTGCTCTTCGATTCTGCGAGAGCGGATTTAAAGCCAGAGGCAAAGGAACTGCTAAAGCAGGTTGCACAGATTCTTGCACAGTATCAGGACAATACCATACAGATTTTAGGACATACGGATAATGTACCGATAATAGGTGACCCATTATTTACCAGTAATGCCGTGCTGTCAACATACAGAGCACTTTCGGTATATGAATATCTGGTGAATGATTGTGGTCTTTCGCCAAATAATCTAATGCACTCGGGTTTTGGGGAATATAAGCCTATTGCGGATAATTCAACAGCTGAGGGAAGAGCCCAGAACAGAAGAGTTGAAATAAGAATATACAATAGTTATAGCAGTTATAGCGAATAATATACAGGAGGAAAAATAAGTGAAAAAGAGTCTTTTACAAATCATTACACTTACATTGGTTGTGGTGAATCTGATATTGTCAGCCCTGCTGATATTCACATGTATGCCTGCAATCAGTAAGACGGGAAAGCTTGTGAACAGAATATGCGAGATTGTTGATCTGGATGTAAGCGGTTCTTCTGATGAACCGGAAACAGTCGACATCAAAAATCTTGAAGAGGTTGCTGTCACGTTCAATGGCGAGTCAACAACATCGCTCAATCTTAAGACAGGCGATGACGGAAAGGCACATGTTATTGTTGTCGGCGTGAGCATTATACTTAACAAGTCACATGCAGATTATAAGGCTAAGCATGACACCATAAGCTCAGCTATGAGCCAGATTGACAGTACTATTATTGATGTTGTTTCACAGTATACAATGTCTCAGGCTAATTCCAATAAAGAGGAAATCCGCAAAGAGGTGCTTGGAAGACTGCAGCAGCTTTTTGATTCTACATTTATTTATGATGTAAGCTTTACAAGCTTTATTACCCAGTAATGTATTCTAAGAGAAAGGCAGGTGGCTTTAATGAGCGAAGTCCTGTCGCAGAGCGAGATAGATAATCTGCTGAACGCCCTCAAAAACGGAGAGCTTGACGTAGATGAGATGAAGGATAAGGACGAAAAACAGGTCAAGAATTATGATTTCGCACGACCTACTAAGTTCTCCAAGGAACATCTCAGAACCCTGGAGATAATTTTTGAACATTATGGTCGATTGCTGTCAACTAATCTTCCTGCATATTTGCGAAAGGCAGTACAGGTTGAGGTTGTCAATTCCGAATCGGTAATATATTCGGAGTTCTCCAATGCCCTTTCTAATCCGGTTCTTTTAGGCGTAATAAGCATGGAACCGCTAGAAGGTACTATGGTCATGGAGATATCGGGAAACCTCGCATACGCAATGATTGACCGTTTGTTAGGCGGAGAGGGAGAACCTCTGGATAAGATAAGGGATTACTCAGAGATTGAACTGGTAATTCTTGAACGTATCTTTACAATTTGTGTAAATCTTTTAAGAGAGCCTTGGCAGAATGTTGTAAGTATTTCACCGAGACTTGAAAGAATTGAGACCAATTCACAGTTTGCACAGATTATTTCACCTAGTGAAACTATTGCAATTGTCACAATTAATGTTAAAATAGGTGAGGTGGAGGGCTTAATGAATATATGTCTTCCATTTGGAGTCCTTGAACCGGTGATGGATAAGCTTAATACTAAATATTGGTTTTCTACCATGCAGGATAAGGATAATAAATCATATAACGAGGCTATTGAGAGTCTTATATCCAAGGCGCAGATACCTATTAAGGCCGTCCTTGGAAACAGTGTGATATCAGTTAATGATTTCATCAATCTACATATCGGCGATGTAATTAAGCTGGATAGAGGCGTAGATGAAGAGCTGGATATTTATGTGGGCAATATAAAGAAGTTTGCGGCTATGCCCGGTTCAACCAATGATAATTATGCGGTTCGAATTACGCAAATACTGAAAGAAGAGGAGTGAAACAATGGACGGAGGAATGTTATCACAAGAAGAAATCAATGCATTATTGGCCGGAGCTGATAAGGGCAGCGGAGATAGTTCTTCGGCAGCGGATTCAGCAGCAGCGTCGGACGATGAGCAGTTTCTTACAGAAGAACAGAAGGATGCCATTGGAGAGATTTCTAATATCAGTATGGGTTCCGCGGCAACAACACTTGGAATGCTGCTTAACCAGACTGTAACAATTACTACGCCTAATGTATCGTATGTAAGCTGGGATGAGTTGGCAGATTCCTATGACAGACCTTGCGTTTTTCTTCAGATCAAGTATGTTGAAGGTCTTGACGGCAATAATGTTCTCGTACTTAAGGAAAATGATGTTAAGATTATAACGGATCTTATGATGGGTGGTCCGGGTGTAGCGTCTGATGAACCGATAACAGAATTACATCTCAGTGCTATCGGAGAGGCTATGAATCAGATGATGGGAAGTGCATCTACTTCCATGTCATCAATGCTCAACAAGAAGATTGATATCAGCCCGCCAATTGCAGAGGTTGTGGATCTTAATGAGAGCATGAGTACAGGCAGGCTTCCTGAATTTCTGAAGTCTAAGTTCGTAAAGGTTTCCTTTAAAATGCTTATTGGAGACTTGATAGATAGTGAGATTATGCAGCTGTATCCATTTGAATTCGCAAAGTCTCTCTATGAGATTTTTGGAATACATAGTGATTCAGAGTCCACAAGCACCGCAGCGTCAACAGAGCAGTCCTCACCGGCTCAGCCGGCACCAACACAGGCACCAACACCGGCACCGGCACCGGCACCACAGCCGATGGGTCAGGCACCTGCCGGAGCACCACAGTATGCTCCACAGGATATGGCTAATCCATATGCACAGCCGGGAATGAATCCATACGCACAGCCGATGGGCGGATATATGCAGCCGGCAATGCCATATCCACAGCCACAGGTTATGGGTGGATACCAGCCACAGTCTATGCCTAATGTACAGCCGGCATCCTTCCAGCCATTCACCGGAAATGTTTCAGCAGGAAGCCAGCCGGAAAACATTGGACTTATTATGGATGTTCCGCTTGAAGTTACAGTCGAGCTTGGACGTACGAAGAAGTCAATTAAGGAGATTCTTGATTTTGCACCGGGCACAATCGTTGAACTTAACAAGATTGCGGGTGAGCCTGTGGATGTACTTGTAAACGGTAAGTATGTTGCCAAGGGTGAGGTTGTGGTAATCGAGGAGAGCTTCGGAATTAAGATTACAGAGATAATTAAATAAAAAAATGTATACAAATCTGATTGCATTATAGTATAATAGTAACAGACTTATGAATAATATTCACCAAGAGGAGAAATTATATGGCAAAGAATATATTAATTTGCGATGACGCAGCATTTATGAGAATGATGATTAAAGACATTCTTACAAAGAACGGTTACAACGTAGTTGGCGAAGCTGAGAATGGAGCCAAGGCTGTTGAAAAGTATCAGGAGCTTAAGCCGGATCTTGTTCTTATGGACATTACCATGCCTGAGATGGATGGTATTCAGGCTCTTAAGGCAATCAAGGCTGTCGATCCTTCAGCAACTGTTATCATGTGTTCAGCTATGGGACAGCAGGCAATGGTTATTGAATCTATTCAGTCGGGAGCTAAGGATTTTATTGTTAAGCCTTTCCAGCAGGATAGAGTTCTTGAGGCTGTCAGAAAGGTAGTAGGTTAGTTTGTACCTTACAGTTCTTACAGGGGTAAATGGCATTGTGCAGTTGATAACTGTTGCAGTGCTGTTTATTATCGTGCTTGTGATGACGTATTTTACAACAAGATTTATCGGTAATTATCAGAAGGGACATTTATCGTGTACTAATATACAGATTATCGATACAATGCGTCTTTCACAGAATAAGCTGATTCAGATTGTTCGTACCGGTGATAAGTATTTTGCAATTGCAGTGTGTAAGGATACGGTTACCCTCTTAGGGGAGATTAATGGGGGTGATATTGTCACAGAGCAGAAGGAAGTCACCGGTGAGAAATTTGAGAATATTCTCAACCGATTCAGAAAAAAAGAGCAGGAAGATAAGCAGGAAGACAGGTAAGGATATATGTACACTAGAAAGAATTTTAAGAAGAATGCATTAAGATTTGTGATGCTCTTCACTATTGTTTTTATGATTCTGCTTATGAATTCAGAAAGGTCTGTCTATGCTGCTGAGGGAACCAATATTACCGGTAACACCGGAGGTGAGGAGCAGACCACAGCGTCTACGGATCATAATCTCCTGACTATAGGAGTGGCAGCCGGCGATGAGAATATGGCAAGTGTATTACAGATACTTGCCATACTAACAGTTATTTCACTAGCGCCGTCCATTCTTATAATGCTGACATCATTTACAAGAATAGTTATAGTTCTGCATTTCACCAGAGCAGCGCTTAATACACAGACTGTTCCGCCAAATCAGATAATTGTAGGACTTGCGCTGTTTTTGACATTTTTTATTATGGCACCTACACTTAATTCCGTGTATAATGATGCGATTAAGCCTTTATCGGCAGGAGAGATTAAGGCTGAGGAAGCATTCGAAAAGGGAATGGAGCCTATAAGAACCTTCATGCTGGGACAGACAAGCAGGAAGGACATAAAGATGTTCCTTGAGATTGCAGGTACACAGGATGTTACATCTGAGGACGACATTCCGACTTCAGTGCTCATTCCAAGCTTTATTGTAAGTGAGCTTAGGTTAGCCTTTATAATAGGATTTGTTATATACATACCTTTCATTGTAATAGATATGGTTGTTGCTTCTACCTTGATGTCGATGGGTATGATGATGCTTCCGCCGACCACTATTTCTATGCCATTTAAGATTTTACTGTTTATTATAGCAGACGGCTGGAACCTGGTTATCGGCAATCTTGTAAAGACATTCTATCATTAGAATAATGCCACGCTAGATACTGCCTCCACTTAGGTGGGGGCTGATTTGATATTTAGAGAAAAGAGGGTTAATATGACTGAACAGCAGGTTATAGATATAATGCGTGAAGCACTTTTTCTTGTAATTAAATGTTCTGCTCCGCTTCTTCTGGTTTCATTGATTGTGGGACTTATAATAAGTATATTTCAGACTATAACTTCAATTCAGGAGCAGACACTTACATTTGTACCGAAAATTATAGCTGTTTTCCTGACTCTTATGCTTCTTGCAGGCTGGATTGGAAACAATCTTACTGATTTTATGAATGATTTATGGGGCTCATTCAATACGTTGTGCGGGTTCTGATTCCCGTTAAATGAAAATAAGCCATTATGACATAGTGAGGAATGAAGGTTTATGACAGTTAATGCGGATGCACTGTTTACGCAGTGGGAATTATATTTGTTAATATTGGTACGTGTGGCAAGCTTTTTGTATACGGCGCCTTTCTTTTCGATGAGCAATGTTCCGGCAAGAACCAAGATTGGGCTTGCAGTCTTTTTATCTTATATTATTATGTGTGTATTTCCGGAACAAAGTTATTCGTATGATGGAGTGATAGGCTATGCAATTCTGGTGCTTAAGGAATCAATTGTCGGGCTTTCAATAGGTTTTTGTGCAAATCTTTGTATACAGGCGGTTCACTTTGCAGGCTATATAATTGATATCAATATCGGTTTGTCTATGGCTACAATGTATGATCCGGCTACCAAAATGCAGGTTAATTTGTCGGGGCAGTTGTACTATTATGTTGTATTACTGTTGATGATGGTTTCGGGGCTTCACAGGTTTTTGATTCAGGCAATTGTAGACACGTATACTGTTATTCCTGTGGGTGCTGCAATATTAAAACCGACGATGTATAATACGGTGATTGGATTTGTTTCAGATTATTTTGTGATTGGCTTCAGAATAGCACTTCCTGTGTTTATCACACTTACACTTATGAGCTGTATACTGGGTATCATGTCAAGGATTGCACCACAGCTGAATATGTTTGCAATAGGAATGCAGATGAAAATTCTGGTTGGTTTGTTTGTTATGTATTTAACAGTCTCGTTACTTCCTTCGGTATCTAATTTTCTGATGGAAGCGATTAAGGGAAATATTGTGGATATAGTGAAAGGAATGTATGCCGGGTGAAGATGTTTGGACATAAAAGGCGATATACAGATATGACATCTTATGGAAGAAAAAATGGTCTAGACATTAAATGTCCGGCTTTTTCTTTACAGTTTTTTGCCAAGGACGGACCGGGCGGAGAAAAGACTGAGGAACCTACAGCAAAAAAACTTTCTGATGCCAGAAATGAAGGACAGGTAGCTAAAGGAAAGGATTTGACGTCTGCTGTTATGCTGCTTGTCCTATTCATGGTTTTAAGATTCACGGTAGGAAATATGGGTGAGGGCTTCATTGAGTGCTTCAATAAAAATTACACACAGATAGGAGATCTTTTCACATCTACTCACGGCGAGTACAATATGCAGTATACTATAGCACTTATTCAGTCTGCTGCACTTGATATGTTAAAATTATTGATTCCTTTTTTTGGAATTGGCTTTATAATTGCTATTGTTATTGAACTTGCACAGGTAAAATGGAAACCTACATCAAAACCTCTTCAGCCGAAATTAAGTAAGTTTAATCCTATAAACGGTATAAAGAGAATGTTCTCAGTGAGAACACTTGTCTCGCTGATTAAACAGGTTGTGATACTTGTAGTAATATTTATTGTGGTTTATAATAAGCTTAAGTCAAGAATGTCGGACATATATATGCTGTATGACATTCCGTTGATTTCTGCCATTATGCTTTTGGGAGATATAATATTTGATATTGGGACGGTTATATGTGTTATATATACTATAATAGGTATAGCGGATTATGTGTTTGAAAAGCGTAAATTCAGAAAAGACATGATGATGACCAAACAGGAAGTCAAGGATGAGTGGAAGAATACAGAAGGAAATCCTGAGGTCAAGAATAAGATACGGCAGAAGATGTCTGAGGCGTCAAGACGACGAATGATGCAGGCGGTTCCGGAGGCGGATGTGGTTATCACGAACCCGACGCATTTTGCGGTTGCACTGAAATATGAGCAGAATAAGGGAAAGGCACCTGTTGTTGTAGCAAAAGGAGAGGATTATCTTGCGGCTAAGATTAAGGAGGCAGCAAGGGAAAACAATATTGAAATTGTTGAGAACAAACCTCTTGCGCGTATGCTGTACTATAATGTAGAATTAGATGAGGAAATTCCACCGGAACTTTATCAGGCAGTTGCAGAAGTTTTGGCATTTGTATATAATATTAAGAATAAAAGGACATAATCAGAAGGTTCTTAACTGGTGAAAGGTAGAAATCATGAAAAAATCAGATTTGTTTGTAGGATTATATATTCTTGCAGCCATTGTTTTTCTTATAATATCGGTTCCGAGTGCATTGCTTGATGTACTTCTTGCATTTAATATGGCAGTTGCACTTGTGATTTTGTTTATGGCGCTGTTTTCAAAGGAACCGCTTGATATGCAGGCTTTTCCGACCATCCTGCTTTTCACAACCATATTCAGGATCTCACTCAACGTATCCTCTACCAAGCTTATCTTAGGTACAGGTGATCCCGGTAACGTGGTAAGGGTATTCGGTGAATTCGTTGGCGGAAATGATCTTGTAATCGGTATCATAGTATTCCTTATTCTTATTCTGGTTCAGTTCATGGTTATCAATAAAGGTACTGAGAGAGTTGCCGAGGTAACTGCCAGATTCACACTTGATGCCATGCCTGGTAAACAGATGGCAATTGATGCCGACCTCAACACAGGAGCAATCAGCGACAAGGAAGCAGTGCTGAGAAGAGAGAAGCTGCAGCAGGAGTCCTCCTTCTTCGGAGCGATGGATGGTGCTACGAAGTATGTTAAGGGAGATGCCACAGCGGGACTTATTATCACTGTTGTCAATATTGTCGGTGGTATCATCATGGGTGTTATGAGAAAGGGAATGAATATCAATGATGCCCTCACTACATATACCATTCTTACAATCGGTGATGGTCTTGTAAGTCAGATTCCGTCGCTGCTTATATCTTTATCGACAGGTATCATTATCACCAAGGCTACGAAGGACAAGGATCTCACACAGGAGCTTGTCGAAGAGCTTTTCTCAATGCCTAAGGCATTCTTCATGGTTGGTGGAGCGATGATATTTCTTGGTGTTGTCACACCACTGCCTTGGTATATTTTTGTTCCGTTCGGTGCCTTGCTCATTGTGTGGGGCAATATACAGAAGAAGAAGCAGGATATAGGTGCGATTGAGCAGGAGGCAGATTCGGCTGATGAGGAGGCAAATGAAATCCGAAAACCGGAGAATGTCACTTCGCTACTGCAGGTTGACCCGATTGAACTGGAATTCGGTTATGGAATTATTCCTCTTGCCGATGCCAATCAGGGCGGAGATCTTCTTGACCGAGTTGTAATGATAAGAAGACAGATTGCAATTGAACTTGGTACGGTGGTGCCGATTATCCGATTGAGAGATAACATACAGCTCAACCCGAACCAGTACATAATAAAGATTAAGGGCATACAGGTTAGTGAGGGAGAGATTCTCTTCGATCATTATATGGCTATGAATCCTGGATATGTTGAGGAGGAGATTACCGGTATTCCGACATTTGAGCCTTCATTCCATCTGCCGGCTATCTGGATAACTGAAGGACAGAGAGAACGCGCCGAGTCACTGGGCTACACGGTAGTTGACCCGCCTTCAATCATTGCAACCCACCTCACAGAGGTTGTACGTTCACATATTGCTGAGCTTCTCACAAGACAGGATACACAGAATCTTATCAACAATCTTAAGGAGAACAACCCGACTCTTGTCGAAGAACTTGTACCGAAGCTTATGGGTGTCGGAGATATTCAGAAGGTGCTTCAGAACCTTCTTGAGGAGGGCATTTCCATTAGAGACCTGTTGACTATATTTGAAACCTTAGCAGACCATGCTGCGACAACACATGATCCGGATATACTTACTGAGTATGCGAGACAGAGCCTTAAGAGGGCTATTTCTAACAAGTATTTCTCAGGTAACGACACCTCAAGTGTGGTTACACTTGACCCTGCTGTTGAGCAGGAGATAATGGGTGCAGTCAAGCAGACGGAGCAGGGAGCATATCTTACATTGGCGCCTGACAGAATCCGGAAGATTGTGGATTCTGTAAAACAGGAGGTTGAAAAGCTTGAGAATATGGGTAAAATGCCTATAATTATCACATCACCAATTGTCAGAATATATTTCAAGAAAATGATTAACGATTATGTGAAAGATTTGACGGTTGTATCTTACAATGAAATAGAGTCAAATGTTGAATTACAATCAGTGGGGATGGTGACAGCATAAATGATAGTAAAGAAATATACTGCAGCAACTGAGACAGATGCTGTGCTTAAGGCAAGGGAAGAACTTGGCTCAGGTGCGGTGGTTCTGAATGTTAAGACTGTTAAGCAAAGAGGGATTGCACGACTGTTTAAAAAGGATTTTGTTGAGATAACGGCAGCACTCGATGAGAAAGAAAGCCAGACTGCAGCACCTCAGGCACCTGTACAGGAAGCAAGGTCATTTATCATGGGTACTAACGAGAGACGTGATTATTCGGTATCCGGTCCGTTCACAGAGGCATCAATAGAAAAGAAGCTTGATACCCTGCAGAATCTCCTGGCCGACCAGATAAAGAAAAATGAGGATGACAGGATAAGAGCCGAAAAGACTGCTGAAGATACCAAGGAAAGCGGTACAGCCGCGGAAAATAAAGAAAATGGCAATATGAAGTACCTTAGGATGATATATAATAAGCTTATTGAGTCTGAGGTCGACGAAAAGGTTGCCAATATGATTATAGAAGACATTGATACATCACTGAAAAAAGAGTCCAATATTGACAATATAATTTCAGCAATATATCAGAAGATAATACTAAAACTTGGTGAACCGGAGGCTGTCAATACGGATAATGGCAGGACTGCTGTTTTCTTCCTTGGACCGACGGGTGTAGGAAAGACAACAACCATTGCCAAGCTTGCCTCTGAATTCAAGCTTAATAAGGGATTGAAGGTGGCTCTGATAACTGCCGATACATACAGGATTGCGGCGGTGGAGCAGCTTAATACTTATGCGGGAATACTTGATGTTCCTGTTTCGGTAATCTTTACACCGGAAGAACTTGTTGAGGCATTAAACAAGTACAGTGATTATGATTTAATCCTGATAGATACGGCAGGACGTTCACACAGGAACACGGAACAGGTGGGAGAGCTTGAACAGCTGCTTGAAGTCACCGAGAAGGCACAACTCGATTTGAATATCGAAAAGTATCTTGTAATGAGTGCTACCACCAAGTATAAGGATCTGTTAAATATAACGGATGCGTATAAGGACATTAAAGATTTCAGGTTACTGTTTACAAAGCTTGATGAGACTAATGCATACGGAAATATACTCAATATAAGAATACATACGGGAGAGCCCCTTTCGTATATAACAAGTGGACAGGCTGTTCCTGAAGATATTTCGGTTGTCGATGTGCAGGATCTGGCAAAACGTCTTATAATCGGAGAGGTAAAGGACAGTGAGAATTGACATTGGCCTGAATATGAATAAATCATTGGAGGAGAGTACCTATGGATCAGGCTGAAAGATTGAGACAGATTGTACAGCAGCAGAGTAAAAACGGTCAGCCGGATAATACCGAAGCACAACATCATGCACGGATTATTACGGTTACTAGCGGCAAAGGCGGCGTTGGCAAGTCAAGCTGTTCAATTAATCTGGCACTTTTATTTAGAAAGATGGGCAAGAGGGTAATTATATTTGATGCGGATTTCGGACTTGCCAATATAGAAGTTATGTTTGGAGCAATACCCCAGTACACTCTTGCGGATTTAATGCTCAAGGGAAAAGAGATAAATGAGATTATATGTGAAGGTCCTGAAGGGGTCATGTTTGTGTCGGGAGGTTCGGGAATTGCAAAGCTTGGTGATCTTGACAAGGAGGAGGTAAGAAGGCTGGTTGGAAAGCTTTCGGAACTGGACAGCCTTGCAGATGTGATAATTGTTGACACAGGCGCCGGGATTTCCAGCAGCGTACTCGAATTCGTTGCGGCAAGTCCTGAGGTTATTCTTGTAGCGACACCGGAGCCTACTTCAATAACGGATTCATACGCGCTTTTAAAAGCACTGAGCATGTTTGATGGTTTTGACAAGGACAATACCAGAATAATGCTTCTTGGAAACAGGACATTGTCTGCAAATGACGGACCGAATATGTATGAAAAGCTTTCTACTGTGGTTGAGCGATTCCTGAAATTTAAGATAGAATATCTCGGAAGTATTCCAACAGATGAATTTGTTGTCAAGGCCATTATGCAACAGTCACCTGTTGTGAAGGCTTACCCTGCGGCTGCTGCGGCGAAATCATACGAACAGGTCATGAACAAGCTTATTGGAGTAGTTGAACCTGCTCATGATACTAAAGAGAAAAAAGGTATTGGTAATTTCTTTAGCAGCATATTGAAACATAATAAGAGGAGTTAAAGGGGAACATACGTATGGAAAATATTTTGATACCCGGTGGCAAATTGGAGCTTAATGAAATAACAGCCAACAAGGAGAAGAATACAATATCGTACCTGAGTCAGATATATGATATTGATGAGGATACCGGAAGGGTTTCCGTGGCTATGCCATACAGTGAAGGAAGAATGGTTGTTTTATCTATTGGGACGCATTATAATGCATATTTTTATTGTAAGGCAAAAATGTATCATAGCAAGGTGAAGGTTGTCAAAAGATATAAGGCGGATAATCTGTTTGTACTTGTTCTTGAGCTTGAGACTTCACTTAGAAAAGTCCAGAGAAGGCAATTCTTCAGGTATGATATGATTATGCCGGTTAAATATATGCCCCTTGATGAAGCACTGACAGTTGTCTTTGACAGGACGGGAGAAATTCCTGAAGAAATAATAAATAGAAATATTATGGATGGACAGACAATTGATATAAGCGGTGGCGGAATGAAATTCGTAGGGTGCGGCTTCAAGAAAGGAGACAGAGTATACATAGAATTTGACTATATGCTTGGTGCGGCAAAGCAGTCTCTTAAGGTTACAGCACAGATCATTGATTCTGTACATCCACATGACAGAAAAGATATTTTCCATAACAGAGCAAGCTTTGTCAATATTAAGAATGATGACAGGGAAGCTCTCATACGTTTTATTTTTGAAGAAGAGAGGAAAAGAATGCAGCTTGAAAGGAGAATGTGACATAAATGGCAAAGAAAATTTTGATTATTGATGACTCTGCACTTATGAGAAGGGTTATTTCTGATATAATTAAAATAAATAAACAATATGAGGTTGCGGATTTTGCCAGGGACGGTCTTGAAGGGTTCGACAGGATAGTAAGCCATCCTAAGATGTATGACGCTATTATTCTTGACATTAACATGCCCAAGATGAATGGTCTTGAGCTTTTGGAGATGCTGCAAAAGAATCACATCCAGGAGACGGTGATTGTCGTAAGTACGGTAGCCAAGGAGGGCGCAAAGGAGACCATCAAGGCACTTGAGTTAGGCGCATTTGATTTCGTCACCAAGCCTGAGAATTTTATTGAAGCTAAGGGCGAGGATTTTAAACAACGTATACTTGATATGCTTGATATTGCTACAGCAGGCAGCACAAAGGCTTCTGTAATAGGAACCATGCCTGTTACACAGAGCATTAATACCAGGGCTACTTCAATCAGAACCTTTGGCTCATCCAAGAATGATAGAAGCACACCTGCCCCGGCAGCAAGACCTGTGCAGCCGCTTATGACTGTAAAGATGGGAAGCACTGCTTCTTATAAAAAGGATCATGCTAACAGAGTTGTTGCCCTGGCATGTTCAACAGGTGGTCCTAAATCACTTCAGCAGGTTGTTCCATATCTTCCGAAGGAATTAGATGCCGGTGTTGTGATTGTACAGCACATGCCTGCTGGCTTTACCAAATCCTTGGCAATGAGACTTAACGAGATTAGTAAGGTTACTGTCAAGGAGGCTGAGGACGGCGACATTATCTCCAAGGGAACAGTATATATAGCTCCGGGCGGAAGGCACATCAGGCTTGTCAGGTCAGGAACGGATACGAAGGTTGTATTATCTGATGAACCTCCTGTAGATGCGTTAAGACCTTGTGCGAATGTTATGTATGAATCACTTGTAAGTTCACCTTATGATGAGATTATATGTGTTGTTCTTACGGGTATGGGTGCAGATGGAACCAATGGCATTAAGGCATTGAAGCAGCATAAGAAGGTATATGTGATAAGTCAGAATGAAGCGACAAGTATTGTTTACGGTATGCCGAGGGCTGTTGCCGAGGCAGGCTTGGTAAATGAAGTAAAGCCACTAGAAGAAATCGCAGATGCGATAACAAGAAACACGGGGGTGCGATAAATGGACGTAAGCCAGTATTTAGAGATTTTTATTGATGAAACAAAAGAACATTTGCAGAACCTTAATGACCTTCTTCTTGTGTTAGAGAAGGAGCCTGAGGATAAGGCAACAATTAACGAGATATTCCGTGCAGCACATTCTCTTAAGGGAATGGCAGGAACCATGGGATACAAGAGAATGCAGAATCTCACACATAATATGGAGAATGTTTTCTCTGAGATTCGCAACGATAAGATGAAGGTAACAGCAAGTCTCATCGATACTCTTTTCCAGTGTCTTGATGCACTTGAGAGCTATCTCAACAATATTCAGGAGGCTTCTGATGAGGGTACAGAGGACAATGAAGCGATTATCAAGCTTCTTAATGAGTTCCTTGCAACAGAGGGCAATATGACAACCGAAGCTCAGCCGGCTCCAACGGCACAGCCTGAACAGGCAGCACCAGCAGCCGGAAGTGCATCAGGGAATGCAAAGTATAAGGACGTCCAGCTTGCAGATTTTGAGCAGCATGCTATCAATGAAGCAAAAAAGAAGGGCATGAATGCTTATGGATTTACGGTATATCTTGATCCTAATTGTATACTTAAGGCTGCCAGAGCATTCCTGGTATTTAAGGGAATAGAAGAGGTTGGTGAGGTTATTAAGTCTGAGCCTTCGACACAGGATATCGAGGATGAGAAGTTTGATTTGGATTTCAGTGTATTCGTTGTGTCAAATGAGAGCTACGATAAGGTACTTAATGTCATTAAGAATGTATCCGAGGTCAAGGACGTTGTAGGCGGAGAGCTTGAGGAGGTTAGTACTGAGGCTCCGGTACAGACGTCAGCAGCTCCTGCACAGAACGAAGTTAGCACTGCAAAAGAAGCACAGGCTCCTGCAAAAGCAGACGAAAAGAAGTCCGCTGCAGCACCTGCTAAGTCAGGAAAGGCAGTTGCCAATCGTTCAGTGCGTGTAGATATAGACAAGCTTGACACACTTATGAATCTTGTGAGTGAGCTTATTATCGCAAAGAATGGTCTTGTATCCATCAATAATTCTACAAGTGAGAATACTGCTTCCGGAAGACAGAATTTTAATGAGCAGATTGAATACCTTGAGAGAGTTACTACATCACTTCATGAGTCTGTTATGAATGTACGAATGGTTCCTATTGAGACAGTTGTAAACAGATTCCCAAGAATGATAAGAGACTTAAGCAAGAAGCTTGACAAGAAGATGGAACTTTACATGACAGGTGAGGAGACAGAACTTGACCGTACTGTTATCGATGAGATTGGTGACCCACTCATGCACCTTCTTCGTAACTCTGCAGATCATGGTCTTGAGCATGCTGATGTCCGTGCACAGAGAGGAAAGCCTGAGGTAGGTACTATATTCCTCAATGCATATCAGGATGGAAACAATGTTGTAATTGAAGTAGGCGATGATGGTAATGGTATAGATGTAGAGAATGTCCGTAAAAAGGCTATTGAAAAGGGAACAATTACCCCTGAACAGGCGGAAGTAATGACCGATAAAGATATTATCGATTTACTTTTCCGCCCAAGTTTCTCAACATCTGAGAAAATTACAGATGTCTCAGGAAGAGGAGTTGGTCTTGATGTTGTTAAGTCTAAGATTGAAGCTCTCGGAGGAGATGTAGAGGTCAAGACTAAGCTTGGAGAGGGAAGTACATTTATTGTCAGACTTCCACTTACACTTGCTATTATTCAGGCTCTTATGGTTAAGCTTGGTGATGAGCAGTATGCAATCTCCTTAGGTTCAATAGAAACACTTGAGGATATTACAAAGAGTGATATCAAGTATGTTAATTCAAAGGAAGTTATTCACCTCAGAGATAAGGTTATTCCTATCATTCGTCTTGGAAAGCTGCTTGATGTTGAATCAAGCAATGAAGACAGCGAGAACATGACAGTTGTTATTGTGCGTAAGGGTGATAAGAGAGCAGGTATTGTTGTAGACAGTCTTATCGGTCAGATGGAGATAGTTATCAAGTCGCTTGGAAGCTATATCAATGTTAATAAGATGATAAGCGGTGCTACAATCCTTGGTGATGGTGATATTGCTCTTATCATTGATGCAAATACTCTTGTATAACAGGTGGAGGAGAATATACTATGGATGCTTTAACAACAACACAGTCAACGGCAGCAAGACAGTACATTGTAATTAAGCTTGGCAGTGAACAGTATGGTGTTAATATCAACTATATTGATAATATTGTAAGAATGCAGAGGATAACGAGAGTGCCTAAGGCTCAGTCTTATTTTAAGGGTGTCATCAATCTGCGCGGAGAGATTGTTCCGGTAATGAGCCTCAGACTTAAGTTTGGATTGCCGGCTGATGAGATAACAGACAAGACAAGAATTATCATTATCAAGCTTGAACAGCAGGCAACAGTTGGACTTATCGTAGATCAGGTTAATGAGGTTGTCACTCTGGATGAGGATTCAATAGAAAAGACCACTGTAGATGCGAATAAGGATATGGCAGGATACATCAGCGCAATCGGAAAGAATAAGGGAGAGCTTATATCACTTCTTAATATCCAGCTTGCGATTACAGATAAGGATACATCTAAGGAAGATTAACAGCTTGTCTGAAAGGAGATGTCATGGCAGAGAACACACTTGATAATCTTAATGACTTACAATTTGACGTCTTAAAGGAAATAGGCAATATAGGAGCCGGTAACGCTACCACTGCATTGGCTAAGATGATGAATATGAAGATTGATATGAATGTGCCGAGAGTTGATCTTGTGCCTTTTACCAATCTTCCCGATATTTTCGGTTCACCGGAGGAAGTGCTTGCGGGAATACTGGTACAGCTTGATGGGGACATAAAAGGTATGATGATGTTCCTTGTTAAGGAGAAGTCCGCACATAATCTTGTGAATTCATTGATGGGCGGCATGATACAGAGCAGTGGCGACGGATTTTCGGATATGGAGCTTTCAGCACTGGGAGAAATAGGTAATATTATCATTGGAGCATATCTTTCGGCTATGTCCAATCTGACAAGTCTTAAGATTTCCTCATCTGTACCATATATTTCAATTGATATGGCAGGTGCACTGCTTAGTGTACCGGCAATTGAATTTGGTAAGCTTGGAGATAAGGTGCTTCTGATAGAGACGCAGTTTGGTGAGTTGGATTTTGTGAACGGATACTTTCTTATGGTACCGGAGCTTGAATCATATGATGCAATATTATCGTCATTAGGCATGTAAATTCTACATAATAGGAAAAGTATATGGGAAATATGATTAAAGTGGGAATGGCAGACTTGAATGTCTGCCGTTACCCTGATAATTTGACAACATTGGGATTGGGCTCATGCATTGGCGCATGTATATATGATCCTGTAACAAAAATTATTGGAATGGTGCACTATATGCTTCCGGACAGTACACAGATCCGTAATAACCAGAATATAGCCAAGTTTGGTGATACAGGTATAGCGGAGACAGTTTCAAGGATGGAGAAGATGGGTGCATCCAGAAGCAGGATGGTTGCTAAGATTGCGGGTGGGGCACAGATGTTTGCAACTTCGGCGGGAGCAGGCGGCATAACGATGAAGGTAGGAGAAAAGAACGCTGAATCCGCCAAAGTTAATTTTAAAAAACTGGGTATACGCATAGTCGCCGAGGACACAGGGCTCAATTATGGACGTACAATAGAATTTTATTCTGAAGATGGTTCATTACTTATTAAGGCAGTTGGAAAGGAACAAAAAAGAATATGATTTTTAGAAATCTTCCGGCGCTTATTACGCTAGTGGCTGCTCTTGTCGCCTGGATTGTTACTTTTATCTATAAATATGAGCTTACCAAGGCATTGATTATTATTTTTGCTTCTGCATTTGTCTTTTTTATTATAGGAATCATAGTCCGGGCAATTCTTAATCGCTTTCTTAATCCTGATACGGATAAAAAGGAAAAGACAGAAGAAACTGAAGATACATTGGAGAGCAATGAAACAGAAGAGGAAAACTAATTAAATATTGTTTAAAAGTTTCATAAAAGAGGGTAGCAAAATGGACGAAAACAGCAAGGAAAAGCTTTGGGATTTATATGCAAAGAATAAAAATCCTGAGCTGCGCGAGAAAATTATAATAGAATATGCTCCCCTCGTTAAGCTGGTAGCCGGAAGATTAAGTATGTATCTTGGTTACAATGTTGAGTACGAGGATCTTGTAAGTTATGGTATTTTTGGATTGATTGATGCAATTGACAAATATGATTTTAATAAGAATGTCAAGTTTGAAACGTATGCCAGTCTCAGAATCCGAGGTGCAATTCTTGATCAGATAAGAAAGATGGATTGGATTCCAAGGAGTGTAAGACAGAAACAGAAGAAGATAGAGTCCGCAATGTCTAAGCTGGAAACCGAGTATGGACGAGCCGCCACAGATGAGGAAATTGCCAGAGAGCTGGATATTTCCACGGAGGAGCTTGATACATGGAATGTACAAGCGAAGGTTTCTAATATTGTTTCACTGGAGGATTTTATTGAACAGGGCAGTGAGATAAAAATGGATGCATCGCACAATTCCCAGTTTGAACAACCGGAAAGAGTTGTGGAGAAGGCGGAGCTTGCCCGGATGCTGGAGAAAGCATTAGATACCTTGACAGAGAAAGAGAAAAGCGTTGTTTTATTTTATTATTATGAAGATTTGTCATTGAAAGAAATAAGCAGGGTACTTGAGGTATCTGAATCAAGAGTATCGCAGTTACATACTAAAGCGATTCAGAAGATGAAAAAACATCTGGGTGGATACATGGGGCTGTTATCCGATCAGATATAATATGAGGACAATTATATGGTGAAAAATGGGTATTTCATAATTTCGGTGAAGCAGGATGGGACTTATGTCAGTATTGTAGAACCGCAAGAGGGCGGAAAAAGGACAAATGCCGAAGAGATAATAGAATATCTCAACAGCAGAAGATTTGAAGACTTTAATAAGGATGATATCAGGGCAGCTTTGAAAAATATAAATACAGCATCTTGTTTTAAGATTAGTGATACGGCGATGAATTCAAGCGCCGCTTTTTGTGTTTATAACATTGATAAAAATAAGATGAGTGCAGAAGCAATATTATATCCACCTGTTGGAAACGGATCACTAATGACTGTAAGTGAGATGAAAGGCGACCTTATGGCTAAGGGTATTACTTATGGTGTCGATGATGCGATTATAAAAGAGATTGTGGAGAATAAGATATATAATACTCCATTTGTATTCGCGAGGGGTACCGAACCGGTACAGGGAAAAGATGCCAGTATAGAGTATCTTTTTAATACGAAGCAGGTTGCCAAGCCCAAGATAAATAGTGATGGTACGGTAGATTATCATGAGCTTGATCTTATAACCAAGGTATCGGCGGAACAGGTGGTTGCAAGAATCATTCCTGTTGTGAAGGGCACTCCGGGTAAAAATATTATGGGAGCTGAGCTGCCACCGGAGAGAGTGACCAAGAAGAATTTTAAGTTTAGCAGAAATGCATATATATCGGAAGATGGATTAAGTCTTATTTCTAAGGTTAACGGACATGTCACATTAGAGGGCGACAAGATATTCATTTCAGATATATATGACGTTCCTGTTGATGTCGATAACACAACCGGAGATATTTCCTATGAAGGAAATATAATTGTCCATGGGAATGTGCGGGCCGGATTCACACTCAAGGCATCAGGTGATATAACAATCATGGGAGTTGTGGAAGGCGCGAATGTCGATGCGGGTGGCAATGTCATGGTTAATCGCGGAATTCAGGGTATGAACAAGGCCGTTGTACATGCCGGAGGTGACATTACTACGAAGTTCGTTGAAAATGCTACTGTTTCGTGTGGTGGAAGTATTGAAACGGATTCATTATTACACTGTAGTACTTCAGCAGGTGATAAGATAAATGTTAGCGGAAAGAATGGTCTGCTCGTAGGCGGTACGGCAAGAGCAGGTTCCACCGTAACAGCGAAGCAGATTGGAAATAACATGGGTACAGTGACGAATGTCTATGTTGGTGTTGACCCGGCTTTGCGTAAGAGGGTAAAGGAGCTTGCTGCTGAGATTACAAAAGCTAATTCTGACAGAACCAAGCTCAGACAGGTTGTGGCGGCGCTCAGAAAAAAGATGGAGCTGGAGGGAAAGTTAGATTCCCAGAAGCAGGAAATGCTCCAGACTTCAATGAAGAATCTTATTATGCTTGAGCAGTCCTTCAGAAAAATGACAGAGGAGTACAATGCGGGTAAACAGGCCTTGTCTGAGAATGTTGAGGCAAGGGTTAAGATTACGGATTGTATTTATCCGGGAACCAAGCTGTCATTCGGTGATACGGAGTACCGCATAAAGGATAAAGCGGTATACTGCCAGTATGCTAAGCAGGGAGCAGATGTAGTAATGCTTCCATTATAAAGAAAAGAGGATTTATATGAGACCGGTAGAGATGACGGGAATTGTAAATCGTACAACAGACTTTGCCCAGGTTAGACAGAATGAAGATCAGAAACCTGTTATGGAGCAGGCTGCTTTTCAGACCCAGTTTAATAAGCAGGTCGAGAAAAATTCAGACACTGTTGTTAAAAAGCGTGATTCTGAATGGAATAATGAGAAATTCGATGCGAAGGATAAAGGGAAGAATAAGTATTATTCCAATATCAAAAAGAAGATGAAAGAAAACTTAGAGGAGGATGAAAAGGCGGAACCGGAGAAACATACAACCTTTGACATCCGAATCTGACAGTCAGGTGAATGAGATGACAATGCTGGAAATTGTATTGCTGCTTATAGGAATAATCTGTATTGCCGTAAGCTTTATGTTCTCTGTTAAATTAGATGGTACGGAGAAAACACAGAGTACGGGCACGAAATTATCGGATAACCAGAAAGAAGATATAAGAAGACAGATTACATCGGTTTTTAATGAACAGACAGTACGGATAACCCAGACAGTTGAGGATAGAACACGCGATGAACTCGAAAGGCTGTCCAATCAGAAAATAAAAGAGTTTGCCGAGTATTCCGATACGGTTCTTGGGGAAATCAATAAAAGCCATAATGAAGTAATGTTCTTGTATGATATGCTTAATGAAAAAAGCAAAGAGGTTCATAACAATATACGTGATATGCAGAAGGCGGCTGATAAGCAAAAAGCTTCCATTGACAGAGAGAGTCCTCATGCTCCGAAGGATAATACAGATTCTGATAAAAACCATATGGAAGAGGCGGCACTGCTGTACAATGCTGAGATATCCGCGGCGGTTGATGCGAACAAAGCAGTGTCTGTAAGCACGGATGAGAATGTGCAGGCTGGTGGTGTTGAAACGGGTGACAACAAGAGAGATAATGTCCTAAAATTATACAAACAGGGTAAGTCTGTTATTGAAATAGCTAAGACACTGGGAATAGGTGTAGGTGAGGTCAGGCTGGTTATAGATTTGTTTAAAGGTACGAAATAAAATGAGACTTAAATATTTTTTACGTGGTGTGGGAATAGGTATATTAGTTACCACAATAATTCTAACAGCAACACATGCTTCTGAAAGAAGGATGTCTGATAGTGAGGTTATTGACAGGGCAATTGAGCTTGGCATGAGCTTTTCAGCCTCACATTCCGGGCAGCAGAGTGGGACGGAAGAAGCATCCACTGATGAATCATCCACAGGGCAGGAAACTTCCGGCGATGATGTCACGGATGATTTGCAGCATGACGGTGAAACTGAAACGGAGATGGGGAGTCAGAGTCCTTCAGAGACGGTTTCAGAATCGACGAGTGATGGAGAAGCTTCACCTGGAAAAGAATCAGAGGCAGTTACCGGGATGACAACGCAGGCAATAACAGAAACAACAGAAACAACAACTGAATTAACAACAGAGAATAATAATGCCGGTTCTGCTGCCGGGGTAATGAACAATGAAGTTACCTGCACAATAAACATTACCAAGGGCATGAGTTCAAGAACAGTATGTGATATGCTTAAGCAGAATGGAATTATAGAGGATGCAGCAGATTTTGACAGATACCTCATAAAAACAGGTTATGATGACAAGATAAGGGTCGGCGAGGTTGAGGTTAATTCGGGTATGACTTATGAAGAGCTGACAGCATCATTATATAAGAAATGATAATTATGATTAGCATGTTTTGATACCCGGATCATAATTATATTCGTGAAGAAAAATAATCTGCCACGATAATAAAAAATGCTTGCAAATTATGGTTGGTTATGTTATCCTTAGTTTCGTGTGAAAAAACACATGTGTGGATTTCCTATGGTCCCTTGCTCGGGGTGACGGAAAGCTGAAGCACATGGAAGAATATTAAAAACCACAGGAGGTACTAAAATGAGCGTAATTTCTATGAAGCAGTTACTTGAGGCAGGTGTACATTTCGGACACCAGACAAGAAGATGGAACCCTAAGATGGCAGAGTACATCTACACAGAGAGAAACGGAATCTACATCATCGACTTACAGAAGTCCGTTACTAAGGTAGATGAGTGCTATCATGCATTAGCTGATATCGTTGCTGACGGCGGTACAGTATTGTTCGTTGGTACTAAGAAGCAGGCACAGGAGGCTGTTAAGACAGAGGCTGAGCGTTGTGGTATGTACTATATCAACGAGAGATGGTTAGGCGGTATGCTTACTAACTTCAAGACAATCCAGAGCAGAATTGCACGTCTTGTTGAGATTGAGACAATGGAGCAGGACGGAACATTCGATGTTCTTCCTAAGAAGGAAGTAGCCCAGTTAAAGAAGGAGATGGACAAGCTTCAGAAGAACCTTGGCGGTATCAAGAACATGAAGAAGCTTCCTGATGCTATCTTCGTAGTTGATCCTAAGAAGGAGAGAATTTGTATTCAGGAGGCTCATATCCTTGGAATTCCTCTTTTCGGTATCGTTGATACTAACTGTGATCCTGAAGAGTTAGATTACGTTATCCCAGGTAACGATGACGCTATCAGAGCTGTTAAGCTTATCGTTGCTAAGATGGCAGACGCTGTTATCGAGGCTAATCAGGGTGAGGCAACAGATGTTGAGTACTCTGAGGATGCTGAGGCTGTAGAAGAGGCAGCAACAGAGGAATAATATTTCCGAACAATATAAGGGGCAGTCTTTGCCCCTTTAACCTTTAATACAGTAAGCTCTGCAAAAGCAGCTGGATACTGTATGAGCAAGTAATGGAGTGGATTGCGAATATCCGCTGTTTCCTATATTAATTTGTAATTTAAATAATTGGAGGATACTAAAATGGCAGACATTACCGCAGGAATGGTAAAAGAGTTAAGAGAGATGACAGGTGCCGGAATGATGGATTGCAAGAAGGCTCTTGCAGCTACAGAAGGCGATATGGATAAGGCAGTAGAGTTCTTAAGAGAGAAGGGTCTCGCAGCAGCTACTAAGAAGGCTGGAAGAATTGCAGCAGAGGGTGTTGTTAAGACATTACTTTCCGATGACCACAATGCAGTAGTAGTTGAGGTTAACTCTGAGACAGATTTCGTTGCCAAGAACGCTGAGTTCAATGAGTTCGTTGACGCTGTAGCCGCTCAGGCTATGAATTCTAACGCTGCTGATATGGACGCATTCATGCAGGAGACATGGGCAGCAGACCCATCACTCACAGTTGAGCAGGCTCTTTCAAGCAAGGTTGCCCGTATCGGTGAGAAGTTAAGCATCAGAAGATTTGAGAAAGTTACAGGTGCAGATCTTGTTGTTTCTTATATCCATGGCGATGGTAAGATTGGTGTTCTTGTAGAGGCTGCTACAGATGTTGTCAACGATGACATCAAGGAAGCACTCAAGAACATAGCAATGCAGATCGCAGCTCTTCACCCACAGTATGTATGCGATTCAGAGGTTCCTGAGGAGTTCAAGAAGCATGAGATAGAGATTATCAAGGCTCAGATTGCTAACGATCCTAAGGTTGCAGGCAAGCCTGAGAAGGTTATCGAGGGCATGATTCAGGGTAAGCTCAACAAGGAGCTCAAGGAAATCTGCTTAAACGATCAGGTATATGTTAAGGCTGAGGATGGTAAGCAGTCCGTAGCTGCTTACCTTGCACAGGTTGGCAAGGCTAACAATGCTAAGCTTTCCGTTAAGAAGTTCGTTCGTTTCGAGAGAGGCGAGGGAATGGAGAAGAAGCAGGAGAACTTCGCAGAAGAGGTTGCTAAGCAGATGGCAGGCAACTAATCACAGTACTCAATAAAAACCTATGAAAAGTAAGGATTTTATAAGAATTACACTTTCATAAAATATCAAGTACTTATATAGGTTTATGAGGAGATTTGCGTAGGATTTGCGTACAGTGTTGCGTAGGAAAATATTACGCAAGAGTTTAATGAAAAATTTGCTACAAGTTTAAAGCACGCTATATGTATTATAATATAGCGTGCTTTTTCTATGTTTGTTAAAATCAGGGAGGTGTGTTATATTAGACGTGAGATGAACTTTAGTTATACAGTAGGACAGGTTTGTCTGGAGTATGAAAGAATGACTCATCAAGGGAATAGGAGTGATTTAACAGGAAATCATTTAGGAATTACAGCAGAGCAAGTCGGAAGAAAATTTAATATATCTGGTAGAACAGTTAGTAGATATATTAGATTAGGCTTACTTGATAAGGGGATATTAGATTTTATTTCTGTTAATAGGCTTTCAATTCGTACTGGTGTAGAACTTTCATATCTTTCGTATAATGTACAGAATGTGATTGTATGTTTGTTACTAGAGGGGAGGACAATCACGTTAAAACAAAGTATCGTCTTACGGGAATTATCAAATCACATGGAGTTGTCTGAACAGACAATACGTAGGGTTTGTGGGATAAGTAAAATAACGGAAGGAGTGTTGTGTAGAGGAACGTAGAAGGGAGTGTAAGAGTTTAACACTAGTGTACCTAACTGTAACCAGGGAAGGAGACAGTTATGAGTACAATAAAGTGTTATGATACGTTGAAGTGTATGTATGTGGAGGTAGAAGTTACTGAAGAAGTGTACACCTATATTAAAAGAAGTTACTGGAGAGAAGATATGCAGGTTTAGTTTACTTGGGTGCCCATGCATTCATGAATGCAGTCAATCTTACAGATATAAGTATAGACGCAAAAAATCTTGAGTTTTTAGGTACGGATTGTTTTATAGGTACAAAGTGGATTGAAGACAAATATAAAAGTTCTGATTTCTTAATATTAGACAATGTTCTAATAGACGTAAATCCTGATGCTTATAATGGTAATGATAATGAAATAATTATACCTGATACAGTTGTGCGTATAGCAAATACAAATGCGTTTTATGATGACAATATGTATGATGGTAAATGGGCATATGGGAAGGTAGTGGTAGTACCTGAGGCAGTCAAAGATATAGACATCGGTGCACTCTACGGATTATCAAATGCTACTATAAAATTTGCAGATGGTGTATCTGAGATACCGGCACACTTCTTAGAGGGTTCCAGTGTAGGAGATGTAGTAATTCCTAGGGGAGTAAAGGCTATAGGAGATTATGCTTTTTCAAAGTGTGAAATTGGCAGCGGAATAGTTGAAATTCCGGACACTGTAGAGACAATAGGGGAATACTCTTTTAGAGGGACATACTGTATCTCGGAGCTTCCTGAGGGAGTGAGAGAGATAAAGACAGAGGGAGTTTCTGTAAGTTTTGACAATGACGGAGAGTTTACCTTGCCAGACTCGGTAGAGATGTTAGGAAAGGAGGCAATAGGCGGGAACGTAAATAATATTACCATAGGTGGAAATACAAGCCTAAAAACAATATATGTGTCGAGTTTAAGCAGCGCATCGCACTGGGTGTACAAAGGTCAGGCTTATGAAGTGTTTGGTAAATCAGATAATAATTATACATCACTGTTAAAAATTATGGAGACTGATGGCATACAGGTTATTTGGGATAAGCAGTTAAAACCTGAATGGTAAATATTTGGTAGTGATATTGTGTAGACATCAGATGAATTAAATTATTGAATACTTTTAGAAGCAATAGGGTATGTGTAGGTTAAAGTATACATACCCTTTTGTGTTGTGAGTGCGTGACGTATGTGTGGGGTATAAATGCTATAGAGTATACTATTATGTGTATTATACAAGTACATCACAGGCGTGCAGGGAATATGGAAATCTTAATATGTGTGGAACACATCTGTATCGTGACTTAGAAAAGTCACCAAGAAAGAAATGCAATTAAGATTTTTGATGATATAGGGGAGATACCAGTTGTTGAAAGATAAAATTGTTGCTATCTTTGTGGTAAATGGTATAATATAACGATAGATGTTTGAGTACGGGGTGGAGATTGGCACTGTAATCAATAATACATAAACAGCAGATAGTGTTTTGGATAAGATTTTAGGCGGATACGATAAATAGATGTTAAATATCTCTGGGAGGTTATTGATATGTTGCAAACATTGGACTTGGACACGAGACATTTAGGCGCAATTGATTTTGCAGAAGATATCTTAATACGTGAATTAGGAGATAATCTTTTAGATATCATACTCTATGGCTCTTGTGCTACAGGTGAGTGGCGGTTCTCTAGTGATGTGGACCTATTGGTTGTCGTGAATGAAATAGATTTTAAAGCGCCTAGGTTAAGGGGGATGTGCATGCCAGATACTTGGGATATCGCAGATGTTGATGTACATTTTGTAACAATGGAAGACTACCTGAAACGAGATGATACGTATATAAGAATTATAAGAAGGGAAGGGGTGAGCATACTTGACAAAACAAAAAACTAATCTAACATATTATGATTTTGCAGATAATGATAGAAAATGGTTAGAGATTGCGTTTGAGAGAGGTGATATAGCTAACTACATTACATCTACCACACAGAATTGCTGTGAGAAATATTTTAAATTTGTGATAGAGAGTTATCTCGGTGCAAAAACAGAGGAAGATGAGTATAATAAGAAGAGAATTTTGACAACACATTCACTAGGTAAGTTGGTGAGAGAGCTTCATAGTAGTTTAGATATTGAAATACCAAGAGATGTGTACAGAAATCTGGTTGTAATTGATGGATACTATTGGAGCACGCGATATCCAGGTGATTCATCATTTTTTGCAGATGAGGAATCTATAGAAGATTGTAAGGTAGCTTTATGTACATGTGTGCTTTTCATTAATAAGATTATTATTGAGTTATACTTAAGAAGTACTCAGTATATAGTTGAGGGAATGAAATGTATAGATTATAAGATAAATGAGAGTGCGCTGGAAGTAATTGACAGAGTGTCCAGTGGTACTGTAAGGGTATGTGGTAAGGACCTGCCTGACTTACAGAATGTACCACGAAGCTTGTTAGATACGGTGACATTTTATTGTACGAAAGACGTCTAAGAACTTTAAAGGACAAGGAGTGATCTAAGATGGATACAAAGTTTCAAGTCTATAATAAGGACACGTTACTTGCTGATGTTGAAGTGGTTAATGGGAAGGTCAGTGTGAAAAGGTATGCTTTAATTCCGGGAATTCAGCCGTTCGGGTGTTCAGACCTAAAGGTTACCTTGGAAAACATTAATAGTTTTATTGAGAGTCGGTGCTTCGAACGTGGACGTGGGGATAAGGATGAAATCTTAGCGGCTATGGGACTTGATATTTATGACCCATGGAAGATTGTACGTATAACTCATGGTAGAATTTGGGACGATTTTACTTGGATCAAATTTCCAGGTGAAGATTTAAGCTGGAAGGATGTGTCTAATGGAAGAGTATAACATTAGCAAGGAATATGCCGTTTTTAGTCGGTCTGATAGTTTGGGTACACAGCCTAAGTACTATAAGGACGGTTATTGGTATAAGCTTGATAGAATGGGGCACGAAGGTTTGGCAGAAGCACTTGTATCAGATGTTTTATGTTGCAGTAACATTTCAGACTTTGTAGTGTATGAGAGGTGTACTATTAATGGAGTATGTGGTTGTAGAAGCAAGTCTTTTCTGAATCCTGGCGAGCAGTTTGTGACATTCACATCCCTGTACAGGTCAATGCGATTAGGTGACCTGGGGAGTGTAATTTATTCCATACCTACGGTTGAAGAGCGTTTGAGATTCTTACTTGATTTTGTAAGGGATATAACAGGGGTAGACTGTACAGAATATCTGTATCAGATACTTACCTTGGATATGTTAATCAGGAATCCTGATAGACATTTTAAAAATTTAGGGTTGATACTCGGAGTCGACAATAAGTATCGTGTGTCTCCTATTTTCGATAATGGTCAGGGTTTAATGCAGAATTACACGATAACACCACCCTACTTGGATATTGAAGAGAAAGAGCAGCGAATAAGTGCTGCCACGATATCAGGTAGTTTCGAGCTACAATATAATGCAATAAAGAATACATACAAGGGGGAAAAAGTAGTCGTCGATTATGGGAAACTATATTCGTTATTAGAAGAAAAATATCCAAAGGACAGTGTTTCTAAATCTTACCTGCTATACACATTAAATAGGTACAAAGAGATGTTTTATGGTGTAATTCCCAATAGTAAGAATACAGACTTGGGAGAGTGTACTGAGTTAGATTCTGGTGAGACAGCAGGTGATATTTTGGACAAGATTGAAACATAATTATAAGGAGGGATAGAATTATGCTGAATATTTATACAAGAAAAGATAGTATACCCAGTAATTTAAGCTTTGTTCAAGATCCCGAAAAACTATTGGCTTATTTAAAATTGACATATTCTGAGATGGATAGAGAAGTTATTAGAATCATAGAACAGGGGGAAGTTATAGATGCATTTTATTATCTTGACAGCTTCAGGTGTAAATGTTCTGTTGATTGGTTGTCTACGACATCGAAAATCTTATTGGGTGTAGAACAGACAGATTTTATCGTAAATGGTGTGGAATTGGGGGTACAATGGGTACCATTTCCTCTGCCTGTTGGGACATGGGAATATCTATTTACCAAACATTGTGGATGGTCCACAGGTTTGTGTTGATGGGGTAAGATATAATTCTTTCTATGATGCTTGGTTAGGAGGCTGTTAAATATGCATTTTACGTCAAATGCGATAGACATTGATATTGATCTAACAAATGGGTTGTACAGATTACCGTGCACTGGGGGTGCCGGTAAAACTTATTTATATAAGTTATTATGCAGTCTGACATTAAGCTATAGGAATATACAGTGTATCACTTACAATGACTGTAATCTAAAAAAGATGAATAACGGCGTTATTATATGTGATCGATTTGATCTGTACCAGACAGAGGAGTTGATGCAGAAGTTGACTGTGTTGTCGGAGAGTAACATAGTGTTGCTTGGTGTAAAAAGTTTAAAATATATTTCTGAGTGTTACCCTGTAGATTGTGTCCTAAGCAGGAAAGAGGGTGTTGTACATGTCTATAGTTAATTTGATATTATTAGAGGGTGTTGAGATATATACTTTGATTATAGAGAAGTTGATATGTATCAGGATAGATAGTACTGAGGATTATGTAGGTAACCTTTATTAAGATTATGAAGGAGGGAAAAGGTATATACATGTTAAACATCTTTACATCTATTGAATTAATTCCAAAGGAAAAGAAGTTTATAAATGATAATGAAAAATACTTTGAGGCATTAGGGTTTTATAGTCGAAAGGTTGTAGAGCCTATACTTAAGTATATTGAACATGGAAGTTGGCGTGATAGGACTACATTTACGGATAGATTTGGTGTTACGTTGTATAGTGACTGTGTTAGTACAGGAACTAAAACTTTAATAAATATCACAAGTTCAGACGATGTTTTTAATGGTTGTGAAATGGGTGAAAACGCTATTAATTACTTGTTTAGTACTTTAGATGGTAATGTTTATTTGAAGCCTACATTTGATTTTAAGATTAACAGTATCGTGGATGTGAGTAATATATTAGTTGATGGGCAGAGTGTTGGGAGTATAGATGAGTTGGAGGATAAGCTATGTATATAGAAAAACAGATGAGTAGTCGAAAGCTGTATATACGGTTAAACTCTAATGGGTTATATGTCTTGAATAATGAATCAGCATCTGGTAAGACTTATTTAGCTAAGCTTTTATCAGCATTAGATGGTGCGTTTAGTGTTACCTACAATGAAGTAAAGGGTATATTGGATGCAAGTATCACTGAAGCATTTTCTGGTAAGTATAAAATTGTCATGTTTGATAGATTTGATATGTACTGTACTCAGGAATTGTATGATAAGTGCGTACGTTATTCCAAGGATATGGTAATTCTGTTGGACTTAAAATGCTATTTTGCTTATTGTAAAGTTGTACCAAGACCGGCACAGGTTATACTTGATAGTGAGGTGATTGCGTTAGTATGAAGTCATTACTGTTTGAAGATAGTCGGTACATAGTAATTAGAGGAAAAGACGGAGAAACTTTTATAGATAAGGAAAAAGTTATTGTCTTATCTGAGATGTTATGTAGGTGTTATGTGAATAACAATAATAGTGTATTATTCTCAAATGGCTCTGAGCTACTCAAAGATGTTGTAAACACACTGGATGATGACACGTTGTTATACGTTGACGTTGTACCAGACAATATAAAAACAATGTCTACGTACTTACGACTCATGCAACACATTGTATATCGGAGGATGGTAAATATTTATATAATCCCTATACCATGTATAGAATATTTCGTTATACAGGGATTTGGTGATGAATGTATAGAAAAGAGTATAGTAGTAAACCGGGAGAAATATTTAGATACTAAAGTTGCAAAACATAACTTACCCTTAAAGTGTAAAACATTTGAGAAATTCTGTAAAGCTGTTATGAGCGTAATTGTTCCAGATAGATTCCAAGGTTCAGTACTGTTAAATAAGTTTTTCTATAAAGCAGGAAGAATCGCTTAAATTATTAACGCAATTACCAGCTTTCTATGAGCCAGATGTGAAAGATTTTAGTATGTCTAAAATACACGTTAAGGATATTATACGTGAACAGTATAAGTTGCTTATAGAGCAATACCAGAGGTATGCTGAAAGTCTTGTCTTTGAGTTTGATATGAAGTATTTAAATGAGGTTTTTACTTCATACATAGATTTAATTGAGGATGTGGAAATATCATATATAAAGGGTAACAACTCAGGTGAACCAGTAACAGCAGGTGATATTCTAGATAAAATTGAAACATATTAATATAAGGAAGGAAATAAATTATGAGAAAGAAAACAATCATGAAGGCAGTAATATTGACTGCAACAATACTTGCGTTGTAAGGGATAGGAAAGCTTGAGAAGTTAATTTTGGGAGGTACTTGTATGAGTTTGATTCTTTATTTACATGAGGAAGACATTCCAGACAATGTAAAGTTGTGTAAAAGCAATGATTTGTTTTTTGATGGTAGCACTTTATTAAGAAACACGGATTTATGTTCACGTGTGTTAATGGTTATAGACCATGCAACCTACAATACTCCTGAGACATTTATTAGTAGAGATGCCAGTTTGGGGGCTGTGTATCGTGAAAATTTAAGTACCGGGTGTAAGACATTATTAAATATTATTAGTAATCCGAGTATATGCTTCAGTCTCGTAGAATGTGGTGCTAATGCTAAGGAGTTAGCTTTACAGTTAACGGAGGGGCAGGCTTTGTGGTATTTTGATCAACTTGATATTGAAGATGATATTAAATGTGACGTAATCTGTGGTGGTAGACAGTTTTTAAGAATTGGAGATTTAATAGACTATATAGATAGTGAGGTGTGAAGAACGTGAAAGAACAATTCATGTATGGTGAAATTTCAGTTAAAGTCTCTCTACCTCAGAGAATCAATGTAGTAAGAGGCAATTCTGGTACGGGTAAGACGTTTCTTGCAAAGGTATTAAGGCAATTAGTGCTGAAAGGGTATGATGTTGTTTCTATTAGGTTTGATAATTACAAAGCAGTATCATGTGAGCAGATAAGTACATTCGGAGATAATACGTTGCTGATTATAGATAACGCGGATCTTTATATGTCGAAGGAATTACAACACGCAATTTTAAATAATACAGCCACATGTCTTATTTATACCAGAGATACAAGATTTTTTAATATTACTAACTCGGCACTATGTGTGGTGAGGTATGTGGGTAAAGAATTATCTATAAGGGAGTTTAGATATGAAGATAATTTTTGAAGATAATGGGCGGGTACCAAGCAGTAAACTTTTAAGCTATGGCAATCCAGATGTAGTAATTTTTGCAGAATCAAATTCTAGAATTAATAAACGTATTAAAGAGGTCTTACGACAAAATATTGATGAGTATATAATTGTTTATATAGATCTTGTTCCAGATAACCCAAGATTGTTACAGACATATAACCAGGTAATTGAATTTACGGCATTAAATCATAAAATAGTTGTCGTACCTATAATATGTATAGAGTATTACATAGCAAAATTAATACAGTATTTAAAACTTGACGCTAATGTACCGGAAATAGCCGCTGCTGTGAAATCTGTTGATGAAAAGAAGGATTGGCATACAGTTATGCCTTCGGTGTTTGAAACGTGTAGTTCATTAGAAAAAGTATTTAAGAAGTTCTTTTGTGAGAATTCAAAGTTCTTTGAAGAATACTATTGGAATGTTACGAGAAATACAAACAGTTTTTATACACAGGATGACAGAATTACGGTGAAGGAGAAAGCGGAAATTTTATGGTATTTATTACCGATATTTCAAGAATGGGCTATTACAAAAGTAACAGTCGAGAAATATGGTTGGAAGCTGAGAACTTTGTCGTGGGATGAGGTTAGAAATAAGGTTCAGAATATTGTAGCAGAGTACAATAAGTTATATAGTGCATATGGTTGTACGGAATTTCCAATAAATAGTACAATCTAAAACATCATAAATAATGAGGAGGAAAAAATATATTATGAGAAAGAAAACAATCATGAAGGCAGTAATATTGACTGCCACAATACTTGCATTAACCGGATGTAATAGTAGTACGGGCGCTAACACTACTACTGAGCCGGTGACAACGACATCATCTGTCGAGACTTCCACTGAGGAGACAACCACAACTACTGCAAGTTCCAGCCAGGAAACAGAGACAAGCCCTACATCTGCCGAACAGAGAGAAGAGACGACAACAACCACTACTACGGACTCTGATGGACCTGCAGTTCCTGAGACAACAGTGGAGATTGAGACTACAACACAGGTTGCCGGGTATGATGGGATATGTGAGGAGTATGGACATGCTGAGACAATCAACGAGGCTGATTGTTTCATACTTGATGAGGGAGCACCATTGTCAGCTTGGAAGGATGCCTTATCTAAGCACAAGTGGGTAAGTAATGATTCTTCACTATTTTATACAACAGCACAGTATAAGGGACATACTGTATTAGTACCTGAGCCAGACCAAGGTTACGGCGATGAAGATATGGATGCTTATGATGGCTCAGGTACGTGTATGGACGTGGCAGATTGTGATTATTATAGCACCCTTACATATACACGATCACCTTTTACGTATGATCTTGATCTTAACATAGTATGTTCTGATTTTGATTGGCTGAAGGACAATGGTGCAACAATAACAGACCAGGAAGTACGAGACGGAGTTACTTGGTATAAATACAATGTAGACGAGGGTTATGACTATTGGCTTCCAGAGCATAACGGTGCTGATTGGGAGCAGGTCTATAAGAAGTATGTTGAGGAACCGTATGAGGCTGCTCGTAATTCTATGAGTGAAGAAGCCAAGGTTAATGAAATGCTTATGGCATATGAGCAGGTTTGGAATAAGACCTATTATAATGTTGTAACAGAAGGATTGGGTGGAACTGTTCATGTAACCAAGTGTTATGCTTATAAGAATGCTGATGGTTCTATTACACAGTCTGCTGATTGGGAGTGGTGTGATTCATCAATCTTTAATGGTACGTCTCTACCTGAACACGGTTCAATTAAGGATAGAGATGATGGTGTAACAGCGTATTGGAAGTATGATGGTAACACAATTATTGATAATACTGAGTACAATGCTCTTGCATCCGAATTCTATTATCATTTAATAGACCTCTATGGTGAGGAGTGTGTTCGCTGGAATGACGACAATAGATGGAATGGGGAGACTTTATATGGTTTCCATGATTGGGATGTTTATGGTGACGGTAAAGGTGCTTGTAGAAATGAAGAAGAGCATATTACTAAGTGCCAGGGTAATTAAATAATCGCTGGGGTAATAAAAGGCGTATGTAGTAATTACATACGTCTTTTTATTATACAAAAATAGAAGTTGTGTCTTATATAAGTGAAGGCATGCTTCAAAACAAAATATTTTAAAACACAGGAGGTTTTTACTATGAGTAACACAGAGAATTTACGTATGGAGAAGAAGGCTTACGGGAGCAGAGGGATGTACCACGTTGAACATCGTGTTGAGGGAACGGGTGAGTTAAGAATGATCGACACTTGTTTGGAGAGTGGGCAGGTTGTAGAACGCCAGGTGTTCCGCAACAATCATTTATGTACACGCACAATCCCACACCCTAATCAGGTCGATATATTACATAAGACAAGCTACAGAGAGAACGGCAGTGTTAAGTCTTATTCAGAATTCGTTGACAGTAAGATCTACACTACTGATTATGACAAGGATGGGAACGTAGAAGGTACTGAAGTGAGGGATATAGCGGATGATTGGATGTTTGCCTAATATACAGAAATTTTGGAATAAGAGTGTAGAACTGGGCGTTTAGATTTAATGCGGGTTACATACTTAGATGTATATACCCACTAAATCGTAAAGATTAAGATGGAGAGTATGACAATGAGCTGGAAGTTTTACATTGAATTAAACGTTGATAAAGATGAACTTAAAAGAACTTTACTTGCATTAGGTGCAAAAAGAGTTCTCTTTGGGGATGAAAGAAAAATAAATGGAGTAAAGATGGTAGAATGCTCTGCGAGATTCTACGAAACTGCTGAGAAGAAAATCATGGATTTTTTAAGAAGTAAAGATGGAGTTCATTTTTTCAATTTTTAACAGGAGGATTATATGTATAAGGTAGAGAAGTTGTATTCAAAGAAGGGTTTCCTATAATAGAAAGGCGTGTATAGCTGAGTTTATACGCGTCTTTTTATTATACAAAAATTTAATATTTAGGAGGGATGTGTAAGTTTAACTACACTAGACCTGTCTCATTTTGACACATCAAAGGTTGAGGATACGTCTTGGATGTTCTATGACTGTGAAAGCTTAACTACACTAGACATATCTAACTTCAACACATCTCATGTTAAGCATATGAGTGATACGCATGGTATGTTCCGGGGATGTGTAAGTTTAACAACAGAATGTAAATCGAAATTAAAAACTCAGGGTTTTGATATTAATTAGGTGTTTACCCCTAAAAGGGTTAGCATAAATCTCATTCACATAAAAGAAAAACATTCGCTCCTTACCTAGGGAGCGAATGTTAGCAGACTACTAAAATCTAGCAGCTATTTCAACTGGGAATTGAATTGAGTTCACACAAGCATAATTGTGGATTTCCAATACTTCATCGACAATTGTATTGTATTCGGGTGAACCGCTGGGAAGTCTATCTGCCTTATCCCAAAGTTTTATAAGATGTTGTTCAAGCTCTGGGACGGTCATAGCTGAAAAATCTTTATTCATATTACACCTCCGTTCTATAATAAAATAGGCTTTTTAATTGACTTTTGATAATTCTTTTTACTATCGGAGAAGAATAGGGAAAGTTTATAGCTATTTGGAAAAATATGTGAATGAGTACATGAGGTGTGGTAGTTATGTAGCCACACCTCAATAAAAGAAAAATTTAATATGGAGGAAAATAAATGAAAAGAATAAGATATCTTATTATTTCACTTATGATGATTCTCGTATGTTCTATCCCGGTGATTGTTTATGCGGAGGGCGAGAGCAATCCGGGTGGCGGTACATCAGTGGAAGTCGGTGGAACAGTACCCTCTGGAGGGGGAGGCGGTGCACAGATACTACGAGAATATGGGTATATTGTATCGTTGCAGTCAGTAAATAAGAATGTAACACCTGCTGATGCTGCTGCAATGAAAGGAAACAACTTAACGTCCTGTACTTTGTCTGTTGGCAAGGAGTTGATGTATAAGTTCCCTGTGAGTTTAACAAATTCATCTACGGCAGGTTCGTCACGAGCGTTATTGCAGCACCCCATGGATGGTATATCACCAGCTCTTAAGGATGGGACGCAAACTGTGTATTACACTGCTGGCAGTCATTCAGCAGGCGCCAAGATGACAGCTACAGTATATCCGTACAACACTTCGTATATTACCAAGAAGTGGGATTATACACAGGGACCGCTGTATAAGAAGTGGAAGAATGCTGGTAAGAAGACTAAGGAGAAAATCGAGAATGGTACTGGTAAACTTCCTGTTGATGTTAAGAAAGATTACTCAACATCATCAGCCTACGTACAATCAGTAATGTATCTCTTTGTGGATTACAGTAATGCTGTATCCTACATTAATGAGAAACTACAGACTCTCCAGGACACAGAAGACGCAACTACAAAGATGGTAGTCTACTTTGACCTCTGTGCAGCAATCAACTCCATGTGTAACAATAAGTTTACCACTGACCTCAATAAGTTGTACAGGGACAAGAACAGTGATGCAGCAACGAAGTTCCTTGCGATTACTGTAGCTCCGGCTATTGTGGTTGCTACGGATGACGCTACCAAGCCGCTTATATTTAATATGCCGTCTTACTTTGCAGCATGTGCAGATACGGATATTAACAGCTTTACGAATTATTCAGGTTGGAATGGTGGATACACAGATGTTGACTGGATAAACGGTGCCAAGCCGACTGACGGTGTCATATCGTGGAACTATGCTGATTATTACCGTAAGTTTATGACAAAGTACTATTTCGGTGGAAGTACAGACTGGTACGCAGTTACGTCTAAATGGTCTACAGATGCAACTCAGATATACCATTATATGAAAAATGGAACAACGTATGCGGCTTCATGGTTGGATGATGTTATCAAGGCTGATGCGGGTACATCGTATAACTACAGGCTGGCGATAGGTGCATTTGCTTGTAATACTTTTGGACAGGGAGTTGGTGGTGTCGGTTACTCGTACATAGCAACATCGCCGGTAGACAGTGTTATTACCACTATAGACCCGCCGCCTAAGGTTACACCTACAACATCTTATGAACTCACATCCAAATCAATCGCACCACCTAATCTACAGTTCGCACTTAACGTCAGTGAGCTGGTGACAGGAACGGATTATGTTGATTTGACGCTTGACCTCACACAGGAAGCTTCTGTGCTTGAGGGTGCCATGAAATATTACGACATTAATAAGACATGGTCTGAGATGTATACGGAAGATAAATGTGTTACGGGAAGAACTCGTATTGATGTTGGTACATTAAGAATTGTGATCACACGTCTGTATACTCTGAATGGTAAGACGTATACAACGGATGCCGAAGCATTAAGTGATGGGTTTAAGCTTGGCAGTGTCATTGATACATGGTCTGAGGAAAGTCAGTATACAGGAGAGTGGACTGTGAAGCCTAGGCCTAATGGTTATATAGATGCAGTATCAACAAAGCCGGGAATAACAGATGGGTGTTATTGTGATGAGTATGGGTTGAGATACAAGAATGAAGCGTCAACAATTATTATGAATAATGTGTCAAGGGATACTTTTGAAGGTCTGCTTAATGGTACCGTGAAGCTTCATTTCAGGGATACTGATATTCCGATACCGGATGATATCGCAGCAAAAGTGAATGTTGAATACTATGCCAGTGTATCTGTATCGTGGGGACTGGATTTAAGTCCAGTATATCCTGTCAGCAAACAGAGTGAAGAAATACCGTATAAAGAGTTTGGTATAGATGAGTCTGCTATTACCAGTTTTGGTCAGCATGGGCAGTATGCAACATTAACACACAATGAAGCATATGTTACTAAGGTAGTGACAAAAGGTTCAAATACAACTGTAATATATCTTGTACCTTCGGGAAGTCATGGTGATAAAAACCATTTGACAGTAGCAAGGAAGTATAAGGGTATGATTGGTGGCATTGATACTGTATTGAATTCAGCTGCTGTGGATACTTCTTCAAAATACAAGGATGAGCAGTTCAAGGGCAGTACACTGAATTATTTAAATATAACCGATAATATATGGGCTAAGGGTTCTGCATATACTAAGCGGACACCTGACCCTGAGCCTAAGGAGTATGAGTTAAAGTTCTATGGCTCATACCAATCAAAGCCGGAGACAGGTTATGCTGAGGTTAAGCAGGGTGTACCCTATGGTGAAGAATATGAAGCAATGGCTGGAACACCTACAGATGCTACATTATTTATTAACTTTGGTGGTTCATTAGCTATAGCTAATATGGGGGTTGAGCTTAAGAAGGATTTTGATGGTGCGGCAAGAAATTACATTTATAAAATGACTTTTGAGAATTGTATCGAAAGTAATGATAAATGTACATGGAGCTGTCCGGGACATACCATGTCAATAGGTGGATGTGGGGCATTAGCATTCTGTACTGGTGAACTTAATGCTGGAGAAGAGGATGACTATGATGCTGATGGCAACAAGACCGGTTCACATTATACAAGACATGAACATACAGACGCTTGTTATTGTAACTCAGGTGAGACGATTACTTACACATGTATTGAGAATGGTGTAAATGGCAACAGCTACCATCAGGTTCATTGTGCGTGCGGTGCTACAGAGAACCATGTTGATGCGGGAACTGATAAACCAAATGGTGGAGCAGAGTTAAAGTCATGTACTTCTAAGGCACCTGACAGAGGAACTGAGATCTGGTGTACAGGTCTTGGGTGTGTGCATAGCGAGAAGATTAATGAGGCTCACCCACACAGTCATACATTTACAGGTACGGTAACGCAGAATATTGGTGAGTATGTCTATGCTGATATTGAGGAGCTTGATTTATGGGGACTGGATACCTGTACATGGGATTACAATAAGAGCCTTATTGTTGAGACACCTAATAATTGGTCGACTGTTGCAGCAGGGTACCAGTACTTTATTAACCAGGGCGATTACTTTAACAACAATGGACGAATGAAGTTCAGTACAGCCGTCAATAAGAACGGTGGCTACTCTAATTCTGATAATGTCGGTGTACAGGTTGACGGTGATAAGAATATCTGGGGTGACATTGTGTTTACTGCTGTATCTGACAGTAAATTCAGATATGCTTATAACCAGTCCGGATTCAGTGGTAATAAGAGTGCAGACGAGATTGCCACGGGCTGGTTCAATTCCCAGGCATCCGTCACAACATCCAACGCTACTGTTATAAGTGATTACTGTCTGGTTATGGATTTTCCGTACAGAGAGATTGGGCTGCGTGTAGCCGACACGAAGTATCAGTCATTACTGTACCATGATTACACGTCCAAGGATTTTGATCTTGTTGGTTCCGAAAGATTCTCTACCGGTAGTGATAGTAAGATGCTTACGAGTTCTGTGAAAGTTGATTTTACTGAATCAACCAGGTTCAACAGTGTGGGTAAAGTCGACTACACTCAGTTTACCCAGCAGATATGGGATACGATGTGGACAGACAACCAATACTCTACTGCGAAGTGCAGTCCTAATAACTGGTTTGTGTATGGTGGTTACAATGGTGAGTATGGTAAACTGTCAGGCAAGTATAATAAAAGCAGCATTTCCTATTGTACCAGCGCTATAACCAACGCCTGGAAGATATATGAGACAGGGCAGCCTAATATGGTTGAGAAACACGCTTTTATATGGTCTAACACTGATAAGGGGTGGCCTTGTAATACATTAACCGGGTTTAAGGTTATAGACAACACGTTCCCATATACTTACGACGGTAACCTGTGGACACACTGGTGGGAGACTTCTGATGGTAAGGAACCAGTGACAAATGGAATATGGGATACTGGTAAAGCCTATGAAAGGTATAAGAGGCTCATTGACTATCATCAGGATGACAGGGACACGATCCTTGAGATGCAGGTTGGTATAGATATTTATAAATATTACTCAAAGGCTTCTGAAGTGTATAGCATTGAAGAGAACCAGTGGGATAAGCTGTGTACTGACTTTGAAGTAGGTTATACTATAGGGCAGACTGAAGTAAATGATATAGTCATATATGATCCTATTGCGCTGAATGCAGAAGTGCTGACTAGAGATTCATACTATGATGATCGAGTAGCAGACGATACCATCTCTGTGGATACGGAGCATGATAGTGTTGCTTACGTGTATGAGCTGGATTGTACAATTACACCTACACCGCATACTGAGGACTGTTATACGGTTATACAGGAGGTAAATGGATGTACTGGAGTTGTTAATGCTCATATGCATACTGATGTTTGTTATTCAAATGGCTGTACGCATGATTTGAATGTTCATGTGCATACAGATGAATGTAGTAAGACTACTAAAAAGGTACTTACTTGTACAGACCCACATCATTATTCTCTTGGACAGGCTTGGGATGTTAACGACACATATAATCATTACGCCTATGGTGATTCAAGATGCTGGAAATCAAAAGAAGTAGACACCAAGGTTGATTATGGTACAAATGTTGACAAGACAAATGTATTTATCAACCTGGATGGAGATTTTGACATAAGGTTCAGTTACGAAGGACGTATTTTCGGTAATGGGCAGCGTGGTCTGCTTAATTGTGATACGAATATCTTGGGTGGAGGCTGGAGTACAGACTCGAATGCTGTTATGGATACAAGAAAGTATGTCAGAGAGCAGTATGTTAAATTCCCATTTGATGTTAAAGCCCCCGATGGTAATATTTATACGGCGGGTACATGGATACTGTTGAAGTTTATGCCTAACAATGATGGAAAGGTTAATGATGTTGTTAACACTTACACGTTCCATTGTTTGGAAGAGAATAATGAGGGTAAGAAAGTAACGGTTGAATTCTTCGTTTCGGCTATCAATGAAGAGGAGACTTTATTAAGGCAGACTAATAATCAGAACACCAATCTTGTTTCAAGAGCACAAGACTGTTACTCACAACACAGGATTGATGTTGTTGGTTCTATAGGTGCTTTAACATTAACGGACACCGGGGATTTCAGGTTTGCTAATTTCTTTAAGAATTCGACAGTAGGCAATGAACTGGTACAGAATGTTGTGCCGAGTGTAGATGAGGGGTCTGTAAGGGCAATAGCAGTAGATACCAAGGATGTTTTGAAAAATACTGCTATAGATGGTAACAACCGCTATCGTAGTACTTATGGGGTAACCGGTAAAAAGGGGTTGCTGTGGACAGCATTACCATTAACTCCTGCTGACAACAACATTGAGTCCGTAAAAGAGCAGTTACTACGACCGGGTTATAAGCTTTATATGGACGTTGAGACCGTTGGTAATTATTATGGGGTAAATTTTGACTCTAATGGTAATTATATAGATTACAACGGTACAAATAAAATGGTAATAACTCCAAGGTATTGGGCTCTGGACCTTGATACAGGAAAGTACACGCCTCTTGATGTTTATGCGTCGACCGGTCAATCGGAGTACGTTAAGGTTGTGGATTTTGATGACCCTAATTTCAAGAGTGATGTAGTCTACAATATAAACTGGGCGGATGAGGTCAAACTTAAGAACACGTCAAGCTTCCTCGTGAACAGGCGTGCATTCAGTCTGGTGGAGAATTCTATCAACGATGGGTATAACCTGGCTAATAAGCTTATACAGTCAAGAAGACCGTGGGATGTTGTAACTGATTATATTGGTACAGCAAATAAGATAGTGCTTTATGATGTTAATACTGTAAGTGTAGGAAGTTCTAATACTTATGGTGTTCAGTATAAGGATGTGGTAATACCGGAAGAAAGATATCAGAGACAGTCACAGCGATGGTTCTTTGAAACAGGTCTACCATCAAGTGCTGTATTCGTGGAAGCAGGGTTACCGTGTACGGATGTGAATATCAAGAGTATACAGAAGCAAAATATGGTTATTGCATGTGCGTTAAACATACGTGTCAGGGGTACGGTTTGGACTTTACAGTATGATGGCTCTACAATTAATTTTGCAGATACTGATTCTTCAGGAAAGAAAGGAATAAAAATCTCCGATGAAGACAGGGTGTATGAACCACCAAAAGAAAGTGATGGTGAGTACATCAAAGATCCGATTGTGGCTATATATGATAGTACAAAGACTTCTAAGGATGATTTAAGTATCACTGGTACACATTAAATGCTTGAGGGCTGGCGATTGTCAGCCCTTTTGTATTGTGATGATTTATTTTGTGTTGATAAAACAACACAAAGTTTAATATAAATCATAATTTTTTGTGAAAGGTGGTGTAAAGATGCTTGGTTTTTGTCCTACATAGGTGTAGAGATATTTTTTGCACCTTGAAAATTTTATATGGTTACAGTTAGGAGCGTGATTAAATGGCAGAAGAATTAGGAAGAAAGCTTATTACGTTGAAAGAGATGAGTGTGTATCTGGCAATAGGAGAAACAGAAGCCAGGGCATTACTGAAGAACGAACAGTGTACATTCAGAGTCCGTATTGGAAACAGGCTCTATGCTAACAAAACACTTCTTGACGATTGGATTGATTCTATTAGTGGGAGGGTCTGATGGGAAAAGATTTAAAGGGTAGAGAAATCGGTAAGGGTTTGTCTCAAAGACCTGACAAACGATACGAAGCAAGAGCTGTAGTCAATGGTCAGAAAATAGATTTATATGATCTAAACCTTAATAATCTGGTCGTAAGGTTTGAAGAAGCTAAACGTTTTGCTAAAACCGGAATAGCCAAGGAGTTAACGTCGTTAACATTAAATGAATGGTTTGACGAGTGGTTTAAGCGTTACAAAGAGCCTTCATTAAAATTCACGAGTGTGTATCCTACGGTAAGCAGATACAATACATTTTTCAGAGACTCTATTGGGAATGTAAAATTATCAGATTTGAAGAACTACCAGGTGCAGGATGCAGTTAATGCTGCTGCTACATCCGGAAAGACAAGAAAAACAGTAAGTACTGCAGTAGGGTTACTTAAAGAAAGTTTGGAGTCTGCTAGAAATAATGGTATTGTTAGTAGTAATCCGGCTTTTGATGTAAGGTTACCTTGGATGTCTGGACAAGCATCTGGTAAGGAGAGATATTTGTCCATGTGGGAATTAAGTTTATTTCTTGAAGTAATAGAACATAATTTTTATAAAGAGATGTTTTATGTAATGTTATGTACGGGTCTACGTGTAGGGGAGGTAGGTGGTTTACAATGGTGTGATGTAGACTGGGTGAATAAGGGCATTACAGTCCGGACGTCTCTCAACTGTCAGTATTATAATGGACAAAAGGTAATGGTTTTAACGGAGCCTAAAACGGTAACTTCGAATAGAGTTATACCGTTTATGGGTGAGTGTGAGGAGATGTTAAAAGCATGGAAAGTGAAGCAGGATGCACTGAAGGAAAAGCTGGGTGACCGTTGGAGAAGTCAAGATGGATTTAGTAATCTTGTTTTTACAACATCCCTTGGTTCGCCTGTAATTAGACATCTTGTTGAAAAAGAATTACGTAAGATTTCTATGGACATTAATGCCCAACAGACGTATAATGGTGGACAGCAGATAGAGGTAATCAACCCACATGCTTTAAGACATACTTTCTGCAGTATATGTTTTGAAAAGGGAATGACACCTAAAGTAGTACAGCGGTTGATGGGACATGTTAACTTCAATACTACAATGAATGTATACAATCATGTTTTAAAAGAGCGTATGGAAAAGGATGTTGAGAGTTTCGGAACAAGTATACTCAATCTAAAAGATTTTACGCAAAATAAAGATGAGTAATTTAAAACCTTACAGAACGTATAGAAATTTCTAACGTAATGATTTGAGTAAATGTGTATAGTGTCAAATGAATTATGCTAGAAACCACAGGGATTCTATAGATTTGTCAAATGAAAGTTTGCAAAACAGATGAATATGTAAATTTCTGTTCAGGCAGATTTAGAAGAGTCCGCTAACCCGGTGAAATGACGGGTTGGTGGACTCTTTTTGTGTTAAGCTTTTCAAGGGACTGGATACTGTGCAATAATCAAATTCCAGATATTTTATTTAAGCAGTTTACCGGATAGTGTGACATAAAACTTGTGTATTCGTTCTGTCTGGGTTATAATTGATTTCATAGACTTGAAGGAGGGGATTGTATGTCGGTAGTTGGTGATAGCGGGATTGCGGATTCAATCGTTAATGCACAGATTAGTGAAGAAGGATATCTCTTTATCAATGGGAGAATCAGTTTCTTTACTGGTGATATGGTGGTCAATGGATTAAAGCAGAGCTTTGTGTTGGGAATACCTGTGAAATATGAAGAGGATGATAAAGGCCGGAGATATGCCAGAGCCTTAAATCGTCCCAATCCATTGGAAACTGTAAGGTTTCTTTTTGATATTTCAGATGTTACTGCAATTGAGATGTGCATTGACGGTAATGACAATGACGAACGTTATGCTACTTATTTTTACTATAATTCAAATGGAATCTGCCAGCATGGCGTGTTCAGCGATTTGTCAGGCTACAATATTTTAGTTGAGCATGATTATGATTCAAAAGGCAGAATCGTGAGATATTATGAGCATACAGGTAACTGGTTGACGCAGATAGCATATGAGCAGGAGACAGCTCATATAAGATGTGGACATTCTGTTCAGGCGGATGATGCACTTATCAAGGATATATATGTATATCCGGATGGAGTGATTAAGGGGTTCATTAGAATATCGGATAAAGAAGTTCCGATGGATAATTTAAAATATGTGGGAGACAGGAAACACAGGATTATACCGGGAACCAATTATGACAGTCTTGTATGGGATATTATCAATTTCGATATGGATGATTGGACGTTAAAATAAGGACTGTAGCATAGTATGTGATTTACATCTGTATGTAATTGCATATTGAATGATTTGGTTGTAAAATAACAATTAGAAAAAACATGAAGAAATGAGGAAAACGTAATGAACATCACAATTACAGGAAACCTTGGCGGAGGAAAGAGCAGCGTGTGTAAGGAGCTTGAGAAATATGGCTTCAAGATTATAACAGGCGGAGGTCTTTTCAGAGATATTGCAAGGGAAAAAGGTATCTCTGTGCTTGAGCTTAATGAACTTGCCAAGGCAGACCGCACAATTGATGATTTGATTGATAATCGTACAGCTAAGATAGGAAGAGAAGAGGACAATATACTCTTTGATTCACGACTTGCATGGCACTTTGCACCATATAGTTTCAAGGTATTCCTTCTCACAGACAGCTATGAGGCTGCACGCAGAACCTTTGCCGGTGGTGCGAGAGAAGCTGAGGAGTATACGGACATCAATGCAACCATGGATGGACTTAAGCAGAGAGCAGACCTTGAGAGGGAACGATTTAAGGAATTATATAATATTGATTACTATGATAGAAATAATTATGACCTTATAATTGAGAGTACATATGCTTCACCGGAGCAGATAGCCAAGGAGATTATGAGAAATTTTGCTGAATATAAAGTAAAGAAATTCCATTCAAGACTTGAGCTTAATATCAGAACCTTCTATCCGGTCAAGAACTTTGCAGATTTTGATAAGGAATTGTTTAATAGCAAGGTATCAGAGCTTGGCAAGAGCGAGGCACTCTGCGCAGAAGAAAAGTTTACGGTTGCAGGTAGCAGCGGATATACATATATTCTCGGGGGAGAGGAGAATATATATGCAGCAATTAAGGCAGGGAGAGTATTTGGCTGTGTAGATTACATACATGATGACGAGGAGGCGGAGAAGCTTAAGCCACAGCTTACAAGAACTGATGTGGCGGAATATGAAAAGCTGGCTGGCTTTAAATATCTTGTATATCCGGACGAGCTTGGAAAAAAGCCGGGATTTCTGCTTAATGTATATGGAAAGTAGGCTATTAACACAGATTTTATAAAACATGATAATAATATTATATGCGAATATATGGCTGTTAGGCAACGAAGCAATTAGTTTAGCTGTATGCGATATTTTCGTTTAGATATCTAAGAATCTACATTTAAGGAGACGAATATAATGGGCGGATTTTTTGGTGTAACATCACAGCACGATTGTGTTTTTGATTTATTTTTCGGTATTGACTATCATTCACATCTTGGTACCAGAAGAGGCGGTATGGCAGTATATGGCAAGGATGGCTTCAACAGGGCTATCCATAATATCGAGAATGCCCCGTTCAGGACCAAGTTCGACAAGGATGTCAATGAGATGAAGGGTATATATGGTATAGGCTGTATTTCTGATTATGAGCCGCAGCCGCTTATCATCCGCTCACATCATGGAACCTATGCGATTACCACGGTTGGCAAGATTAACAATAATGACGCACTGGTTGAGAGGCTGTTTAATGAGGGACATACGCATTTCTTTGAGATGAGCGGCGGCGAGATTAATGCCACAGAGCTGGTTGCTGCACTTATTAACCAGAAGGAGAATCTGATAGATGGTATCAGGTACGCGCAGGAGTCTATAGATGGTTCTATGTCCATTCTTCTCATGAACAAGGCGGGAATATATGCTGCCCGTGATAGGTATGGAAGGACGCCTGTTGTCATCGGGCGCAAGGAGGACGGCTTCTGTGCCTCGTTTGAGAGCTTTGCATATAAGAATCTGGGGTATAATGACTACAAGGAGTTAGGCCCTGGTGAGATTGTTGTTATGACAGAGAAGAACTGTATAACTCTTGCACATCCTAACAAGGACATGAAGATATGTACCTTTCTGTGGGTTTATTATGGTTATCCGGCAAGCTCATACGAGGGAATAAGCGTCGAGCAGATGCGTTATAACTGCGGTGCTAAGATGGCGATGCGTGACAACGTGAAGCCGGATATTGTAGCTGGTGTTCCTGATTCCGGTACGGCTCATGCAGTCGGCTATGCCAATGCATCGGGTATTCCTTTTTCAAGACCTTTTATCAAGTACACACCGACGTGGCCGAGATCATTTATGCCGACTATCCAGAGTAAGAGAAATCTCATTGCCAAGATGAAGCTCCTCGCGGTTGATGATCTCATAAAGGATAAGAGTCTTCTGCTCATTGACGATTCGATTGTGCGCGGAACACAGCTTCGTGAGACAACGGAGTTTCTTTACCAGAGTGGGGTGAAAGAGGTACATATAAGACCTGCATGTCCACCTCTTCTTTATGGCTGCAAGTATCTCAACTTTTCGCGTTCGTCATCGGAGATGGATTTGATAACAAGGAGAGTTATTGAGCGGCTCGAAAATGGAAACGTGACAGACGAGGTGCTTAAGGAATATGCTGATCCTGAATCGGAAAAGTATGAGAGAATGGTTGAGGAGATTAGAAAAGAGCTCAATTTTACATCACTAAGGTTTAATAGGCTTGATGATATGCTGGATGCAACGGGACTTCCTCATGAACAGCTGTGTACATATTGCTGGGATGGAAGAGAATAAATGTTTAAGGCAAGATGTTCTAAGGACATCTGAGCTGCTCCAAAAGCCGTGATATGCATAAATATAATACGTTATACATGGTTAAGTTTATAGAGCGGGTTTTGACAAAAACATCATAAAAATATCATATCAAATATTGAAAATAGAAAGCAGGTAAACCGATTATGGAAAGCATGGAAGATTACAAGGATTTATATGAAGCTTCATTTAAGAAGTTCAGAGTTGGCGATATAGTGAAGGGAACCGTAATATCCGTTGACGAGAATGGAGCGGTTATTGACCTTAATTATTATGCACCCGGTTTTATTGCGGTCGACGAGTTCTCGGATAATCCGGATTTCTCAATGGAGGAGGAAGTTAAGGTTGGCGATGAGGTGACGGCAGCAGTCGTTGCTACGGATGATGGTGCCGGCAATATTGTTCTCTCGAAGAAGCAGGCAAGCCATGAGACCGCATGGGAGAAGTTCCGTGAGTGGAAGGCGGAAGGAAAGAGAGTAAGCGTTAAGATAGCTGAGGCAGTCAATGCGGGAGTTGTCTGCTATCTTGAGGGAATTCGAGCCTTTATTCCGGCTTCTAAGCTTGCACTTCATTATGTGGAAAATCCGGCAGAATATGTTGGACAGACGGTTGATGCGGTAGTTATAACTGTTGATGAAGAAAATGGGAAGCTTGTTCTTTCCTGCCGTGAGATTCTGCAGGAGAAGCTTGATGAGCAGAGAAGTGAGCAGGTTAACCGTTTGTCCGTTGGCTCGATTGTGAATGGTAAGGTTGAGAGCCTTAAGGACTATGGCGCATTTGTTGATATAGGAGATGGAGTAAGTGGACTTGTACATATTTCACAGATACCATATCCTAAGAAGCTTGTACATCCTAAGTACGCGCTTAAGGAGGGACAGGAAGTAACTGTAAAGATTACTAGGATAGAGAACGGCAAGGTAAGTCTTTCGATGAAGGATATAAATGAGGCTATCGATAAAGAAGTTGATGAGGAGCCGGTTGAGTATGTAAGCAATGTAACTGCCGGTACAAGCATGGCAGATTTGTTTAAGAAATTAGGGTTCTAATGGGACTGATTCTGTTTTTTACGTTTTCCGAAGGTGATGTGTATGGATTATTCCGAAGCGATAATAAAAGAATATGATGAGATGGCTGACAGACGGGTTGCTGCAGTGTGCAGAATCAATATCGCATTCATGGTTATAGTTGGCTTGCTGAACATACTTGGTATATTTATAATTGACATGAAGATGCTCATTATTGCTGTTATATCGTCAATAGCAATATATCTGATTCCTACAATTATTTATAATATGGCCGGTATACATAATGGATGGGTCAGATATGTGATTCTGTTTCTGCTGGTTTTATTGGCAGGGATGCAATATGCAATATTGTCATATCATGTAATACTTATGCTGTCATTTCCGTTGGTAATTGCATGTCTATACAGCGGAAAAAGGTATGTTACTTATGTTTCGACGCTGACAGTACTGATGCTTGTATGTTCGCACATTGCCGCATATAAGCTTAGTGTTGTTCCGGATGAGCCGCTTGTTACATTGAAGGGAACGATATTATATGGAATCCTGCCAAGGCTTATTGAAATGTTTGCATTTATAGTGGCAGCATATTTCATAGCTGACAGAATGCAGGCGCTTGTGGGCAGAGTGATTCTGAAGAATAAGGAGCTCTATGCGGATCAGGAAAATACTCTCACTTCCTTGTCTGAGATTATCGAATCACAGTCGGAGCATACAGGAACACATGTAAAGAGGGTTGCACTGTATACGGATATAATATGCAAGGGTCTTGGAATGTCAGATGAGGAGAGCTGGAAGGTTTCGCAGGCATCTAAGATGCACGATGTAGGGAAAATTATAGTTCCGCTGGAAATTCTTGAGAAGCCGGGAAAGCTCACACCGGAGGAGTTCGAGATTGTCAAAAAGCACACTGACTATGGAAAGAAGATGCTTGAAAATTCGCCGGGAGAATTAATGCAGCTTGGCGCGATTATTGCATATCAACACCATGAACGATGGGATGGAACAGGGTACCATGGAATGAAAGGCGAAGAGATTCATCTGGCGGCAAGGTGCGTTGCTTTGGCGGATGTTTTTGACGCGCTGGTGTCAAGAAGACCATATAAGGAGGTGTGGTCTCTTGAAAAAGTGAAGGAAGAGATTGCTGCACAACGCGGAAAACAGTTTGCACCGGATGTGGTAGATGTTTTTTTGCGTGAGTTCGATAAATTTGAGAAGATATGCGAATCAGTGAAGCAGGATGATACGGAGAATGAATTATAATACTGGGTATATGTAATATTACATGATAATAAAACACCATTTTGATGTGAATTAACTCGATTCACACAAAATGGTGTTTTTCAATGCAGTTATTTATCTACGGCTTATTTACTTATTTCTCAACAGTATCAAGCTTGAAGCCGAAGTATCTTACAGCGTTGTTGTAAGAGATATCTCTTACCATGCCGCCAAGAGTCTTCATATCTGCAGGATACTCACCGTTCTCAACCCACTTGCCGAGAAGCTCGCACATGATTCTTCTGAAGTACTCATGTCTTGTGTATGATAAGAAGCTTCTTGAGTCTGTGAGCATACCGATGAAGTTGCCGAGAAGACCTAAGTTAGCAAGGGATGTCATCTGGTCTGTCATACCTACCTTGTGATCGTTAAACCACCATGCAGAACCCTGCTGAATCTTGCCTACAGCGGTTGAATCCTGGAAGCAGCCGAGTACTGTTCCGATAGCAGCGTTGTCAATCGGGTTGAGTGAGTAGATGATGGTCTTTGGAAGCTCATCTGTAGCATTCATGCTGTTGAGGAAATCAGCCATCTCAGCGGAAGAGCTGTATGTGTTGATACAATCATATCCGGTATCAGGTCCGAGCTGGTTGTAGCGGAATACATTGTTATCTCTCTTAGCACCGTAGTGGAGCTGCATAGCCCATCCGAGCTTGTTGTACTCCTTGCCTACGAATGTCATGAATGCCGTCTTGAACTTAAGCTCTTCTTCCTTTGTGAGAGCAGCGCCGCCAAGTCTCTTTGCAAATATAGCCTCAATCTCTTCTGCTGCAGCAGGCTTGTACATAACATACTCAAGAGCATGGTCTGAAGCACGGCAGCCCATTGAATCGAAGAATGCCATTCTCTTTACAAGAGCTTCCTTAAGTCCTTCGAAGCTCTTAACCTCTACGCCGCTGACTTCGGAAAGCTTAGCAAGGTACTCGGTGTAATCAGGCTTCTCAATATTCATAGCCTTGTCAGGTCTCCATGCAGGAAGTACCTGTACGTCAAAGGTAGGATCTTCAGCTATCTGCTTGTGGTACTCAAGTGAATCAACAGGATCATCTGTTGTGCAGATGAGTGTAACACCGGACTTCTTGATGATGTTGCGGACAGTCATAGAGTCATCAGCAAGCTTGGCGTTGCAGATGTTCCATACTTCCTCAGCTGTATCGCCATTTAATACGCCGTGATAATCGAAGTATCTCTGAAGTTCGAGATGGCTCCAGTGATAGAGTGGGTTGCCGATAGCCTTAGTGAGTGTCTCAGCCCACTTCTGGAACTTCTCTCTGTCTGAAGCACCTCCGGTTATATAATATTCGTCAACACCATTAGAACGCATCTGTCTCCACTTATAGTGGTCGCCGCCGAGCCATACCTGTGTAATATTCTCGAACTTACGATCCTCTGCAATTTCCTTAGGGTTGATGTGGCAGTGATAGTCTAAGATAGGCATATTCTCTGCGTAATCGTGAAATAAAGCTTTAGCTGTGTCTGTGGAAAGTAAGAAATCCTTGTCCATAAACTGTTTCATAGTATTAAACCTCCTGATTGTAGTGATGTCTGCGTATGTGCAGATTATGTACATAAATTATAGGTACATTTAAAACTTAGTAGTGCCGCGCTTAACTATATCGGCTGTTATGTTGGTCTTGCATGGAACATTATTCCCATTAAAAACACCCATGAGCGTGTTGACGGTAGTTGTGCAAAGAGCTTCTACCTTGCTGTCGATGGATGTGAGCTCAGGATCCGTACAACTGGCAATAATAGTGTTATTATAGCCAACGATACTTAAATCGTCCGGAACCTTAAGCTTATGGGAATGTGCAAACTTGAGAGCACCTACTGCAAGTGAGTCATCTGAGGTAACAACGGCATCAAAATGTATACCGCGTTCATTAAGCTGGGTCAGATAATCTCTTGCGTTGGAAATATTCTTGTTGCATAGGTGCAGAAGCTCACTATTAATAGGTATATTATGTACAAAATGAGCCTTTTTAAATCCGGCAAGCTTGCATTGACCTGAAAGAGAGGTGCTTGTATACAGATATACAATATTACTGCATCCATTTTTAATGAGGGAATCGGTTACTTCATAGACTGCGTTCTCATCATCGCAGAGTGTTCCGTAAATATTAGGTGCATCGAGATATCCGTTTACAAGCATAATTGGAAGCTTTTCGGCGGCTTCAATAATATACTTATTGTCTGCAGCCCTTGTCTCAAGAAATTTTGAACCAACAAGTATTACAGCGTCAACACGTTTTGAAAGAAGAAGTTCAAGATAATCTTTTTTCGTGGAAAGCTCATTGCCGGTACAGCAAAGAATGGCATCATAGCCATTGGCACGAAGTTCTCTTTCAAGATAGTATACAGCGTTGGCAAGATACACATCGGAGGAATCCGTACACATGATGCCGATTGTCTTCATGGTGTTAAGACCGAGACCTCGGGCAAATACATTCGGTGTATAACCGATTTCCTTCATAACCGTAAGAACCTTCTGCTTCGTCTTTTCGCTGACATTGGTATTGCCATTGATGACGCGTGATACTGTTGCAATGGATACTCCGGCTTTTTTGGAAACATCATAAATATTCATGCGTCTAAATTCCTTTCTGGATAATGTAAGTACTTACATACTTATAGAGCTATTATACAATGTCATTTTTTTAAAAACAAGTAGATTATAGAAAAAAGTAATATTTTTTTTAAAAATCTCATTGACTTATTGGTGATTTCACCATATAATCAAAGTATGAAAGCGCTTACATTTAATGAACAGGAATGTAAGAAAATGTAAGAAGCAGGTTATATAATGCTTCATTATATGAATTAAGCGCTGTGCAACTGATAACAATCATTTATATCTAAGGAGAATTATAATGGAAAGATTAAACAAGAAGATTTCAAAGGCAGTTGACAGACCGGTTAAGGTTCTGCAGTTCGGTGAGGGTAATTTCCTTCGTGCATTTGTTGATTACATGTTCGATGTTGTGAACGAGAAGACAGATTTCAACGGTGGAGTTGTTATTGTTAAGCCTATTGAGTTCGGTAATCTTGACAGATTCCATGATCAGGAATGCCAGTATACACTTCAGTTAAGAGGTATTGTAGACGGCGAGCCTAAGAAGGAGACAAGAATCATCACAACAGTTACAGATGCTGTCGCAGCCATTGAGGACTACGATAAGTATGATGCATACGCTAAGCTTGACTCCTTAAGATTTGTTGTATCTAATACAACAGAGGCAGGCATTGTATTTGATGAGACAGACGAGTTTGCCGCTAAGCCGCCTAAGACATTCCCGGGAAAGCTTACCAAGCTCTTATATGAAAGATATGAACATTTTAACGGAGCAGCCGATAAGGGTCTTATCATGATTCCTTGTGAGCTTATCGCAGACAATGGTATTGAGCTTAAGAAGTGTATCGTTAAGTTCATCGAGCTCTGGAACTTAGGTGATGATTTCAAGAACTGGGTTGACACAGCATGTTCATTCTGCCCGACACTTGTAGACAGAATTGTTCCTGGATATCCTAGAGATGAGGCAGAGTCTCTCTGCAAGGAGTTCGGCTATGAGGATCAGCTCATTGATACAGCTGAGATTTTCGGTCTCTGGGTAATTGAGGGAGACAAGAATCTTCCGCTTGAGCAGCTTAAGAAGGAGCTTCCGTTTGATAAGGCTGGTCTTCCTGTAGTATTTACAGAGGATCATCACCCATACAAGGAGAGAAAGGTTCGTATCCTCAACGGCGCCCACACATCCTTCGTACTTGCTTCATACCTTGCAGGCAATGATCTTGTTAAGCAGTCAATGGATGACTCTGTTATCCGTGAGTATATGGAGGAGACTCTCTCAGATGAGATTATCCCTACACTTTCACTTCCGGCAGAGGAGTGCAAGGAGTTCGCTGATGCAGTTACAGCAAGATTCCAGAACCCATATATCAAGCATAAGCTTTTAGATATCTCACTTAACTCAGTTTCTAAGTGGGAGGCAAGATGTATGCCTTCATTCTTAGGCTATGTTAAGAAGTTCAACAAGCTTCCTAAGTACCTCACATTCTCAATCGCAGCTTTAATGTGCTTCTACTCAACACAGAAGGAGGGCGAGGTTAACGGAGGAAGATGCCTTATCGGTACAAGAGGAAATGATGAGTACGCTATCCGTGATGATCAGGCTGTACTTGATTTCTTCCTTGCTAACTCAGCTAAGCCTGCTAAGGAGTTCGCACAGGCATACCTTAGCAATACTAAGTTCTTCGGCGGTGAGGATTTATCTAAGATTGATGGTCTTGTTGACACTGTTGCCGGTTACATTGATGATGTAAGAAACAGAGGAATGAGAGCTGTTGTTGATGACCTTGTAAAGTAATAGCCATAATAAATCGGAGGTAATCCATGCAGGATTTTATAAAGATTAACAAAGATGATAATGTTGCCGTTGCCCTTAAGCCTATTGCCAAGGGCACAACGGTGAATGTTGCGGGAACGGATGTTACAACTCTTGAGGATGTTCCTCAGGGACATAAGTTCGCTATAAAGCCGATTAAAAAGGGTGATGCTGTTATAAAGTACGGCTTCAGAATCGGTTATGCACAGGCAGATGTTGAGGTTGGCGGCTGGATTCATACACACAACCTCAAGACAGCTCTTGGTGAGCTTCTTGATTATACTTATAATCCGGAAGGTCATAAAGATGTTGAACCTACAGATGAGGCTTACTTTGAGGGCTACATGAGAGAGAACGGCAAGGTGGGTGTCCGCAATGAGGTGTGGATTATCCCTACAGTCGGATGTGTCAATTCAATAGCAAGAGCTATTGAGGCAACAGCAAGACTTAACAAGCCGGAAGGTGTAGATGAAGTTGTTGCCTTTACACACCCTTACGGATGCTCACAGACAACAGAGGATCAGGAGAACACTAGAACGGTTCTTGCCGATCTCATCAATCATCCTAATGCGGGAGCGGTTCTTGTACTTGGACTTGGATGCGAGAACAGCCGTATAGAGGTTCTTAAAAACTATATCGGAGAGGTTAATCCGGACAGAGTGAAATTCCTACAGGTTCAGGATGTTGAGGATGAGCAGGAGGCTGCCGCAGAGATTATGGAAGAACTTATGAACTATGCAGCTGCCTTCAAGCGTGAGAAGGTCAGCGCAAAGGAGCTTGTAATAGGAATGAAGTGCGGTGGTTCAGATGGTCTTTCAGGAATTACTGCCAACCCTACAGTCGGTCTTTTCTCGGATATGCTTGTATCTAAGGGTGGAACAACTATACTTACAGAGGTTCCTGAGATGTTCGGTGCTGAAACAATCCTTATGGACAGATGCGCCAACAGGGAGCTTTTTGACAAGACGGTATGCCTTATCAATGACTTTAAGGAGTATTTCATAAAGAATGGTCAGGAGATTTATGAGAATCCTTCGCCGGGAAACAAAGATGGCGGTATAACCACTCTTGAGGATAAGTCACTTGGCTGTACGCAGAAGTCAGGCTCATCACTGGTTAAGGGCGTACTTGCTTATGGAGAAAGAGTACAGAATAAGGGACTTAATCTTTTAAGCGCACCGGGAAATGACCTTGTCGCTTCAACAGCCTGTGCTGCAGCAGGAGCACAGATTGTTCTTTTCACAACAGGGCGTGGAACTCCGTTTGCTTCACCTGTACCTACAGTCAAGATTGCGACCAATTCAAGACTTGCAGGCAGGAAGGGCAACTGGATTGATTTTAATGCAGGACGTCTTGTTACAGATGATGTTCCGATGGAGCAGCTTGCTGATGAGTTATTCCAGCTTGTTCTCGATGTGGCATCAGGCAGGAGGGTTAAAGCGGAGCTTGCCGGCTTCCACGATTTGGCAATATTCAAGCAGGGAGTTACACTGTAATTGTCGGCTTTATGGGTATATTCCTTTATTATATGCCTGTACTAACTTGTATTAATAAGAGAACTTGACAAAAAAAGTAGGCTTTTTTATAATCAAATCAGATATGGAATACAATATATGTATTTTATTTTATGAGAATTAACCGCATGCATGTCAGTGCTGCATACATACATGCGGTAATATATAAGGCAGCACAGAAATGAGGATAAAATGAACGCAGTATTAGAAGAGATTAGTAAGATTGGTATTGTTCCTGTTATAGCACTTGATGATGCAAAGGACGCTGAGCCTCTTGCAAAGGCACTTGTTGAGGGTGGCATCCCATGTGCAGAGGTAACATTCCGTACAGCATGTGCAGCAGATGTAATCAAGATTATGACAACTAAGTACCCTGAGCTTTTAGTTGGTGCCGGTACTGTTCTCACAACAGAGCAGGTTGACAGAGCAGTTGAGGCAGGAGCTAAGTTTATCGTAAGCCCTGGCCTTAATCCTAAGGTTGTTAAGTACTGTGTTGACAAGGGTATCCCTGTAACACCTGGTACATCCAACCCAAGTGATGTTGAGCAGGCTATAGAGCTTGGTCTTGAAGTTGTTAAGTTCTTCCCGGCAGAGCAGGCTGGTGGACTTGCTATGATTAAGGCTATGTCAGCTCCTTATGTTAACATGAAGTTCATGCCTACAGGCGGTATCAACGCAGATAACCTTACATCATATCTTGATTTCAAGAAGATTATCGCTTGTGGTGGTTCATGGATGGTTAAGAAGGATCTTGTTGCAGCAGGTAAGTTCGATGAGATTACCAAGCTTACAAGACAGGCTGTTGAGAAGATGCTCGGTTTCGAGGTTAGACATGTGGGCGTTAACCTTGCAAGCGAGGCTGAGGCTGAGGAGCTTGCAGATAAGTTTGCTGATATGTTCGGTTTTGAGAAGAAGGTTGGCAACAGCTCAATATTCTCAGGCACAGGCTTCGAGCTTATGAAGAATGGCGGACGTGGAACACATGGTCATATCGCTATTGCAACTAACTATATTGAGAGAGCTATCTACCATCTTGAGAGAAGAGGCTTCAAGTTCGATAAGGATTCTGCTGTTGTTAAGGACGGCAAGCTTAAGGCTATCTACTTCGAGGGCGAGTTCGGCGGCTTCGGAGTACATCTTGTACAGAAGTAATTGCTATATTGAAAAGATAACTATATTTCTTTTGGGCGCTGCTTATGCGGCGCCTTTTTTTCTCATATTTATATGGACGATATAAAATAATTGTGTTATAATAAGACAGACTTTGTAATAAATGTGATTGTTTATATACAGTTATCCGTGAGAATGGATATGGTAAACGAAATATGGCACAGGAGAGTGAATCCGAAATGGGTAAATTGAAGAACATTTTGAAAAAGAATTTAAGATGGGTTGCGACAGGTGCAGTGTTAGCGCTTATTATGGGAGGAGCCTTTTTAGGATACAGGGCGTATGTACAGGCGGATGCGGAATTTTTGTTCAGCATAAGCATGCAGACTGATTTCTCAACGGTATCCAAGACGGATGCCAGAGCTAAGATTGAACCTCAGCTTGGTACTTTGCCGGCTGATTTTGCAAGTCGTTTTAATCCTTCTAAGTATAGCTGGACAGTCAGCGATGATAATAATCAGCCTGTATTTACGATAAGAGATTCGCAGGCAACTCCGGGTATAGCTGTTCTCAGTGAAGTGGGTGCAGGTACATCATACCTTACAGCTACATATAAGGACGCTTATTATACAGATGCGGATGGCAATATAAAAGAGCCTGCAAACGTCGGCTCTAATACTGACGGTCTGACATACCATGAACTTGTAGCAAATTCCCAGAATACCTTCACCGTGAGAGTTCCACTCCGCATGGTTGGCTATGTCGGCTCAGACATTATGACTGCAGCCAACAATACTTTTATTGTAAGTGCCAATGTATTTGATATAAGATATAATGCATATACGAATCAGGATCAGATTGATTCTACATATCACAATGATTATCATACAGTATCATTTACATATAATCCGAGCGTACTTGCACAGTCTGCTTCTACATTTACGAGCGGTGCGGGAGTTACATCATTCAGTACAATCGGTGGTGGTTCATCAGGAATCTGGGCTACGGTTGACGGAACCCAGTATAAGCTTTCCGAGCAGGTGTATGTAGGTGTTAAGAATACCTCTAAGGGTGATGCCGGTATCACTGTTGAGCAGGGCTCTTATGTTTCACTCAGCGAGGGCTATACCAACATACTTACAGGTAACTTTGGCTATGAGGATTTAGATGGCAATAAGAATGTGTATTTCTGGACACTTCAGGACAGACAGAAATCGGTTGATTCTTCACTTACTCTTGTAGATGTTGTGGATGTATCGGATTCCGGTGTAATAACAGGAAAATATGCAGGTAAGACAACCGTATACGCAAGCTGTAAGCCAATGAATGAGAGCTATAACACAGATGGTTCGCTTAAGACAGAGTATGCTTCCGGAATAGAAGTAGAGGTTCCTTACGGACTTAAGTTTTCAGAAAATATACTTGTAAGCATAGGTGATAATATTCCACTATATACAACGGCATTTGACAGCAATGTTACATACTCCTATGAATACAACAATGAGGGTGCGGTTAACCAGATTGGAACAGGTCTTTATGAGGCTGTTAAGGAAGGTACGGCAATCATTAAGGTTGTAATTGAGCGAGTCGAGAACGGTGTTACGGTAAAGACTGAGACGGTTTATGCCAAGATTCAGGTTATTGATAAGCTCATGCTGTCGAAGTCGGAGGCTTCTATTAATGTCGGAGCAAAAACACAGATATCGGCTATTCCGACAAGCACTGATACAACTAAGGTTTCCAATGTAACATGGAAGAGTGCAGATGAGAGTATAGCTACTGTTGAGTGGGATGATTCCTCGTTTGAATCAGCATTGGATGTGACCATCACCGGTATCAGTAAAGGTAAGACAAAGATTTATGCATACCAGACGGTTAACGGAGTTGTCAAGGTTGCTTCAATGGACTTGACGGTAACAATTCCCGTAGATGGAATCACACTTAGCGAGCCTCAGAATGGTAAATCACATCTTACGATGTACCTTGGTCAGACATTGACTATATATGCAGATTTACAGTACAGTGACAATAATGTACCGGATAACACGGAGCTTATCTGGGAAGCTTCAGGTTCAGCTCAGGCGCAGTCACTTATCTCACTGAATCCTGTGATAACCACCGGTGTACATCAGTCATGCGATGTTACCGCACAGGGACTTGGTAATACAACACTTACTGTTTACTCTAAGGATAACAGCCAGATTGTTAACCTCGATATTTTTATAACAGAGAGACCTACATCCATTGAGCTTTCAGATACTAATGTAGTTGTTGCCATGTCTCAGAAGCAATATCAGCTTACAGGTTATGTCCATTCGGCAACAGATGGCTGCGAGCAGTCAATTATCTGGACATCACTTAATACTGACGTCGTGACGGTAGACCGTAACACAGGTCTTGTAACCTTGGTTGCGCCTGGTTCGACAGAGATATGTGCTACATCAGAAGTTGACCCAAGCATAACAGCTTATTGTCATATTGAGGTTGCACAGGATGTATATGGAATCAAGCTTGATAAGACACAGCTTACATTTAACGTAGGTGATACTTACAGACTTACGGCTACGGTTAATCCGGACAATGCTTATGATAAGACTATGGTTTGGACATCCTCTAATCCATCGGTAGTTTCTGTAGAGAACTCTACAAGCTATGAGAATCTTCTTACCGCAGTAGGAAGCGGTAGTGCAACTATTTTCGCCGAAACTAATGATGGTGGATTTATGGCATACTGTAATGTAAGGGTTCTTCAGCCTGTAACAGGAATAACGCTGAGCAATTCAGAAATGACGGTCAGAAAGGGAACGGAATTTTATCTTAATGCCTCTGTTATCCCGGATACAGCAGATGATAAGACAATAGCCTGGTCAACGAGCGATTCGGCTATTGCGACTGTTTCAAGTGATGGTAAGGTATCAACCATAGGAGTTGGCCAGTGTATTATTACGGCAACTAACCCGGCGTCCAAGGTTGCAGCATCCTGTACGGTTGTTGTACTGGAGCCGCTCACAGGTCTTTCGCTTAATACTTATTATCAGAATATGGTAAAGGGTACGAAGTTTGTACTTCTTCCTATAGTAGAGCCTTCAACGGCATCTAATAAGAAAGTAACATTCTGGTCAAGTGATAACGATATAGCTACAGTTGACGAAAAGGGTGTTATCACCGCAGTTAAGGGTGGTATATGTGAAATCGTTGTGACAACTGAGGAAGGAAGTTTCTCACAGAAGTGTGTGATTGCAGTTAAGGAATATGTAACCTCCATCACATTGTCCGATGAAAAGCGTTACTTAAACCATGGTTCTTCATATACATTGAGTGCAAAAGTAGAACCGGAGAGTGCTTCGGATAAGGGAATCATCTGGACCTCGAGCAATGAATCGGTACTTACTGTTAATCAGTACGGAACCATGACAGGCGTTGGATATGGCACTGCGGTTGTTACTGCAACAGCGGCAGATGGAAGTGGAGTAAGTGCTTCATGTATAGTTCAGGTTATCAGACCGGTAACTGATATTAAACTGTCTAAATCTAAGATAACATTGTATGTGGGTGATGTATTCCACCTTGTAGCAACTGTCGAACCGGCTGATGCTTCGGTTAAGAAGCTTGAGTGGACATCATCGGATCCTACCGTTGCAAAAGTATATGATGATGGAGATGTTGAGGCTGTCGGAGTAGGACGATGTAAGGTATATGCAACATCAACCGATGGAAATAATGTTGTGGCAGAATGTACAATCATAGTTAAACAGATAGTAAGCGCATCCTCGGTCACAATCAATTCACATGAGATTTTGATGCTTACAGGTAAGGTGAGAACCTTAACAGCAAGATTATTCCCAATCAATTCAACAGAGACAGTTAAATGGGTTTCATCGGATACGTCAGTAGTAGTTGTTGACAGCAATGGTCAGATTACAACAGTTGGACCTGGCAGCTGTCAGGTTACGGCATATACAACGTATGGAACGATACAGGATACATGTATGGTTTATTCTATGGCTATAAGCAAGTCATCGACTACACTTGAACAATACGATACATTTAATCTGTATGTTGATGGTGCACCTTCTACGGCGGCTGTATCATGGCGAAGCAGCAATCCTAGAATTGCTACTGTAACACAGAGAGGTATTGTGACAGCACGTATGCCTGGAGAATGTACAATTACGGCGACCGTGGATGGAAAGACGGTTACATGTAACGTCATTGTCCGCTCAATTGATCCGGGTAAATTTATAAATAAGACTAACGAAAAGCCTTAATATGTTAAGATAAAAATACCCTATAGCAGATAGAGCTTAGTATCTGCTATAGGGTATTTTATTTATTGCAAAAGCATATAAAAGCATATAATAAAAACTAGAAGCCCCGGGGGATTAGACCGGGGCTTCTGGTTTTTAAATATGAGGGGGGAGATAGAAAGCATTAACTTTGCTATCCGAATATTATTATAAATATATGTTGTGACGTATTTGTGTATAACAAGTAAAATAATAGGGAAAAAATTATAAAAAGAAAATGAATTAATATGCAAAATGTAACAAAATAATTACATTTAAATCAATCAGTTGAATTTTAAAATAAATTATGCTATATTAGTCAAGATTAAAGTAGTGAGCTTTTTAAGGGAGTAATAGATGTTATAATTTGATTTATGGAGGATTGGTTATGATACGTTGTGAAAATTGCGGTCATACATTGAACAGTAACCAGAGAATATGTGATGTCTGCGGTAAGCCGGTTGCAAAAAAGAAGGCTGAGGATATTGAACTTGAGGAGCAGCTTGCACAGTCAATCGCCAAGATTGTTGAGAATGAGACTGAGGATGCACAGGTATATGTAAAGCAGATGCAGGGTAATTTAGATAAGAAAAATGCGGAATCTAAGAATAAAACAGATGTGTTAGGAGTATCACAGCGAAGTTCAGACAGACAACGGACACAGCCGGTTCAGAAAAGTGCTTCAACGAAAAAACCGGTCAAAAAGAAAAAGAATAATGGTGGTAAAATTGCTGCTATAGTGTGTGTTGTTATAGTCTGTGTTGCAGCTTTGATAGGGCTTGCTTTCTTTACAATTAATTCTGTTTTAAAGAAAGCTCAGAATAATTTTGCTTATTACAATAATACAGGTATTGCTTATATTCAGAATGGAAAAAACGCTGAGGCAATACCTTACCTTGAAAAGGCACTCACATTTCCTGAAGCAGCCGGCAAGGTTAACTTAAGATTCAGCCTCTATGACTGCTATGCAGCTACCGGCGACACAGAAAAAGCTATAAGCATGCTTTATAACATTTTGCAGGTGGATCAGTATAATCTCGAGGCAATAGTTTATCTTGAAAATTATTATGAAAAGGCAGGGGTTACAGAGGCACTTGTCGAGCTGTACAACAAATATAAGGATACACAGGCTGCCGATGCGGTTGCGAAGTATTATGTTGAAGCTCCGGCGGTAAGCGTTGAGAGCGGAGAATATACAACTGATTTGGAGGTTAAGCTTACCTCGGATTATGGCTATGACATTTATTATACGGTTGATGGAAGTGAACCTACAAGTAATAGTGCTCTATATAAGAACAAGATAGAGATAACCGAGGGAACAACCAAGCTGCAGTGTATTGCGGTTAATCAGTATAATATCGCAAGCAGTGTAGCATCAGCAGAATATAAGGTCGAGTATAAAGCACCTGATGCACCTACAATCAGTCCAAGAAGCGGTAACTATGAGACGGAGCAGCTTATTGTCATTGGTAATATTCCGGCAGGTGGAAAGGCGTATTATACACTTGATAATACAACTCCTACCAACAAGTCGACTCTGTACACAGGACCTTTTGAAATGCCATCAGGCAACAATGTACTCTCGGTTGTGACATATAATAAGAATGGACAGAAAAGCTCCGTGGTAAAGCGCAACTACGTTTTAAAGCTTGAGGATAAGGTTTCGCAGGAACGTGCACTTGAAATATTGTGGCAGGCAATGGAACATAAAAATATGGTGAATTCTGAGCATCTTTCATCAGATGGTGAACCGGTTAAGCTTGTGCTTGATGAGAAGAAAAATATATCAGGAAGCTCTATATGGGTATTTGATATATATGTCACAACAGAGCAGGGGGATATGAAGGCTAATTACCAGATGGGTGTTGATAGTGAGTCTTCGTACGTTTACACGGTATATGAAAATAATGGTGTGTATACATTGGATGAAGTCATATATTAGAAAATTTAATTGCATAAACAATGTATGATTTTACAGACATTTATATCCGAAGGATTGGGACATCTGAGGTGTGCTTTGCGGCCTCAGACGTCCCATTTTTAAATTATATAAGTTTTTTAGAAAAAATAAATAATTAGTTGTCTTTTCCGCTTTAATATATTAAAATAAAGTAATGAAGAATTAGGAGGTATGCTATGTATGCAATAACAAAGGCAAGACAGCTTGCTGACAAAATATTCCTTATGGATGTGAAAGCCCCTTGGGTTGCTAAGAGATGTATGCCGGGGCAGTTTGTCATCGTTAAGATGGATGAACATGGAGAGAGAATTCCTCTTACAATCTGCGATTATAATCGCGAGGAGGGAACAATAACTATCGTCTTCCAGATAGTGGGAGCTTCCACGGAAAGAATGTCACATTTGAAGGCGGGAGATTCCTTCAGGGATTTCACGGGTCCTCTTGGAATGCCTTCTGAGCTTGTCAAGGAGGATTTGCCGGAGCTTAAGAACAAGAGGATTCTCTTTGTGGCAGGTGGTGTTGGTACCGCACCGGTATATCCACAGGTGAAATGGCTCCATGAAAATGGCATTGCTGCAGATGTCATTGTCGGTGCCAAGAATAAAGAGCTTCTCATTCTTGAAGATGAGATGAAGGCTGTAGCGGGAAATCTTTATATCACTACTGATGATGGAAGCTATGGACGTAAGGGTATGGTTACAGAGGTTATCAAGTCACTTGTCAATGATGAGCATAAGACGTATGATGTCTGTGTTGCGATAGGACCTATGATTATGATGAAGTTCGTGGCTCTTCTTACCAAGGAGCTTGGAATCAAGACTGTTGTGAGTCTTAATCCTATTATGGTTGACGGTACAGGTATGTGTGGGGCATGCCGTGTAAGCGTTGGCGGTGAGGTTAAGTTTGCATGTGTTGACGGACCTGAGTTTGACGGACATCTTGTCAACTTTGATGAGGCGATGAAGAGACAGCAGATGTATAAGACAGAAGAGGGCAGGGCAATGCTCAAATTAAAGGAAGGCGCTACACATCACGGTGGATGCGGTCAGTGTGGAGGTAACTAGGATGGACGTATTGAAGAAAGTACCTGTAAGAGAGCAGGAGCCTGCTGTCAGAGCAAAGAATTTTGAAGAAGTATGTTTAGGATATAATGAGGAAGAGGCTAAGGAAGAGGCTTCAAGATGCCTTAACTGTAAAAATGCGCAGTGTATGAAGGGCTGTCCTGTAGCAATACATATCCCTGAGTTTATCAATGAGGTTAAGAACGGCAATTTTGCCGAAGCCTATAAGGTTATAGGAAAGTCATCTGCTCTTCCTGCTGTGTGCGGCCGAGTATGTCCACAGGAGAGCCAGTGTGAGGGAAAATGTATCAGAGGCTTTAAGGGAGAGCCGGTATCTATAGGTAAGCTTGAGAGATTCGTTGCAGACTGGGCAAGAGAGAACAATGTGGAACCTGAGGCTCCGGCAGCTCCTAACGGCAAGAGAGTAGCGGTTATCGGTTCAGGTCCATCGGGTCTTACCTGTGCGGGCGACCTTGCAAAGCTCGGATATGATGTGACTATATTTGAGGCACTTCACGAGGCAGGAGGAGTTCTCGTATATGGTATACCTGAGTTCAGACTTCCAAAGCAGACTGTAGTTAAGGCTGAGATTGAGAATGTGAAGAAGCTTGGCGTTAAGATTGAGACGAATGTTGTTGTTGGAAAATCAGTTACGATTGATGAGCTTTTAGATGAGGAAGGCTTTGATGCTGTATTTATCGGCTCAGGAGCCGGACTTCCGAAGTTCATGGGAATACCTGGTGAGAATGCTAATGGTGTGTTCTCAGCTAACGAGTACCTCACAAGAAGCAATCTTATGAAGGCTTTCTCTGATGACTATGATACACCGATTGCGGCAGGACATAAGGTAGCTGTTGTAGGCGGTGGAAATGTTGCAATGGATGCAGCACGTACAGCACTCCGTCTTGGAGCAGAGGTTCATATCGTATATAGAAGAAGCGAGGAGGAGCTTCCGGCAAGAGTGGAGGAGGTTCATCACGCTAAGCAGGAGGGCATTATATTTGACCTTCTGACTAACCCGGTAGAGATATTGGTGGACGACAATGGACATGTAAGAGGAATGAGATGTATCCGCATGGAGCTTGGCGAGCCGGATGCTTCGGGAAGAAGAAGACCTGTTGAGATACCAGGTTCAGAGTTCGAGCTTGAGCTTGACACAGTCATTATGTCGCTTGGTACTTCTCCTAATCCGTTGATATCTTCAACGACAGAAGGACTTGATATTAATAAGCACCGTTGTATAATTGCAGATGAGAATGGTCTTACAACTAAGCAGGCAGTATATGCCGGAGGCGATGCGGTTACAGGTGCAGCCACCGTTATACTTGCGATGGGAGCCGGAAAAGCGGCAGCTAAGGGAATTGATGACTATTTAAGCAATAAGTAATAACATGCATATAAGCTGTCCCTGAGGCTGTGCTGCCACAGGGGCGGCTATATTGATTTTTATGTTTGGGTGGTATGATACATTGAAGAAGAGACGGATTGCTTTACTAACAATATTTGTGATGTTTTTTTTAAATGCTGCAACAGTGTTTGCAGCTGACGAGAACAGTGAAACTCTTAAAAAGATAACCATAGGTGTGTGCGAACAGGAGGGCTTTGCCGAGAGTAATTCTGACGGAAGCCTTACAGGCTATGCCATAGATTACCTTGCACAGCTCGGCTCAGATGCCGGCTATAATATTGATGTGCTGCTTATTGATAAAGGTCTGAGACCGGAGGAGGTGATTCCTTCTGAATGTGATTTGATATTGACATGTGAGGATTTGAAATCATACTCAGGGTACAGCATTTCTAAGGCAGCTGTTTTTTGGGAAAATAATGTCCTCTATGTGGAAGAGGATGCAGATATATATTTTGAAGAATTTGAGAAGTTCAATGGCTTGACAATAGGTATGTACCGCTATTCAACGACGGAGGAGGAGCTTGATGAATATGCGGCTCAGAATGGGTTCAGTTATGCGGGAAGATACTATGATGATGAGAATAAGATGCTTGCAGATGTAGAGTATGGAATAATTGATGCTGCTGTATCAGGTACCTTAACTTATGTAGATGAGAATGTAAAAAATGTCGCTACGTTCGGTAAACACGAGTTCTATTTTGTCGGTGCTTCAAATATGCAGCCGATTATAGATGAACTGGATAACACTATAACCTGTTATAATATGCAGAACAACACATACATACAGAGTCTTTATGATGCCGAGTACTGGCAGAGCAAGGCAAGCTATGTCGCTCTTACGCGGGAGGAACATGAGTATGTTATTGACCACCCGATTATACATGTCGGGTATTTAAAAAATTCATATCCATTGCAGTATACGGATGATGAGGGAAGATTCGGTGGGATTTCCAGAAGATTTTTTGATTATTTTTCTGAGTATACCGGGTTCAGCTTCATGTATCATGAATATGCCGATTCAGGCAAATGCAAACAGGATCTGCTTGATGGTAAGCTTGATATGATTGCACTTGTTCCTTATTACCGTGAGTGGGCAAGGAAGAACTCGCTAAGTATAACGGACTGGTATCTTCAGGTGCCGGTATATGAGGTTAAGCTTGATTTGAAGAGTAAGACTAAGACCGTCGGCATGACATCAATCTTTGCAGTCAGCGGTCAGACATATTCGCAGGATTTACAATTTACAAATTATGACAATGTTGTTGCCTGTCTGGATGCGGTCAAGAACGGAGAGGTTGATGCGGCATATATCAATAGCTATTCGTGGATGATTTATTCGGATAAACCTACATATTCCATGCTTGAGGCCACATATAAGGATGAGTATATACCGCTGGGCGCCATGACAGGTATGAGTTATGATAAAGTCTCGCTTAACAGCATAATCAATAAGGCGATTGCTGCAATATCTCCTGAGCTGTCAAAAAACAGGATTATAAACGGTGTATTATTTTCTGAAGAAAGAAGCAATCCATTTGTCAATATTATTGTAAGGTTCCGGCTTCAGATATGTCTGGTTCTTGCTGTACTGATAGTCACAATAACCACATTAGTCATCACTACTAAAAGAAAAAAAACAGAGGTTTTTGAAAAGCTTGCATATACAGACAATGTGACAGGAGGGTGGAACCAGTTTAAGTTTTATAAAGAGACTGAAAAAATTAAGTTTGACGAGGGAAAATATGCTATTGGCTATATAAATATCGAGAATTTTAAATACATAAACGATTTTTATGGAAGAGAACAAGGAGACCTTGTACTTAAATTTATGAGCCGGATGCTTGATGATATGATGCAGCCCGATGGTATATATGCAAGAGTGCTGGCGGACAGATTCGTATTTTTAACACCTTATATTGATTATGAGACTTTGAAGTATAATTTTGAAACTTATATTTCTAACATAGAAATCAATATTTCAGGCTTTGCTGATTCGGTTATTGTAAAGAGTACCTGTGGTGTATACCTTGCAGAAAATGAAGCCGGAAGCGTAAGAGATATGGTTGATAAGGCTTCTATTGCGGAAAAGAGAGCAAGGGATGATGCCAAGACACCTATCATGCTTTATGATGAAGCGATGAACGCAGAATTTATTAAAAATCAGGAAATGACCGCGAGCATGAAAAAAGCTCTTGAAAATAATGAGTTTACAGTCTATCTTCAGCCTAAGGTTGACATCAATTCTGAGATTCCGGTTGGCTGTGAGGCTCTTGTAAGATGGATTTCGCCTGAGAAGGGATTTATCGCGCCGGGAGATTTCATTCCTCTTTTTGAGAAGAACGGATTTGTCACGGAGGTTGATTTCTTTGTCCTTGAGCAGGTATGCAGAATGTTAAGAAGACGCATGGATGAAGGTCTTCCTGTATTTCCGGTCAATGTCAACCAGTCGAGACTTCACGTAAATGACAGGATGTATCTCAGCATGCTTCAGGATATGTTAAACAAATACAACATTCCTATGAACATGGTTGTTTTTGAAATTACAGAGAGTGCATTTATAGAGGATTCAAAAACAATGGTAGGGCTTATCAACAAGATGAAGGCACTTGGCTTCAGCTTCTCAATGGATGATTTCGGAAGCGGTTATTCATCATTTAACCTGCTAAAGGATATGGCTGTTGATGAACTGAAGATTGATAAGGAGTTTCTTGAAAGCACGGATGATTCTAAGAGAAGCCGCTATATTATTGAGAAAATTGTTCAGATGGCTCATGGACTTGACATAAGGGTAGTGTGCGAGGGCGTTGAGCGAAAAGAGCAGGTCGAGTTTTTAAGAGAGATAGAATGTGATATTATTCAGGGATATTACTATTCAAAGCCTATGCCGATGGCAGACTATGAGAAATATCTTCTGCAGTTTGACCTGAAGCAGGCGTAATTGATACATGGATAATCGTGAAGCCCGGTGTGCGGCAGTGCATTAGTATAGCTGTGCCGCAGCCAATTGGGGGATTTTGCGGAATTGTGTTTGGCAATTATCTATGACTATATAAAATAGTGAGGAGAAAAAGATGAAGATATCAGAGAAATATGCAGACTATATCTTAGAGGAGACAAAGAAGCTTCTTGAGATTGACAGTCCTTCAGGGTATACAAAAAATGTGGCTGAGTATGTGATGGAGGAATATCATAAGCTTGGTTACAAGGCGGATATGACAATAAAGGGCGGTGTCCTAGTCGACCTTGGCGGTGAGGATGAGAGTAATGCTGTCATGCTTGACACACATATTGACACGCTTGGCGGCATGGTGTCGGAGATTAAGGCTGACGGCAATCTGCGCATAGTTCCGATAGGCGGTCTCAATGCGAACAACACTGAGGCGGAGAACGTGCGTGTAGTGACAAGGGATGGAAAGATTTATACAGGAGTGTTCCAGCTTGACAACGCCTCCGTGCATGTCAACAAGGAATACAGCGAAAAGAAGAGAAGCTTCGCATGTATGGAAGTGCTTTTAGATGAGATGGTTTCCACAAAGGATGATACCAGGAAGCTTGGCATTGATGTGGGCGATATTGTATGCTTCGACCCAAGAACGGTTATAACTCCATCGGGCTACATCAAGAGCAGATTCCTTGACGATAAGCTGAGTGTAGGGATACTGCTTGGATTTGCCAGGTTTTTAAAGGATGAGGGAATTACGCCTAAAAGAAAGCTTTACCAGCATGTCACAGTCTACGAGGAGGTCGGACATGGTGCTGCGGCAACGGTGCCGGAAGGTGTCAAGGAGATTATTTCTGTAGACATGGGCTGTGTCGGTGACGGCTTGCAGTGTAAGGAGACACAGGTATCCATCTGTGCAAAGGACAGCGCCGGACCATACAATTATGATGTTGTCACAGCACTTGTCAACACGGCAAAAGCCAACAATATCGACTATGCGGTGGACATCTATCCTTTCTACGGTTCGGATGTCGATGTAACCTTAAAATCAGGACACGATGTGAGACATGGACTTATCGGTGCGGGTGTGTATGCGTCACATGGATATGAGAGAAGCCATAGGGCGGGAGCGTTTGCGACAATGCAATTGTTGGCAGCTTATCTTGCGCAGTAGCATATTTGATAGTAAATCGGAGGCTTGGGATGTGCTTATGAATAAGAAAGTTAGACTGTCCGCAATTATTGTGTTTATAATGACCTTAATTATTTCGATAATCCGCGTTTTTATTGATTTCAGTTATGGAATAGATAAAATTAGTCCACTTATTCTCGTGTTTGATATTGTAAGTGTTATTGTATGGATAATATGCATTGTTGTTAACTGCAGTTTATATCTGAAGAAAGATAAATGATAAATTGTCATTTAAAGAGGTTAAAGCATGACTTTACAACAATTAAAATATGTCATTACCATTGCGGACTGCGGTTCGATGAACGAGGCGGCGAAGCAGCTTTATCTGTCGCAGCCGAGTCTGTCTGAGACGGTTATGAGTCTTGAGGAGGAGATAGGTATTGAACTGTTCATCCGAACCAACAGAGGTATCAGGACAACGATGGAGGGCGAGGAATTTCTTTCCTATGCCAGACAGGTTGTTGAGCAGTATCAGCTGCTTGATGACAAATATATAAGCCATACCAACAGCAGAAAGAAGTTCTGCGTCTCAATGCAGCACTATACATTTGCGGTCAAGGCATTCGTGGTTGTAGCCAAGGAGTTCGGCTTTGATGAGTATGAATTTGCCGTCAGGGAGACTAAGACGGCTGCTGTCATAGAGGATGTCAAGAACTTTAAGAGCGAAATCGGTATCTTATATCGCAATGATTTTAACGCAAAGGTTCTTGACAAGCTTCTTGATAAAAATGAGCTGGATTTCCACGAACTTTTTACCTGTAACACCTGTGTATATCTCTGGAACGGTCATCCGCTGGCAGAAAACAAAAAGATAACGATGAAGGAGCTGGAGGAGTACCCATGCCTTTCCTTTGAGCAGGGACTTAACAATTCATTCTATCTTTCTGAGGAGGTGCTTAGTACCTACAACTATAAGAAGATTATCAAGGTAAATGACAGGGCAACCGCACTCAATCTGATGGTTGGCATGAATGCGTACACGCTCTGTTCGGGCATTATATGTGAGGAGCTCAACGGCAGTGATTACAGTGCGGTTCCGCTTGACAGCGATGAGAAGATGACCATAGGTTATGTGACAAGAAAGGGTATCAATCTATCGAAGCTTGGTAACAGGTATATTGAGGAACTTAAAAAATACAGGGACAATGTTATGTGAAATCAGCAATAACTTATAATATGGAGGATGATATTATGTGGTGTCCAAAATGTAAATATGAATACCGTGAAGGTATAAAGGTATGTGCAGATTGTGGCTGTGAGCTTGTTGAGAAGCTTGACGATGCAAAGCTGGAAAACGATGCAGAAGATTTTTTTGACAGCGTACAATCCGAAATGTCTGAGGCAGGTAAGGAGGCTTTCGGCACCGATGATGGTGAAGATGAGATAGATTCAATGGATAATCAGAACAGTGCTGACGGAGAGAATACAAAGTCCGGTGATGTAACAGACGATATACAGGATATTAAAGGGAAAGATGTAACACCGGCGTATGTTCCTAAGCGCACGCGCTATGAAGATAATAAATCAAGCGCATATACATTTTTCCTTGTAGGCGGCGTGGGTGCTGTACTGGTTCTGCTTCACATATTGGGAGTTTTTGACTTTAACCTTTCCGCAACCTCTAAGATGTTGACCAACACCGTGATGGGTGCACTTTTTGCTGGGTTTCTCATAGTCGGCGTTATTTCTTTAAGAAATAGTGCCAGATATAAGAGAGAGGCACTCACTGAAGAAGCGCTGACAGAGCAGATTAAGACCTTTATACATGATTTGTATACCACTGAAGGAATCGATAATGCCTGTGGAGTGACAGATGAGATAGATACATACGAAAAATGGAATCTCAGATATCATTTTATTGAGAAGCAGATAACAGGTGAATATCCGGAACTTGCTGCGGACTATCTTGAGTATGTGACAGATATGGTTTACAATGAGTTGTATTCAGAATAAAAATGCATACTAGAATAATAAGAACTTATTTTTATAAATTGTGATGAATGATTAAGTGAATGTATCCGATGCGTGGTGCGGAGGATACATTTCTTTTATTCTTTGGGAGTTTTGAGTTTATATGGTGATATAAGTTTGAAACAAATAAGTAGAAGACAGCCTAAAAATAAAGGGCATAGTAAACA